>RCUQ01000045.1_pt1 | contig 166303 bp, 135 predicted proteins | sample 2166351 | NCBI WGS metagenome assembly RCUQ01 (sample SAMN09932597, study PRJNA488358) | compost metagenome | feature: garden; material: soil; isolation source: compost soil in acetonitrile-enriched culture | place: Germany: Experimental Botanical Garden Goettingen | collected 2016-01-27 | reverse complement strand
AGCGTATCCTCACCGTAGGGGTGACTGCTCGAAAGACCGGAGTCCGCCTCTTCGGCTTCCTTTCCGACCTCTCGTTCGCTCACCTCAACCATTTGCCGCTACCCTCAATATTCGGGCTACATCCAACTCAGCAAGCTACCCCGTGAACGGGTACTCTCGATCGAGCGCTGGCTTGCCGCTCTTGATGTGAATCAGGCGCACGAGGACATTCGGCAAGCCTTTAGAGGGATGTCCCGATGCGGAAGCGAAACGGGACACGAACGAGACTAGGGAAACCCCGCATGAATGCTCGATTTGCAAGATTACTGTCCCCGTGTCCCGGCTGTCCCGGTACTACTCGTTTATATGAAAGGCAGCAGCTGGCTTATCGAAACCAAGCTATGATCTCTTGCTGGCTTCCTTGACTCAATTGCCGTGCGATAAAGGTGTTTAAGTTTTCCGGGTCCGGTTCGTACCTTTCTGCATCTAACCAAGGGTCCCAGGTTGAATAATTGTTGGGATCTGCAGCAACGATCAAGCCTATGCCGTGCCTCTTTGCTTCGTCAAAGATGATTCCCAACGACTTTTCGACAAGTGTTTTAACTTCGTCAGGAACGTGAAGCAAAACATAGGACTTCATTGCTGACCGGCGGTGCGAAAGAGCTTCGTAGACCACCGTAACGTCGAGAGAATCTGCCTGCTTAATTTCGAATGTTACGATGTCAAAATGCTTGCCGGGGACGAATGGAAAAATCCTGATACCTGCTACAGTGATATCCGGGCGTGTCCATTTTCCGCCCGTGTCCATACGTCCGCTTTTTGCGGTAATCTCTGTAATCGATTCTCGATAACCCTGCTCCTTTACCCATGCATCCCGGATTACCGCCAGCATCGGTTCATAAAGCGTGTTTTCGGGTTCACGTGGCAACTCGACTGGCTGTCCCGTTGCAGGGTTTACCGTTGTAATCGGTTGTTCCTCGGTGACAAGCCGAACACTTCCCCCTTTGCCTTTGCCTTTTTCTAAAAGACCTCTGTCAATTAGTCGATTGCGAATAGCCCAGTAAAGGTCCTCCGGCCAGCCTAGAGTTCGAATCAAGCTGGTATTGCCAGGACGAGCACCTGCTCGCCCAATGGCATTCATTAGTTCATCCTCGCGCTGGCGAATTTCTTCCGCCGTCAGCCCCTCAAGTTCCATCCGCTAGTCCTTCCGTCCTCCGGCTCTTTGGAAAGTGATCGTCCCTTGTCGCCGTGAATAAGATGTGCTGATTGTTTACTATATCGCTGGGGAGCCCCGGGCGAAAGCCCGGGGGGGCCCACCTCCCTCGGAACCCCCTCTGGCCAGAGCATCCCAGGAATGGGGCAACCACGGAACGGCACCTTCTCGGCCATCTGGCCCATCCCAAGCAACCACAACCGCCGCGCCAGCGGATAGTTCAAGGGATACAGGTTCGTTGGTCTCGGGGCGATCGCCTACCTTCCTACAGCTGGAACCTGACGGTTATTACTCGTCGCTGGGGTCTTCCTCGGCAATTTGCTGAATGCCTTCGATGATGGTCTTGGCCGTCACCTGGATCCGTTGGGCGCTCGCCTTCAGGGCCTTGATGGCCGCCTCGTCCCCACCCTGCCAACCAGTTACGTAACCGAACGAGTAGTTCCCGGAGTCGATGCCGAAGTGGCACAAAACGACGAAAGCGACCGACTCTGCCTCAAGTTCACAATCTCCTCGATGAGCCTGGTAGATTTGGAGGTCAGTATGCAGGAAGCTATGGGCGATTTCGTGGATGAGAGTCTTTGCAGCTTGAACGGGGGCCAGCCCCTTTCGAACGACGATGCGGTTTTCGAGGGGCGCGAAATAGCCGTTTGACCTACCGGTGATCGCCTCGACCGTCACCGGGCATCCCCGCGACTCGCTGAAGGCTTTCAACCTCTCGAAGGCTCCGCCGTCATTGTCACCCACAAGCTTCTTTACGAGGCTGGGCAATTCGTCGCCCTCGGTCTGCGAGATGTCGAAAACCGGGACCGCCCGGAAGTAGACCTTTAACTGCTCGGTGTCATCGGAGCCGTCTTGGGCCTCGGGGGCGGGCAGGGAATCCTTGGGCTTGTAATGCCTCGGGGCCAAAATCCAGAGCGCCTTCTCGCCCTTCCTGACCATGCGACCGAGTTTTTCCCAGGTCTTGAAGCCCGCCACCCGTGTCGCGTCAGCTCGCTGGGCCAGGATGAGCTGGACGTTGCTGAACGAGTAGGTGTGGAACGCCGCCTGCATCTGCAGGTACCGCGCCCACTCTTCGCTACTCGTGAGCTTCTTGATCCCATCTTCGAGTAGCTTCAGGGCGTCGGCGGTCCGCTCGGGAGTGTTGGCCTTGGTGGTCATGGTTACGTCCTTTCTCTAATGAGCAAGGCCCCGCCGACTTTTCAGGGTCAGCAGGGCCTCTCGATGGGGGGGTAGGGGAATCGGCTACGCCTCGCAGCCGCAACCGAGGTGGTGCAGGCCATCGGGGTCCTCAGGTATCCTCGTCGTAGGGCATGACGGCCCGCTCGACCTCGAGCCAGATCTCTTCGGGAAATCCCTCGCGTCGGACTGTCATCGATAAGCCCTCGAAGGTCGGGGGATTTCCCTCACCGGCACGCTTCAAAGCGATAACCTTCAACCCGACGATCACAGCGATGCTGGCCGTGGTCTCGATGAGCCGTATCTCGGCATCCAGGTCAGCCGTAAGCTTCTGCTTCAAGGCATTGAGATGATCGTCGTTTCCGCCAGCATTGGCCCAGGCCATCGAGTGGATGAAGATGCGACCCACGTCGCGTAGCTTCTGGCAATCGAGCTTGCCCTCGGCGATGAAGAAACGCTGCCGAGCATGGTCTTTCAGGATGGTGTAGGTGATGTGCATGGGTGTGCTCCTTTCGGTGAAGAGGGCCGACCGGCTTCCCGAACAGCCCCATAAACGACAAAAGCCTGCTCGAAGGCGGGCATTGGGTGGGATAGGTTGTCCTGGCGTTACTGGGTCAGTCCACCCAGGCGAGATCGATCCAGACCTCGGCGCCCGCGCTGAGAGACACGCGAATCATCGCCGCGTCGAGGTTCTTCCACTCGAAGAGGATCCCACTCGTCAGCTCGGTTTCGGAACTGTGGGGTGTCCACCCGCAGGCGCAGGTCGAGTAAAGCCTTCGGGCTTCGTAACCCGTGAGGGAGGCCTCGTGGATCGCCCGCTCGAGCTTAGCAATGTCGGCTTCCACCTCGGCCTCGAGATGCTGCTTGGTGGCCATAATAACCACGGCCCGCCAGTCCCCCTGCTGCTCCTTGCAAAGGCAGCTGGCTATCTCGGCGGGTTCGGCCTCATGCTCGGCATAGCGCGACAGGTTCTCGAAGGCATCGGCTGGGTAGAGGTTCATCCCCTCGGCGTCTCTCCGGCACCGCTCGTAGGCCCTTTCCCAAAGGGGAGCCAGGTCTCGGCTCAGGTCGTGGGGGGCTTCTATGATGAGGTTGCGGATGATGTTCATCGCGTTACTTTCCTTTCTGAAGACGTGGGGGTTTCTCGACTATCAGCAGGTCCAGGTCGAAGACCGCCGAAACTACGGTGCGCCTGAAGCCGCTGAGCCCTGCCTGGGAGAGCCAGAACTCGAGGCTGGTAACGCAAAGGGAATCCAAGGCGTCCAGGAGCGCCCCGATGGTCGCGGGACCGTCGAGGTCGGTGCCCCTCGGGCGTCTGGGTGGTCCAGTCGGTGAGGGACTCGACGAAAAGCTCGTGCCGGGTGATGGCGTCCATCGGCTTGGTCGTGCGGACCTCGACGATGGCCACGGCATCTGGAGGAGTTACCTGAGACGCAGCGAAGCCGATGAAGTAGCAGTAGGTGTCGTTGGTCATTGCAGACCCCTTTCATGCATAAAGGCTTGGAGCGTAGTGCTCGCAGTCCAGTGGGTGGGAGAAACGACAAAGCCCCCAAGCCGAAGCCTGGGGGCAAATGCGAAATGATTTCGTATTTGGGGGGCGGTCCTTGGCTGGACCGGTCGGCGATGGAGATCATGGGGAACCTCTCTTTCTTGGTCGAGGGGAAGGGCGTCAGATTGTTGCTCGATGGCGGCCAGCCAAACTTGACGATTACTGGCCAGCGAATGTTGACGAGCGGTTGATGCTGCGGAAAGTAGTGCGGGCCGTGGAGCGAGGATCAAAGTCAACCGGGTCGGGGGTGACGATAGGGCTTGTAGATCTGCGGTCTACGACCTGCTTCCTGCTTCCTGCTTCCTGCTTCCTGCTTCCTGCTTCCTGCTTCCTGCGTAGCGCACCGGTGGATGTGACTCGTGGGGGAAGTGTCCAAAAAGCCATTTATATGTATTTAAATATGGGTTTTTGGACAAATAGGTGGTCAATTTTATGAGCTGTTACCTGTGGAATAGTTTGCTCATCTGACACACGGACGCTTTCCAAATTCAATAAAAATTCGGTGACACACTTCGTTATGCATAGCAGCCGAGCGGGAATATTGACATCAAATATAGCTAACATCCTTGCTTCAAAGGAGCTAACGTGACTACCAATCAGTCCCCATTGCGCTTAAATATTGCAGTTGTCGGAGCATCCCAATCAGGAAAAACTACTCTTATCTCCAGCTTCTATGGCCACCAGTGTACGAATGCCTTTGAGAGTGAGCATGGATATCAGCTCATGATTCGAGATAGTACGCAAGGCGATCGATTGCTCGCAAACTACTATGGAATGCGAGATAACGGCCGATTTCCCGCCGCGAGCAGCTTCTTTGATGAGTACGTGTTTGACGTTGAAGTTCAAGGAAAGGCAGCCGACCAGGGGCTGGAGTTGCATTGGTTCGACTACCCTGGCGCATTTTGGTCGACAAACTTTGATGGGGCAGATCTGGACGTGCTAAAGCACCTCAAGACCCTACTGCAGGCACACGTGGGCTTCCTGCTAATCGATGGTAAGGCCTATCTTGAGGGCGGGGGGAACTACTTAAACAGCTATTTCAGCCAATTCCGTGACTATGTGCGACGAGTACTAAGTCGTTTGGAGGCTATGGGCGAACCGGTAAGTGAGTTTCCCCGTATTTGGGTGCTCGCGATGACCAAAGCAGACCTGTTTGGGCCTGACTTCACCGCTCACAAGCTGTCTCAAGAGATCGAGAACGTAGCTGCCACAAGTTTGCGCGATCTTGGTACCGTTATTGGAAGCAAAGATGGTGGGTTGGGGAAGCGAGTTATGCTTCTTTCATCAGTTCAGAGCGAGGACGGTCGTAAGGTTACATCGACAAGTAGTTATGGACTCGATCTAATGGCTCCACTCGCCTTGCAAGCCATGTCTGACGAAATGTTTAAGGCTCTGCAGTCTCTTATTCCTGCGAACGCTCCTTTCAAGGAGCAGCTTGAGAAGCTGCTGCCGTTTGTATTGAGTAATTTCCCTCAAGCAATAGATGCCGTTGAGCTTGCAATGGGACCGAAGTTCCCCGCCTGGCTAAGAGTCTTGCTAGGTAACTTGAAGCCAATGGTATTGGCTAAGGTTGAAGACATTGAAAGGCAACATAAAGAGGCACTAAAACAGCGGAAGATGTTGGAGTCTACCTTACTGGGAATGAAGGTAACGTTAGAGAAGTCCGATCGGCTTTACCACCAGAAGCCCGAGAAAGTCGCAGTGGGATGACAAAGCACGGTAGGCAAGGCCTTTCGCTATTTTGGGTAACCCGGGGTAAACACTGGGACTACGACGCGATCCATGTTCCTATGGGAGTTCAGGTAAAAAGCCTTTTCACATTGCGTGAAACCCTTTTCCGCGACCTCGTCCCTGGTAGCGTAGGTTCACTTACAAAGCGCATTTTTCGAGACGACCAAGGTAATTCTTTCAGATGTCTCGCGACAACTTTTGTAGACCCTGCTCGAGAAGATAGCGCAGGCCGGAGTATCCATCATTTCCTTGCCGTTTTCGCTGATGAAAATGACGTCGCATTCGAACTTCCGGATAATTGGGGGGAGCAACTTGTTGCTGCGGTCAATGAACATCTGAATCACTGGTGCGACCTCTTGCCAGACGCTCTCCAGGATTGGGAGGAAAAGCATCTTAGTGAGACCTTTCCATCGAGTGTCAGGTCTGCCACGGCAGACGTGCTGAAGGCCTGCCCACTAATTCAGGAGTGGAACCTGCTTCGCCAGTTTCCTGAGGAGTTTGGTTCGTCGCAGCTCCAAGAGGGGACGCCAGTTGCTCTTCAGAGTAAGTCAGGAATCGGACGTGCACTGCTTGCTCTAACTGTGCTTGTGGGCTTGAGCCTCGCCGCTTGGGGCATTTACTTGCGTTCTACTCAACTGCCACAAGGATAGTGTCCGAGAATCGGACCGAGGGTCACCTTTCTACTTATTGAATCGAACTCCAGTTTTTCTGGCCTCGCTGATACAAATCGTCGCGAATCAGCTCGATCTGATTCGAGCCGCAGAACTTGCCAAACTGTCACGCGTTGATGAGCGTCCATCCTGACTTTCGATAGTAGCTAGCAAGCATGTGCTCGATGAACCTGCGGATGAGCTTGTCGTCGAGGTCGGATTCCGAGACGTTGACCTCGCCCAAGTTAAAGTGCTGGAAGCGTAGGACATCGAGGCTGATGGTTATTCCCTCCTGGATGAAGCCTTCGAAGAGCTTGTTAAGTCGCCAGGAAGTCTGTTGCCGCGGGTAGGGGTTGAGGTAATTCCCGACCCGCCTAGGCAAGTTCACGGTTTCCCCGATGTAGAGCTGACCAATGTCGCCCGGGGTCTCACGATACGGCACCCATCGGTAGATCGCTGGCTGCTCATGATTGACTCGCATCCATTTCGAGACCTTGGTCGGGAAGCGGTAGGCGCTGAAGCCATCTTCGAGTATTGGTTCCCAGGTGAAGTCGAATGCCGGATGGAAAGTTGGCAGGTTGAGCGACCTCGGGTCGGGAAGCGAGTCTGGGAGCAGTGCGGCAACGGTTTCTCGCGACGAGGAAAGGTCTGCATGGGATGGAGCAATCAATCGGGGCATCGCCTGGTTTTGAGTAGAATCGGCCATCGGGACTTGGTGCGACAGCCAGCTAACCAGCTTCGTAGCGCCGCAATAGGCACAGCGACCGGTTTCCTTCGAAATCAGTCCCTTGATGAGAAGTTTCCTGCCCTCACGATTCGCATCTTGGCGTTGTTTCAGGGGGCCTCGTTTGGCCAGGCAGTCGTCACACATGGGGCCATTGGCTCCGTCGAGTTGTTTCAGGATCAGCTGCTGAATCGTATGCTGCATCGTATTCTCTATCCTCGTCGTCCAAGGGGTATAGTCAATTTACCCTTAGTAGGCCATGGCCACCCGTGAGGAGTGAGAAGTTGACCAAGCCATCGAAGACCAAACTCTCGTCGGTCCTATCGGGTATTGCAGGCGAGTATTTCGTTGCAGCCGAGTTGACCCGACGGGGCTTCATCGCGTCGATTACCTTGCGGAACACCAGAGGCATCGACATCCTCGCCACCCCGGAGAGTGGTGGGCAGGCCATCGAGATCCAGGTGAAGACGAGCCAGTCGGAGAAGTGGTGGCTCCTCAGCAAAGCCTGCGAAGAGATAAGAGACCCGGGGCGCTTCTACGTGTTCGTAAGACTCTTGGATGATCACTTGAGGCCCGAGTTCTACATTGTTCCCAGCCGAGTGGTCGCGGTGGAAGCGAAAGAGCGCCACTTGGTATTCCTCAACAAGCCTCGAAGCAAGCCCATCAAGGACACGGCGATCCGGGAGTTCCACGATGAGACAGGCCGGTTCCTAGAGCGCTGGGATTTGCTTGGTGTTCCGGAGCAGGCGTCTGTTGGGTCGAGTTAGAGGGAGAGGCTTCGTTTGAACCTCTTAGTGATCCAGGATGGCGCGTTTCACCCCTCCCCCTCCTCCGACCCCTCGGCGGCATCCAATGAGCCTTCCTGATCTTCCTGGTGGCCCTGGGACATGACGTAGCGCCTGACGACCTCAAGCGATTCCTCGGAGCTTTGCTTGCCCCCGTGAACGGCGGTGAGCGCATAGCCGGTTTGCCACTGGAAGGCTTCAAGACCCGGCAAGGCCTTCAACCTCTTGCTGGTCAGCGCTTTGAACCGCCCCACCCAACGCGACCACTGCCAAGTCGGAGGGCACCCCCCTTTCCCCGCAGGGAGTCCGAGCAAGTGCAAGTGGTCATCTTCGGCAGCCAGGGCGATGACGTTCAAGCCTTCGGCTTCGGCAACCTCACGGCAGATGGTCTGGACCTCGATCGCCCTCCCCTCCAAGCTCTTCGCTCGGTACTTGGGGCTCATTGTGATGTGCACCGGCACCTGGAAACGGTAGACGCTGTGGTTGAGCGATCCCCATTCGCTTTCGCGAGCGGTTTTATCAAGCTCATCCATGGTCGGCAGCTTTCCGTCCTTGCTGCTGGCATCCTTGGGCTTTGCCTCGGGTAGCTTGACCTCGGGCATCGGTCCGGCCAGGTCGGCGGTGATATGCTCTTCGATCTCGGTGAGGGTGAGGCGGCCGTACTTCCAGGTCAAGGCAACCTGAAGGGCATCCCCTGCGGAAACCATGCCCAGATCGCCAGCAAGGCCCCTTACCATCACCGCCTGATAGTTGCCCTCGTCGTCAGGAAACGCCAGCCAGAAAGCCTTCTGGGAGGCCTCGGGATCATGGTGATCGATGCGGGCTATCCGGCCGACGATTCGAGCTGCAGGGGGATCGAGAACCAGGCGCTGGACAGCCCATTTGGCGTGTAGCTCTTCCTCGATGCGACGCTTGAGGAACACGACCTCGGAATCATCACCGGGGAGACGCTGGCGCTCGGTCTGCTGGCCATCGTCCAGCTCCCAGACCTCGGTGCCATCGCTCTTGCTGGTGACAGTCCAGGCGGTTTGTTCTGCTTTAGGTGAATCGACTTGGTCGGGCGGTTCGATGATGGACGAAGGTAGCGAGCTGTCTTGGATCACGACCCGGCGCTGGTACTGAAGTTGGCTTAGAGCGCTGCCGATCAGGCCGAGGACTGCACCCCCGACGAGGAAGGATACGGGGCCTACCCCGAGTTCCATGAGGATGCTGACGATGGCGAAGATGATGATGTCCATGGCTTACCTCTTTCTGGCCGAGCAGGCCGATACGACAAAGGTCCCCGCCGACACAATGCCGGGGAGGCTTGGGGGAGAAATGAAAAAGGCCCCGCTCGCTGTAGTAGCAAGAGGGGCAGTTTGTTGGAACGTCAGGCCAAATTCGTTATCTGGCCTGGAAGCGAGGGGGTAGGGGGGGGGGCTCGAAAAGCAATTGGGGTCGAGGGATGGTCGAGTAAGAATGCAGGATATTGGTTAAGTTTAAGTTAAATATCCAGTTGGGTTCTACCCGTCTGAATTGATGCTTGTGTCCAAGAAACCGGGGAAACTCAGGACGAGCACATCGTAGTACGACTGGTAGCCGCAGTTATTAAATCTCGTTAATGATCCTAGTTAAGATGATAAGTACGATGGCAAGCCCCCAAGCGAGGGGGGCTGGGGGATTCCCTTGGTAGACGCCACCACAGACGCCGACGCACCCGCCTAAGAAAACGCAAGCAGCGAGAATTGTCATGAAGGCCTTCAAGAGCTTAGCCTCGCCTCACAGGACATCTCTAGCGAAGACGATGAATTTGTTTCCAGTGTCTGGCCCCTGTACAACTTCGACGTTCATTAGATGATTGCCCATCTCCGTTCTCCAGCTATTTAGAACCTTGACCTTGTTTCCAGCGCCGACGCGCCCGGTAACGTAAAAAATGCCTGCACCTGAAGCAATTCCGTAGCCTTCAAGATAGCCTTCGTGAACCGCCCAAGTCGCTCCAGCACGCAGAGTTCGAGTAGGCTCCAGCTTCTGCTGAGTTAGAAATACAGCTCCACCTGAGATCAAGAAAGTGAAGAAGATGGCTAACGCCCAGGCCCGTGAAGCTCCCTGACTTGCCGAAGGACTTGGTACTGAACTAGTGTGAAATGCTGGCTCGGGGCGGTTTTCCGGGGCCGGCGCCGCCGTTCCTAGTTGCTGGGCTACCTGCTGCCTCATGGCATAAAAGCAGGGTGAGCAAAATGAAGATCCTGGTTCGGCGTTAGCCCTGTTGCACTGGATGCACTTTTTCACTTGGTTCTCCTAAACGGATCAGACTAATCGAAAGCCCAATACTCAATGTTCAAAGTCGTGTCCTTCGTGGGAGTGATGTAGAGGATTTTGGCCGGGATCTCACCTCTCGCTCCCTTTTCCCCACCTACCTCATACTCTTGGTGAGTTTTGAGACGGATGGAGTACTGCCCATCGGAGGCCGTAGTCACGGTAACGGGGTTCGTGCTGCCCCCCGAGAAGCTGTGCTCGGCAAAGATGAGTTTTGTGTTTGCGATGGCGAAGTTACCCAGGAAGGTGTAGCCGTCGTACTTCTTGTAGTAGGCGACCCCCGAGACCGTCGCATAGCCTTGTTGAGTGATGGGGATGCCGCTGCTTGGAGTGGGCGTAGGGTACGGCGCCCCGGTTGATGACGCGGGTGTAGGCTCGGGCGTCGGCGTCGAGCATGGCTCCGGGGTAGGTTGACTCTTCGTCGCCTCGACCATCATCAATGGAACACCTTCGGCGGTGAACTGCACGTTCAGAGATCCCTGAACGGTTCCCCCTTTGCCGTCAGAGACCGAGACTAAGACCGTCGAGACAAAATCAACGCTCTTGGTCGCCAGGGAGGTCAAGGTGACGTTCGTTCCTACAGTCGTGGAGAGTAGCCCTTCCGTGGCTGACCACGAGAACTTCAAGTGCTCGCACTCAGGATCGTATGCCTGTACCCAGAGCGTGACTCGATCTTGGGAATCCTCGAAACGGTGGGCGGTCAGGGATTTGATAATGGGCTCTTGGTTAGGCTTGCGGCTGGGAGTCGCCGAGGGGGATAGCGTGTTGCTCGCTGCACCATTGATGAATGGGAGCTGAGTACACGCGGAAAGCCCTGCCGCCAATACTACAGGTGCCCAGGCAAACCGCTTTCTGAGGCTCATGGCCTACTGTCCTACCTTGGCCGTTCCGTCGGTTTTCACGGTGACGTTTTGGGAACCCTCGGCGGAGCCGCCCTTTTGGTCGCTGATGCTGACCTGGATGATATAGTTCCCGGCCTCGGAGGGCGGGGTCCAAAGCACACTCCGACCGGTGTTGGTGTTCAGTACGCCGCCGGTGGCGGTCCAAGAGTACTTGAGGATGTCGCCATCCGGATCAACCACGTCGAGCGTGAAGGTGATTGCCTGGCTTGGGTTCGTGGTGTTAGTCGGATTGGCCGTAAACGAGGTGATAGTCGGAGGCTGGTTCTTCTCGGCCCCGATTCCGGTTCCATTGGCGATGGTGGTCTTGATGTCGCAAGCAACTAGTGCGGCAGAGCCGATAACTAAAGACGTTGCGAGGGCAATGCGTGAAAGCTTCATACGACCTCCGGAGTGATAAGTAGGGCTACATTTGGGCGCCGAGCAAGCAATGATTACCAATAGTAATCTTACCCGGCGTTACCATTTCCTCTCGTGCCAAAGCCGAGAGATGAAGAACAACTTGCCAAGCGCTTCGGCGACTTGATCTACCGCCTAAGAGAGTCCAAGAGACTTACCCAGAGGGCTGCCGCCCGGCTGATCGGGATCTCACAGGCTCGCCTGGTGAGCCTGGAGCAGGGGATTCACGTCAGCACCGGAAGACCTACCCTGCCCCCTGCCGAACTGACGACCCGCATCGCAGCCGCCTACGGATACCCCCGCGAGCAGCTCTTGTTGCTGGCCGGGCATGCGCCCTGGCTCTTGGATGAAGCTGAGGCCGGGGAGGTCGTCGAAGCTGTCGCCGAGCGCTTGGGCGGGTGACGCAATCACCGTATGGCGCTCTTCAGGGTGTTTGAGGGTTTCCTGGACGATCGCCATGAGCACCCTCGGGCTAAAGGGCTTCAGGACGATCCCTGCAGGCTGTAACACCGAAAGCTCTGCAAGCTGTTGAGGGGACGTCATCGCGGTTACGAAGATGATGGGGATGGCGGCAGTTTCGGGGGTTGCTCGAAGCTGATGGGTGACTTCGATGCCGTTCATCTGGGGCATCGAGACATCCATGAGGATCAGGTCCACCGGGTTTGCGGCAAGGTAAGCAAGAGCCTCTAAACCAGTAGAGACATGATGGGCTTCTAGCCCAGCCCGCTCGCAGCTCACCTGAACGATCTGGGCGTTCGCTGGGTCGTCTTCCACCAAAAGAACCCGGTAGCTCATGGGGACCTCGATGTTGTACGGCTCTACATTGGAGCGCTAGTGTGTCCTGAAGATAATCTACCTCAATTTGGATGATTTTATCATCCAGGCTTCCGCCTAGCATGGACCTCATGCTGGAACCAAGAGATGAAGCCGTACTCGCCGAGCGCTTCGGAACCTTTATCTTCCGACTGCGGGAGTCGAAGGGGATATCGGTGCGTGAGGCCGCGAAGCAGATAGGGATCTCTCACGGGCGTTTGTTGAATTTCGAGCATGGGAAGGACCCCCATACCGGGAAGCCTACATTGCCAACTGCGGCTCTGGTGGGGAAGATCGCGGTAGCGTATGGGTACCCGGATGAGCGGCTGCTGTTGCTAGCTGGGTATCTGCCATGGATAATCGATGACGGCACCACGAACCGACTTATCGGTGCGGTTTCTGTGTTAGGGGACGTCTAGATTGAATCAGAAAGACATGAAACTGTTGTGGGGACGGGCCGCAAACCGTTGCTCCATCTGTCGCATCGAACTTTCACAGGATGCAGGAGCTACTACAGCATCGTTCACACTGGGCGAACAAGCTCACATCGTGGGTGAAAACGAAAAATCAGCCCGGTGGAAGAGCCCGCTCACAACTGAAGAGCGCAATAGCTATCACAACATGATCTTACTGTGCCCGAACCATCATACCGAGATCGACAAGAACGAGATCGACTGGCCGGTTGAGCGTCTACATATAAAGAAGTCGATGCACGAGCTGTGGGTTCGAGAAACCCTCAGTGATACTGCTGATCTACGCGTTGTTGCTAAGCAGGCGGCGGTTGCTGCTTTCATCGATTTGGCCGTTCAGCTTGCCGACTTGGAGAACTGGAAAATTTGGACCTCTTGGGCTCTTTCACCTGATCCGAAGTGGTCCTTTCACATGCCAGATCGGCTATGGGAACTTCGCCAGAAGGCCGATGCCACTATCTGGCCAGACGAGTTTGACGAGTTTCGTCGGGCGGGCATGACCTTGGCAGTTGTGTTGCACGATGCAGCAGGGACGTTTCTTGAGCACGCTCAGCTTCACGAGGAGGGCGTCTACTATCCCGACAAATTCTATCGGAACAATGGGAACTTCAACCCGAATTACGACGAGGATTTGGAAAAATACGAACTCTGGCAAAAGGACTGTTGGGATCTGATCAAGAAGGCTACCTGCGCAGCAAACTGGTTCGCGGACGTTGTGCGACGAGATATCAACCCTACTTTTTTTGCTGCAGCAGGGAAGTTTGGGATCGAGGATGGTCCCTTCGACAATGGGCGGTATTACGCGAGTTTTCCGGAGTTCACTGAAGAAGCGAAAGCCGGGCTCCCGGATTCTCACTTGGTGGACTGGGCTAGTCGAAGGGGGGCTGTATCCCAGAGCGGCTAGCCTAAAAGCAACTGGGTAGCTCGGTTGGCATCTTTACGCATAAGTGTAATGTCTATCTGATGGGTAGCAACGAGGAGTTTTTACGCCTTCTAAACGAAGTGATCTGTTAGGGATGCAAAAACCCGTCCTTCTTGGACTGCTTTGTCGCGCTTGAACTTCAAGGCATCAACCAGGCTAACGCGACCATCCAAGATGTGGTACAAGTCCATGCCGTCCATGAAGATGATGTTCGCATCGCGGCCCTGAAACTGAGCGATGATCTCAGGTCGATATCCCTGAATCGAAACAAACATTCCTCGTGTGCTGGTTAGCTTGGTTTCGACCTTGTTCTTGAACCCTGCGATTTCCTGCTCGTCGGGCGGGACTTTTCGCCACTTCGCCTCCACGATGTAGTCAAAGCTGTCAAAGTTGAAATGGCCATCAATCTGCTGGGTTCCAGCCCTGTAGGATTTCCGGTACTCGATCTCGCTCAAGGCAAAAAGGTCGGTGAGTAGGTCCTCGAGCAGATAACCAGCTGCCTGGCGGTTTACCATGGAAACGCCTTCCATGTAGGATTCCTTAAGGGTCTCAAGGCGTTTCGCACGCTCCTGCTTGGCTGCTGCTTGCTCCTGAGCGACGCGCAGACGCTCATCGCTCGCTTTCCGCTGCTCCTCAACAAAGAGTTTCTGTTCTTGGGCTAGCGCTTTCAGTGCTTGAAGAGATGCCAAGCCCGCCTTGGGGTCTGGCGCGTTAGGGTCCGGGATCTTTTTGAATTGACATAGCTGGGTGAGGATTTTCCTGGCAACAAGCCGGCCTTCGTCAGATTCCGCAAGTTCGGCAAGAATGTGCCTTGCCTGAGGGTACTTCTGCTCGTGCCGGTATTGCGAGATGAGATGGGAAGGAACCCCGCAGTTGCGCCAAAACGATGCCAGGGGGTCCTTGTAGTGAAAGCTCTTTCCGATGCACTGAACGATAGCTTCAGTGATTTCAAACGTTAGCGGTTCCACGGTTCCTCTTCTCCTCCGCCCTAGATTGTTGTCCCTTCGTCATCGGTGTGCCCAAGCTCGATGAGGTAGTGGGCGCCCTTCCGCACCTCGATGTTGTGCTCGACCAATAGGTCGACAAATTGCCCACCGCTCATCAACGTCACTGGTGTCGTTTCGGTCCGCTGGACCTCCCGACGGGCCCAGAGCTGAAATCCCTGTCGTGACGATGAGGCCCTGCTCTTGGGTGCTGGGGCATTCCCGCCTGCGAGGTCCGCATTACTTCACCAATTCCATCAGCTTCCCGTAGCTGTCCACGATTTCGTACTTCACCTGATCCGAGGTAATCTTGGCGAAAAACTTGCGGGCGCACTCGATTTTTGAATCCTCAATTTTCCGAAAATCCATTGAGGACATTGACCCTTTTGTCTCGGCGATGAAGTATACGTGCTTCACCTCCCCGTTTTTGAAGGCGATCGCCCAGTCGGGGTTGTAGTTCCCCACTGGCGTCGGAATGTAGAAGCTCTTAGGGAGCTTTGCGTAGACGACGACCTCGGCGCTGGTGTCCAGTTCGCCGACGAAGGTGCGCTCGTTGCTCGAGTCGGTGAAGACGTAGTCGTGGATGTGCCGCTTCGCTCGGAAGCCTTTGGTGAGGTCCTGCTTCTTCTCTTGGGTGAATATGTCGATAGTGTGCGTTTCCTCTAGCGGATCGTACGTCAGGTGCTCCACGATGACGGTGGCCTTCTGCTCGTTGATGATCGTGCCGGCCTTGCGTATGAAATCCTCAGGGTTGGTCTTGTACTGTCCGAACACGGCGACGTTGATGCCGCGCAGGATGTCTGCAATTGTCTGACGGGTGAGGTGGGTGGCCTCCGTCAGCTTTCCGATCAGGTCGTACTTGACTGTGGATCGGACCGAGCTTGATAGGTAGCCTGTTGCGTTTTCCTGGACTACGAACGAGTCACCTAGCTTCACATCGTCGTATGTCGCCAGATCCTTCTGCTCGCCAGTGGTCACGGTGTACTGGAGCGGTGTGATGCGCAGCTCCTTATCAAGCGCGTCGATGCACTTGGAGATCAGCTCACGCGTGTCAAAATCAACGGTATAGATGGCCTTGCGGTTGATCCGGCGCCAGAGCTCCTGAAATTCTTGCTTCTCGAAGTTGCTGTTGAGCGGGTTGACCTTGTCCTTACGATCGTCCGAAATGTCGGGGAGCTGGGCGGTACTGAAGACGCTGTCTATGAGCTGGAAGACTTGCTCCCCGTACGGTTCAAGCTCGGTGGGCAACGGTGCCAGCGAGCCCTCCTTCTTTGCTTGGTGGTACGCCTCGGTGACGCGCTCGTCGGCATCAGAATAGTCATTCTTGATCAGGTAGCGCTCGATCAACTTTGCCATTTGGGGCGTCACCTTGACGTCGCCCGTAGAAGTCTTAAGCACCTTGCCGGTGAAGTATTCCTCGTTGGCTTGCTTTGGCCGGGTTGATAGTGATGCACTGATGTCCTTCTGCAGCCCCGCGACGAAATCCTTGTAGGTCTCGTTCGCCACCACAGTCAGCACATTAACCTGGTGCACGATCGCAGGATCATCCATGCGATCGCCGTTCTGGTTGACGCAGAGACGCATCCCGCGGCCGACCTCTTGGCGCCGTGAGATCGTGTTGTCGCTGTGCTTGAGGGTGCAGATCACGAATACGTTCGGGTTGTCCCATCCCTCTCGAAGGGCGGAGTGGGAGAAGATGAAGCGTACCGGCTCCTCGAAACTAAGCAATCGGGCCTTGTCCCGGAGAATCAGGTCGTAGGCGTCTACGTCGTCAGCCTCGCCGGCCGATTCGCCGCGGGTCTTAACGTTGGGATTGATGAGCCGCTTTGTCTTCTTGTCGATTGCGAAGTAACCGTTGTGCGTCCTGGCGGTCTCGATGCTCTTGAGGTAGCGGTTGTAAGGAGTGTCCTCTAGCAGCGGCATCTCGTTGAGCTGTGCGTTGTACTCCTCCTCGAACATCTTGGCGTACTCGCCCGCGTGCTCCCCTGCCTCGTCGTAGCTGCGGTACTTCGCTACCTCATCGATGAAGAACAGGGAGAGTACCTTGATGCCCTGGGCGAATAGCGCCCTCTCCTTCTCGAAGTGAGCTTTGATCGTTTCACGGATCTGGATACGCCGCAGCGCCGCTTCGTTTACATCGCCCATCGCCTCGCCCGCGCTGAGCATGATGCCATTGGTGAAGCTGATCGCATTGTCGAGCGCGTTGATGTCGGAGACCACGAAGCCCCGGTACTGCTCCAGCTCATCCGAGAGGGCATGCAGGTTGTCGTTCTTGTGCAACACCCGAAAGTCACGCTTGATGCCGCTCTTTTGTCGGATCTCTAGCTCAACTCGCGCCTCCGGAGGCCTGGTCGGTGAGATGCTAATGGATTCGAGATACAGGTATGCGTTTGTGCCGGCCAAGCCCTTTACGGTGATGCCTCTTGCGGCGATCTTCTTCACGAGCTTCTGGTTGTAGGCATCGATGGCGTCTAGCCGGTACACCTTGTTATGCTCGGTCTTGTGGGTGGCTGAGTAGCGTAGGATGAATAGCGGGTCAAAATCCTTTAGCTTCTCTGTCGTCGCCTTGCCTTCCATCTTCTGGGGTTCGTCCAGAATGAGGATGGGCCGATTCTTCCTGATGACGTCGATGGGGCGCCGCGATTGGAAATCATCCAGCTCCTCGAAGATACGCCGAGCATCTTTCCCTGTGGCATTGAATGCCTGCACGTTGATGATCATAACGTTGATCCCGGCATCCGAGGAGAAGCTTTCGATGTTGTGAAGCTGCTTGGAGTTGTAAACGAAGTAACGGGGACGCTTGCCGTACTGCTCCGCGAAGTGCTCCTCCATATCCTTGAACGATTGCAGGACACCCTCGCGAATGGCGATGCTCGGCACCACCACGATGAACTTGCTCCAGCCATACTCGCGATTGAGCTCAAACATTGTCTTGATGTAGCAGTACGTCTTACCCGTACCTGTCTCCATCTCAATGTCAAGGTTGACGTCGCAGACCGAGGTCTGCTTCAGCTCTGTCGAGAGCGGAAGGTTCTGCCGCCGTTGGACGCCTTGGAGGTTTTCCAGCAATTGCGCCGGGGGGAGTGAAATCTTCCCGTTGGCGAAACCGTCATTCTCCATGCCGGGAATCGTCATGGTCCTGTTGGCGACAACCCGGCCAGGGTCAATCGTATATCGGTAGCCGCTTCCTTTAGGCTGGCCAGCGAAATAATCGATCACCGCTTTTACTGCGTCGGTTTGATAGCCTTGCTGTTTGTACTTTAGCTTCATGGCCTACAGTGACCTGACTTCGGTGGTGGGACTGAGTAGCTTGAAGATCTGTTCTACGTTGATCCTCATGCTGTCGCTGGCGTAGCTGCTGTCGCGGAACACAGCACGAAGTGGTCTGCGTTTGGCCAGCTCCTTTACCATGTCTTCGCTGATGTCGGTATCGAAACAGGCGGCAAGGGCATTGCCGTCCACGAAGAAGACGGTCTTGCCTGCAATCACCTGCTGATCGATGGGCAGGGACAGGTCCACGCCCCAGTCCAACAGAACTTGGAAGAGCAGATCCTCCGGCGTGCGGTCCTCCTTGATATTGTCTATGTAGAGCCCGAGCTGGCCTTGGCTCAGCTCATCGGGCGCATAGTACACGTCCTTCATGTTAGATGTGTCTACCTTGAGCACACGGAAGCCAAGATCGATCTCCTTTGCGCCCTTTGTACTAAGATCGGCCCCTGCGGCGCGAATCCTCGCCTTTGAGATCTCTGCGATCGTCAGGAAGTCCTGCCGGTTAGTCGGGGCGGGTAACTGCATGAGGATGAAACGTCGCGTCCCATTGTCCTCGAGATTACGCTCCATGACCGCATGTCCAGTCGTCGCGCTTCCCGCAAAGAAATCCAGCACGATGGCATCAGGCTCGCTCGCTCCGATGTTGACTAGATGGCGCAACAATTTCAGCGGTTTAGGGTTATCGAAGACTTTGGGGCCGATCAAAGCGGCGATGTCTTGCGTGCCATCCCGGTTTCGTCCGTGCTCTTTATCGATTAGCAGGCTCCTTGGGGTCACGCCTTCCAGGGAAATCCAGGTCTTTGTGTAAATGCGCCATTCCCCGGTCTTCTTATCTCGCTCGAAGACCAAGTCTTGCCGGTGTTGTTCGACCTTGGTCTTGCTCCAGCGCCAGATAGTTGTCGGGTTGCTTGGATCTGGCTGAGGAGGTCTTATTCTGCTGCCGTCTGGGCATTCGATTTCAAAGTCCATGGATGGGCTATAGGTCAAGCTGGTCTTGTCGAGGCGTTCAAGGTAATAGCGTCGCCCATTTTCGATTCGATTGTATTTCGCCGTCATCGCCGGGCTTTCATGCCGGATTGCGGCATAGGTTGCATGATCACTGGAGCGCCCGTAGCAAAGGATGTACTCATGCTCAGTGGCAGCATGGTCGCTGTCATCGCCTCCCCCCGCTTTTCGCTTCCATACGAAAACGTTGAGGAAGTTGTCCGAGCCGAAAATCTCGTCGAGGACAAGCTGAAGTGGTGCAAACTCGTTGTCATCAATCGATACCATCAGCACGCCGTCTTCCCGGAGCAAGTTCCTGGCCAACTTCAGGCGAGAGTACATCATCGTCAACCACGATGAATGAAAGCGGCCGCGCGATTCAGGGTTCGCTATCAAGCGGTTGCCGAGCTCGTCTCGCTGGTTTGAACGTAGCAAAAAGTCGGCACTGCTCTCGGCGAAGTCGTCGCTGTAGATAAAGTCATTGCCCGTATTGTAAGGTGGATCGATGTAGATCAGTTTCACCTTGCCGAGATAGGTCTCCTGGAGCAATTTGAGCGCATCGAGGTTATCGCCCTCGATGAATAGATTCTGGGTCGAGTCAAACTCCAGGCTCTCCTCGCGGCACGGACGCAATGTCTTGGCAATCGGTGCGTTGGCGGCAAGCAGGGCCTCTCGTTTTCCCGGCCAGTCGAGGTGGAAGCGCTCTCGCGGGCCTTCCACGATGTGGTCGGAAAGTTCTTGGCGGAGCTGGTCGAAGTCGATCGCACGCTGGAGTTGGCCCGTCTTTTCATCCCTCGTCTCGGCGACGCAGTTCGGAAAAAGCATCGCCAGTTTCTCGATGTTCTCAGCGGTGAGGTTTGAGGTGTGCATCTTGAGCTTTTCCATGAATCCTCCGGTTTAGCCTCTCTTCAGGGCTTCGAGCTCCTGCGTAAGCGATCGCAAGGCGGCGTTCAGCTCCACCTTACGGTTGAATTGTTTTTCCTGTGCAAGGCGGGTCTCTAGGTGACGGTGCTGCTTCTGCACGGCCTCCAGCGCGTGAAGGCGCGTGACTTGATCCGCGAGGCTTTCACCCGTCCTGGCCGGAAGCGGCATGTGACGGCGAATGATCTGCTCATAGAGCACTGCCAGGTCAAGGGCGACTGGTAGCGGCTGGAGCTCGAGCGAGGTCTTAGGGAGCGGCGCGGTGACAAAACGGTCCTCAATGACCCACTTCTCAGGGTCGGCCTCGCTTGGGCGCTTGTACGTAGCAGCAAAGCGTACCTCATTGCCGTAGGTGAGCTGGTATACGAGGGGCAGCGGGATGGCCCGATCGATCGTCTGGAGCACCGCATCAGCCAGGTGAGGCGTCTTGAGAACAAGCTCGAAGACCTCAATCTCTTCGATCCCGTCGCGCGCGGGCAGGTTAATTGTCTCCGGTGAGAGCTTGTATCGCCAGCGGATCTCGTCCACCTGCGTCACGAAAAAGTCCTTGATCCGCTTCGTGACTTTGCCATGTGCGTAAAGCTTGACCTTGGGGACCTCTCGGTTGACCTCAGCTTGCTTGGGATAGGCGAACATTAGGCTCAATCCCTCGGTTGGACGACAATGAACGCAATCAGTTCGAAGTCGTCGAGGCCGCTGATGGTATCGAGCAAGGCGGTGGTCTTTCCCCCTGAGAACAGACTATCGATATCCTTCTCCGCCTTGACGGTGATCATGGACTGGATGCCCTTCTGCAAGAACTTACTGTAGGCGTCCATCCTGCGGCCGTCGTGGGTGGCGCGGTTGAAGGGCTGATACACCTCAGGAATCGGCTCGTCGCGATCCTTGCAGGCGGCACGGGTGAGGTCGAGGAGGCGCTTAGGATCGGCGTGGTCGACGATGATGCTGCCATCCTGGGCGACGTAGACGAGATAATACGGGTGCAGGCGGTTCTGACGATTGATGTTCACGCCCTCGTTGCGGTTTCGTAGGGCGAAGATTACGCCAGGCACCAGTCCGCGCTCAGGTGCGGCGGGGACCACGGTGTGCATGCCGTTGGGGAGGCTGGCGAGGTCACCGTTCGCCTTCACGTAGTTCAGCAGGTCCATGCGGAAGTCGTTTAGCCCAAGGTCGGTAATGGAAATGCCCGTCCGGAGATCTTCCAGCTCGATGACCTCGTCTTGCAGCCGCCGGAGCTGCTCTCGGCGGTAGGCGACGTCGTTTGCCTTGGAGTCGAGCGGGTTGTCGTCGCCGGTGGCGGTGACGTCCGCGATGATCATGCGGTTTTCGACTCGCTCTTTGAGGTTGATGTACTCATCAAGCGTGATGTCGGGCCAGTAGTTGACCAACTGGATGCAGCGGTTCGGCGATCCGATTCGATCGACACGACCGAAGCGCTGGATGATGCGCACCGGGTTCCAGTGGATGTCGTAGTTGATGAGGTAGTCGCAGTCCTGTAGGTTCTGTCCTTCGGAGATGCAGTCCGTGCCGATGAGCAAATCAATCTCGCCAGGTTCCTTCGGAAGTACGGCGGCCTTTTCCTTGGAACGCGGCGAGAACAGGGTCAGCAGCGATTGGAAGTCATAACCCTTCGCTAGCGTACTCTTGGGACTGTCGGCGCCCGTGACCTTGCCCGTGTGGATCCGGTGCTGGTCCTTGAAATATGGAGCAAGATGGTCGTACAGGTAATCCGCCGTATCGGCAAACGCCGTGAACACAAGAACCTTGCGGTTCCCCGGATTGATTGGCGAGGCGAGCTTGCTGAGGATGGTGGTCTTGAGGTGCTGGAGTTTGGCGTCATCGGAAGGCGTGACCTTTCGCATCTCTGCTAGGAGGTCCTCGATGATGGCCAGATCAGCCTTCAACTCATGCTCCCAGCGCGGCAGGTCCATGTCCGAGAGCTTAATCTGCACCTTGTTGCCTATTTGAGTATCCGGGCTGGGAAACTCGCCTTCGTCGTCCTCAATGAGGCTGGTGGACAGGTCGTTGAAAGTGAGGTTGTCACCGGATTGCTTGAAGGCAGCGATCTTCACCAGCGCGCTCCGATGATGATCGGCGAGGCTTTGCAACGTCAGACGGAAGGAGTGAACGGAGCTCTCAAGCCGCTTGAGCAGGTTAACTGTCATCAGCGACTGAATCCCCTTTTCGCGGCCAGCCTGCTTGAGGTTGCCGTGGCCTACGTCCGCGGAGGGATCATACCGCTCCTCGTATTTAGACAAGCGACTGGGCTGCACGTAGCTGAGCGGCGCGTATACTGCCAGTGTCAGCATATTCAAGCGCTCGAAGATCTCGTTGAAGCCAATGACATCCTTGCGGTGGGTTAACTGGCAGTGAAAGGACATCGGTTTCAATCGCTCGGGGAACGTGCCAATGTCCTTGGTGTCGTAGTAGGTCTGGATGTGTCGGCGCGAGCGGGCGATCGTAACGTTGTCAAGCAGCTCGAAGAAGTCGAAGTCCAGCGAATTGAGGATTGCCTCGGCGGTGCGTTCTTCCGGCGGGAGGTTGGTCCATGCGTTGAATGCGGCCTGGGCGCGCCGGAAGATCTCGTCGATTCCCTTTTGGGGGCGTAGCTTCGACTGAAGTTGGTCGGGATCGCCCTCGTAGGCTAGGGCAAGCTGGTTCCGGAGGTCGGTAAAGCGATTGTTGACTGGAGTGGCGGAGAGCATGAGCACTTTGGTCTTTACACCCTGGCGGATCACCTTGTTCAGCAGACGTTGGTACCGGGTCTCACGATCTTCGAACGCCGTGTTGTTGCGGAAGTTGTGCGACTCGTCGATCACGACGAGGTCGTAGTTGCCCCAATGGATGCGGTCGAGCGGCAAGCCGGACGAGTAGCCGCTTTCGCGTAGGAGGTCCGTATGGCACAGCACGTCGTAGGCAAAGCGGTCTTTAGCGAAGATGTTGGTGGTCAGGTTGCCTCGGTAAGTGTTCCAGTTGTCCGCAAGCTTCTTCGGGCATAGGACGAGCACGGAGCGGTTGCGTAGCTCGTAGTACTTGATGACGGCGAGCGCAGTGAAAGTCTTTCCAAGACCCACGCTGTCGGCGAGAATGCAGCCGTTGTAGGTTTCGAGCTTATTGATCACGCCGGTTGCAGCATCGCGCTGGAAGTTGAAGAGCTTCTTCCAGATCTGGCTGTCCTGATAGCCTGTGCGATCGTTGGGCAAGACGTCCGCACTGATGTCCTCGAGAAATTCGCTGAAGATGTTGTAGAGCAGCAGGAAGTAAATGCGCTCGGGCGAATTCTCCTGGTACACGGATGCGATGTGCTCGCAGAGCCTGCCGGTGACGTCCTCAAGCTGGTGCGGATCGTTCCAAATCTGATCGAACAGCGACAGGTAGGTGGTGGTGAGCGGCTGCTCGTCAATGCGGTTGACGAAGTTGGAGACGGCGTTACCCCTCTCGTAGCCAAGATCGACGGCGGTGAATCCGTGCAGCGGGAGGTATACCGACTCATTGCTCTCAGCTTTGACCGCAGCGAACTGCTGCATGGGGGCGCGGCCGCGGTTCGAGCGAAAGCTGGCCTTCTTGCGAATCCACTCGGCGCACTCCTTGGCGATGGCCCGCTGAGTGAGTTCGTTACGGAGGCGAACCTCGAACTCGCTTCCATGCAGGCTACGCTCTCGCTCAAGCTTGGGGATATGGAACTCGCGGTGCTCCTTTTTCAGCCGGTCGGTGACCTCGCCGGGGATGAAGGTGGGCGAGGTGAAGATGAACTCGAGGGAATCGATGGTCTCCAGCTCTGTCTTCAATGCCTCAAAGGCATAGATGGAGAAGCAAGAGGCGGCGATCTTGAGTTTTACACCCTCGGTGATTGTACGCTTCAGGTCATCCCCGAGGAGATGGCTGATGTTGTCGATGATTTCCATGTATTGTCACCGAGCTGCAGCGAAGTGGAGGCGGGGTTCTTAGTTCATTTTGCTTGGCGTGGCGTCTATGCTGGGAGCTGGTCGTTGCTGGATTGGTTGAGATAACGTCGCACCGTGATAAGGGCAATAGGGTGGCTGGTTCAATATCCTCGCCTAGCAAGGACTTGAGTCCAATCATCTATGGCGACCTCCGCTCGTAGCACGCCATAGCTAGCATGATGATACCCTTAACCGAGGATTGGGAACAAGTCACACGCAATCTTGAACCCAAAATAGGTGCTGTTTCAGTAGATTGGCTCTTTGCGACACCTGTATTGCTAGGTTTTCAGCTCATTCAGTCCTATGTCACTGGCCCGGGGCAGGTCATCCGCGTCAACGCCAAGCTCCTTGAATTTACGTGCATCAGCTCTGGCATTGTCTCGAACCCGCCGGGGAGTGCGGCTGGTTGGCTGCGGTTCAGTGGGTGGTGTGCTCTTGTTGTGCTTCATGATGCCACCGCTCACAGATTTGGGCTGTCGGGGGGGGGGGTAAAGTTGGCGACGATTCGTTGATCGCTCAGAAGCCTCTCCTCTGATACGCCTGATGGGACCCACAGCTCGAAAAGGGGTAGGGGGTATCGAACGATTCAAGTGGATGTTGAGTAAGTCGGTCGCAAGATTCGCGTCTAGCGTCCAGTAACCACGTCACGATAATCTGTAAACCTCCTAGCAGTCCCAGGAAGGCGCGATCTGTCTGTGGGCTGGGATTTGAGGCTCAAGGGAGCGTGAGAGAGTATGTCCGCAATGAATTACACTCTCCAGGCTACTTAGCCTACGGATGGCATCAATCAGGGCAGGCGAGAGATCGGGGCAATGCAGTTACAGATCTGCATCAATTGTGGATTGCGGCCTGTCCCGCCGATGTCCCATTGACCATCAACCGGAATCAAATGGCATCCTCATATGGTTTCAGCTGATGCTGCCCCGCTTTCCTGATGGTCTCGGTTGGGCAGCACTTCCTCTTGGACAAGCTGAGGAGCTGTGCGAACGGCCTACACGGCGGTACTTACAGCGATTAGCCACCATTGAAGCCGGTTGCTCCATAAAACATAGGTTGCTCAGTACAGTTGAATCTATGGGTGATGGGAGGGATTGCTCTTGTGGTCTTTTCTTCGTTCCAGCGTCGGTACACAATTGGCATCATGAGTAACTTGGTACACAAGACGGTACACACAAGGGAAAAAAGAGTGATGCGGCTCTCAGTCAAAATCGCTGAGAGCCGCATCACTGCTTGTAGTGGCCAAGGTGGGAGTCGAACCCACACGCCTTTCGGGCGGTCGATTTTGAGTCGACTGCGTCTGCCATTCCGCCACTTGGCCGCGGAAGAGTTCTCATTCTACGTCAACCGGCCTCGGCACGCAAGCACCGATTCGAGGAAGCATCGGGCATGGGGACCGAGGGTTAGGCCAGGTAGGCGGCCGGGTCAACGAAGCTGCCGTTCTTCTTGACTTCGAAGTGGAGGTGGGGACCCGTCGACTGGCCCGTGCTGCCGACCTTGCCGACGACGTCCCGGGCTCCGACGTTCTGGCCGTTCGAGACGTTGATCTTGGAGAGGTGGGCGTAGGCGGTCTGAAGGCCGCCGCCGTGATCCACCACGACGTAGTTGCCGTAGCCGCCGTTCCAGCCGGCGAAGGTGACCCGGCCCGACTTCACGGTGTGGACCGGAGTGCCCGTTGCGGCGCCGATGTCCATGCCCGAGTGAAGCTTGTGCTCGCCGGTGATGGGATGCTTGCGGTTGCCGTAGTTGGAGGTCTTGCTGCCGGAGACGGGCCATTGCCACCTTCCGGAATCCGGGGCGGCGGGCGGTTTCGAGACCGAGGCTCCGCCAGGCAGTCGGAGCGTCATGCCCGCGTGGATCTGGTTGGGGTTGGAGCCGATCACGTCCCGGTTGAGATCGTAGATCTCGCGCCAGCGGTCGCTATTGCCGAGCGTGCGGGCGGCGATCGCCGAAAGCGAATCCCCCGACTGCACCGTGTAGCTGGGACCCGCGGTCGGCTTCGGCTCGGGCTTGGGCTGCGGCGCGGGAGCCGGCTGAGGAGCGGCCGCGCCGCCCGGCAGCTTGAGGGTCATGCCGGGGTGAATCAGGTTGGGGTTGCCGCCGATGACGTCCTTGTTGAGGTCGTAGATCTCGCGCCAGCGGTTGCCGTCGCCGAGGGTGCGCTGGGCGATCGCCGACAGGGAATCCCCCTTCTGGACGGTGGTGGTCGCAGGGGCGGGAGCCGGCTTCGGCTCGGCGGGCTTGGCGGGCTCCGGTTTGGCCGGTTCCGGTTGCGCAGGCTTGGCCGGAGTCGGCTCGGCCTTGGGCGAAAGCACCCGCTTCGCGAAATCGGCGAGCCGCTTGACCAGGTTCTGGTAGGCTTCGCGGAGATCGCCCAGGAAGCCCGCGGGAGCCATGGTGGGGGCGGTCGGAAGCATCGGGGGAGGAGGAATCGCGACGGGGCCCATCACCGGGATCGTCGCAGCGGCGGAGGTCGCCACCTGGTGCAAGTTTGCCAGCATGGTCTGGTAAGAGGCCCCGTTGGGGGTTGCGAGCGTCATCTGCATGGATACCTCCTGCAACGTCGTGCCGGGTTCCGGTGCCTCGGGCGCCGGAAAGGCCCGGGAGAGGGCGTTGTAGCCAGAAGACCGCTGGCTGATCTTGCTTATCTGCCGTTAAGGGGGTGTATGCGGTTATCGGTGGATTAACTTTTTCCTAAAACTTGAGATCAATGCTCCCTCCCCCTCGGAGGTCGGAGGGGCCCGAACGCCGTGCTATACTGGGAAATCGCCCCCTCGCCCTTGAACCAGAACCACCGGAGCCCGCATGCCTCCTGCTTCATGGCTGCTCAAAGACGCCGATTCCCCCCAGGTCACCCAGCTTGCCCGTGAGATGGGCATCTCCCTGCTCTTGGCCCGGCTCTTATGGGTGCGCCAGGTCGCGGATGCCGCTTCGGCTCGCCGCTTTCTGGGGCAGGACCCCTCGCTCCTCAATCCCTGGGAGCTTCCGGGGGTCGAGACGGCTGCCGAGCGCCTGCTGGACGCCTTGGAAGCCCAAGAGCGGATCGTCGTCTACGGGGATTACGACGCCGACGGCGTGACCAGCACGGCCTTGCTCTACAGCTACCTGCTGCGCGCCGGCTACAACGTCACCTACTTCCTGCCGCATCGCTTCGAGGACGGCTACGGCATGAACCTGCATGCCATCGAAGAGCTGGCCGACCAGGGAGCACGCCTGATCGTGACGGTCGACAACGGCGTCAGCTCGGTTCGCGAGGTCGCCTACGCCCGAGAGCTGGGCATGGACGTGATCGTGACGGATCACCACACCCCGCCGGCCCTGTTGCCCGAGCCCTACGCCCTGCTCAACCCGCGCCTGGGGGGCTGCCCCGCCGAGATGAGCGGGCTTGCCGGGGTCGGGGTGGCCTTCGCCCTGGCGGCTGCCCTCGAGCAACGCGCCCCCTCCTACGGGGTGGAGGACCTGCTCGACCTGGTCGCGATCGGCTCCATCGCCGACATGGCGCCCCTGACCGGGGTGAACCGGACCCTGGTGGGAGCCGGTCTCCATCAGATCGCCACCGCCACGCGTCCCGGCATCAAGGCCCTCGCGGACGTCGCCGGGGTGGCCTCGATCGCCAACATGGCCGCTCAGGACATCGGCTTCCGGATCGGCCCGCGCATCAACGCCGCGGGACGGATGGACCACCCCGAAGTGGCCCTCAAACTCTTGCTGGCCCAAGATCTCGACGAGGCCGAAGAGCTCTCGGCGGAGCTGGAGCGCTTGAACCGGCTACGCCAGGAAACCTCCAAACGGATCGAGGCCGAGGCGCATGCGCTGGTGGCCCTCGAAGTCGACTTGGAGAAGGATGCCGTGATCGTCCTCGCTAAGGAGGACTGGCACCGGGGCATCATCGGGATCGTCGCGGCGCGCCTGGTGGAGGCCTACGGTCTCCCGGTGATCCTCATGGGCGCCGACGGGGACTACTGGAAGGGCTCGGGGCGCTCGCCCGACTCGATTCACCTCTTCTCCGCCCTCGAAGCCTGCCGCGAGCACCTCGATCGCTTCGGCGGGCATGCCCAGGCGGCGGGCCTGGCGCTGGAACAGAGCCGCCTCGAGGTCTTCCGGGCGCAGCTCAACGAGGCGGTGAGGCGCCAAACAGGCGGGGACCGTCCGCAAGGGCCCGTCTGGGTGGATGCCGAGGTCGGCCTCGCAGAGGTCTCGCCCCAGCTGATCCGCGAGCTGATGTGGCTGGAGCCGACCGGCCAAGGCAATCCCGAGCCGCGCCTGGGGTTGCGCCGGGTTCAGGTGCTGCGCCAGAAGCAGCGCGGCAAGGACAAGACCCACCTCTGGTTGGAGCTGCGCGACGGCGTCGAGATCCGCGAGGCGGTCGCCTTCGGCATGGGCGGGATCTACCCGGTGCCGGACGTCGTCGACGTGGTCTTCACCCCGGAATTCAACTTCTGGCAGGGCCAAGCCCGGGTCCAGATGCGCCTGCATGCGGTCTTCCCCGCTCATGCCGACCCCGTGGTCGTCCCGGAGAGCGTTTCTCCCGTCCAAGACCCTCGCTAGCCGGGTATAAGAAATCTCCGGAGCTTGCGGTATAATGGGGATTTCAAGCCTGCGGCGCGAGTGACGATGCCTGGGCTCAACGCGGCGCCTGCGCCTTAAGGCAGCGCCTGCGGCAAACGATGAGGAATCGGGGTCGGTATTATGAACGGTGCGGTTGCGACCGAGAGCTTGGTCTCTACCATCAGCAAGTATATGACGCCCGAGGAGGTCAACCTCGTCGAGCGCGCGTATGATTTCGCCCACCAGATGCATGAGGGGCAGTTCCGCAAGTCGGAGGAGCCCTATATCATCCATCCCTACGAGGTGGCGCTGATCCTCGCGCAGCTCGAGGCCGATGGGGCCACCGTCGCCGCGGGCCTCTTGCATGACGTTCTCGAAGACACCGACACCACCCCCGAGGAACTTGCCAAGCGCTTCGGTCCCGACGTCGCCCGCATCGTGCAGGGCGTGACCAAGTTGGGCAAGCTCACTTTCTCCAGCAAGGAAGAGCGCCAGGCCGAGAACTTCCGCCGCATGTTCGTGGCGATGGCCCAGGACGTGCGGGTGATCATGGTGAAGCTCTGCGATCGCCTTCACAACATGCGCACGCTCAAGCACATGCGCGCCGAGAAGCAGCAGGAAATCTCGAAGGAGACCCTGGAGATCTTCGCCCCGCTGGCCCACCGACTCGGTATGGGACGGATCAAGTGGGAGCTCGAGGATTGGTCCCTGCGCTACCTGCATCCCGACGCCTACTACGAGATTGCCAAGCTCTTGGGCGAGAAGCGTGACGAGCGCGAGCGCTACATCGAGGAGATCGTCGGCCGCATCCAGGACGAGGTGCGCCGCGTCGACGTCAACGCCAATGTCTACGGCCGCGCCAAGCACTTCTACTCCATCTGGAACAAGATGGAGAAGAACCGCAAGGAATTCAACGACCTCTTCGACATCACCGCCGTGCGCGTCCTGGTCGACAGCATCAAGGAATGCTACGAGGTCCTGGGCATCGTCCACTCCATCTGGCGTCCGATTCCCGGTCGCTTCAAAGATTACATCGCGATGCCCAAGCCCAACCTCTACCAGTCGCTGCATACCTCGGTCATCGGGCCGGGCGGCAAGCCGGTGGAGGTGCAGATCCGCACTTACGAGATGCACCGCATCGCCGAGTTCGGTATCGCGGCCCACTGGCGCTACAAGGAAGGCGGAGCGGCCGCCCAGCAGCCCGAGCAGACCTTCACCTGGCTGCGTCAGCTCCTTGACTGGCAGGGTGAGGTCCGCGACTCCCAGGAGTACGTCAACACCGTCAAGGAGGACCTGTTCTCCGAGGAGGTCTTCGTCTTCTCGCCGCGCGGGGACGTGGTCGATCTGCCGTCCGGCGCGACGCCCGTCGATTTCGCCTACCGGGTCCATACCGAGGTCGGCAACCGCTGCATCGGCGCCAAGGTGAACGGCCGCATCGTCACGCTCGACACCCGCCTCAAGACCGGGGACATCGTCGAGATCATGACCTCGAAGACCAGCAAACCGTCGCTTGACTGGCTGAACTTCGTCTCGGCGAACTCCACCAAGAACAAGATTCGCGCCTGGTTCAAGAAGCAGCGCCGCGAGGAGAACGTCCAGACCGGCGGGGACATGCTGGAGCGCGAGCTCGGCAAGGAGTCGTTCGATCTCTTCCTCAAGTCCGGCAAGGAAGCCGCGCTGGCCGAGAAGTTCAACTACTCGAACTTCGACGACTTGCTGGCGGCGATCGGCTACGGCGAGCGCACGGCCCTTCAGGTTGCCAACCGGGTCCGCTCGGAGTACCTGCCCAAGCCGGAGGTGACTCCGGAGCAGTTCAACACCAAGCTCCCCGTCAAGGAGCGACGCGGGACCGGCATCCTCGTGAACGGTGACGCCGGCATGCTGCTCAACCTCGCCAAGTGCTGCGCCCCGGTGCCAGGTGAGACCATCATGGGCACAGTGACCCGGGGACGGGGCCTCTCGGTCCATGCCTCGGATTGCCCGAACCTGCTGGCCGTCGAGCCTGAGCGCCGCCTCGCGGTCGAGTGGGGCTCGCATTCCAGCCAGGCGAGTTACCCGGTGGAAGTGGCCGTCGAGGTCATCGATCGGGTGGGCATCCTCAAGGACATCACCATCAAGATTGCCGATACCAAGACCAACATCCGCACGGTCAAGGTTCGGCCCGCCAAGGACAAGATCGTGGTCATCACCTTGATCCTGGAGGTGGTCGACATGGCCCACCTCAACCGGGTGCTGGCGACCATCGGGCGGATCTCGGACGTCATCAAGGCCTATCGGGTGGCGCGGAGCCCCCGCCGAGGAAAGAAATCGTGACCCAGCGCAAATTGAGGGTCGTCCTCGCGACGACCAACCGCCACAAGCTCGAGGAGCTTCAGAAGATGCTCGAAGGCTCTCCCGTCGAGTTGGTCATGCCCCCGCATGCCATCGAGGTGGACGAGACCGGGGAGACCTTCCGCGAGAACGCCCGTCTCAAGGCCCGCACCTACGCGCGCCTGCTGGGAGAGCCCGCCTTGGCGGACGATTCCGGCCTCTCGGTGGAGGCCCTCGGCGGCCGCCCCGGAGTGCATTCCGCACGTTATGCCGGCGTCAACGCCACGGACGCCGACCGGATTCGCAAGCTCCTGGGCGAGTTGGAGGGCGTTCCCGATGCTGCGCGCGGGGCGTGCTTCCACTGCGCCCTGGTACTGGCCTGGCCCGGAGACGGCGAGCTGACGGTCGAAGGCATGGTGAGCGGCCGGATCCTCCACGAGGCGCGCGGCGAGCACGGCTTCGGTTACGACCCGGTCTTCTACGTGCCCTCCCTGGACAAGACCTTCGCCGAGCTCTCGCCCGAGGAGAAGAACCTCCACTCGCACCGGGCCAAGGCGGCCGAGCTGCTGGTCGAGGCGCTCCAGCATGCGACTGCTGGTCGTTAGCGATACCCACGGCGAGGCTCCGCTCCCCAAGATTGCCGAACTGGGGGCCGCCTGCGATCTCATCATCCATCTGGGTGATGGCTTCAGCGACGGCCAGAAGCTCGTCCTCATGCAGCCGAACCCCGTGATTCAGGTCCTGGGGAACGCGGACCTTCCGCTGAGCGTGGTGCCCGAGAAGATCATCGAGATCGAGGGCTGGACCATCCTTCTGACCCACGGCCACCTCTACGGCGTGAAGCGATCGCTCGTGGACCTGATCGGCCACGCCGAAGACATGGACGCGAACCTGGTCCTCTTCGGCCACATCCATCGACGCGTCTGGGAGGACGTGGGGCGGATCAAGGCCTTCTGCCCGTCGAGCGCGGCCTATTCTTATGATGGCACTCCGCCGTCGGTGGGGATCCTGGATCTAAAGCCCGGAGAGATCAACTACGAGTGGATCACGTTGAATTGAGAAAGGGCGGCGAGGATGTCCTCGCCGCCCTTTGCGTTTCGCGTTTTAGAGTCCGAGCTCGGCTTCGCAGGCTTCCATCAGCGGCTTGAAGACGTCCGGATCGAAGGGACTCTGCATCTCGCCCGACCGGAAGATCTCCAGCACCGACTGGGTACCACCGATGTGGCAGAGCTTCAGGTAGTTCTCCATCGTCCGCTCGCGGTCTTCCTGCGCCTTGCGCCAGAGCTGCATGGCGCCCGATTCGGCGATCGCGTAGTCGATGTAGTAGAAGGGGGCCTCGAAGATATGCGCCTGGTACTTCCAGCGCGCGGGCTTGATGTCTTCGACGCCTTCCCAGTCGATGCCCACCATGAACATGTCCCAGATCCGGCACCACTCCGCGTCGCGCTCCTCGGCGGTATGCGAGGGATGCTCGTAGACCCAGTGCTGGAACGCGTCGACCGTGGCGATGTAGGGAAGCAGCACCACCGTGTCGATGATCTTGAGCTGGCGGAACTTCGATGCATCCTCGGGAGTGAAGTAGGCTTCGATCTCGGGGAGGGCCAGGAACTCCATGCCCATCGAGTGGATCTCGGCGGCGTCGGAGGTGGGCCAGCGCAGCTCGAGGGGTTCGATCCAGCTGGACTCCCAGGCCTGGAAGGCGTGTCCCATCTCGTGGTTCAGGGTTCCGATGTCGTCCGAGGCGCCGGTGCTGTTGCAGAGGATGGCGACCAGACCCTCGTCGTCGAAGGTGGTGCAGAACGCGCCGGGCTGCTTGCCGGGACGGTTCTCAAGGTCGATCAGCTTCTCATCGACCATCCGCTTGAAGTGCGCCTGAAGCTTGGGGTGCAGGCGGCCGAAGAGCTTGTCCGCGTTGGGCAGCTGCGTCTCCACGGGGGCCACCGTGGGCGAGAGCGAGAAGCCGGGGAAGAAGCTCATGTTCCAGGGCTTCACGGTCTCGGCGCCCAGGGCCTTGGCCTGCATCTTGCGGATCTTAGCGGCGACGGGCACGACGTAGCGGAGGATGCCCTCGCGGAAGGCCGCGGCCTGAGCGGGGCCGTAGTCGGTGCGGAACATGCCGCGGTAGCCCATGGGGATGAAGTTGGCTTCGCCCACGTTCTGTGCGCGCTGATGACGGCGGGCGACCAGCTCGGAGTAGAAGCCGTGAAGCTCGGGGGCCTTCCCGTTGATCCAGCGGCCGATGGCGAGCCAGGCTTCCTTGCGGACGCTCTCGTCAGGAGCGCTGAAGAGCGCACGGGCCCGGGGGAAGGTCAAAAGCTCGTCCCCGACCTTGATCTGGGCCGAACCCAAGACCTTCTGGTAGTCGCTGCCGATCTCGCCTTCCTGGACGAGCAAGGGAATGTTCACCGCCGCGAAGGACTCCTGCTCGAGCTCGAAGTAGCGGAAGAGGAGCTTGCCGAAGCGGGCTTCCAGGTGATCCCGGTGCTGGGAAGAGAGCAGGACCTCGCGAATCTTCGCGTTGACCACCTCGGCGATGGGCTGAATCTCCTCGCGGAAGTACCGGACGGCTTCTTCAGCCGGGGCGTCCTGGGTGTTCTGCGCTTCGCGGTAGTGGCGGCGGGAAGCCTCCCCGGCGAGCACCTTCTTGAAGGCGTTCCAGCGGAGGAAGAACGCCTCCCAATCCGCAGGCTCATCGGGCATGGCCTTGAGCTGGGCGAGGAGGTCGTCGAAGGTCTTTTGAACGTACTCAGCGGTGAGATCCGCGGGACGCGAGACAGTGGGGTTGGGGGCAGCCATCTAGGGAGTCCTTTCCAGGCGCAAGGCATGAGCGGAAGCTGGCTACCCCTATTATTCCATGGATCTTCGGATCTGCGCTCCGTTACAGCTCAACCTCCCCAGGGCAAGCCACATGGCGGGGCTCATTCCGTGCCGATCAGGGTCTCCACGGGTCGGGGCTCGGTCGGGAGACCTTGCTCTCGCCATGCGCCCAGGCCGCCTTCGAGCGGGTGGGCGTTCCAGTAACCCTGAGAAACCAATTTCTCGGCGACCTGGCTGCTCAGCGTCTCATCGGGGCTGTCGTCGTACGCGACGATTAACTGGTCCTTGCGAGCCGAGACCAAGATGCGGTCCGCTTTTAGGAGATCCGTGGGATCGAACCAGAAGGAGGTCGGAATCTGGAGATCGTTGCGCTGCTTGCGCGCGTCCAGGATGAAGATCGCCTCGCCCGCGTCGAGACATTCCTTCACCCGAGCGGGAGGAATGCGGGAAACCTCGGAAGCGCTTTGGCTCATCTTGCCCTCCATGCCAAAGTGGCGTCGCAGCCCTGCCAAAGGGGGTGCATGGCATGATGCGACGTCGGAGGGCGTCCCGCAAGGTCCGTTTCGAAGGCTGTGAGGCCCCGCGGTGGCTTGAGACTAGGGCGTTTGCGTCGAGGGGGTGGCGTCGCCGCGAAGGGCCTCGCCAGCCGAGCGAAGGTCGGCCGGACCGGTGGACTTGGGAGCCACCAGATCGGTGTCGTGGGTGAGGGTCTTGATGCGCTCGGCTTCGTACGGGCGCCCTGAGGTGGACTGGGGCTCGGTTTTCTGGCAACCGGCGGCGACGAGCAGGAGCGTGAGGATCAAAATATTTCGCATGCGTCCATCATACCCAACGCATGGCGGAGACGTCGACCGTCCCGAGGGTCATTCCCGCTTTCCCGTCATTCCCGCGAAGGCGGGAATCCAGTGGCCCCCGTGGACCCCCGCCTTCGCGGGGGTGACGGCTGAAGTGCTTGCTCGGGGTGACGACTTCGGGGCGATGGCTGAACGGCTAGGAGAGCTTGGCGACGAATTCGCGCAGGCGGCCCTTGGAGAGGCGATCGCCCGCAATCTCCGCGATCTTCGCTTCGCGCTCCGCCGGAGTCAGACCCGCCAAGGCCATCTCCAGCAGGTCCGTCAGGACCGAACGCTCGGTCTTGCTGAAGGACGCGGCCTTCAACGTGTGCTCTTCGAAGACGGCCCAGGTCTCGGGCCAGAGCTTACGGACGATTTCGGCCACGGCATTGGCGTAGATCCGGATCTCGTATTGCGCGTTGGGCGCCATACGCAGGTTCAGGAAGTGCATCCAGTTCCGGAGGTTGGCCTGGGCGCGGAAACGCGTGTACTGGCTGAGCGGCATGTTGATGCGGGCGACCTCGCGGGCCAGGCCCTGCTCCAGGTACCACTCGTAGTTCTCGCGAACCAGGCGCTGCTCGGCATTCATCCGCTGGAGCATCTCTTCGCGCAGCTCGACGGAAAGCTCGCCCTCGGAGCCCTGCTTGTTGGTCAGGGACTGGGGCTGGAGTCGGTCGGATTCGGGGAGGTACTGGATGTCGGGCATCTCCATGTACCGGCCGCTCGCCTCGTTATAGCTCTGGGTTCGGTGGCGATGCCATTCGGAGCGCACGAACAGGGGGCACTGGACCTCGATCTGGAGGACCGCCATCTCGAAGGGGGTCGCGTGCGCATGGCGCCAGAGGTAGTCACGGGTGGCGGCGTCCTTGACGGCGTCGGTCCCGGTAGGGTTGCCTGTGCTCATGCGTGCAGCAGAGAGAGGCGTTAGGTCATCTCCAAGATGGGCGATGTATTGAACGTATCCATGGTCTAGGACCCTGATCGGTTCTTGCATTCTCTTTTGAACTCCTCAAACTGCTCACGCGTATTGTCGCCCTTCCCATAACGTTTATGAAAGGCTTTGTGACAACGAGTGCAGAGCGTAACACCATTCGTAACATCCAACCGCAGGTCAGGAAAGTTGGCGTACGCCATCAAGTGATGAGACACCAAGCTCCTCCCCCACTGGTCGCAAACTTGGCACGTGTAAGCGTCGCGTTCCTTGACTAGCCTCGCCCACTCAACGTGAGGGGGCGTCTTGCGTTCCTTTTCTCGTTGATCTCTTGTTCTATTGGGATTCCAATTAGGGTGCTTTGGACCTGTCATTGCCCTAGCCCCCTCAAGTCTTTTGGCCAATAATTCAGGCGTGTTATTTATCCGCCGTGTGTTACGAGCCTTCATTTCCCTGATAACAGGGTCGTGCTTCAATGCTTCTTGATTGCAGCCATAACAGCGGTCTGAATAATCGTGGTAACGCAGTTGTCTATGCTTACCGCAATCGTCACATACTGCTGTTATAGGAGCCTTTGACCACTTCGGCAGATCGGCTACGGATACATCAAAGGGCTGATTCATGCTGGAATACACATACCCTTTGGCTGTGTAGTACGACTTATTGTTGGAGTTCCACCTGATCTGAACAACGGTTTCTAGAATCATAGGCTTAGGCTTATGCGGGGGGCTCCCAGCGGCGTGAGGTCGTCTCCCAGGTGGGCGATTTACTTGATGTAGCCGTGGTCGAGCAGGGGAATCGTATCTTTGAGCGGGTCGAGATGCGACGGACTGGCGGTTTGGGAGGTCATGGCGGGGTCCTTTGGAAAGCGGGGGTAGGAATGACGAAGGCGGAACCTTTCGGCTCCGCCTGTCGATTCTGCTGAAGCTTAAGCCTTCTGCTTGCCCTGAGCGTTCAGGTTGTACTTCTTCATGAAGCGCTCGACGCGGCCTTCCGTGTCGACGATCTTCTGGGTGCCGGTGAAGAAGGGGTGGCAGGCCGAGCAGATTTCGGTCCGGATTTCCTTCTTGGTCGAGCCGGTCTTGAAGGTGTTGCCGCAAACGCAGGTGGCACTCACCTGGTTGTAGACGGGATGGATGTTGGCTTTCATGGAGACTCCTCGCGCCGATCCCGGTAGACACGCTCATGCCCACCATCGGACCTGTGAAATTTAACAAGGCCGTATCATACCTGATCAGCGGCCAGGGGTCAACGCGTCATCGGCCTCCGAACGAGCTCCCGCAAGGCCCCGTCCCATGGGGCTCTACCTGATGCCGTCGACGCCTCTCCCTCCATGGTATGATGTGGCTTTGAAACATCACTCCCATCGCCCGGAGGGACCTCCGGGCATGCGACTGGACGCAGGGAAGACATTTCCCCGGAAGGACTAGGGCGTTATCGACATGTTGAAGCTACTGGGCAAGGTTCTGGGCGACGCCAACGAGCGCAAGGTTAAGGCCGTTCGTCCCATTCTCCACCGCATCAACTCCTTGGAAGAAGACCTGGTGAGGCTTTCCGATGAGGACTTGCGCGGCAAGACCGCGGAGTTCCGCCAGCGCCTCGCCAACGGTGCTCCGCTCGACTCTCTCTTGCCGGAAGCCTTCGCCACCGTGCGTGAGGCGGGTCGGCGCGTCCTCGGGATGCGCCACTTCGACGTGCAGATGATCGGCGGCGTCTTCCTCCATCGCGGCAACATCGCCGAGATGCGCACCGGTGAAGGTAAGACCCTGGTCTCCACGCTTCCTGCCTACCTCAATGCGCTTCCGGGCAAGGGCGTCCACGTCGTCACCGTCAACGACTACCTCGCCAAGCGCGACGCGGAGTGGATGGGCCAGATTCACCGCTTCCTGGGCCTCGATGTCGGCCTGATCCAGAACCACCTCTTCCCCCATCAGCGCCGGATCGCTTACGGGGCCGACATCACCTACGCCACCAACAACGAGCTCGGCTTCGACTTCCTGCGCGACAACATGTCCCAGTCGATCGAGGACTGCGTGCAGCGCGGCCTCCACTACGCGATCGTCGACGAAGTCGACTCGATCCTGGTGGACGAGGCCCGAACCCCCCTCATCATCTCGGGCCAGATCGATCAGGATATCTCGCTCTACGAGAAGATCGCCCGGATCGTCACCAAGCTCCAGCGCGAGGCCGACTACACCCTCGACGAGAAGGCCAAGAACGTCATCATGACCGAGGAAGGCATCACCGAGGCTGAAAAGCTCCTCGGCGTGCGCGACCTCTACGACGCCGCCAACCCCGAACTCGCCCACCACGTCACCCAGGCCCTGCGCGCCAAGGAGATCTACCTGCGCGACCGGGAGTACGTGGTTCGCCAGAACCCCGAGTCCGGCCAGATGGAAGTCGTGATCGTCGACGAGTTCACCGGTCGCCTCATGGTCGGTCGCCGCTACTCCGACGGCCTCCACCAGGCCATCGAGGCCAAGGAAGGCGTGCCCATCCAGAACGAGACCCAGACGCTCGCCACCGTCACCTTCCAGAACTACTTCCGCATGTACGACAAGCTCTCCGGCATGACGGGTACCGCCGCCACCGAGGAAGCCGAGTTCGGCAAGATCTACAACTTGGAAGTCTCGGTCATCCCGACCAACAAGCCGGTGCAGCGTAAGGACCTCTCGGACGTCGTCTACAAAACCGTCAAGGCCAAGTTCAACGCCGTCGCCGACGACATCGCGGAGGCCTACAAGCTGGGTCGTCCGGTCCTGGTCGGCACCGTCTCGATCGAGAAGTCCGAGGCCCTCTCGGAGATCCTCAAGCAGCGCGGCATCCCGCACGCGGTCCTTAACGCCAAGTACCACGAGCAGGAAGCCAAGATCGTCGCCCAGGCCGGTCGCCTCGGCGCGATCACCATCGCCACCAACATGGCCGGCCGTGGTACCGACATCATCCTGGGCGGCAACCCCCAGGGTCTGGCCATGGACATGCTCCTCGACAAGGGCGTGAACCCGGCCGAGGCCCCTGAGGACGAACTCCAGGCGGCCATCGAGGAAGCCACCCGGATCTGCGCCGAGGAGAAGCAGAAGGTCCTCCAGATGGGCGGTCTTCACATCATCGCCACCGAGCGCCACGAGTCCCGCCGCATCGACAACCAGCTGCGCGGCCGCGCCGGCCGTCAGGGCGACCCGGGAACCACCCGCTTCTACCTCTCGCTCGAAGACGACCTCATGCGCCTCTTCGGCGGCGATCGCATCTCCAAGCTCATGGACCGCATGAACGTCCCCGAGGAGGAGGCCATCGAGTCCGGCCTGGTCACCAAGGCCATCGAGGGCGCCCAGCGGAAGGTCGAGGTCTACCACTTCAACATCCGTAAGCAGGTCCTCGAGTACGACAACGTCATGAACAAGCAGCGCGAGATCATCTACGCCGAGCGGCGCAAGGTGCTCGAGGGCGCCGACATGCAGGCCCACCTCCGCCAGATGATCAAGCGCGTCATGGAGGACGTGGTCGACCAGTACGCCAACGCCCAGGTCAACCGCGACGAGTGGGACTTCCAGGGCCTCCACCTGGCCGCTGCGGACTACGCGCCGCTCCTGGGCCAGCTGGACGTCAAGGAGCTCGAGGATTGCCCCTCGCCCGAGGCCCTCAAGTCCTTCATGGTCGAGCAGGGAATCGACGCCTACGAGGCCAAGGAAGCCACGATGGGCGCCGAGATGATGCGCCAGATCGAGCGTTACCTGATGCTGCGGATCATCGACTCCAAGTGGATCGAGCACCTGCATGACATCGACGCGCTGCGCGACGGCATCGGATTGCGGGCCTACGGTCAGAAGGATCCGCTCCGCGAGTACCAGCGCGAGGCCTATGACCTGTTCCAGGACCTCCTGAAGGCCATCCAGCACGACCTGGTCAAGCAGGCCTTCCATATCCAGGTGGTCTACGACGTGCCGCCGATGGCCCCGCCCTTGATTCACAACATGGCCACCTTCGGCCCCGAGGGAATCGACGACCAGGGCAACGCCTAACCCATCCGCTGAAAGACCCGTGGCGACCTGCCGCGGGTCTTTCAAATCACGACACTTTTCGGTAGAGTAAGTCTGTTCGCCCGCCCAATCGCGCGTTTGCGGCCTCGCGGGCCGTCTTAGAGGGAGTTTTCTATGTTGCAGGACTGCAAGGCCGAGCTCGGCGCCCTTCGGGAGCGCATCGACGAAGCCAGGAGGCATCTTTGACCCAGCCCGTCTGAATCGACGGGTGGCGGATCTCGAACGGAGGACCCTGGATCAGGACTTCTGGAACGATGCCGCCGCGGCCCAAAAGACCATGCAGGATCTCAATGCGGTGCGGGCTCAGGCCGAGCGCCTGGATACCTGGACCCGCTTGAGCGAGGACCTGGAAGTCCTGATCGAGATGGGCATGGACGAGGGAGATGACTCGGTCCTTCCCGAGATCCAGCAAGGCCTCGGGACCCTGCGCGACACCCTGGGTGACTGGGAGATGGAGCAGCTGCTGGGCGGTGAATACGACCAGAGCCCTGCAATTGTCTCGATCAACGCGGGTGCCGGCGGCACGGATGCCCAGGACTGGGCTCAGATGCTGCTGCGGATGTACACCCGCTGGGCCGAGAAGCGCGGCTACAAGGTCGAGCTGGTGGACCTTTCGGAGGGTGAGGAAGCCGGCATCAAGAGCTGCACCCTCATCGTGACCGGTCCCTATGCTTACGGCCGCCTGCTCGCCGAGAAGGGCGTTCACCGCATGGTCCGGATCTCTCCCTTCAACTCCAATGCCAAGCGCCAGACCTCCTTCGCCTCGGTCGAAGTCTCGCCGGAAGTCGGAGAGGCCGGAGACGTATCGATCAACCCCAACGACCTCAAGATCGACACCTTCCGCTCCGGCGGCGCCGGCGGCCAGAACGTCAACAAGGTCGAGACGGCGGTGCGCATCACCCACCTGCCCTCGGGCATCGTGGTGGCCTGCCAGAACGAGCGCTCCCAGCACCAGAACCGCGAGACCGCCATGCGCATCTTGACGGCCAAGCTCTTCCAGCGCCATCAGGAAGAGCATGCCAAGAAGCTCGAAGAGCTGCGCGGAGGCTACTCCGAAGCCGCCTGGGGCAACCAGATTCGCTCTTACGTCTTCCACCCCTATCAGATGGTCAAGGACCACCGGACCGGCCACGAGGTCGGAAACGTCGCCACCGTCATGGACGGGGACCTCGATGGTTTCATCGAGGCTTACCTGCGTGCCAAAGCCAGCGGCCAGTGGCAGGCTGCCGCCGCCGTCGAGGATTAGCCGAATATGATCACTACCTCTACTGTTTCCCGTATCCTTCGTGGGTTCTCGAATACCCGCGTGATGGTGCTGGGCGACCTGATCGCCGATGAGTTCCTCAACGGCGAGGTCACCCGCATCTCCCGCGAGGCTCCGGTTCTGATCCTGCGCCACCGATCCACCGACGTGGTTCCCGGCGGGGCGGCCAACGCCGCGGCCAACATGGCGAGCCTCGGGGGCCGGGTCGAGGTCGTCGGAGTCTTCGGTCAGGACGTCTCGGGCGAGACCCTCGCCCAGTCCCTGATCGAGCGGGGGGTCGACACCTCCGGGGTCGTGATCGACCCCGATCGCCCGACCACCACCAAGACCCGCATCTCGGCCTCGTCCCAGCAGTCGGTCAACCAGCAGATCGTGCGCGTCGACCGCGAGTCCCACGAGCCGCTTTCGCCCGAGCTCGAGGACGCCGTGATTGCGGTCCTCGAAGAGCGGATCCCCGAAATCGACGGCCTCTTGATCTCGGACTACGGCAACGGCGTCCTCACCCCTCGGATCGTGGCCAAGGCTCTCGACCTGGTCCGCCAACACGGCAAGCTGGTGACGGTGGACGCGCAGGGCGATCTTTCGGTCTTCAAGGGTGTGGCGGCGTTGACTCCCAACCAGCCCGAGGCCGAGGCCGTGGTGGGCTTCCCCATCGTCGATCAGGACTCTTTGAAGCGCGCGGGCCAACGCCTCCTCGAATTGACCGAGGCGCGCTCGGTGCTGATCACCCGCGGAGGCAACGGCATCGCGGTCTTCGAGAACGGCGGCGAGGTCACCCAGATCCCGGCCTTCAACCGGACCGAAGTCTTCGACGTGACCGGCGCCGGCGATACGGTGGTCGGCACCCTGACGCTGGCCCTGGCCGGCGGGGCCTCCTACGTGGAGGCGACGATCCTGGCCAACCTGGCGGCCTCCATCGTCGTCCGCCGCTTCGGTACCTCGACGACCACGGTCGACGAGATGGAGCGGACGTTCGCGGCCATGCCCGATGAGGTCTTCCAGCGATGACCGCCAACAATGCCCCTAAGGGGCCTACCTCGAAGGTCTCCGGCGCCGACGGCGCGATGACTCCGATCAAGATCGTGACCCGCTCCGAGATGGAGCGGCTTGCCGAGACCTGGCAGCAGGACGGCTCGACGACGGTGTTCACCAACGGCTGCTTCGACCTGCTTCACGTGGGGCATACCCGTTACTTGCAAAAGGCGCGGGAACTGGGCGATCGCCTCGTCCTCGGCCTCAACTCAGACGCGTCGGTCCGGGGCCTCAAGGGTCCCAGCCGCCCCATCCTGCCCCAGGACGAACGCGCGGAGCTGCTGGCGGCCCTCGCATGCGTCGATTACGTTCTCGTCTTCGACGAGCCCACGGCGGACGAAGCCATCAAGGCCGTGCGCCCCACGCTCTACGTCAAGGGCGGCGATTACGACCCCGAGCGGATCCCGGAAACCCCCCTCGTTCGCTCGTTAGGGGGAGAGGTTCGAGTCCTGCCCTTCGTCGAAGGCCGATCCACCACCAGCCTCGTTTCGCGAATCCAGTCTCTGGGCTGATATCCCAGGTGGGCAAGATTGCGAACCGTCACTCCCGCGAAAGCGGGAGCCTAGTGGATTCCCGCTTCCGCGGGAATGACGACAAGGGCCTCTCTTGCCAAGAGGCCCGTTTCTCGTCAAAATCAATAGGTTTCCCCATTTGCGCCGAAGCGCCTTGGGGAAAAGCGAGCCAGGAAGTCCAGGAAGAGAGAGTCCAAGGTGATCGACGCGCAAGGTAAGCTGTTCGGACGGGTCAACGTCCTCGACCTGCTACTGTTGGTAGTGGTCTTCGTTTCCGCATTGGGCGTGGGCCTGGCGCGGACCGGGAACGCCGGAGTCAACCAGGTGCTCAAGGGTGAGGGGACGGCCGAAGTCGATCTCTTCTTCCGCGGCTCCATCGCCGACCCGAGCATGTTCAAGGTCGGCGAAAAGACCTTCATCACCATTCGCAACCAGCCCCACGCCTCGCTGAAGATCGTTGGCGTCAAGGTCACGCCCAAGATGATCTCCGTGCCCGCCCCGGGCGGCGTGAAGGCCTATCCCGATCCCTCGGAGCCCTTCGGCAAGGACGTCGTCCTGACCGTGCGGGAGAAGGCGCAGCTCACCGAGGACGCCGTCATCCTGGGCGGCCAGAAGATCAAGGTCGGCACGCCGATCGAGATCGAGGGCTTCAAGTACCGCCTGCGCGGCTCCATCGTGGACGTCCGCGTCGTCGAGCAGCCCAAGCTCTAAATGGCCACCCACCCCGAACGTTTTCCGCTCGGAGGGGCGCCTGCGGCTCCCGCCTCCAACGCCCCGGCCTGGCTGATCGCCGTCATGGCGGCCATGGGCTTGATGACCGTCGAGGGCCTCTGGTCCGAGACCCTGCGCAACTCGCTGCCGGTCCGGGGCCTGCGTACCTTCCGCTCGGCCCTCGACCGCTTCCTCCAGCCCCTCCTCGCCTCGTCCTGGGCGGCGCGCCTCGCTCCAGCCTTCGCGGTCCTCAGCGTCTGCCTCCTCTTGCTGGCCTCGCCGTACGTCGGGACCGGCCTTAACGCCCTCCTGGTCCTTTTGGCCTTCGCGGCATTTTCCTTCAAGGCGCTGACCCATCCTCCGCTCGACCGGGATCATACGGCGCTCGACTTGCCCTTCCTGGCGATGGTGGCGCTCACCCTCATGGCAGCCGCCTTCTCGCCTTATCTCGTTCTGAGCGTCAAGGGCCTTTCCAAGCTCGTCATCTTCTGGATGGCGTACTATGCCTTCCGGGGAGTGCTCGCGCGCAAGGAGGCTTGGACCCCGGTGCTGGCCGCGCTCTTGCTGGCGGCCCTCGTCCAGTCGGTCTACGGCGTCTACCAGTGGACGATCGACGTGCCTCCCCTGGCCCTTTGGGATGACGCGGAGTCTGAACTGCAACTCACGCGGGTCTACGGTACGCTGCGCAACCCCAACCTGCTCGGCGGCTACCTGATCCCGATCCTGCCCTTGGCCGCAGCCGCGGTCGTGGCCTTCCGGAACTGGGCGCTGCGGGCGCTCGGCCTGGCCACCCTGCTTGCGGGAAGCGCATGCCTTTATTTCACCTACTCGCGCGGCGCCTGGCTCGCCTTCGCCGCCGAGATCGCCGTCTTCGGCCTCGCCGGCCTCGCCTGGGTATGGCCGCATATCAAGCGGGACTGGCGCCTCAAGCTCGCGCTCGGAGTCGTGCTCGTCGTCGCCCTGGGGGCTGCGGCCTACGTGGTCATGGACTCGCCCGTCCTCCAGCAGCGTCTGACCAGCATGTTCGCCACCCGCGATCATTCCTCCAACTCGTTCCGGATGAACGTCTGGCTTGGCGTGATCGCGATGATCAAGGATTCCTGGTGGGCCGGAGTGGGGATCGGGAACGAGACCTTCCAGAAGGTCTACGGCCTGTACATGATTTCCGGCTTCGAGGCGCTGGGAGCCTACAATATCTTCCTGGAAGTCGCCGTCGAGACGGGGATTTTTGGCCTCGTGGCCTTCCTTTGGGTCTTGCTGGCTTTCCTCGCGCGGAGCACTTTTCATGCCTTGCGGGGTGAGGCCCGTCCGTGGGCCGTGGCGGCGATCGCCGGCCTCCTCGGCTTGATGGTCCACGGCCTCGTCGATACCGTCTTTTACCGTCCCAGCATCCAGATCCTCTTCTGGTTCTTGCTGGCCATGATTATCCGGCTGCCGGTGGCAGCTCAGGGAGAACGCGCATGATCCCCATCGACTCCTCGATCCAGCGGATCCTCGCCATCAACTTCGGCGGGATCGGCGACGAGATCTTGTTCTTCCCTGTGATCCAGGGCCTCCGCGAGACCTATCCCAACTCCCGGATCACCATGCTGGTGGAGCCCCGCTGCGCGGGCATCGGAGCCTTCAACCCGGCCATCGATGAGGTCATGACCTTCGACATCAAGGCCAAGCCCGGCCCCGCCGAGCTGATGGCCCTGGTGGGCGAGTTGCGCAAGCGCAAGTTCGACCTGGCGATCTCGTCGGGGGGCTCAGCCATGGTGCCGATTCTGCTTTGGCTCACTGGCGCCCGCTACCGTGCGGGCTACGGCGCGAGCAAGACCGCCGGCCTGCTGACCTACAAGGCCCCGCTATCCAAGCAGCAGTACGCCGCCGACATGTACTACGACCTGATCCGGGCATGGGTGCCCAGCCCGAACCGCTTGCCGCAGGTGGCGATCGCCCCCGCGGATTGGAACTGGGCCAAGGAGTTCATGGCCGAGCAAGGGGTTCAACCCGGCGAAGCCGTCGTCATGCTGCATCCCGGCTGCAGTCGCCTCAGCGTCCTCAAGGGCTTCATCAAGGCCTGGGCCCCCGAGAACTGGGCCGAGCTCGCCCGTCGCCTCGCCGGCGAGGGCGTCCGGGTCATGATCGCGGGAGGCCCCGACGACGAGGAAACCCTCGCCGCCATCCGGGCGCAGATGAGCGCCCAAGCCGGAACCGAGAACTCCAGCGGCCCAACGATTGGCGCCAGCGGCTCAACGATTGGCGCCAGCGGCTCAACGATTATTGACGCCGCCGGCAAGACCAAGGGACTTGGCCAGTTGGCGGCCCTCATCGAGCAGGCGAGCGTGCTGGTGGCGGTGGATTCCGCCCCGCTGCACCTGGGAGTGGCCGTGGCCAAGCCGACGGTTGCGATCTTCGGGCCCACCGACCCCAAGAAGCTGCTTCCGGAGGGCACCATTCACCAGGCCGTCCATGTCTCGGGCCTCGAGTGCCGCCCCTGCCTCTGGGATCGTCGCCAGACGACCTGCGAGGCTCTGACTTGCCTCAAGGATCTCTCCGTGGACATGGTCGAGCAGGCCGTCCGCCGGGTGCTACCCGCCAAGCGCACGGGTCCCGTGGACTCGACCCCTCACTAATCGTCCGACCTTTTACGTCATCGCCAGGAGCTAGTCATCATGTCCGATTCGATTCAATCTGCCGTTGCGAAGATCCCCACGCTGCTCGACGCTTCGGAAGCGCAGGCGGCCTTCGGGGTCGGCGAGCGGGAAGGCGCGGCCTGGCTGCAGGGCGCGAACGCCCTCGCCGATCAGGCGGACGACACGGTCGCCGAGATCCAGGCGAGCTTCGAGGCGCCGCTCACCGAGAACGAGGCCGACTTCGCCCTCTTCGACCAGCTGGCGGAAGGCTGGAACCAGCAGCCGCCCAGCGAGGAGGAAATGGCCTCGATCGCGGTCGGCTGGGGCGCTTACCTCGGCGAGCTGATCCGCAACGTGCTCGGCGGTTCCTGGGTGCTGCGCCCCGATGCGGAGCACGTCAGCTTGAACTTCGAGCGGGTGGGCGTGGAGTTCTTCCCCGTTCACGCCGTCATCCGGCGCTTCATGCTCGGTGACGAGGCCTCGCTCGAGGCGGAGTACGAGCGCCTGGTCGAGTCGCTCACGCGCTAATTTTTCTACGCAAGTTTCCGGAGGCTTCCTGCGATAAGGTTAATGGAAGCTTAAATCTATCACGTCAGGTTAACCTGAGTGGGACGACCACCGGAAAGGGAGTAGCCCTATGCGTAAGATCCTCTCGTTCGTATCGCCTGAGCTCGGCATCACCTACCAGGAGCTCTACGGGGAGCTGGCGGATCGCGCGGAGACGTCATTCGAAGAGGTGACCCGCCGTTTCCCGCCCGACGAGGCGGTGACGGCCCTCCAGTACCACCGCCGCATGGCGGAGCGCCGGCAGGTCTATCAGCAGCTCGCCGAGCGTCTGGGAGTCAGCGCCGACGTCGTCTTCTCCGCTTGCACCACCGACGGGGCACGGAAACTGCTCGATGCGCTCGACGCCAAGGACATGCCCCTGGCCGCCGCCCGGTAACCTGACACCCGCCGCCCCCTGGCTTCGACGCCGGGGGGCGGCTTTTTTGGAGGGCTTCCGGCGGCGATAAGCCGCATGGCAAGCGAGAAGCAACAAAACTTGCACCAGGAGTTGTAGGACGAGCAAGCGCGTGGTACATAACCCACGTGACGCAGCGATTCCTCCTTATCATCATGCTGATGGCGGCCCTCTTCGTTCCGGCGTTCCCGGCGCAGGCCGCCACCTACACGGTTCACTCCGATGCGGAGGGGACCCTCTTCCGCTTCTTCGCGCAGAACCCTCGCCTGATCGGCAAGGTCGGCCTCGCGGAGGGGATTCGCTATGACCTGAGCGTGAGCCAGTCGGCCCGCTATACCTTGAAGAAGCCGTTGGGGCGCGGCCCCATCCGCGAGGTGACGATCGTCCAGAACGGGAAAAAGGCGTCCGTGACCTTGCACTGGCGCTTCCCGGTGATGCCCAACCCGCAGTTCACCGGAGGACGGATGGAGCTTTTCTGGCCCCACGAGCTGGGCCGGACCACCGCCACGAACCTGGCGGACGGCGTGACCTTGAGCCGGACGCACCGCTTCACGGCGGCCGGACCCCAGGTGATCCACGTGGTGAGGGCGAATCTGACCAAGGCCTCCCTCACGCCTCAGCTCGCCATCGGAGATGGAGACGGCTTCGGCCTGGAGCCCGTGGGATCCATCGCACGCCGCTCGAAGGCCCTCGCGGCCATCAATGGCAGCTTCTTCTCACCCAAGGGTGGAGAGCCCATCGGCCTCCTGGTCCTCGACGGCAAGATCATCTCGTCGAGCTACTTCAACCGTTCGGTCTTCGGCATCCGTCACGATGGGACCTGCTTCATCGATAATGCCAAGCTCCTGGCGGCCGTTCGCTTGGATCGCGAGGACAAGGTCTTCATCGCCAACGGCGTCAACCAGGTCGCCCCCCGCGACAAGATCGTGCTTTACACGCATCACTACGGGAAGCGCACCCGGACCGTCCCGGATCCGAGCCGCCGGGAGTTCGCGATCGCCCAGGACGGCACCGTCCTCGCGGCCGCCACGGGCAACATGGAGATTCCTCGGAACGGCTACGTGCTTTCCGGTCAGGGACAAGCCATCTGGAACCTCAAGAAGTACATCCGCACGGGCGATCGCGCCGAGGTCTACTCCGAGCTGAACGGCCTCTGGCGTGGCGTCAAGTACGCGGTCGGCGGCGGCCCCACCCTGGTGGAGCGCGGCCACGTCAACGTCACAGCCAAGGAGGAGCGCTTCGGTCCCCAGATCGCCCGCGGACGTGCTCCGCGCACGGCCATCGGCTACCTCGGCGCCAAGGAAGTGGTCCTGGTGACCGTCGACGGCCGCCACCAGCACTCGGTGGGCATGACCCTCTACGAGCTCGCGCGCTACCTGCGCGAGATCGGCGTGATGGACGCCATCAACCTCGACGGGGGCGGCTCCACGACCTTGGTGGTGGGAGGCCGCACCATGAACCGTCCCAGCGACGGCCATGAGCGCCCGGTCAACAACGCCCTCCTGATCAGCGCCGGCCCGCGCTGACGGCCTGCCTCATTCGTGGATTCCCGCGTTCGCGGGAATGACGCCAAGGGCTGCGCGCCCCCTGCTATAATGGACGGGTGGAAACCTTCGTCGGCTTCGGAGCCTGGCGCAATGCCGCCGTCCTGCTCAATCTCGTGGCCTTCTTCTTCGGCTTTTCCGCTTTCAGCGTGGGCCTGCTCATCGCCGCGCGCGTGAAGCGCCTGCTGGCCGGCACGCAGGGAGGAATGCTGGGCGGATTGGTCCATGCCTTCCTGCTCGGATCGGGGGCCCTGGCCCTGCGTTCCTTGGCCATCGTGCTCTTCCACCTGAACCTTCTGCCCCGGATGCTGGCCTTGCCCATCGCGGACCTCTCCTTGCTCGTCCTGGGCGCCTCCCTCTTCTGGGCCTACGTGATCTTCGATCGGTTCCTCGACAGCAAGGAGCAGGCCTCCGGTTAGCTCGGTCACAGCCTTGCTTCCCGCCTCTGTGGTACTCCCGATCATGCGGGAAATTTTCCAGGGGGAGGACGAGGATGAAGGCGGCCTACTTCGATTGCTTCAACGGCGCGAGCGAGACCATGCTGCTCGGGGCCCTTCTCGATGCGGGGGCCGACGTCGAGCGCCTTCGCTCCGAATTGACGGCCCTCGTGCCCGATGGCTGCACCCTCAGCCTCGTCCGGGATCCCGGGGCGATCGGCGTCCGAGTGGACGTCCTGGCTCCCGCCGGAGCCTCGCTCAAGGAGATGAAGGACGTCGTTGCCTTCTTGCAGGCCTCCACGCTCTCCAAGTCGGTCCAGGAGCGGACGCTCCGCGCCTATCACAAGCTCGCCCTCGCCGAGGCCAAGCTCGGCGGCACCACCTCCGATCGGATCTTCCTGCGGGAGTACGGCGCCCTGGAGTGCTTCCTCACGGTCGTGGCGGTCTCGCTGGCCGTCGAGATGCTCGGGGTGGCGGTCCTTTACGCCTCGCCGCTGCCGATGGGCTCGGGCCTGGTGCGGACCGCTCAGGGCATGCTGCCTAATCCGCAGCCGCTGGTGGTGGAGATCTTGGCGGGGGTTCCGGTCTACGACAACGGCGAGCCCGGCGAGAAGGTGACGCCGCTGGCGGCGGCGATGCTGGCCACGATGATCCGGGAGTTCGGCGCGCTGCCGGCGTTTCGCCTGGAAGCCCAGGGCTGGGGCCGGGCGGGCTCCGGATCCGAAGGGGAGTTGCCGCGGGCCTTGCGGGTCCTCTTGGGACAGTTGCAGGCGGCGGGAGGCGAGGGCCGTGAGACGGTCTCGGTGATCGAGACCAATATCGACGACGCCAACCCGCAGTTCTACGAGTACGTGGTGGAGAAGCTCTTTGCCGAGGGGGCGCAGGACGTCTTCCTGACGCCCGTGATCATGAAGCGGGGCCGGCCGGGGATCAAGCTGACGGCGATCGCCCCGAACGAGAAGGTCGACGCCCTGGGGGCGATCATCTTCGCCGAGACGCCGTCGATCGGCATCCGGACCTACCAGGCGGAGCGGCAGGTGCTGAGCCGGGAGATCATGTCGATCCGGACGGACTTCGGGCCGATCCGCGTGAAAGTCTCGCGGCAGATGGGGGCGATCGCCAACCTCATGCCAGAGTACAAGGACTGCGTGACGGCGGCTCGGAGCCAGGGGGTGCCCTTGAAGGTCGTCTGGCAAGCTACGGTGGCGCAAGCGCTTCAGGAAGTGAGCGGGCCGGGGTTGCCGCCGCCGCGCGCCTGACGCCTTCTTCCATGCTGGACACGCCGGGGCGGCTGTTTCATCATGGAGAAGCCCGCCGGGGTCGCTGTCATGAGGCCTCGCCGCTTGCCCAGGAAGGAGCGCGCGCCATGATCGACTTGACCGTTTCCGGGGTGATCCTCGAGCCCCAGTCGCAGGCGCCGATCGTCGTCCTCAAGGATGCCGAGGATCGGCGCGCTTTGTTGATCTGGGTGGGGGAGTTCGAGGCGAATGCGATCGCCATGGCGCTCGAGCATGTGAAGACGCCGCGTCCCTTGACCCATGATCTCCTGATGACCCTCTCCCAGACGCTGGGCGCCAAGCTCGTCGAGGTGCGCATCAACGACATGCGCGAAGCGACATTCTTCGCGGAGCTGGAGTTCGAGGTGGGAGGGCAGCGGCAGGTGGTAGACGCGCGGCCGTCGGATGCGATCGCCCTGGCCTTGCGCGCCGGAGCTCCGATCAAGGCGGCGGAGCACGTGATGGAGTCCTCGGCCGTGCCGATCAGCGCGGCCAAGGAAGAGGAAGAGTCCGAGCAGTTCCGGAAGTTCCTCGAGAACGTGAAACCCAGTGATTTCGGGAAGTTTGGGGGGCCGTCCTAAGTCCCCCCTTAGGCCGCTTAGACGATCCGAGCGCCCGAGACCCGCTCCCAGCTGAGCTGGGTGAGCTCGCGATCGAGCGATTGGGCCTCATGCCAGAGCGTGGTCGCTTTTCCTTCGATTTCTACAGCGATTTCCGAAGCCTCGCGGCTCTTGGCGAGCGCGAAGAGGGCGCAAGCCATGGTGGCCGCCGCCGCCGAGCGCGCCGCCAGGAAGGCGGCCGAGGTGTTCTGCGGATGCCCGTAGCGCAGGACCGATTCGGCGAGGGCGAGCACTTCGCGGGCGGATTGTGCGAGCGCGAGCGGGTTCTTGGCCTGGTTCGAGAGGGCCAAGGCGATGCAATCGCGCCGGACTCCCTGCTCCTCGGTAGAGCTTTGGGGCAGGGCGTAGGCATGGCTGAGACGGTTGGCGGCCATGGCGTCCTGGTCGATGGCTTCCTGGAGGCCATCGGAGAGGCTCTCGGCGCGGGTGATGATGCGCTGCATCTCCTCGGTCATGGGCTCGAAGCCTTCGCGGCCCAGGGTCTTGCGGGCGGCCTTGGCGACGAGGCTGGCGGCGAAGGCCGCTTGCATGGCGGCACCTCCCACGGTGCCCGGCGCTTGAACGCTGGCGAACTCCTGGAAGAGCTCTTCGAGGGGATAGCGATAGGACGGAAGGTTTGCGGGTTTAGTCACCGGAGATCTCTCTAGATTGAACAGGCCGGAGGGCCGAGCAAAGGGCATTATAGCATGTGACGTTGCTCTCACTTTCCCCAGATCGCTTGATCAAGAGGCAAGTGCCGCGTTACACTGGATTAATAACTTTCGCTTAAACTTTCACCATTGTTCATATGTGGACTTCAACAGAGGAGAATACGATGAATCTGAAGCTCGCTGCCGCGCTCGTCGCCGGTACCGCCGCCATCACCATGCTCGCCGGTTGCCCCACCGTCACCCCGACCGTCGAGGAGTTCAAGTTCAGCCCCGACGCGCTGATCACTGGTAAGCTGCAGAACGATGGCAAGGCCATCGAGTTCGCCGACAGCAACTACACCCACAAGATCAAGCTCAAGAACGTCGCCACGGCCGAGAACCTGACCGTCGAGGCTCCCCTCCAGAACGGTACCTTCTTCGAGTTCACCTCGGGCGTGACCGAGGGGACCGACTACCAGTTCAACTCGGACTACACCGGCTCGGTTCCGACCAAGGCTGCGGACATCAACATGATCCGTCAGTTCGTCTCGAACCCCATCAAGGCTGAGAAGGCCGCGACCGATCCGATGGTGACCGTGGACCTGAAGTGGGCCATGAACCCCACCGTCGCCGAGAACACTGAGTTCACCAAGGGTGCGAACATCACCTTCACCGTGGACAAGAGCGCCTCGCCGGCTCTGGCCGATGCCGAGTACCAGCTCCGGATCGTGGATACGAACAACGTTGAGAAGTATGTTTCGACCTTCTCGGCGACTCCGTCGTTCACCTGGGACCAGAAGGCGACCGGCGGCAGCCAGGTCGATGCGGGCAACTACCAGTACCACTTCCGCTTCAAGAAGGCGGGTAAGACCACCTACAGCGGTACTGACGCCTACTTCGGCGACAGCTTCAAGATCCCCTTCAAGATCAAGCCTTAAGCTCTGGTCTTACCGGGTTGGGGGCGCTTCGGCGCCCCCTTTTCCTTTGCCTGCATGGCGCAAAAGACCTTCTCGGATCCGGCCAATTCCCCTGTCCTCCGATCGCCCTTAGGATTTGGCCAAATGGGATGAGGCCGCTGGGTCTCGAAGAGGAGGATGGACGCGCATGAAGTTAAAGTCCTTGGGCCTGGGTCTCGGCATGCCCGTGACCATCGGGATTCTGGTGGCTTGTGGCGCCCTGCCGCCCGGCATCACTCCCGGCAACGAGTCCCTTGCGGGGCGAGTGACCTTCAATAACCAGGCTCCCCCCCAACGCCTGACCGTTCGTCTTCGTAACGATATCGGCGGCGGGACGTTCTCGCCGGTCGTGGCGACCACGGCCCAGACGAACGCCAACGGCGATTTCGCCTTCCAGAGCCTCGGCGAGGGCACGTATCAGCCCTACTGGGATGACGAGGGACAGATCACCTCGGATCCCGGCGTCAACACGGCCGGTATTGCGGCTCCGGATGCCGTGCGGGTGACCTCCAACCAGACCTCCGCCCCGAACGTGACCTTTGACGTCGCCTGGCCGGTCAACCCCAACCCCACGGTGAATGGCGCCATCTCCCTGCCCTACAGCTTCTCGTGGGCGCCCAAACCCAATCTGCCGGGATCGGCCGAGTACCAGGTCCTGGTGACCCAGTTCAACAAGTCCGCGGGGACCCGCGGGGCAGCTGTCTGGTCCTCGGGCTGGAACTCCGGCAACTCGGTGAGCTGGAACGGCAACGCCGGCACGGAGACCAACTCTCCCACCGGGGCGCGTTCCGCCGCCGGGGACTACGTTTACCAGGTCAAGTACCGCAAGATGGGCGGCTCCTTCGGGGGCGGAAACTTCTTCGGTCAGACCAAGTGGATCCCGTTCCGGATCCAGTAACGTCTCGCGAGGCGCCGGATCTGGGCCCGGCGCCTCGCCGTTTCTCCGCAAGAAATCTTATCCGTTGCTTTGCTGACGGCTTGATAAAATCGGGTTGTTGCGGGCCTGTCTTGTTGTCGCGAACGGATGATCGAAGCTACTCCCCTTCACCTCTCCGACCTTCCCACCGTCCCCGGGGTTTACCTCTTCGCCGGGAGCACGGGCGAGACGCTTTACATCGGGAAGTCCGTCAACCTCCGCGAGCGGGTCCGCTCGTACTTCCGCAAGCACGGAGGCCATTCCCAGAAGACCCGTCGCCTTTCGAGCGAGGTCGTGCGCATCCGCCTCCATCCGACCGGCAACGAGCTGGAGGCTTTGCTGCTGGAGTCCCGGCTCATCAAGGAGCATCAGCCGGCCTACAATGTCCGCGGCCGACGCTACGAGCATTACCCCTTCGTCAAGATCACGAACGAGCCCTATCCGAGAGTCCTGGTCACGCGCCTCCTTGAGGACGATGGAGCCCAGTACTTCGGCCCCTTTCACAGCGCGAACCGCCTGGCGGAAACCCTCGAAGCCCTGCAGTCCCTCATGGGCTGGCGGCGCTGCGGTCAGCTGGAAGCGCCTCCTTGCCTGCATGCCCAGATCGGCCGCTGCCTCGCCCCTTGCTCCGGAGTGGTCGATGAGGCCTACGCCGGGATGATCTCCCAGGTAGGAGCGCTGTTTCGCGGGGATCCGGGGCCGGTCCTCGGCGATCTGCGCCACCAGATGAAGGAAGCGAGCGAGGCCCTGGAGTTCGAGCGGGCGGCCCGCCTGAGGGATCGCCTCTATCCCCTGGCGAAGCTGGTGGAGCGGCAGGAACGGCTGCGGGGCGCCTTGAGCGAGCTGGACACCTTGATCGTGCTTCCGGGCGTGGGAGAGGATCTTCGGCCGACCGCGACCTTCCTGGCCATCCGCGCCGCGCGCCGGGTCGGGACCTTCACCCTCGGTGCCGAGGACGTCATGCGCTACCCCGAGCGCCGCAAGAGCCTCAAGCGCCTCGAGCGCTTCCTGACCGAGCGTTTCGTCCTGGTCCCCCCGCCTCCGACCCGGATCAGCGCCGTCGAGCTGGACGAGGTTCAGATCGTGGGCTCATGGCTCTTCCGCCAGCGCCTGAAGCCCGGCTATTTTTCCGTTCACGCGGGCCTTCAGGCCGAGACGGCGCGGGAGGCCATGGCTTTCGCCGTCGAATTGCTGCGTCCTACGGGCAAAATTCAGCCGCGCTGATCCTTGGGTGCTCCCCGGTCGACGACTTAGGATCGGCGGGGAGCCGAGAGCGCCCCGAGGAGGTCCGCATGAAGATCATGCTGGTCGCGGAGGCACTTTCCTCCGAGTCGCGCGGCATCGGGCTCGTGGGCCTGACGGCGGCACAGCGCTTGGCGGCGCTGGCCATGAGGTTGGGCGAGCGTGGGCATGATGTCCGGGTGGCCGTCCCCTTGGCGGGACTCGCGGAGGACGACACGGCCGCGCTTCGGCCCTGGAGCACGGAGCTTGCATGGCCCGGCGGCCTGGGCCTCGCCGTCTTCGAGGGCAGGCTGGGAACACTTCCCCTCTATGCATTGGGTCACGACCTACCGGCGGGCGCCCTGGCCCGGGCCTTGCCGGAACTCTTGCTGGCGCTTGATTGGCAGCCCGACGTTCTCCATGCCCATGGGGCGGAGTCGGGCCTCTTGCCCCTCGTGATCCGCGAAAGCCTTCGCGATCATCCCTTCTTCGCCGAGATGGCGCTCGTCTTCACCGTGCGCGACGCGAGCCGGCAGCGCTTGCGCCCGCCCGAGGTCCTGGATCGGCTCGCTATCGATCGGCAGGTCCTGCGTATGGATGGCGCGGAGTTCGATGGGCAGGTCAACTTCCTGAAGGCAGGCCTCACGGCGGCCGATGTGGTCCTCTTGCCCTCCGTGCGCTATGCGCAGGAGGTTCAAGCCCCGACCTTCGGGGAGGGGCTCGAGGGAGTCTTCCAAAAGCTCGCCCGCGAGGGACGTCTCTGGGGGCTGGCGGACGGCATCGATTACCGGTCGTTCGACCCGGCGTCGGATCCGGCGATCGCCCACCCGTTTAACTTGGTCGATCGCTCCGGCAAGGCGCGCTGCAAGGAGGCCCTGCAACGCGAGCTGGGATTCGAGCCTGACTCCGTTCCGTTGGTGGCGCTGATCGGCGAGCTGAGTGCCGTCAAGGGTGCCGACCTCCTCAAGGAGACCATGGGCATCCTCGCGCATATGGGCCTCCAGCTCGCCGTCCTGGGCCAGGGAACTCCCGAGGATGTGGCTCCGTTTCGCCGGGCCTTCGCCGAGTCGCGCGCGATTCGCGGCGTGATCGGCTGGGACGCGGCCTTGGCGCGAAGACTCCTGGCTGGAGCGGACATGCTCTTGATGCCCGAGCGCTTCGAGCCGGACGGCTTCTGGCAGCAGGTCGCCATGCGCTACGGGACGGTGCCCATCGTCTTCGAGACCGGTGGGCTCGCCGATGCGGTCCAGGAGTTCACTCCCCGCACGGGGGAAGGCACGGGGTTCCGCTTCTCACGTTATGAAGGGGAGGCGATGCTCGCGGCCCTGCGGCATGCGCAGGGCGTCTACGCGCAGCCTTTGGCGTGGAGTCGCCTGAGGGTGAACGTGATGGCGCGGGACTGGTCCTGGGAAGCGGCGGCCGTGCGTTACGAGGAGGCCTACGAGAAGGCGATCGCCGCACGGCCGCTCAGGGTCTAATCCGAGAGGTGGTGGAGGAGGAAGCCCCAGCGATCGCTGGCTTCCTCGATGATCTTCGCCGTGGGCTTGCCCGCGCCGTGGCCGGCTCGGGTCTCGATCCGGATGAGCGCCGGCGTGCGATGGCCGCCATGCGCATGGGCGTGCTGGAGGGCGGCCGCGAACTTGAAGCTATGCGCCGGGAAGACCCGGTCGTCATGGTCCGCGGTCATGACCAGCGTGGCGGGGTAGCGGGTTCCGGGCTTCACGTTGTGAACGGGCGAGTAAGCGAGGAGCGCCTTGAACTCCGCGGGATCGCTCGACAGTCCGTAATCGGAGGCCCAGGCCCAACCGATCGTGAAGTGCTGGTAGCGCAGCATGTCGAGCACGCCGACTTCGGGGACGGCAGCCTTGAAGAGCTCGGGCCGCTGGGTCATGCAGGCACCCACCAAGAGGCCGCCGTTGCTGCCTCCGCCAATGGCGAGCTTTTCGGAGGAGGTGTAGCCGTTGGCGATCAGCCACTCAGCGGCGGCGATGAAGTCGTCGAAGACGTTCTGTTTGGAGAGCTTGGTGCCGGCCTGGTGCCAGTCCTGGCCGTACTCGCCTCCGCCGCGAAGGTTGGGCATGGCGTAGACGCCGCCCTGCTCCATCCAGACCAGGTTGCTGACCGAGAAGGTCGGGGTCAGCGAGACGTTGAACCCGCCGTAGCCGTAGAGGTAGGTGGGGTTCTTGCCGTCGAGCTTGAGGCCCTTGCGGTGGGTGATGAACATGGGCACCCGTGTGCCGTCCTTGCTGGTGTAGAAGACCTGCTGGGTCTCGAAGCGCGACGGGTCGACGTCCACCTGCGGCTTGCGGAAGAGCGTGCTCTGGCCCGTGGCGAGGTCGTAGCGGTAGATCGCGGTCGGAGAGGTGAAGCTGGTGAAGGCGTAGAAGGTTTCTGCGTCCCGGCGCTTCCCGCCGAAGCCCCAGGCGCTCCCGATGCCCGGCAGCTTGACCTCGCGCACGAAGCGCCCATCCATCCGGTAGACGTTCACCACGCTACGGGCGTCCTTGAGGGTGGTGGCGACGAAATAGTCGCCCAAAAGCGAGACGTCCTCGAGGTTTTCCGCGGACTGGGGGATGACTTCCTTCCAAGACTCCGGCTTGCGGAGGTCGAGGGCGATCACCCGGCCGCGCGGGGCCGACTGGGTGGTCAAGAGCCAGAAGATCGGGCCGTCGTTGCCGATGACGCTGTACGACGCGTCGGCTTTGTCGAGCAGGGGCACGACGGGAGACTTGGGATCGGAGAGGTCCTTCACGTAGAGGCGGTTATTGGGATCGGTGCCCTGGCTGATGGTCAGGATCAGGTAACGCCCATCCTCGCTGACGGCGCCGTAGAAGCCCCATTCCTTCTGGTCGGGGCGCTCGTAGACGAGCGTGTCCTCGGACTGCGGAGTTCCGAGGCGGTGATAGTAGAGCTTCTGGTAGTAGTTGGCTTCCTTGAGGTCGTTCCCCTTGGGGGCGTCGTAGCGGCTATAGAAGAAGCCCTTGCCGTCCCGGGTCCAGGAGGCTCCCGAGAACTTGGCCCATTTCAGGTGGTCGGAGAGGTCCTTGCCGGTGTCGATGTCCCGAACCTTCCACTCGCGCCAGTCCGAGCCCGACGTGGAGATGGAATAGGCGATGTATCGGCCGTCCGGGCTCACGGAGGTGCCGCCCAGGGCGACCGTGCCGTCCTTTGAGAAGGCATTGGGATCGATCAAGACCTTGGGGGTTTCGTCCAGGTTCCGCATGGTGTAGAGGACGCTCTGGTTCTGAAGCCCGTCGTTCTTGAAAAAGAAAGTCCGGTTTCCTTCGCGGAAGGGCACGCCGTAGCGCTCGAAGTTCCAGAGTTCGGTCATGCGCTTTTTAAGGGCATCGCGCCGGGGGATGCCGTCGAGGACCTGGCGGGTCAGCGCGTTCTGGGCCTCGATCCAGCGGCGGGTTTCGGGGGACTCGGTGTCTTCGAGCCAGCGATAGGGATCGGCAACCAATTTGCCGTGATAGAGGTCGGCCTGGGAGGAGCGAGGGGCGTGTGGGTAGGTCAAGGCGGTCTTTTCTAGCGCCCGCGGCTGTTGCGAAGGGCTGCGGGCGTCGGTGGGGCCCGCGAGCAAAGCGAAGGCGGCGGTGAGGGCGACGAGACGATTCAAGCGCGGCTCCTCTCGGCGAGGGGGGACGAGAGGCATTGTACCCAACGGGGCCTCCCGGCTCGGAGTCGTCGAGCCGGGAGGCCTTAAGGGCTAGGCGGATTCCTTGCCCGGCATGACGGCGAGGTGGTCGATGAAGCGGCTGATTTCCAGCGAGGTCAGCTCGGAGCGGCTGAGCTTGTTGAAGGTCTTCAACAAGTAATCGCGGCCGTCCTTTTCGCTCCAGCCGACGCGGGCCATCTCGGCGGCGACCTTGTTGATCTGCTTGGGAGTGGCGAGCCGGATGGGGGCGGCGGTGAGGGGCATGCGCTCGGAGTCGCCGTCGGCCTGGACGCCGCGAGGCCCGGCGCTCGGCGCCTCGGCGCTCAGCGCTCCGGTGTCGTCGAGTTCGACCAGGGAGGTCATGCCGATGTTCACCGCGTCGCGGAAGGCCCGGGCCTTGGCGCGGGTCTCGGCCATGCGGATGAGGTGCTTGGCGATCATCGAGTTGACGTTCTGGGGGTTGGCATCGCCGATGCCGGCGAAGACCTTGCCTCCCTCGAGCTCGACCTCGGCGGTGACGACCGCGGTATGGCCGTTGGTGGTATCGGGAAGCTGCACCAGGCGGGTCCGGATGGACTTCAGGCCCTTGGCATGGGCTTCATTGAGGAGCCCTTCGTAGGTGATGAAGTCCTGGCCCTGCAGGGAGATGACATGACGCTTGTCCAAAGATTCCTTCCTTTGCTTTTTGGGGCGAGCATGGGGCTGAAACCCTCTCGGCATGAGCATTGTACCCTGATTTCGAACATCTATTCGATTTGTCGAGAGGGGGATAGGAGGGGGTGAGCGCGCGTGTTATACTGGTTACGTCTTAGTAGAGAAAGGGTTAACCTGGAACGCCGGGATCGGCATGGGCTCCGCGCCGCGGAGCGTGTTGGACTCGGGACAGTGAACGGCTCGAGGTCGGGTGGCCTACCACCCTCCGAGGGTCAAGACCCATCGACCCGCACGGGCAAGGCTCGGCGGGCTGTAGGAAGGAAAGATTCATGCTGCTTAAAGAGAAGAAGCTCGAGATCATCAACGAGCACAAGCTCCATGAGGGCGACACCGGTTCGCCGGAAGTCCAGATCGCGATTCTGAGCGCCGACATCGACCGGCTCAGCACGCACCTCACGGCGAACAAGAAGGACTTCGCGTCCCGCCGGGGTCTGCTCAAGATGGTCGGTCAGCGTCGTCGCCTCCTGAACTACCTCCAGAAGAAGGATGTTCAGCGCTACCGCGCCATCATCGCCAAGCTTGGCCTTCGCCGCTAAGGGGCCGCGGCCCCGCCCGCAGCCAACCCCTTGAAGCCCGCCCTTGTCCTGGGCCGCTCGAACTCGATCCTGATTGAGCTCATCGGCCCAGGGATAGGGCGGGTTTTTGACCGTTCTACGGGTCGAAACAGCGACACAGCAAGCCTGTAAGCAAAGAATTGGAAGAGAAGATGAGTAACGAAGTGAAGACCTACCGCTATACCCTCGATGGCCAGGAAATCGAGATGACCTTCGGCAAGTACGCCGGCCAGGCCAACTCCTCGGTTCTCGTCCAGTGCGGCGGAACCGTCGTCCTGGTGATGGCCACCATGAGCAAGAAGCCCCGCGAGGGAATCGACTTCTTCCCCCTGCTGGTGGACTACGAGGAGAAGCTTTACGCGGTGGGCCGCGTTCCGGGCAGCTTCCAGCGCCGTGAAGGCCGGGGTTCGGAGAACGCCATTCTCAGCGGCCGCCTGATCGATCGCTCGATCCGCCCCCTGTTCCCCGACGGCTTCCGCAATGACGTCCAGGTCGTCTCCTACGTCATGAGCTCGGACCAGCAGGTCCAGCCCGACGTCCTCGCGATGGTCGGCGCCTCGGCCGCCCTGGTCACTTCGGACATCCCCTTCTCGGGCCCGGTCGCCGGTGTCCGCGTCGGCCGGATCGACGGTGAGTGGATCATCAACCCCACCTTCTCGGAGATCGAGGAGTCGGACATGGATCTCGTGGTGGCCGGTACCGCCGACGCCGTCATGATGGTCGAGGCCGGCATCAACATCGTCCCCGAGGACGAGGTCCTCGACGGCATCGCCGTGGGTTGGGACGCCGTCAAGGAGCTCTGCGAGTGGCAGGAGCAGATCATCAAGGAGATCGGCAAGGCCAAGCTCGAAGTCTCCAACGTCGAGCTGGATCCCCGCCTGGTGAACTTCCTCGAGGGTTACATGGACCGCATGACCGAGGTCGTGCAGAACCCCAACAAGCAGGAGCGCACCGTTGCGGTCGACGCCCTCAACGAGGAGATCGCCACCGCCCTGTCCTCGCGTCCCGAGGGTGATGAGCTTCGTGAGCTCGTCATGGCCAACCCCAAGCTGGTTGCTGACGGCCTCTACTGGATCGAGAAGAAGACCCTGCGCAAGCTGGTCACCGAGAAGGGCGTCCGCGTGGACGGCCGTAAGCTCAACGAGATCCGTGCGATCTCGTCCGAAGTCGGCGTGCTGCCCCGCACCCACGGCACCGGCCTCTTCCGCCGCGGCCAGACCCAGGTCATGTCGGTGGCGACCCTTGGCTCGACCGGCGATGCCCAGAAGATCGACTCGATCGATCCCATCGCAACCAAGCGCTACATGCACCACTACAACTTCCCCGGCTTCTCGGTCGGTGAAGTGAAGCCCCAGCGCGGTCCTGGCCGCCGCGAGATCGGCCACGGCGCCCTCGCCGAGCGCGCCATCCTCCCGGTCCTGCCCTCGGCTGAGGAGTTCCCCTACGCCCTGCGCGTGGTCTCCGAGGTTCTCGAGTCCAACGGCTCGACCTCGATGGCCTCGACCTGCGGCTCGACCCTCGCCCTGATGGACGCCGGCGTGCCCCTCAAGGCTCCCGTCGCCGGTATCGCCATGGGCCTCATCAAGGAAGGCGAGCGCTTCGCCGTTCTCACCGACATCCAGGGCATCGAGGATCACCTCGGCGACATGGACTTCAAGGTGACCGGCACCAAGGAAGGCATCACCGCCCTCCAGATGGACATCAAGATCCACGGTATCTCGCTCGAGATCATGGAGACCGCGCTGGAGCAAGCCCTCCAGGCCCGCCTCTACATCCTCGACAAGATGACCTCGGTCATCGCCGAGCCCCGCACCGAGATGAGCCCCTACGCTCCGCGGATCATCACCCTCAAGATCAACCCCGACAAGATCGGCGCGCTGATCGGCCCCGGCGGTAAGAACATCAAGAAGATCGTCGAGGAGACCGGTGTCAAGATCGACATCGAGGATGACGGTTCGGTCTTCATCACCACGGCGGATGCCGAGGCGGCCCGCAAGGCCACCGCGGCGGTGGGTCGTTTCACCCGCGAAGCCGAAGTTGGCGGCATCTACAAGGGCAAGGTCACTCGCCTCATGAACTTCGGCGCCTTCGTCGAGATCATGCCCGGCAAGGAAGGCCTGGTCCACATCTCGCAGCTCGCTCCCGAGCGGGTCGCGAAGGTCGAAGACGTCGTCAAGGTGGGCGACGAGGTGGTCGTCAAGGTCGTCGAAATCGACCAGCAGGGCCGCGTCAACCTCACCATCAAGGGCGTCAACGCCGAAGAGAAGCAGAAGGTCGGCGTCTAGCCAACCCCCTGATTCGACGGACCGGAGGGCATTGCCCTCCGGTCCATTTCCCTTCCGGTGAATCCCCGCGCCATGCCCTCGGAGCGGAGACGAGCCGCTTAAGCGGTGACCGGGACGTGTGTTTTGCATTAGAATGGGGGCATGGTGACGCAGGATGGCTGCATCCACGACGCGGGAGGATTCCCGTCTAGCAAGGGCCGGCATTGATGGAAAATCGTGAGCAGAAGTTCGTCCTCTCCAACGGGGTGAGGGTTCTGATTGAGGAAATCCCGCATGTGCGCTCCGCGTCGGTGGGGTTCTGGGTGGATGCGGGGACCAAGGACGAGTCCGCGTCCAACAACGGGATCTCGCACTTCATCGAGCACATGATGTTCAAGGGAACGTCCAAGCGATCGGCCCTAACGATCGCCCAGTCGCTGGAAGATACCGGCGGCTCGCTCAACGCTTTCACCGACAAGGAAAACACCTGCTACTACGCGCGGGTGCTGGATGACCAGGTGCCCCTGGCCATCGACGTCCTCTCCGACATGCTCATGAACTCCCTCATGGACCCCGCCGAGCTGAAGCGCGAAAAGCAGGTCGTGATCGAGGAGATCAAGATGTACGAGGATCAGCCCGACGAGCTGGTCCAGGACATGTTCAGCGAGGCCTTCTGGGGCGACCATCCCCTCGGCCGTCCCATCGTGGGCACCCGGCAGACCGTGCGCGGCACCCGCCGCGAGGATATCTTCGACTACCTCGACCGGAACTACTCGCCCGATCGGATCGTCGTCTCGATCGCCGGAAACGTGCAGACCGGCCCGGTGCTCGACCAGCTCGAAGCCACCATCGGCCAGCTGAAGCGCCCCGGCGAGCAGCGCCTCCTCACCGGTCCCGAGACCCTCTGCAACGTCAAGATCAAGTACAAGGACATCGAGCAGGTCCACCTCTGCATGGGCACTCCGGGCATCGTCGCCTCCGATCCGGACCGCTACGTCCTCGCCGTCATCGACTCGATCCTCGGGGGTGGCATGAGCTCGCGGCTCTTCCAGGAAGTCCGCGAGAAGCGCGGCCTCGCCTACTCGATCTCTTCCTATGAGATCATGTACGCCAAGGCCGGCATCTTCGGCGTTTACGCCGGCTGCTCGCCCAAGCACGCCGATCAGGTCGTCGACCTGGTGGTCGAGGAACTCGAGAAGGTCAAGGCCAATGGCTTCTCGGAAGAGGAGCTGCGCCGGGCCAAGGATCAGCTCCGGGGCGGCATGCTGCTCGCCATGGAGACCCCGCGCCACCGGATGAGCCGCATGGCCCGCAACGAGCTGTACTTCGGCCGTCTGATCGCGCCCGACGAGGTCATCGCCGACATGGAGCGCGTGACCCTCGCCGACGTGAAGCGGGTCGCCAACCAGATCTTCGACACGCAGCGGATGACCATGACGGTCGTCGGCCCGGTTCGCAAGATCAAGACTCCGGCCCTGTTGAAGGCGAGCTAGCCGACTCCCTAAGTTGTCCCTCCTTGCTCAGGCGTAGATAGGCTACGCCTGAGCAAGAGGGGACAAGAGTTACCCAATGCACGACTCCATCTCCATTCGATTCCAGCGCCTCAGCGATCGCGCCCGTCCCCCCCTGGTCAGCCAGGACGGGGACGTGGCGGCCGATCTCTTCGCCGCTGCCGAGGTCCTGATCCCCGCGCGCGGGCGCGCCCTGGTCCCCACGGACCTCGCGCTCGAACTACCGCCCGGCTTCCGGGCGCGCATCCACTCGCGCTCGGGCCTCAGCCTGAAGCACGGCATCGAGGCCGGAGCCGGCCTCATCGACAACGCGTACCGCCATGCGATTGGTATTCTCTTGTACAACCACTCGGATGATGATTACGTAGCCAAAGAAGGCGATCGCATCGCCCAGATCTGCATCGAGCGCTATACCCATCCCCGCTTCGAGGAGGTGGAGCGCGTCGCTCCCACGGTCCGAACCAAAGGTTGGGGATCTTCCGGATCGTAATCGCCAAGCGCCTCTCCGGCATCCCGGAGCGACGCAGCCTTGGTGTATGATGAGGGGGATGAAAGGAGCCGCTTCGCCATGACTCAAGGGACCGAGTCCCAAGACGCCCGGACCTCCCGCGCGCCGATTCGCGTGGCGGTGGCTGGAGCTTCCGGCAAGATGGGCCGCGAGATCGTCAAGGCCATCAGCCAGGCGCCCGACATGACGCTGGTGGCGGCGATCGCCCGCCGGCACGCCGGAGAAGACGCCGGTACGGTCGCCGGCCTCGCCCCCCTGGGCGTCCCCATCGTTGCTCAACTCAGCGAAGCCCTGGTCCAGGGTGGTATCGACGTCCTGGTGGACGTGACCACTCCCCAGGCCGCCGCCGGCCATGCCCTCGAGGCCCTCACGGCCCGGGTGCGCCCCGTGATCGGCACGACCGGCCTCAGCTCCCATGAAATCCAGGAGCTCCGCCACGCCTGCGAGACCCGCGGCCTGGGAGCCATCCTTGCCCCCAACTTCGCCATCGGCGCCATCTTGATGATGAAGTTCGCCCAGGAAGCGGCCAAGTACTTCGAGAACGCCGAGATCCTCGAGCTTCACCATAACCAGAAGGCGGACGCTCCCTCGGGAACGGCCCTCAAGACCGCTGAGCTGATGCGCGAGTCGCGGGCTGCCTTCGGCCTGGACAACGCGCCCGAGGTGGAGAAGATCCCCGGCGCCCGCGGGGCGGACGCTCCCGGAGGCATCCACATCCACAGCATTCGCCTTCCCGGCCTGGTCGCCCACCAGGAAGTGATCTTCGGAGGGCTCGGCCAGACCCTGACCCTCCGCCATGACTCCCTGAGCCGGGAAAGCTTCATGCCGGGCGTCCTGGTCTCGGTCCGCAAGGTCATGCAGCTCGATCAGCTCGTTTACGGCCTGGAGAACATCCTCTAGCCTCGCCCCTGCAAAGGAGGTCCCCCTTGAATCGGTATCACGTCGCGATCCTCGGAGCCACCGGCATGGTCGGCCAGGAGATGCTGGAAACCCTCCTGGATCGGGGCTTCCCGGCCGAGCGGATCACGCTTCTGGCCTCCGCGCGCTCCGTGGGCAAAACCGTCACCTGCCGGGACCGGGAATTCACGGTGGAGCTCGCCTGCCCCGAGGCCTTCGAGGGAGTGGACGTCGTTCTCGCTTCGGCGGGCGGTTCGGTGAGCGCCGTTCTGGCGCCCGAGGCGGTGAAGCGCGGAGCCGTGGTGATCGACAATACCTCGCACTTCCGCATGGATCCGGCGGTGCCTCTGGTGATCCCCGAGATCAACCCCCAGGCGCTGGAAGGGCATCACGGCATCATCGCCAACCCTAATTGCTCCACTGCCATCTTGCTGATGGCGTTGAATCCCCTGCGCAAGCGCTTCAACGTCGAGCGGGTCCTCGTCTCGAGCTATCAATCGGTCTCGGGTGCCGGCAAGGAGGCTATCGACGAGCTTCGCGCCCAAACCGACGCCCGCTTGCGCGGCGAGGAGCTCGCCCCGTCGGCCCTGTCCAAGCCCATCGCCTTCAACCTGATTCCCCAGATCGACGCCTTCCTCGACTCCGGCTACACCAAGGAGGAGATGAAGTTCACCCACGAGACCCGCAAGATCTTCGACGCTCCCGATTTCCGGATCTCGGGGACCTGCGTTCGGGTGCCGGTGGAAGTCGGCCACGCGATCACGGTGAACGTCGAGTTCGACCGCGCGGTCTCGCCCGAGGAGATTCGCGACGCCCTGGCAGGAGCCCCTGGAGTCGCCCTCATGGACGCTCCCGCGACCATGACCTACCCGCAACCGACGGACGCGGCGGGCCGCGACGAGGTGCTGGTCGGTCGGATCCGCGGGGACGTCTCGCATCCCCATGGCATCAACATGTGGGTGGTGGGTGACAACCTTCGCAAGGGAGCGGCTCTTAACGCCATCCAGATCGCCGAGGAAATGGATCGGCGCGGCCTCCTGCGGGCCCGACGCCCGCTCGCTTCTGCGGAGCCCCAGTCGTAGCGCGCCTTTTGCTGGACTTCGTCCCCCAAAGGTGAGAAAATAAGACGATTCAAGGAGTTGACGATGAAAACCTTCGGCCGTGTATTGACCGCCATGGTGACCCCCTTCGACGCGGAGGGTCGCGTCGACGTCGCCCAGGCCCAACGCCTCGCGACGCAGCTCCTGGACAACGGTTCGGACGGGATCGTGGTGGTGGGGACTACCGGCGAATCGCCCACGCTCACGCATGAGGAGAAGCTCGTCATGTTCGAGGCGGTGGTCGCGGCGGCCAAGGGTCGCGGAGCGGTCATCGCGGGCACCGGCTCCAACGATACCGCCGCCACCGTCGCCCTCACCCGGGAAGCCGAGCAGATCGGCTGCGACGGCGTCCTCTTGATCTCGCCCTATTACAACAAGCCCAACCAGGAAGGCCTTTACCGGCACTTCCGGACGGTCGCCGAGTCCACCCGCCTGCCGGTGATTCTGTACAATCACCCGCCCCGGACCGGGGTGGCGATCGCCCCCGAGACCCTCGCGCGCCTCGTGCAGGTCTCCAACATCGTGGGCCTCAAGGACTCCTCGGCCAGCCTCGACGTCGCCTCCGATTTCCGGAAGGTGACCCCCGAGAGCTTCCTGCTTTACTCGGGCAACGACTCCCTCACCCTCCCGATGATCGCCATCGGCGGCTACGGCGTGATCTCGGTGGCCACCCACGTGGTCGGCAACGAGGTCCACGCCATGGTGGACGCCACCTTGCGCGGCGACTGGGAGGAAGCCCGTCGGATCCACTTCCGGCTCTGGGATCTTTTCAACGGATTGTTCATGGCGCCCTCTCCCGCTCCCGTCAAGGAAGCCCTGTCGATGACGGGCTTGCCGGTGGGCGGAGTGCGCCTGCCCCTCGTCGAGCTCACGGCGGACGAACGCCGCCGCCTCGCGGGGATGCTGCATGACCTGGGCCTCATGAAGGCCCCTGCGGAGGTTTAATTTGGAGAACGTTCAGGTACTGCCCCTCGGAGGGACCGGCGAAATCGGGAAGAACATGTGGGCCATCCGCTCCGGCTCGGACTTCCTGGTTCTCGACTGTGGCTTCGCCTTCCCCACCGAGGAGATGTTCGGGATCGATCTGGTCCTTCCGGACTACTCGGTCGTGCTGGAGAATCAGCAAGACCTCCGGGGCATCTACATCTCGCACGGCCACGAGGATCACATCGGCGGTCTTCCCTACCTCTTGAAGCAGCTCGACGTGATCGTGCCCATCTACGCGACCCCCCTGACCGCGGGCCTGATCGAGGCCAAGCTCAAGGAGCACTCGGCCATCCGCGGCAAGTTCCCGATCGTCGTGGTCAAACCCCGCGACGTCGTGGACGCCGGCGGCTGCAAGGTCGAGTACATCCGGGTCACGCACTCGATTCCCGACGCCTGCGCGATCGCCGTCCATACCCCGGCCGGCACCGTCATCTATACCGGCGACTGGAAGATGGACCAGACCCCCGTCGACGGCCAGCACTTCGACTTCTACAAGTTCGCCGAGCTGGGCGAAAAGGGCGTGCTCGTCCTCTTGTCGGACTCCACCAACGCCACGCGCGAGGGCTTCACCCCCTCGGAGCGCATGGTCGAGATGGGCCTGGACGGCGCCTTCGCCACCGCCAAGAACCGGATCATCGTCTCGACCTTCGCGTCCAACGTGCACCGGGTTCAGATCTTCTGTAACCTCGCCCAGAAGTACGGCCGCAAGGTCGCCTTGGTGGGCCGCTCGCTCGTGAAGACCGCCGAGCAGGCGCGCAAGCACGGCTTCCTGAAGGTTCCGGACGGCCTCCTGCTCAAGATCGACGAGGCCACCCAGCTTCCCCATGATCAGGTCGTCATCGTGACGACTGGCTCGCAGGGCGAACCCACCAGCGGCCTCACCCGGATCGCCAACCACCAGCACAAGCACATCAACGTGGTGGCGGGAGATACGGTGATCCTCTCGGCCATTCCCATCCCCGGCAATGAGCGGACCGTCTCGCGCGTGATCAATACCCTCTTCGAGCACGGCGCGCACGTGGTCTACGAGACCTCGCGCTCGACCGCTCCCGGCGCGACCAAGCACGTCTCCGGCCACGCCAGCCGCGAAGAGATGCGGATCATGCTGACCTTGGTCAAGCCGAAGTTCTTCGTGCCGATTCACGGCGAGGAGCGTCACCTGATCCGCCACGCTGAGCTCGCCGAGTCGGTGGGGGTCAACCCCGACCACATCATGATCCCCGCCAACGGGGACATCATGGAGTTCAACGCCGAGTCCTGCCGGGTGGTCGGTCACTTCAACGCCGATCCCGTCCTGGTGGACGGGTCCGCCTTGGGCGTCGGTTTGGGTCTGCTCAAGGATCGCAAGACCCTCGCCAACGAAGGTGTGGTCTCGGCCGTGGTCACCGTCGACGAGGAAGGCTACGTGCTCGACGGCCCCGAATTGCTCAGCCAGGGCTTCATTCACCAGGACGAGTTCGCCGGCCTGATCGACGATGCCCGCGAGGCCATCGTCGCCTCGCTCACCCGCTGCCGGGAGGAAGGTGCGTTGACGTCGGATGCGCTGAATCAGCGTCTCAAGGAGGACGTCGGCCGTTTCTTCTACGAGCGGACGCGGCGGCGCCCCGCCATCCTCGCGATGGTCCAGGTGGTGCGCTCCGCAGGAATCTCCGTGACGCAATCCGCCTAGCGGAGAGCGAAAATTCAGGGAAGGCGCCGGATTCCGGCGCCTTCGCCCTATCGGGGGGATCTACCCTCCGGCGAAGGGTTTTGATTTGAAGGGTACGTGGGATAATGCATGTCATGGACCTTCTGGATACGCGCAATCTAACCCCTCCCCAGCAGGCCGAGCTCTCGCAGCTACGGCGTTTCTTCGAGCTGTCGCTCGACTTGCTGGCGATCGCCGATACTACGGGCCGGCTGCAGCGCGTGAATCCCGCCATGGAGCGCTTGCTGGGCTACTCGCAGGCCGAGCTGAAGGCCATGCCTCCGCTTGCGCGGGTGCACCCCGATGACCGGGCCGCGACCCTGGCCCAGTTGGAACACTTGCGCGAAGGGGCCCCACTCTCGCACTTCGAGAACCGCTACCTCACCCGCTCCGGTGAGACGGTCTGGCTGTCCTGGACCTGCTTCCCCGCTCCGGACGAGGGCCTGCTCTACGCCGTGGCCCGTGACGTGACCCAGCAACGCCTTCTGGAAGCCCGCCTCAGGCGGCAACAGCAGGTGCTTGCCGAGCTCATGCGCCACCCGGCGATCCAGGGGGGGGACTTGCCGGCCGCCATGCGGGCAATCACCGAGGCGGCCGCCCGGACCATGGACATCGCGCGCGTCAGCGTCTGGAGCTTCTGTGCCGACAAGGCGCATGTCGCGTGCCGCGACCTTTTCGACCTCGCCGCCGGCACCCATGCCTCGGGGGAGGAGCTCACGATGAGCGAGTACCCGATCTACTTCCAGGCGCTCGCGGTGAATCGGATCATCGCTGCCGACGACGCCATGTCGGATCCGCGAACCCAAGAATTCGCCAAGACCTACTTTCCAGCTCATGGCATCACGTCCCTGCTGGATGTTCCCGTCCGGGTCGGCGGCCAGCTCCAGGGTATCCTCTGCCATGAGCACGTGGGGCCCATCCGCCACTGGACGCCTGACGAGGAGGCCTTTGCCGCTGCCCTGGGAGATGCCTTTTCGCTGGCGTTCGAGACCCATGATCGCCGCTGCGCGCAGGAGGCCTTGAAGCAGAGCGAGGAGCGCTTCCGCTACGTCTCGTTTGCGACCATGGATGCCCTCTACGATTGGGATATCCGGAGCGGAGCGTTCTGGTGGAGCGAAGGGTTGCGCAAGGTCAGCCCGAACGCGGGCCTCATCGAGAGCTTCGGCATCGATCAGTGGCGCGAGCATGTGCATCCGGACGACTGCGATCGCGTCTGGAACAGCCTGAGGCTGGCCCTCGGGAAAAACGTCCCCTACTGGACCGAAGAATACCGGTTCCTGAGGGAGAACGACGGCTATGCGACGGTTCGCGAGCGGGGCTACATCCTCCGGGACGAATCGGGGCAGGCCATTCGCATGATCGGCGCGATGGAGGACATCACGGATCGTCGGCGCGCCGAAGAGGAGCGGGCTCGGTCCCTGGCCCGCGAAACCGCCGCCCGCGCCGAGGTCGAGGCCATCATGGAGCTCAACCGCCTCAAGAATCAGTTCGTCAACGCCGTTTCCCACGATCTGCGGGTTCCCCTCACTTCCGTGATGGGCTATGCCGAGTTCCTGGAGGACGGCATCGGTGGCGCGCTGACCCCCCAGCAATCGGTCTTCGTCGACCAGATTCAAAAGAATGCCATGCGCCTGACGCGCTTGGTCGACGATCTTCTCGACTTCGCGCGCATGGAGGCCGGCACCCTCAAGCTGAACCGGGAGGAAACTGATCTCCGCACCCGCCTCCGGGAGGTCTCCGAGAGCCTGAAGCCCCAGATCGAGGCGTCCGGCCTATCGTTCGAGCTGGAGTTGCCTGCCGATCCCCTCGTGGCTTGCATCGACGTCCCGCGTATCGAACGGGTCTTTTTTAACTTAATCAATAACGCCATGAAGTTCACCCCCGTCGGGGGGCGTATCCAGGTCTCGCTCGCCTCCGTCGCGGGAGCGATCCGCGCCGAGGTCCGCGACACGGGTGTCGGCATCGCACCCGAAGACCTTCTCAAGCTCTTCATGCCCTTCAGCCAGTTGCACGGCGCCGAGCGAAAAGGGGGTACGGGGCTGGGCCTCAACATCGTGAAGCTCTTGGTCGAGGCCCATGGAGGCAAAGTCGGCGTCGAGAGCGAGCTGGGCGAGGGCTCTTGCTTCTGGTTCACCCTCCCTGAGACACATGGCGCGTGCCAGGAGGAGAGCGGCTCGGGCGGCGATCATCCCCCCGGCGTCGTTTAACAGTCCCTAAATAGAATCGAAATCTCGCTGCCAGGCTTGGCGGGAACAATGGGTCAGCCTTTTTGATGAGGAGGACCTCTTGATTACTCGCTACTTTCCTTTAATCGCTTCCACGGTGGGAGTCATGCTGCTGGCGTCCGGATGCGGAGCCGGTTTCCCGGGCGGCCTCTTGGGCGGTGCCGCTCCGGATTTCGGGGACATGGGGCCCCCGTCTTACCGGGAGCAGCCCTCCACCACGCCTCCCGATTTCACGATGCTGCCGCCGCCCGCTCAGCCTTCCAATCCTCAACCGCAGCCCAGCACGCCGACGCTTCCCTGGACGCCGACGCCTGCGCCGACCCAGGCCCCGACTCAGCCTCCTCCGGTCAATGACTCGGAGTACCTGAGCCAGCTCGAAGACGACATCCTCAGGATGGTCAACGAGGAGCGGGCCAAGGTGGGCGCCCCGGCCCTGGGTATGGAGAATACGCGGCGGGAGGTCGCCCGCGGCCATTCCAAGGACATGGCCGTTCGCAACTTCTTCGACCATAACAACCCGGATGGGAAATCGCCCTTCGATCGCATGAAGGCCGCGGGCATCAGCTATTCGACGGCCGGCGAGAACATCGCCTACAACACGTATCCGGTCAGTAATGCGGCGAAGGCTGCCATGGACGGCTGGATGAAGTCGGACGGCCACCGGAAGAACATCCAGAACGCCAAGTACGGCCGCACCGGCATCGGCGTCTACCGAAACCCCTCCAACGGCCGGGTCTACCTCACCCAGGTCTTCACGAACTAGGCGAAATTACGCGCCTTTCGCCACCGTCGCTGCCATCTCGAGAAGGAGTTCTCGGGGTGGCAGCGCGTTTCGGTTGAGGTCGATCGGTCCCAGGTCCGCCATGGCCAAGAAGAAGGCCTCGACGACGGTCGGGTCGAAGTGGTTGCCCGCGCAGCGGTGCATCTCGTTGAGGGCCCAGTCCATGTCGACCCGGGGGCGGTACTTGCGATCGCTGGTGAGCGTGTCGAACGCGTCGGCCAACGCGAGGATCCGCCCGCCCAGCGGGATGGCATCGCCCTTGAGCCGCCTGGGATAGCCGTTGCCGTCATAGCGCTCGTGGTGCGAGCAGGCGGCGTCCGCGACGTCACGCAAGCCCTTGTAGGGCTCCAGGATCCGGTAGCCTTTGCCGGGATGCTGTTTGATGATCGCGAACTCCTCGTCGGTGAGGCGATCGGGCTTGTTGAGGATGGCGTCGGGGATGCCGATCTTGCCCACGTCATGCAGGATGCCGGCCAGCTTGATTCGCTCGCAGACGTCGAAGGGAAGTCCCATCTTACAGGCGATGAGGAAGCCGTACTGTGAGACGTTCTCCGAGTGGTTGGCCGTGTACTTGTCCTTGCTGTCGAGGGCACGGGCCAGGGATTTGATGGTCTCGAGCGCGGCTTGCTGAAGCTCGCCGTAAAGTTCGACGTTGGCCATCGCGAGAGCCAGTTTCGCGGCGATTTCCTGGAGCAACTGGACTTCGGAGGCGGAGAAGTCCGTGCCGTCGGTCTTGTTGTAGAGTTCGAGGACCCCGTAGAACTGCTGGGAGGTGGCGATGGGGACGGCGACCACTTGGCGTTCGACGCAGCGATCGTGAGGCTCGCCTCCCAGGCGTTGCTGGATGGCTTCCGCGTTATGCGTGAGGGGGCGAGGGCTTTCGGCGAGTTCGCGGGCGATGCGGCCGCAGGCGTGGTCGGCGAGCTTGCCCGACATGGCGTAGGGACAGCCGGCCGCCGCCGCGACTTCCAGTTCGCGCTTGGGGCCTTTGCGGGTGAAGATCAGGGCCCGCTCGGCTTGCATGCCGCGCTGGACCAGGCTGGCCGTGGCTCCCAGGACCTCGGCGATCTCGGGTTTGAGGAAGGCGGCATCGAACTCGGCGAGGAAGGTGGCGTGCGTTTGCTGGCGTTCCAGGTCGCGACGCAGGATCTCGCTTTCGGCTAGGCTCGTGACCAGGGGAACGAAGGCCGCCAAGAGGGCTTCCTCGTCGGGCGTATAGTCGCGGGTTTCGCGGCTTCCGATGGCCAGGACGCCCAGGGCTTGCTCACGGGCGATGAGCGGGATGAAGAGCAAAGTGGGGTAGCGCCAGTCGGAGATATCGCTCGGCAAGGCATCCAGGCTGAGTTCGCCTTCCTGGACCAGGACGGGATTGCGCTGCAGGGCCAGGTACTCGAAGAACGGCAGCTGGTTGCGTCCGGGAGCCGAGAGCTCGGCCATCGTCCGGCCGATGGTGAAGAGGTGCGCGCGCTCGGCGCTCAGCAGCGTGCGAGCCAGGCTATAGATGCGCTCGAGCTTCGATTTGAAGCTGGCGATCGCCTCGAGTTCGGAAGGAAGCTTGGCCAGTGCTTGCCAGTGCGCTAACTGATCGATCATGGTCCTCTCACCGAGTCGTCACCTACCCTGCAGGGAGAAAAGGCAAACGGGCGGGAGGTCTCCCTCCCGCCCGAGATTTGGATTTAGAACGTCAAGACGACGTCCGTGGCCTTGCCGTTGAGCTTGACCTTGCCGTCGCTGCCCCAGCTGAACTCGGCCTTCACGGTGTCGTAGTCCGCCTTGCCATCCTTGGCGCCGTAGACGCGGCCAGCACCGGCGCCGTTCGCATCGCGGGTGAGGCTGATGAAGACCTGCTTGTTTTCGTCGTCCACCGAGGGGACGACGACCTTCCAGGTGTTGGCGAGGAGCTCGATCTCGAGGGTTCCCTTGGCCTCGACGCTGTTCTTGGTGATCTTGAACTCGCCTTCGAGGACGGTCGAGGCACCGGCGACCTTGTTGAGCTCGAGGTAGATCTGAGAATCCTTGAGGTTGGCGAGCTCGGTCGGGGCATCGGCCGGAACCTGGGTCACGAGGATGTCGACTTTGGCGCTGGCCTGATACTCGTCGAGCTTATTGGGGTCGATTCCATTGCCGCTCGCCTGGAACATGGCCTGACCGGTCGCCGTGAAGTCCTTGATCAGGGTGAAGGTACCGTCCAGGTACCAGCCGTCCAAGTCATTGAGCTTGCCTGCGCCCTTCTTGCCGGTGAACTGATTGTTTTCACTGGTGTAAGGGTTCTCCCACGAGATACCGCTCGTACCACCATCAGGGAAGCCCGTGATCGACGCGGTCCGGTAGGCCGAGACGCTCCGCAGCGCGGCCACGGACTTCAAAGCGTTGACGGTGCCGGCAGCGGCAAGACCTTGACCCGCCGCATCGACGAGCCCGCCCTTGAAGGCAGCGACGCTCTTGAGCTCGGCGTCGGAGAGCTTGTTGGCAATGTTCGTGCCAGGATCCTGGACCGTGTTCTTGCCGTCCGGGTTCTTGGGCAGGAAAGCGTTCATGTCGCAGCCGGTCAGCATGCTGAGGGCCAAGACAGCCGGGATAGCGCGGGTCAGTTTCATTCGTCCTCTCCTTCGATCAGGCAAGCGATCAGGCAGTCGATCATAAACTACCCTAGCTTCCTTCATTCTAACCCACCGCTTGACCGTTTTGCGAGCGATTCGTTCGTATGAAACTGTGACTTTCGTTACTCCTGGAGTTGAGGTGTATCACTGAGCTGAGCCAGGTCGAGCCGGGCTCCCAGGCGCTCGAAGAGGTCTCTGGCCTGCTGGGATGCTTGCTCACCTTCCGGAGTGCCGGCCAAGAGCTGTGCCGAAAGAGCGTAGGCCCGACCGAGCTCCAGGGGCGTGTCGACGTCGATCAAGCGGGCGATCGCCTCCGTCACCTTGACCTTGGCCGCCTCCACATCGCCCGCCTTCAAGGCCAGCAAGCTCTGGATTCGCAAGACGACTGCCGGCGTGACGGGGTCGCTCATCTCCTGGGCGAAATGCAGGGCCCGTTCCAGGCTCTCATGCGCCTCGGCGAAAAGGTCCGCTTCCGCGCACGTGAGCGCGATGCTGCGGTAGACCTCCGGGAAGACCTCCCGAACGTCGAGCGTCTCGAAGATCGTGAGTCCCTTGCGCATGAACGTCAGGGCCTCGTCCAGCTTCCCCCGGTACGAGAGGACGTTGCCGAGGTTGAAGAGGATGGTCGCCAGGATGTCCTTGTGCTGGAGGCGCTGCTGGATGTCCAGGGCCTTGCGGAGATGGGTCTCCGCCTCGGCCAGCTTGCCCATGGCGAGCAGCAAGTCGCCGAGGTTATTATGGGCCTTGCTGATGAAGTAGCCGTCTCCGATCCGCTCGTAGGCCTGCAAGGCGCGCAGGTAGTACTGCTCGGCGAGCGTAGTCTCTCCAGAGTCCGTGTAGATGGACGCGAGGTTGCTGCTGCTGGTCGCCACCCCCAGGAGATCCTTGGCCGCTTCTCGATGCTGCATGGCCAGCTGCGTGTGCTGAATGGCCGATTCGAGGTTGCCCAGCCGCCAGAGGCAGAGCCCGAGCACCGAATGCGCGAAGCCCGCTACCTTGGGATGGTCGCCGCCCTCCAAGAGGACGAGCGATTCGTGGCAGAGCATCTGACACGCATCTTGCTCTCCCTGCCGGTACTTGCCGTAAGCGACCTTGGCCAGTAGCGAGGCGCGCTCCGTCGTGTACTCGGCCGGAAGCAAGTCGTAGCCCTGCTGGTAGGAGTCGAGGGCGAGCGGATAGTTCGCCTGGCGTTCGAAGAGATCTCCCAGCGCCAACAGCACCTTGGCCTTGGGCTGGGCGTCCGAAAGCAGCGACAACGCCCCTTCCAGGGCCGTCTGGGCTTCATCAAAGAGGTTGAGCGGCGTGAGGATCAAGCCCTTCAGGTAGAAAATCTCCCAGCGCTGGGGCCCTTCGAGCAGTGGGCGCTGATCGATGAGGGCGAGCGCGCGCTCGATCGCCGACTTGGCGGTCGCCAGGTCGAAGAAATCAAACGCCCGCTGCGCGGCCTTCACCTGATAGCGCAGGGCCCGCACGAAATCCTCGGCGAGCGCGAAGTGATGCGCCAGGATATGCGCGTTCTCGTCGAGGTGGTCGACGTAAAGCTCTTCGAGCGCAAGGCCCGCCCGCCCATGAAGCTCCTTGCGGCTCGACAGGAGCAGGCTCTGGTACGCCACTTCCTGGGTCAGGGCCTGGGTGAACGCGTAGTCCCCGCTGGAGTTCTGGTAAAGGAAGTTCGACTTGATCAGCTCGTCGAGTCCCGGAACCGGAAGGCTCGCTCCCGCCACCTTGGCGAGGAACGGCTGCGAGAAGGTGCGGCCCAGGACCGAGGCCACCTGCAAGAGCGAGCGTTTGAAATGGGGCAGGCGATCGAGACGGGCCGCCACCGCCCCCTGGATCGTGCTGGGCATCTTGAATTCGCTCGACGGCCGCTGAACCTGCCAGGTCTCCTGCGTGCGAACCAGAACCCCGCCATCGATCAGCGAGAAGACCAGTTCCTTGAGGTAGAAGGGATTCCCCTCGGCGCGGTCCTGAACCTGTTTCAGCAGCGCCGCCAGCGCCGGCGACGTCGCGTCGTCCGGTACGGTCCCCAGGAGCGAGATCAGTAGTTTCTGAGAGTCCTGGGCTTCCAACGGACGAACCTGGATCACCGTCAGGTCCAGCTTCCAGAACGCCTGGGCATCGAAGGACAAGCCCGGACGATGCTGGATCACGATCATGATCCGCTGGCGATCCGGCTGGTGCGACAGGGTGTCGAGGAAGAGCTTGAGCCATGCGAGGGAGGCATCATCCGCCCACTGGAGATCCTCGATGGAGAGCAAGAGCGGCTGGACCCGCGCAAGGGCGAGCAGGAGGCCGTTCAAGGCTTCGAGCGCCGCGTTGCGGCGTTGCTCCTGGCCCAGCGACGCGATATCCGAGCTGGAGGGATCCAGGCCTAGGAAGGTCCCCAGCAGGTCGGCGAGGCGCGAGGCGTCGTCGGGGGCGAAATCCCGGCAACGCGCTTCCAGGGCCGTTCGCACCTCGGTCAGGGCCATGTGCGGGGTGGTCTTGGTCAGGTAGTGAAGGAGGTTGCCGACCATGCCGAACGAGGAGCTCTGGGTGTAGGACTGGCAGCGGGCCCGCAACCCCAGCGGGCTCGGTGTGCAGCGCTGCGAAAGGAAGTGAGCGAGCAGCCGGGATTTGCCCATGCCGGCCTCACCGGAAACCACCGCGAGCTGGGGGAACCCCAGGGAGGCGCGCTCCCAGCCCATGGCCAGGGAGTCGAGCTCGCGACCACGGTTCACGAAGGGGTGGGAGTCGGGGTTCTGTTCCTCGACCTGTTTCAACGGGCCCTCGAGCTCATAGACCTCGACCGGCTGGGCCTTGCCCTTGACCGTGATGGCATCGAGCGTCAGGAAGCTGAAGCGATGGCGGGCCAGCCGGAAGGTCTCTCCCGTGACCAGCACCTTGCCCGGGCGCGCATTGGATTCCATGCGCTGGGCCAGGTTCACGGTGTCGCCCATGACCGTGTAGTCCTGTTTCTGGGCGCCTCCCACGGCGCCGGCGACCACCAGGCCGGTGTTGATCCCGATGCGGACCCGCAGGCCGATGCCGGTCTTGGCTTCGAGCTTGTCGGCGAACTCCTTGGCCGCGCGCTGCATCTCGTAGGCCGCCCAGACGGCGCGTTCAGGATCGTCCTCATGAGCGATGGGGGCTCCGAAGAGGGCCATGATGGCGTCGCCGATGTACTTGTCGACCACGCCCCCGAAGCGGTAGATGGGCTCGGTGAGGACGGCGAAGAACTGGTTGACGATCTCGGTGACTTCCTCGGGATCCAGCTTCTCGCTCATGGCCGTGAAGCCCGAGACGTCGGTGAAGAGCACCGTGACGACGCGGCGATCGCTCTTGATCTCGGCTTGCTCGGGGGCGCTCACCGCGACCGGCGCGGGAGCGGGCGTAGGGGGCGCGGCTGGGGCCGGTGCGGCAGCCCCGGCGACCGGAGTTCCGCACTGGGAGCAGAACTTCGCGCCCGGAGGCAGCTCCGCATGGCAGGAGCTGCAAAGGCATTCGACCTTGGTTCCGCACTGGGAACAGAACTTGGCGCCTGGGGTCAGCGCCTCCTGGCAGTTTGAGCAGGTCACCTTCTCAGCCACTTTCTCCCGTGAGCCCGTTCCGCTTCGCCGAGCTTCCGCTACCTCGACGAGCCCATCTTAACACGCTTACGACCCAATCGGCATCTTGGCTCCACCTCCGGAATGAGACGTGGAGCCAAGATGTCATCGTGATGGGTCGCCAAGTTGTTGGTGTGATGAGGTGATTTGTGGGAAGTGTCAACTAGGGGTGGAAGAGGAAGGCGAGGGCGATGATCCCGTAGGTGCCCAGCAGCATGGCGCCTTCCAGCCAGTTCGATTCGCCGTCGAGCGCGATGAAGTTGACGATCAAGATCGAGACGAAGACCGTCACCACCTCGAAGAGTCCGAAGTTCAGGGTGAGCGGTTGACCGATGGCCCAGCCGATCAGGACGAGCAGAGGGGCGATGAGTAGTGCGATCTGGGTGCTCGAGCCGATGGCCACGCCCAGGCTCAGGTCCATCTTGTTCTTCATGGCGACCGTCACGGCCGTCAGGTGCTCGGCGGCGTTGCCGATCACCGGGACGAGGATGACGCCGATGAAGAGCTCCGAGAGGCCCCAGGTTTCGGCAACATGCGAGATCGAGCCCACCAGGAACTCGGCCTCGACTGCCACCACTGCCGTCGCCAGCAGCAGCAATCCCACCGCCTGTCCCATCTTGAGCTTGGGCTCCTCGACGCCTTCGCCATGGCTGGAGCCGTCGTAGAGGTGGGTATGCGTCTTGAGCTGGAAGAGCAGGAAGAGGACGTAGATGCCGATCAGGATGAACGCCGCCCAGTGCGAGAGGTTGGAGAGGCCCGTGAGCGTTTGCTCCGTCGCCGGAGAGGTCGCCACCAGGGCTGCGGGCATCATCAGGGAGACGACCGCCAGTGTCAGCAAGGACGTGTTGACTCCCGCCGCCGAACGGTTGAAGTTCTGGGATTTATGCTTGAGGCCGCCCAAGAGGAGGGCGAGCCCCAGGACGAGCAGGATATTCCCGATGATCGAGCCGACGATCGAGGCCTGCACAACTTGCAAAAGGCCCGCCCTCAGGGCGAAGAACGCGATGATGAGCTCGACCGCGTTGCCGAAGGTGGCATTGAGGAGACCGCCCAGGCCGGGCCCGGTCCTCAGGGAGATCTCCTCGGTGGCGTAGCCCATGAGCTTCGCCAGGGGCACGATGGCCAGCATGCTCGTCACGAAGACGATGGTGGGGTTCCAGTGAAGCAGCTCGGCGGCGATGGAGACGGGAACGAAGAGCAGGAGCCAGTAGATCAGTTTCACGTGCGGTCCTCTGGAGATGCGACGGTGATGTGGGGATGGGGCGCCTAGCGAGTTGGTTCCGTGATTGTCCGGGGGATTATCGGGCGAGCTCCTCGGCCATGAGGCGGTTGAGCATGTCCGGCTTGGCTCGGCCCTGGGTGGCCTTCATGGCCTGGCCCACCAGGAAGCCCATGACCTTGGTCTTGCCGGAGCGGTACTCCTCGACCTGGCTCGGGTTCTGATCCAGGATCTGCCGGATGATCGCGCGAAGCTCGCCCTCGTTGGTGAGCTGGCTGAGGCCCTTGTCGGCGACGACCTGCTCGGGATCCTTGCCGGTGAAGAGCATATCGCCCAGGACCGACTTGGCGATCTTGCCGGAGATCACGTCGGCGTCGATCAGGTCCACGAGCTTGCGCAGGTGCTCGGGGCGCATGGCCATCTCGGAGAGGCTCTTGCCTTCGCGGTTGAGGGTGGCGGAGATGTCGCCCATCAGCCAGTTGGCGATCGCCTTGGGGTTCTTCGCGCCTTCGATGGCCTGATCGAAGTAATGGGCCAGCTCGAGGTTGTCGGTGAGCAAGCCGGCGTCGTACGCGGGAAGCCCGACCGTCTCGACGTAGCGCGCGCGCCGCTCGGCGGGAAGCTCGGGAAGCTGCTTGCGGATGCTTTCCACGGTCTCGCGGTTGACGTCCATGGGCGTCAGGTCCGGATCCGGGAAGTAGCGGTAATCGTGGGCTTCTTCCTTGGAGCGCATGAGGACCGTGATGCCGCGCTCCTCGTTCCAGAGGCGGGTTTCCTGGGTGACCTTCTCGCCGGCGTCGAGCATCTCGGCCTGGCGCTCGATCTCGTACTCGCTGGCCTTCTGGACGGCCCGGAACGAGTTGAGGTTCTTGATCTCGGTCTTGGTCCCGAACGCCGATTGGCCGAAGGGGCGAAGCGAGAGGTTCACGTCGCAGCGCAGGGAGCCTTCCTCCATCTTGCCGTCCGTGACTCCGATGGTGACCAGGATGTTGCGCAGCTCCTCGACGTAGCGGCGGGCTTCTTCGGGCGAGCGGATATCGGGCTCGGAGACGATCTCGACGAGGGGGACGCCGGCGCGGTTGAGGTCGACCAGCGAGTGGGTGGCCCCGGCGAGGCCGGCGGCTCCCTGGTGGACGAGCTTGCCGGCGTCCTCTTCCATGTGGAGGCGGTGGACGCCGATGCGCTTGCTGCCCTCAGAGGTCGAGATGTCAATCCAGCCGCGCTCCATGATGGGCTGGTCGTACTGCGAGATCTGGTAGCCCTTGGGCAGGTCGGGATAGAAGTAGTTCTTGCGGTCGAACTTGGAGTGCTCGGCGATATGGCCGTTTAGCGCGAGGCCGGCCTTGATGGCGAACTCGAGGACCCGTTCATTGAGGACGGGGAGCGCGCCGGGCAGGCCGAGGCAGACCGGGCAGACGTGGGTGTTGGGCTCGCCTCCGAACTTGGCGGGGCAGCCGCAGAAGATCTTGGTTTCGGTGAGCAGCTCGGCATGCACCTCGATGCCGATGACCACTTCGTACTTGGCCATGAGAGAGGTCCTTCCTAACTACTTGGCGGCGATCGCCAGCTCAGGGCGGCGGCGGTGGTACTCGCTCGCCTGCTCGAAGGCGTAACCCGCCTGGTAGAGCGCGCCTTCCGAGAGCGCAGGGCCTTGCAACTGCAAGCCGATGGGCAGGCCGTTCGCATCGAAGCCGCACGGGATGCTCAGGGCCGGGATGCCGGCGAGGTTCGCAAGCACCGTGGCCACGTCGCTGAGGTACATCGCCAACGGATCGTCAGTCTTTTCGCCCAGGCGGAAGGCCGTATCGGGGGTGGTCGGGCTCAGGAGCACGTCGACGCGGGCGAAGGCCTTCTCGTAATCCTCCCGGATCCGGGTGCGGATCTGCTGGGCACGCTTGTAGTAGGCGTCGTAGTAGCCGCTCGACAGGGCGTAGGTTCCCAGCATGATCCGGCGCTTGACCTCGGTGCCGAAGCCTTCTTCGCGGGTCCGCTGGTACATGGTCAGGAGGTCGGGGGCATCCACGCGCATGGTGTACTTGACCCCGTCGTAGCGGGCCAGGTTCGAGCTGGCCTCGGCGGTGGCGACCAGGTAATAGGCCGCGATGCCGTGACGAGCCATCGGGAGGCTCACTTCCTCGACGTGGGCGCCCAGCTTCTCGTAGGTTTCGGCGGCGCGTTTCACGGCGTCACGGACGGCGGGTGAGACGCCCTCGCCCATCAGCTCGGTGATGAGGCCGATGCGCATGCCCTTGATATCGCCGGTCAGGCTCGCGGACCAGCCCGGAATGGGCTCGGCGAGCGAGGTGGAGTCCAGGGGATCGTGGCCGGCGATCGCCTCCAGCAGCAAGGCGTTGTCGCGCACGTCGCGGGAAATCGGGCCGATCTGATCGAGGCTCGACGCGAAGGCGACCAGGCCGTAGCGGGAGACGCGGCCGTAGGTGGGCTTCATGCCGACCACGCCGCAGAGGGCCGCCGGCTGGCGGATGGAGCCGCCCGTGTCGGAGCCAAGCGAGAGGATGGCTTCGCCGGCTGCGACGGCCGCGGCCGAGCCGCCCGAGGAGCCGCCCGGCACGCGGGTCGTGTCCCAGGGGTTGGCCGTCTTCTTGAAGGCCGAGTTCTCGGTGGAGGAGCCCATGGCAAACTCGTCCATGTTGGCCTTACCGACGCTGACCAGGCCGGCCGCGCCGACCTTGGCGGTGGCGGTGGCGTCGTAAGGCGGGACGAAGCGCTCCAGCATCTTCGACGAGCAGGTGGTGAGGATGCCCTTGGTGTTGAGGTTGTCCTTGAGGGCGATCGGAATGCCGGCGAGAGGGCCGAGGTCTTCCCCCGACGCCCTGCGGCGGTCGATGGCCTCGGCCTGGCGCAGCGCGTCGTCACCGGTCACGGTGACGTAGGCTCCGATGGTCCCTTCGACGGCGTCGATCCGGTTGAGGACGGCCTGGGTCAACTCGACGGCGGAAAGGTCTCGATTGCGCAGCCGCTCGGCCAGCTGCACGGCGGTAAGCTCGTAAAGGTTCACGGGGGTCTCCTCATTACCGATCTCTGGCGGATGCTCCGCCAGTTGCCGATCGTACACGAAACGCCCCGTCCGATCCACTCAAGGACGTTAGTCTGCCTGAGGAATGACCTTTCGCTGAGCGAGCTTCCGAAAGAGCCCGATGACGAGCTTTCGCTCCGTGGCGTCCAGGGCGCCGGTGAGCCAGAGCGCTACGGCGTAGAACAGGCCCCCGGCGACCGGGGCGATGAGCATGGCCATCCAAGCCGGAGTATGGCTCACAATCAGCCAGACCGGGAGGGCCATCAAGGCGGTCGCGAGACCGACCGGAACGAGCACCTTCACGGGGGGGCGCACGCCGGCGTATTTGTAAGCTCCCCAGAGGCCCGGTCCGAGGCTCGTGATCTGGGCGAGGGCGTTGGCGGCCACGGCGCCCCAGGCCCCCCAGAAGGGGATCAGGGCGACGTCGAGGACGAGGTTGACGACCGCCACCGAGATGCCGACCTTGACCAGGTAGCGCTCGCCGCCGGTCGAGTAGAGCACGGAGGAGGCGGGGTAGCCGTAGATCATCACGAGCGCGCCGGCGATCAGGAGGGCCGAGAGCAGGCCTGCGACGGGCAGGTACTCCGCTCCGTACAAGACGTGGACCAAGGGGAGCGAGAGGAGAGAGCCGCCGACCGCGACCGGGACGGCCAGCATGGCCATGGCCCGGCAGCTCCGTGTGAAGACCTGAGCCGTGGCTTCGCGATCGCCTGCGCCTTCCGAGCGGGCCATCATCGGAATCAGCAATCCCACCAGGGTGCCGGGCAAGAGCTTCATCGCCATCGTCGAGAGGCCGAAAGCCAGGCTGTAAAAGGCCACCTGCTGGGCGGGCGCCCACGCCCCCAGGAAAAACAATTCCGAGCGCTGCCAGACGATGGCGTCGAGCCCCAGCATGGCGAAGACGGCCCACTGGAAGCGCTTGAGTTGCCGTGCTTCGGAGGCGTCGAGGCGGCCTTGCCAAAATCCGGGGTTCCAGCGGGCGAGCAGGAGCGCGTAGGCCAGGCTGCTGACGGCGGCCACGCCGGCGGTGACGGCCAGCAGGCCGGGGATGCCGCCCCCGGAGAGGAGGACGGCGATCGCCCCCCCTAAGGTCAGCACGGTCCCGAGTCCGGTCACGGCGGCCATCCAGTCGTAGCGCTGGAGTCCCTGACAAGCTCCTGCAAAAAGCGCGGTCATGGCGGTCGGCAGGATACCCAGCGCCCCGATAGCGAGGTAGAGCGTGATGGGGAGGTCGGGGTAGAGCCTCGGAGCGAAGGGGGCCAGGGCGAGCACGCCAGCCGTCACGGCGAGGCCGGTCCAGAAGACGTTTCGCACGGCATGCGCGAGCACCCCCGCGGCCTCGTCGGGGCGATCTCGACCCAACCGCTCGGCCATGAAGCGCGTTGCCGTGGTGACGTAGCCCAAGTTGGCGATCAGACCGGCGAGGGACGTGAACCAGACGACGAGGGAGTAGTGGCCCATGGCTTCGGGGGCGAGGACGCGGGCGACGAGGGCCGTGAGGCCGATGCCGAGGATGGCGGAGGACAGCAAGGAGATGAACGAGAAGGCGGTGCTCTTGGCCAGCGATAGGGCTTTAGCCATTCACGGGCTCCTTGGCGGGATCCGGGGCGGACGCGGGGACTAGGGGGCGGGCGGGGGCTCCCACCAGGACGGTTCCGGGTCCGAACGAGCGGGTCACGACCGCGTTGGCGCCCACGACGCAGCCGTCCCCGAGGGTGACGCCTTTCATCAGGACGACATTGGCGCCGATCCAGACGTTGTTGCCGAGGCTCACGGGCGCGATGCGGTAACCTTGCTCGGCGACGGGCCGGCTCGGATCCTCGAAGCGGTGGTCGTGGTCGCGGATGCTGATACGTTCGGCCAGGAGGCAGTCGGCGCCGATGCTGAGGCGGTCGAGCACGCTCAGCACGTTCCAGGCGCCGATCAGGCTGCGCGGGCCGATTTCCAGGATGCCGTCGACTTTGAGCTCGGTGCCTTCCCGGAGGCAGGCGTCTTGGCCGATGTGGATCTGGCCTTGGTTCCCGACCCTCCAGATCAGGCCTCGTTCGAGGCGGGCGCCGGCCTCCAGCTTGAGGCGGCCGTCGAGTTCGCGCTCAAGGAGGAGCTGACGCGCGCGTTCTCGCCAGAAGCCGATCCGGCGGTCCCAGTAGGCGAGATCTGCGAGGCGATCACGGAGCCAGCGCTCCATACCCGGCCTCCTTCCCGGTTCGACGGCGGATGGCTTCCTGGTAGGCCTCGACGGTGAGGCGGGCGATCCGGCGCTGGTCGAACGTGGTCTCGACGTGCCGGCGAGCCTCGCGGCCCATGCGCCTGCGGCGCCCTTCGTCGGTGGCCAGGGCCATCATGGCGACCATCAGCGACTCCACCGAGCCCGGTAGGACCAAGTAGCCGTGCCGCTCGCTCATCACGATCTCGGGGACGCCTCCGGCGAGGGTGCCGATCACGGGGAGTCCGGAGGCCATGGCCTCCAGGTAGACCATGCCGAAGGGTTCCATGCGCGACGGGGCGACCAGGACGTCGGAAGCCGCGTAAATCTCGGGGAGCCGCTCGGTGGGCAGGGAGCCCAGCCAGTGGAGGCGGTCTTGTACGCCGGCTTCGGCGGCCAGGCACGAGACGGCGTCCCAGGCCGAGCCGTCGAGGGTCTGGGTATCGCCGCCGGCGAGCAGGAGGTGCAGGTACGGCAAGCGGGGAGCCAGCCGTGCGAAGGCCTCCGCCAAGATGTCGATGCCCTTACGCCGCTCGAGCCGGCCCACGTAGCCCATGACCACGTGATCCGAAGGGATGCCCAGGGCGTCGCGAAGGCTTGGGGGTAGGCCGGGCCGGAAGCGTTCGAGGTCGACTCCCAGGCGCAGGACGCCGATCTTGGAGAGGGGCAGCCGGTGATCGAGGCTGCAAGCCTCGGCGAGCGCCCGCGAGTTGGCCAGGCGCAGGTCTCCCCGGCGCATGGCGAGGCCTTCGAGGGCCGCGCGCAGGCGCTGGTCGAGGCTTTCGGGACGCTCGTTGAGGCGGCGGACCAGGGCTGCGTGGGTATGGTGCCTCACGACGATGGGCAGGCCGTGGGGCAGGCGCAGGGCGCCTCCCATCCATTCCGGGACCTCCACCAGGTCCAGCGGGTGGGTGTCGTGAATGCGGCGGACAGCTCGTGCGGCTTCCCGGATCCATGGTAGGCAGGCGAGGGTCAGGCCCCAGAAGCGGTTGCCGAAGGGCAGGCGAACGGGGGGATCCAGCTCCAGCCGATGCAGGCTGAGCTCTCCTTTGGCCTCGATGCCGGCGGGCAGGTCGCCGCGGGGGGCGACCAGGTGCACCCGGTGGCCCAAGGAGGTCAGCCCGCGGGCGAGGGTGGCCGAGTAGGTGCCGATGCCTCCGGTCGGGCCTTCCACCGGCTCGGGGCAGAGGAGGGCCACGCGCAGCCGCCCGTCTGCGCGCCGGAAGCCGGCGGAATTCGCGGTCACGACGGAGTCCCCGCTTGGGTCGCGGCGGCCTGTCGGGCCAGGCTGAACCTCACATGCGTCGGAGCGTGCCATGCCGCGTGCTTCGCGAAGCGTGCCCAGGCCCAGAGCTTGGATAGACCGTGGGCTCGGGCGATCGCCCGGGCTCTATCGGTCTTCTCCAGTTCCCCTTGGGCCCACCGGTAAGCCAAGCGGACCTCTTGTTCGGAGAGGTGCTTGGTGCGCACCAGGCAATCCGTGCCGGAGTAACTCCTCCAGCTGCCCTTGGAGATGACCAGGCCCTGTGCTTCGGCTTCCTGGCGGTAGACGGTCCCATGATAGGGCGTCATCAGGGAGACCGAGTAGGACATGGGTAAGGCTTGGGCCATGCGCACGGTCGCATGGACCGATTCGTAGGACTCGGAGCTGGAGCCCACGACCATGAAGCCGGTAAGTTCGATGCCGAGATCCGAGCAGCGCGTCATGTTGGCGATGGTCAGCTTGAGGGCATCGGGGTGCTGGCGAATCTCCCGGAGGATCTGCGGGTCCGCGGATTCGATGCCGGTCATCAGGCGCTTCAGGCCGGACTTGGCGAGGACCTCCAGGGTTTCGGGGTCCAGGCTTTCGAGGTCGGTCTCGATCACCCAGTCGAAGGTCAGGCCGCGTTCGGCCATGCCTTCAGCCAGCGAACGCAGACGTTTCTTGACCAGCCCGATGTTCGGATCCCGCGCCTGCAGCCGCTGGGCTCCCAGACGCTTGAGCAGCTCCAGCTCGGCGAGGACGTTCTCCACCGAGCGCTGCCGCCATGGTCCGCCCTGGTTGACGTAGTACGGGCACATGGAGCAGGCCTTGGGGCAGCCCCGGGTCGTGAGCACGTAGAAGGTCATCTCGGGGCCGTAGCGAGACAAATCGAGCAAGTGCCATGCCGGAAAGGGAAGCTCGTCCAGCTCTTTGAGCAGTTGCCAGTCCTGGGGGGCGGCTTGGCCCGGCCGCCAGATGGTGGGCACGTCCCGGCCGTCGAGGTAATCCCTCAGGACGGCCTCTCCTTCGCCGAAGAAGGCGGCGTCCAGGCCCGAGCCCTCCAGCCAAAGGGCATGGGTCGTGCGGATCACGTTGCCGAAGCCGAAGACCTCGAGGGCCGGCAGGGCTCGCTTGACCGCCTTCACCAGCGCCAGGTCCTCGCTAAGGCTGGGAAGCGAGAGGCGGATGCCCAGCCGGTCGGGAGGAGCGGCTTTTAACCGAGCGACGATACCCTCGAGGTCCAGGCCTTCCGCAGGGGCGTCAATCAAGGTCACGTCCCAGCCGCGCGATAGCGCCACCGCCCCGGCGTAGAGCCAGTCCATGGGGGGCGTGAGCGCCCGGTAGCGGTAGCGTGCGTTGAGGGGGAACATCACCCCCAGCCCGCCCGCCTTGTCCCGATCCGAGAGGAAGCCCGGGATCTCCGGGGGAGTGATCAACTGAATCCGCATGCTTACCTCCCCATTCCCTGGTAGGCGAACCCGGCCGCGCGGACCTCGTTGGGGTTCAGGAGGTTGCGGCCGTCCAGGAGCAAGGGATGCGCCTGGTTGGGGTTCAACGCGGCCCTCAAGGCCCCCAGGTCCAGCGACCGGAAGGCATCCCACTCGGTCGCGATCAAGATGGCGTCCGCTCCTTTTGCCGCCTCCTCGGGGCCTTCGCAGATGACGAGGCTCGGCAAGAGCTTCTGGGCGCTCTCGCCGGCGATGGGGTCGCAGGCCTTCACCCGGGCCCCCAGTTTGATTAAGTCTTTGGCGATGGACAGGGCCGGGGCGTCTCGGAGATCGTCGGTATTCGGCTTGAAGGCCAGGCCGAGGAGGGCGATGGTCTTGCCCTTGAGGACCTTGAGGTGGCTTTGGAGTTTTTGAAGGGCGATCGCCCGCTGGCGTCGGTTGACGTTCTGGACCGCCGCCAGCAGCTCGGCGTCGTAGCCGTATTCCTGCGAGATATAGGTCAAGGCCGAAACGTCCTTGGGAAAGCACGATCCGCCCCAGCCCAGGCCGGCATTGAGGAATAGGCCGCCGATCCGACGATCGAGGCCCATGCCCATGGCGACTTGAGAGACATCCGCGCCCACCCGCTCGCAGACGTTGGCGATTTCGTTGATGAAGCTGATCTTCGTGGCGAGGAAGGCGTTGGCCGCATACTTGATCATCTCGGCCGAGGTCAGATCCGTCACGATGAACGGCACCTCGTTCGTCTCCATCGGGTCCCAGCCGCGACCCGGCACCCGCCGCTCGATCACGGGCGCATAGAGCTCGCGCATGACCCGGACCGCCCGCTCGCGCTGCGAGCCGATCACGATCCGATCCGGGAAGAAGCTGTCGTGGATCGCCGAGCCCTCCCGCAGGAACTCGGGGTTCGAGACCACGTCGAAGGCGGGATCCGACTCGGAGAGCCCTCCGGGGCCTACTCGCTCGCGTTGCATCTGCGCCATGCCCTCGCTCACGAGCATCGCCACCCAGTTTCCCGAGCCCACCGGCACGGTGCTCTTGTTGATGATCACCTTGTAGCCGTTGAGCGCCCGGCCGATGCCTCGGGCCACGGCCTCGACCGCCGAGAGATCCGGCTCGCCGTTGGGCAGGGGTGGGGTCCCCACCGTGATGAAGACCACCTCCGAGGCCTGCACCCCCTCCTCCAAGTCGGAGGTGAAGCGCAGCCGCCCCGCCAGACTATTCATGTTCACCAGCTCGTCGAGGCCCGGCTCGTAGATGGGAATCTCTCCGCCCTCGAGGCGCGCGATCTTCTCCCTGTCCGCGTCGACGCAGATCACGTCGTTGCCGATCTCCGCCAGGCATGCCCCGGAGACCAGGCCCACGTACCCGGTGCCGATCACGCAAACCTTCATGCTCGCCTCCTCCACCCCGCTCCCGCGACGCCCACGATCTTCGTCACCCCGGGCTTGATCCGGGGGCCAAGTGAACGCTAGATTCCGGCTCAAGCCCGACATGATGGCGAGCGGCCCTTCCCCCGTTCCCGCCGCCGACCCGACGGGCCTTGGGGATAGCCTCGCTCGCTTGATTCAGCGCCGCCCCGGCCTTTGGGCGTTCCCAGCCATGTCTCGGCCAAACGTTACAATCCTTCACGCCCCCCTCCAATGGCACCAGGGCTTAAATTTCCAGTCACCCCGCCCAAGCCATTCCCGAAACGCGCTTGCTTAGCGCGTTTTAGGCGCTTGACCCTTCCGGAGGCCGATCCTTACAATGGAACGATTGAAAGGAGGTGCCGATTGCCTTCCCACCCGCGTCTCGCCCCGCTGATCCTGGGCGTCGCCCTCGCAGCAATCCTTTCGGCTCCCTCCGCGGCCGGAAACCCCCCATCCTTCGCCCTGCGCAACCTCGCCGACCCCCTGGTCATGCTCCCCGTCTCCCCCGGGGAGGTCGTGACCCTTGCCGCCTACGATCCTGACTCCGAGCGCCCGCTTCCCGTCCGCTGGACCCTCACCGGCGGCGCCATTGCCCACGGAGCCCGCGATGCCCGCTGGAAGGCCCCGGATCAGCCCGGCGTCTACACCCTCGTCGGCACCGCCACGGTCGACGGCAAGACCTTCCGCCGCGAACTTAGCGCCTTCGTCACCGTGCCGGCGGCCCAAGCCCAGAGCGGCGTGATCAACGGCTACCGCGTGGGCCGTTACCCCGCCTTGATGGCCATGAACCCCCGAGGCACCGTCAGCCGCAGCTCCCGCGCCGCCGACCTCCCCGAAGGCTTCATCAAGCTCGACGCCGACTCCCGCAAAGCCCAGGTCTCCCGCCACTTCACCTTGGGTCAGTTCGAAACCAAGGACGGCCCGCGCGATGAGAAGTACATGTTTCTCAGCCCCCGCCTCGTCACCAAGCTGGAACGGCTCGTCGACGAGCTCCGCGCCGAAGGCTACGACGCCGACGGCCTCCGCATCATGAGCGGCTACCGCACCCCCGCCTACAACTCCGGCATCGGCAACAAAACCACGCTCAGCCGACATACCTACGGCGACGCCGCCGATATCCTCGCCGACGACTGGAACCGCGACGGCGCCATCACCGAGGCGGACGCCCAGATCCTCTACCGGATCGCCGATCGCCTCGATCGAACGACCGATTTGACTGGCGGACTCTCCCTCTACAAGCCGACTTCGGCGCATGGCTGGTTCGTCCACGTCGATACCCGGGGCAAAGCGAGTAGGTGGTAGTCGTATAATGGCGACAGTGCCCCCTTCCGAGTCGCTGGGGGGCCTTCGGGCGCTAGCCCTGTGCCGGTTTCGACGGAGCGCCGCCGAGACCCGACCGGGTAAAGGAGGCCGTGATGCCCATCCTCTCCAAACGCAAGGTCCTTCTCGCCGTCGGCTTGCTCCTGGCGAGTTCGTCCTTTAGCGTGCCCCTCTCCGGGGCCCTCGGAGGTCTCCCGGCCCTCGCTCAAACCGCGGCCCCACCGACTCTCGGCCGGGAATGGGTCTACACCATCCAGCCCACCGATACCCTCAGCCGCATCGCCAACCGCAACGGCCTCGACCTGCGTCGGCTGCTTTCCATCAACGGCCTCTCCACCCGCAACCCCCTGCGCGCCGGCCAGAAGATCCACCTGAGCGATCGCCACATCCCCCCGCCCTCCCAGGGGGCCGCCATCGTCGTCAACATCCCCGACGGCCTGCTCTACCGCTACGAGCCCACGGGCATCACCCTCTATCCCGTCGCCCTCGGCGAGCCCAACGACGAGGACGCCTCGGATCCCGCACGCTGGCGCACGCCCATCGGCAGCTTCAAGGTGGTGGAGAAACGCAAGAACCCCGTCTGGAACGTCCCCCGCTCCATCCAGGAAGAAATGCGCCGCGACGGCAAAGAAGTCCTCACCAAGGTCAAGGCCGGCCCAGAAAACCCCCTGGGCACCCGCTGGATCGGCCTGTCCGCGTGGGGCTACGGTATTCACGGCACCAACGCCCCCTCCTCGATCGGCCGCTTCTCCACCCACGGCTGCGTCCGCATGCGCTCCGAACACGTCGAAGCCCTCTTCGACTCGCTCGAGAAGGGAGCCAGCGTCCGGATCGTCTATCAGCCCGCCAAACTCGCCGTCCAAGGCTCGGCCATCTACCTGGAGGTCGGCCGGGACGTCTACCGACAGATTCCCGACATGCACGCCCACGTCCAGCGCCTGATCCGGGAAGCCGGCCTCGCGGACCGCGTCGATCCCGCCCACGTCCACCGCGTCGTCAAGGCCCGCTGGGGCGTCGCCACCCGGGTCGAGCGCGGAGCGCCCACTCCCTTCGCCAAACTTCAGCCTCCCCCCACCCCGCAACCCAGCCCGTCGCCCATGCCGAGCCCGTCGGCAACGCTCTCGGCGACCCCATCGGCCTCCCCGTCGTCCTCGCCGTTCACGACCCCGCCCCATCCTGCTTCCCCCTCCACCCCCCAGGAGACGCCCTGAGCCATGTTGACCGTCATCGTCCCCGCCACCTCCGCCAACCTCGGCCCAGGCTTCGATTGCCTGGGCTTGTCCCTCTCTCTGTACAACCGTTTTGGGGTTCGTGAGCGGTCGGATGGCCGTAGCGAGACCACGGCCAAGGGGGAGGGGAAGGAGAAGCTTCACGGCACCTCGGAGAATCTGGTGATCGCGGCGGGACGGCGCCTCTACGAGGCCGCCGGAAGGCCCTTTCCGGGGTGGGACCTGACGATCGACGCGGAGATTCCGCTCGCTCGGGGCCTCGGATCGAGCGCCTCGGCGGTCGTCGCGGGGCTCGCCGCCGCCAACGCCCTCCTGGGGGAGTCGTTCGGGCCGGAGGAGATCCTGGCGCATGCGACGGCTATGGAAGGCCATCCCGACAACGTCGCGCCCGCGCTGGCGGGGGGCTTGACCGTGGCCATGACCACCGAGGAGGGAGCGATCGCGCGTCCGCTGGCCGCGGCGAAGCTTCCGGGCTTCGTGCTTGCGGTGCCCGCGTTCGAGCTGGCGACGGAGGTGGCGAGAAAGGCCTTGCCCTCGCTGATTCAGCGCCAGGACGCCGTGTATAATATCGCTCGGGTGACGCTGCTCACCACGGCGCTTGCGACGGGCCGACTAGAATGGCTCGCGGACGCGCTGGGCGATCGCCTGCATGAACCTTACCGCCGCCCCTTGGTTCCCGGCATGGAGGCCGTCGCGAAGGCCGCCGTTGCTGCGGGAGCCTGGGGCGTGACCTTGAGCGGAGCGGGCCCCACCTTGCTCGGTTGGTGCCCGCCGGAGCGCGGGGATGTGGTGGCTGAGGCGATGGCCTCGGCCTGGCAGGCGGAAGGCGTGGCCGCATGGGCGCGGCCGGTCGCGGTGGACCGGTCGGGAACGCGCATCGAAAGGGATTAGACCATGGCCCTCATCGTACAGAAGTTCGGCGGCACGTCGGTCGGCAACTCCGATCGCATCAAGCAGGTTGCCAAGAGGGTGGCCCAGGCCAAGCTGGAGGGCAACGAGGTCGTCGTGGCCGTTTCCGCCATGGGCAAGTCCACCAACGCGCTTGTTTCCTTGATGGCCGAGATCTCCAACAACCCCTCGCCGCGCGAGATGGACATGCTGCTGGCAACCGGCGAGCAGGTCTCGATTGCGCTTCTGACGCAGGCGCTCCATGAGCTGGGCGTGCCGGCCATCTCGCTCACCGGCTGGCAGGCCGGCATCGTGACCGAGCCGGTCCACAATAACGCACCTATCTTGCGCATCGATACCGGGCGGGTCCGCGAACTGTTGGACCAGGGCTTCGTCGTGGTGCTCGCCGGTTTCCAGGGGGTGACCGAGGCGGGGGCCATCACCACGCTTGGCCGCGGGGGATCCGATACCACGGCGGTCGCTTACGCGGCGGCCCTGAAGGCGGATTTCTGCGATATCTACACGGACGTCGACGGGGTCTACACCGCGGATCCCCGGATGGTCCCCGAAGCGCGGATGCACGGCGAGATCTCGTATGACGAGATGCTCGAGCTGGCCAGTCTCGGCGCGAAGGTGCTGCACCCGCGCTCGGTGGAGTACGCCAAGCACGTGAACCTCTTCCTGCGGGTGCGTTCGAGCTTCAACGAGGGGACGGGAACGGTGGTCAAGGGGGTGGATCAATTGGAGAAGCAGAACCCGGTGAGCGGCGTGGCCGCGGACCTCAACCAGGCGAAACTCGCCATCCTCGCGGTGCCCGACCAGCCCGGCACGGCGGCCATGCTCTTCAACGCCCTCGCCGAAGCCCATATCGACGTGGACATGATCATCCAGTCGGTGCAGGGGGAGTCGACCAACGACATCGCCTTCACGGTCGCCGAGCGCGATCTGAGCCGGGCCAAGGCGGTGGTCTACGAGATCGCCCAGAAGCTCGGGGCCTCGGGCGTGATCTCGGACGCGGACGTCGCGAAGGTCTCGATCGTCGGGGCCGGCATGATCAACCACCCGGGCACGGCGGCGACGATGTTCGCGGCCCTGGCGAACGCGGGGATCAATATCCAGATGATCTCGACCTCGGAGATCAAGGTGTCTTGCGTGATCGAGCGCAGCCGGGCGCAAGAAGCCGTGCAGGTCATCCACAAGGCCTTCGCTCTGGATCATGAGAACGTTCCCGTCATCTCCTAGTCTCATCACTTGGAGTGAATGAGCCCGCTACATTGAATCCTCGCCCTCGTATCCAGGAGCCCGACCATGTCAAACGACGTCCCCCTCGCCACTCCCGTCCAGTCTCCTCTCGCCGCCCTGATCGGAGAGTGGGCCGGCACGACGCGCACCCGATTCAGGCCTACGGACCCCTTCGAGCCCTGTGAGGTGAAGGCCCGAATGCGCTGGGTCGCGAACGGCGCCTTCGTCTTGTACGAGTACGACGGGATGTTCAACGGCGAAGTGGCACATGGAGCCGCGTTCTTCGGCCTCGACCCCGATAGTGGCGAAGGCTCGGCGGCCTGGGTGGATAGCTTCCATTCGAGCGCCGCCCCGACGCTGTCGAAAGGCAAGGCGGCGCCGGGCGAGATCCTGAATGTGGCAGCGACCTATGGAGACCCGGCCGAGCCGTGGGGCTGGCAGACCGTCATTACCGAGGAAGGCCCGGACACCATCGCGATCCTGGCCTACAACATCCCGCCTGCCAGCATCAGCGAGCGCTACGTCGCAATCGAAACGAAGCTCCAGCGCGTGTCCGCGCAGCCCTGAGGCTAGACGCGTCTAAGCATTCGCTCGGACCTTGATCGCAGCAGACCCTGCCGGTGATTATCCGCCGGTAGGGTCTGCTGCTGAAGAAGCTCCCTATCTGGTTGAGCGAGGAGCCGTGCTCGGGGAGATCAGGCGTTCTGGCGTTGTGCCAGCTTGCCGAGCAGGAGGACGCCGGCCAGCCCCATGGCGAAGAACGTGTGGACGCCGAGCATCGGCATCAGGGCGGCGGCGGGCAGCGCTCCCGTGGCGAGCAGTTGGACGTTTAGGATGACGTTCAAGGCTTCGTCCATGAAGGGCAGGACCAGCCAGCGCTTGGCTTGGGCGTCACCTTGATGCATTCTCACGGCGAGCAGCAGGTAAACCAGGCCGAAGAGGGCAATGCGCTGGCCGTAGCCCTGCGTGATGCCGGGGACTCCGACCGGGAGGCCGGACGCCATGGCGAAGCCTTCGGGGGCGACCATCATGGCGAGGCCGGTGAGCAGGTCGACGGCGCCCAGTGCGCCGACCAGCAGCGCGGGGAGCCAGGGAAGGGGGGCGGAGGGGGAGGACATGAGGATCGGTTTCTCCTAGGAATGGGGAAGGCCCCCGGAACGGCCGTTCCGGGGGCCTCGGTTTTAGAACGGGACGTCGGCCATGGCGGAGAGGCCGCGCAGGGTCTCGGTGATCTCGTTGATGGCGTCCGCGCGCTTCTCGCCGGGGAGCTTGCGCAGTTCCATCAGGAGGGTGTCGAGGGCTTCTCGCCATTCCTCGCGGGACGTGCCGTGGACGGTGTAGGTGGCCTCGTAGGCGCTGGCATTCTGCACGCCGGGCGTGGATCCCGTCGGCTTGAAGGCGGGTTCGGGGTCGGGATCGTAGGCGGGCTCGATCTTGGGGGGGCGTCCCAGCCGCTCGTTGATATGGCGGTTGAGATCCTTGACCTTGACGTCGTTGAGGGGCTTCTCCTCGGCGAGGCCGTCGTCACGCAGCAGCATGATCTTGCCGGTCTCGAGCACGCGCTTCTGCTCGTCGGCGTCAGGCAGGCGGGCGATCTGGGCGAGCTTGGAGATCTGGAGCTCGCGGGCGGCGGGCAGGGTGGGGTCCACGCCGGCCTTTTCGATGACTTCTCCGACCTTGGCGAGCTGGTAGATGAAGCTCCGGCTCATGTTGAGTTCCTTGGAGCGGATGTAGGCCTCGAAGGTCTCGTAGCCGAGCGCCCGGAAGAGTTCCTGGGAGCGGATCCGGTGGACCAGTTGGGCGATCTGGGTCACGTACTCCTGGAAGGTGTGAAGGAGGCCGTTGAGCTGATGGTCGGCGTCGTTCGCCGCCTGGATCTGCTCGGGAGCGAAGCTGGGGGCTTCGGGTGGGGGGGCGATCGTCACCACTTCCCAGCCGTCCTCGGCATCCATGGCGTCGAGGACCTCCGGAGGGGCGGCCGCTTCTTCGCCTTCGGGCTCGGACGGGGCGAGGGTGACGATTTCAATTTCGTCGGAGTCGTCTTGCAAGGTCGAATCCTCTCGATGAACCGGAACGCGTTCCGGGGGACGCCTCCATGATAGGCGTCCCGTCCCCGAGAGGCAACCTAAACGTGGAGCTAGCTCACCCTCGACGCGTCATTCCCGCGAATGCGGGAATCCACTGGGCTCCCGCCTGCGAGGGAGTGACGGAAGGTAGGGCGGGAGTGACGAACGCTTGTGCAAGCTAAAGCGTGTTCTCCGGAGCCAGGGGCGCGATGCGGTACGTCAACTCGCGCGGCTCTCCGTGCTCGGGATCCGCAATGGGGCGCCCTTCCTCGTCGACCAAAATAGAGCTTTTGCGCGCCAGAACCAGGAAACAGCCGGCCGCCAGTCCATGGAGGACGGCCAAGATGACGATCACGGTGACCACGTGGACCTCCTCTCCCCTGCCCCCTGGCGAAGGCTGACTTGCTTACGCGGGACCACTTACACGGGATCTTTTACGCGGGATCTTTATACGCGGGATCATGCCGCGCGAGGGTGACGCGTTTCTTGCTTGCAAGTATCGGGGATGTGAACCCCCGTTTCATCGTTGAAAACGCAAAGAAGGCTCGTCATGAGGAGAAGGGCGACAAAGCCCTGCTGCTTTGCTAGAATGGCCCTGAGCCCGTTTGCGCCTGATCGCCCTTTGGGAGGCCCCTCCATGACCCCGTCCGAGTCCCGCCCGCTGCCCGATGCCCTCGGCCGCTACGGCCCCTTCGGAGGCCGCTTCGTCCCCGAGACCCTCATGAAGGCCGTGCTCGAACTCGAAGCCGCCTACCAGGAGGCCATGGCCGATCCCGCCTTCACCTCCGAGCTTCGCGACCTCTTCGTCCGCATCATTGGCCGGCCTTCGCCCCTTTACCACGCCAAGCGCCTCAGCGCCCACTTCGGCGGCGCGCAGGTCTGGCTGAAGCGCGAAGACCTCAACCACACGGGCGCCCACAAGATCAACAACGCCATCGGCCAGGTGCTCCTCGCCAAGCGCATGGGCAAGACCCGCATCATCGCCGAGACCGGCGCCGGCCAGCACGGCGTCGCCACCGCCACCGCCTGCGCCCTCTTCGGCCTGGAATGCGTGGTCTACATGGGAGAAGAAGACGTCCGCCGCCAAGCGCTCAACGTCTTCCGCATGGAGCTTTTGGGAGCTACGGTCCGTCCCGTCGGCTCGGGCACCAAGACCCTCAAGGACGCCCTCAACGAGGCCCTGCGCGACTGGGTGGCCAACGTCGAGCAGACTCACTACGTCATCGGCTCCGTGGCCGGTCCCCATCCCTTCCCCATGATCGTCCGGGACTTCCAGAGCGTCATCGGCCAGGAAGCCCGCGAGCAAAGCCTCGATCTGATCGGCCGTCTGCCGGATGCCGTCGTCGCCTGCGTCGGCGGAGGCTCCAATGCCATGGGCATCTTCCATCACTTCGTCCCCGACGCTGAGGTCCGCTTGATCGGAGTCGAGGCGGCCGGCGAAGGCGTCGACACCGAGCGCCATGCCGCCACGATCACCAAGGGCTCCGTGGGAGTCCTTCACGGCAGCCGCTCGTACATCCTCCAGGACGACGAAGGCCAGATCCTCCACGCCCACTCGGTCTCGGCCGGCCTCGACTACCCCGGCGTCGGCCCCGAGCATGCCTACCTCCACGAGACCGGGCGCGCCGAGTACGTCGCGATCACCGATGCCGAGGCCCTCGACGCCTTCCAGCTCCTTTGCCGCCTGGAAGGCATCATCCCCGCCCTGGAATCGGCGCATGCGATCGCCTACCTCGCCAAGCTGCTGCCCGCTATGCGCCCCGATCAGCACGTCGTCCTCTGCCTCTCCGGACGGGGCGACAAGGACGTCACCCAGGTCCGCGAGATCCTCAAGGGGGAGCAATGAGCCGCATCCTTTCCGCCTTCCAGGCCCAACCCGGCCTCCTCGTCCCCTTCATCACCGTGGGAGATCCCGATCTCCCCACCACCGTGGAGATCATCGTCGAGCTGGCCCGCCAGGGAGCCGGCGTGATCGAGCTGGGCCTCCCCTATTCCGATCCGATCGCCGACGGCCCCACCATCCAGGCCTCCAGCCAACGGGCGCTCGATCGGGGCGTCAAGCTCGGCGACGTCTTCGGCCTCGTTCGCGCCGTGCGTGAGCGCTCGGACGTGCCGCTCGTGCTCTTCACCTATTGCAACCCGATCTATCGCTACGGCCTCGAGCGCTTCCTCGAAGAGGCGGCTGAAGCCGGGGCCGACGGCATCCTCATGCCGGACATCCCCCCCGAGGAAGCCGAGGACCTGCGGGCGATCGCCGAGCGCGTCGGCCTCGACGTGATCTTCCTGGTGGCTCCCACCTCGACGCCTGAGCGCGTCCGCGTGATCTGCGAGGCCTCCCGCGGCTTCGTCTACCTGGTGGCCGCCACCGGCGTGACCGGCGCGCGCGCGCAACTCGCCGCCAACCTCCAAGAGAAGCTCGCGCTCGTCAAGGCCAGCGCGAAGGCTGCCGGCAAGACCCTCCCCGTGGCGATCGGCTTCGGCGTCTCCTCGCCGGAGCAGGTGGCCGCTATCCGGGCCATGGGCGCCGACGGAGTGGTCGTCGGCTCGGCCCTCGTCGAGCGGATCGGCCGCTGGTCCCAGGAGCCTGGCGTCGACGCCCCGGCCCTGGTCGCGCGCGTCGGCTCCTTCGCCGCCGACCTACAGGCCGGCAAAGCTTAACTCGAAATTAACTAAAATCTCGCAATTTCTTTGCCTCACCCCGCGATAACTCCTCCAAAGGCATGCCCGTCTCGGGAAAGGATGGAGATCATGGCGGCAGGAAAGATCGCGCTTTCCCTCACGCTCGTGGGGGTCACGCTCACGGCCCTCTCGGGCTGCGGCTTCGACACGCCGACCCGCCGTCCGGCCGCTGGCGGCTCGTCCGTCTCGGACCCCTCGCAAGGCCAAGTGCACGAGCCGGTTCCCCAGGCGCCGAACCGCGATCCCGACGAGGTCCCCACCAACATCCCCGACCCCGTCCCACAGCCGCTGGAGCCTCCCGCCCCGGGGGAGATCACCGTGCGAGCCGTCGCCCACTCGGTGACGAGCAACCCGCTGGCGGCCTTCGACGGGCGCTCCCTCAAGGCCATCGCGATCTACACCAACCTGATCTGGACCCCGATCAAGGGGGCGGCCACCTATCGGATCTCCCGCGCCGTGGAAGGCTCCGACCGCTTTGTCGTCAGAGGTACCGTCAACGGCTCCGTCCCCGTCTTCCGGGACGGCGGCACACCGCTCGGCAACCTGAACGTCGCGACCGAGTACAAGTACCTGATCGAGGCCTTCGACACCTCCGGCAACGTGATCGCCCGCGGCAACGACTCCTGCCGGCCGATGTATCCGCTGGACGTCCCGGCCCTGAAGGAGCCTGCGAACGGAGCCGTCACGAACGGCTTGCAGCCCGTCATGCGCTGGAGCTACGTCGACGAGAACAACCAGCCCAAGGCCGGCCCCGACGGCTTCTACACCGAGGTCTTCTCGGGCACCACCCTCTTGCCCGTTTGGCGCGGCTTCCGCCTCGGCAACCTCGCCGACTCGATCCAGTACGGCAACCAGGTGGACTTCTATCCCGGCACCGCCCCGGCGATCTGGGCCTTCGTCCTGAAGCCCGGCTCGCGCTACACCTGGTCCGTCACGGCGTACAAGACCGATACCGGCAACGCCATCACCGCCAAGGCCTTCGCCACGAGCAACGCTCCGGCCTGGACCTTCACGGTCGGGACCGCCCCCTAAAAATAGCGACTGAATTTCTCCCAAGCTTAAAGCCAAGATAACCAAGATCGGGACTGCTGGAGGCGATATAACAGCAGGTGAACCCGATTGTAGGAAAGGATGGCGAGCGATGCGGAACGTGAGGAAGCAACAGATCGGTTGGGCGATCGCGTTGACCACCGTGATCGCGCTGCCGGCGCTCACCGCTTGCGGTGCCGCTCCGACCGGCCGTCAGCCTGCCACCACCACCAGCAAGAAGGCCGCCGCCCAGTACGATCCCAACGACCCCCGCCTGGTGGAGCCCACCCCCACGTCCTGGAACCAGGACCCCAACGATGTTCCCACGAACATCCCCCAGGGCATCCCCACCCCTCCTCCCGCGACCGACCCCGGCGAGATCGCCGTGAGCGCCCAGGCCAACACGGCCGCCTCCAGCCCCCTGATGGCGGTGACCGGCAGCAACTACCGCCAGATCTCGATCACCGCGACTCTCAAGTGGACCAAGGTCGACGGCGCCAGCCAGTACCGCGTTTCCCGCTCCGACGACGGCTCCGAGCGCTTCGTGGTCCGCTCGATGGTGCCCGGCAGCTACACGGCCTTCCGGGATGGCGGTGGTTTCGCAAATCTCGCAGTTGGGAACGAATATAAGTATCTGGTCGAGGCGCTCGACCACAGCGGACAGGTCATCGCCCGTGGGAACGACAACGTCAAGCCCCTCTACCCCCTCGACGTTCCCGCTCTGAAGGGCCCCGACAACGGCAAGTCGGCCGGCAGCCTCCAGCCCGTCCTGCGTTGGAGCTACTCCGACGCCGACGGCCGGGCCAAGGAAGGTCCCGATGGCTTCTACGTCGAGGTCTTCTCGGGCACCTACCTGGTTCCGATGTGGCGCGGCTACCGCCAGGGCACCCTCGCGGACTCGATCATGTACGGCGACCAGCCCGACTTCTACCCCGGTACCAAGCCCGCCATCTACACCGGCGTGCTGCAGCCCGGCGCTCGCTACACCTGGACCGTCACCGCTTACAAGACGGACACCGGCAACGCGATGACCGCCAAGGCGATCGCCAAGAGCAACGCCCCGGCCTGGAGCTTCCTCGCAGGCTCGGCGCCCACCCAGGGAGGCAAGTAAGATGAAGGTTCTCAACACGATCTTTGCCCTGGCGATGGCGACCGCGCTGGTCGGGTGCGGCAACCGGATTCAAACGCTCCCCGGCAGCGGCAACGGCGCCGGCATCCTCACGGTCATGGTCGAGCAGGACGGGCAGGGCGTCGCCGGCGCCAACGTCCAGGTCCTCGATCCGGATGGCCGCCCCTTCGACGCGATGCAGGCCGACGAGAGCGGCGTCGCCACCTTCGAAGCCCTCCCCACTGGTTCGGGCTACTCGGTTTCCGCCGAGTACGACGGCGCCACCGGCAAGCAGACCGGCGTCTCGATCGCCCCCAACGACAAGAATCTCGTCCGCGTGGCCCTGGGCTTCGGCTCCGGCCCCGGCGGCATCATCGCCGGCTCGGTGAAGATCGCCAGCAACGGCTTCGGCATCGCCAACGCGGTCGTCGAGGTGACCGGCACCCAGATCAAGACCACCACCGACAGCACCGGCCACTTCCAGCTCGAGAACGTCCCCGCCGGCCTCCAGAAGGTCCAGGCCACCGCCGCGGGTTACCGCCCCGGCGTCTACGACGCCAACGTCCGCGCCGGCGGTTCGGTCTCGCTGAACTTCGACCTCTACAGCAACTCGGACGGCGCTTCGGCCGGCCACACCCTGATCACCTCGCAGACCCGCGTCGCCGAGTTCGACCAGTGGCACAACGCGGTCCGCGAGAGCAAGCCCACCCAGGCCTGGAGCGCCACCTTCGACCGCGTGTCCGGCTCCATCCTCCTCGCCGACGCCGGCAAGAACGCCATCATCGAGTCCACCGTCAGCGGCTCGGTCATCAAGACCTACAACGCCACCGCCTTCTGGAAGCTCGGCATCGGCGGCCTCAAGGCCCCCCGCGGCGCCGTCCGGACCAAGAACTCGACCTTCCTGGTGGCGGACACCGGCAACAACCGGATCGTCGAGATCGACCGCTCGGACAACAAGGTCTGGACCTACGAGACCAAGCTCAACCAGCCCCGCTGGGCCGAGCGCCTGCCCAACGGCAACACCCTCATCGCCGACTCGGGCAACAACCGGGTGATCGAGGTCAACGCCGGCGGCCGGATCGTCTGGGGCGTGGGTGACGGCTCCCGGAACGTGGTGAACTTCCCCACCCACGTCCAGCGCCTCGCCAACGGCAACACCCTCATCACCGATGCCGGCAACTCCCGCGTCCTCGAAGTCAACCCCCAGGGCAACCTGGTCTGGATGGTCGGTCTGCAGCGCCCGATGGCCGGCGACGACAAGGGGCTTCGCAACCCCAACTCGGCCACCCGCCTCTCGAACGGCAACACCCTGATCGCCGACACCGGCAACAACCGCGTCGTCGAGGTGGACACCAAGAGCAACGTGGTCTACCAGCAGCCCGCCGCTGGCCCGATGTTCGCCGACCGGATGTAAGCGAATCCCCGTCCCCGGGTGCCGAGCGGCCAAGCCGCTCGGCACCTCTTTTTCGCCCCGGCTTTCTCAGGAGGATCCATGCGCCAGCACCTCGCGCTCGCCCTCACGCTCGCTTTCGGCCTGACCCTTTCCGCCCACGCCGCGCCGCCCTCGGGCACCAGCGATCGCCCCGCCCCGCCCCCGGGCTATGGAAGCGATCTGAACAGCCGCCCCGCCCCGCCTCCCGGCACCGGCGATCGCCGCCCGACCCCGCCCGCCGCCCAAGAGGCCCCTTCGGGTCCCGTCGAGGACGCCCGGCGCACGGCCATGGGGGCCCTCGATCGCTTCGAAGAGCTGAGCGTCGACTTCGATCGGGCCGTCACCCCCCAAGAGCGTGAGGCCATCGAGGTTCGGATGCTGGAAACCATGGGGGAAGCGCTCGAAACCATCCACCGGACGATTTCCCCGCGCCAGGGGCCTGCGGCCGAGCAGATCTACCGGATCGTCGAACCCGCCTACAAGAAGGCCTGGCTCCAGCGCTACGAGTGGAAGCAGGAGCAGCGGCCCGAGCGGAAACGCGAGCGTCTTCGTACCTTGAACCTCCACCTGCGCCAGTCGCTCCGCGACGTGCGCTCGGCAGCGATCGGGCGATGAACGCGGCGGTGACCCCCCAGGCAAACGGCATCCGCCTGGCGATTCGCCTCCAGCCTCGCGCCAGCCGCAATCAGGTCGTGGGCATGATGGGCGATCGCCTCAAGATCGCCCTGACCGCCCCTCCGGTCGAAGGAGCGGCGAACGCGGCCTGTCAGGCCTACCTGGCCGACTTGTTCAAGGTGAGCAAGGGCTCGGTGACGCTGATCGGGGGCGAAAAATCCCGCGACAAGCTCTGGGAGATTGCGGGCGACCCCGCGCAACTGGCCGCGATCGCGGCCTCCCTCGCATGAAGCCTCACTCCTCGAGGTGGTAGGGCACGTCGACGACCACCACGTTGGGCACGAAGAAGAGCGCGACCTTGAGCCGCAAGGCATCCTGGTTGTGTAGCAGGAATTCCCAGCCGTGCCGGGGGACGAACTCGGAGATCGCCACGGTGATCGGGGTCGTCCGCGCCTCGGGACGGAGGGTCTCGAGGTAGGCCAGGATCGGAGAGACCAGCGCGCGGTAGGGGGATTCGATGATGACGAGGCGGATCTCCGTGTCGAGCAGGTAGGTTTCCCAGTCCTTGCGAAGCTGCGCGGAGTTCTCGATATCGTCGGTGACGTGCACGGCCGTCACCTGGTCGGAGAGGCCCAGGCTGTAGCGCAGGGTACGCAGAGAGGCCTTGTTGAGGGTCGCGATCGGCACGACCACCTTGGGGGGCGGCAACGCATACGGCTGCGCCTCGCCCCGCTGGAACGCCAACTGCTCGGTGACGCGCTGGTAATGTCGCCGGATGCCGAGCAGCATCGAGACGAGAATCGGCAGGAAGACCAGGATCATCCACGCGCCGTGCGCGAACTTGGTCACGGTGATGACGACCGTGACGACCGCCGTGGTCACGGCTCCCAAGCCATTGATGAGAATCCCGAAATGCCAGCCGGCTTCCCGCCGGGTCCACCAGCGCTTCACCATGCTGCTCTGCGAGAACGTGAAGGCCATGAAGACGCCGACCGCATAGAGCGGGATCAGGTGGTGCGGGTTGGCCCGGAAGAGCAGGACCAGCAGGCCCGCCAGGAAGCCGAGCGAGATGATGCCGGTCGAGAAGGCGAGGCGATCGCCCCGGAACACGAACTGCTTGGGCAGGAAGCGGTCGCGCGCCATGAAGTAGGCGAGCCGCGGAAAGTCGGCAAAGCTGGTGTTCGCGGCGAGGATCAGGATCGCCATGGTGAAGCCTTGAATGGCGTAGTACCAGGGGCCGCGCCCTAGCACGGCCCGGGCGACCTGGGAGAGTACCGTTTCGTCGGAACGCGGCAGGACGGCGTAGTGATGCGCCAGGAAGGTGATGCCCAGGAAGAGCACGCCGAGGATCGTCGCCATCCAGGCCAGCGTGATGGCGGCGTTGCGGGGTTGGGGATCCTGGAAGGCGGGGACCCCATCGGAGATGGCCTCGGTGCCGGTCAGCGCGGAGCAGCCCGATGCGAAGGCTCGTAAGATCAAGAAGACGCTGAGCGGCTCGACGAGCGTGCCGGCCGTCCCGGCCACGACTTCCACTGGTGGGTGGCCGGTCGCGATCCGGTAGGCGCCCAGCAGGATCATCGCTGCCAGGCTGAAGACGAAGAGGTAGGTCGGAAGCGTGAAGATCGTCGCGGATTCCCGCACGCCCCGCAGGTTGACCAGGGTGAGCAGGACGACGGCGCTCAGGGCGAGCTCGACCCGGAGGTGGCCAAGCCACGGCAAGGCCGAGGCGATCGCCGAGATGCCGGCAGAGATGCTCACGGCAACCGTCAGCACGTAGTCGATCATCAGGGCGGAGCCTGCGATCAGGGCCGGCGTCGTTCCGAAGTTGTCCTGGGTCACGATGTAGGTTCCGCCGCCATGCGGATACTTGTAGATGGTCTGCCGGTAGGACAGAGCCACGATCGCGAGCAGCAGCGCGATGGCGAGGGCAATCGGCATGCTCACCGCCGTGGCCGCCGTTCCGGCGAGCACCAGGATCAGGAGGATTTCCTCGGTGGCGTATGCGGTCGAGGACAGGGCGTCGGAGGCGAAGATGGCGAGACCCTTGGTCTTCGAGACGCGTTCGTGGGCTTGCTGGCTGGTGGTCAGGGGACGCCCGATCAGCACGTGCTTGACCCGCGTCACCATCCCGCTCACCCCGGCATGGGGCTCGGAGGCCTCCTCAGTGGCCAGGAGATTGCCATTCTCCTGGGGCAATAGGTGGCGCAGGATGCCCTTGGCGGCCTTGCGATGCTTCGAAGACACGCGGCGGCCCTCACTCCCCTCGGCCTCAGGCCGAGCCCGGACGCCTCGACGGCGGCGATCCGAAACGCCGTTCCCCCGGTTGCCCGGCATGGGCAGGGGAACGGCAAGGAAGAATCGTAGGCGATGCCGCCGGATTTGCTTCGTCTAGGCTGAGGGGAGTTCTTCGTCGGAATTGGGCGCTAGTCGTCCGCCCACTGGAACTCGCGCAGCCAGGGCACCTCATCGGCGAGGGCCTTGTTGCTGTGCTCCAAGATGATCTGACAGCCCGCTTCCGACACCCCGGCCTCGGCGGCCATCTGGGCTCCGTAAAGCCCATGCCAGCGGTAGATCTGCAAGGCCCACGGCCACGGCTTCGAGAAGCGGGGCTCGGCGGGGATCGTCCGATCGGGCCGCAAGACCACCAGCACCCGCCAGATCAACCCATAACCCCGGGGCTTGCCCACGTCATGCAGCAGGGCCGCCTTGAGCGCCCAGTCCGGAGGGCGCTTGGTGGCGAGCTTGCGGGCCACCTTCACGGTATGCGCCTGGTCGTGATGGCTCATCCCGTCATAGAGCGCGCGCTCGGCAGGAGTCAGCACCGTGTCGACCCACGCGAGATCCTCGGGCTTCGGGCGCAGGACCATGTACTCCCAGACCTGCCGGACCCGCCCGAGCACCTTGGCGAGCTTGCTCGGACGCACGGTTAAGGCACGATCCACAGCAGGAAATCCAAAGCCTGGCGCATCAGCATCCCAAGCACGCTCGGCATCCCCGGCACGAACATCGGGCCGAGCACCAAGAGCACCAGCACGATCACGCCGTACGGCATGATCTGGTAGTAAGCCGGCCGCCAACGGTACGGCAAGAGGTTCTGGAGAATGTTGCCGCCGTCCAGCGGGGGGATCGGCAGGAGGTTGAAGACCGCCAAGGCCAGATTCAGCATCAGCATGACCTGAAGGGGCTCGATGAGGCCATCGTAAGCGCCCGGGATCGGGGCGTGCTTGAGGACGAGCACCGCGATCACGGCCAGGATCAGGTTGGCCAGCGGGCCGGCGAGCGCCACCATCAGCTCCGCGTAGCGCCCCTTCAGCGCCCGGGGATCGACCCGCACGGGCTTGGCCCAGCCGATGGGGCCGAAGAGGATCATGAGCGTCCCGATCGGATCCAGGTGCGCGATCGGATTGAGCGAGAGCCGCCCATCCAGCTTGGGAGTCTGATCTCCCAGCCGGTACGCCGTGTAGGCATGGCCGAATTCATGCAAGGTGATCGACACCAGGAAGATCGGTAACCAGATCATGAGGCGGGAGGTAAAATCCCCCCCGCCGGACGTCAGAAGGCCAAAGTTGAACAAGCGTTTCCCCTTCGATGATCCCCTCAGGGCTGTAAGCCCTCATTATACCGCGCGATCAGCGCTCTCGCCTCCCGCTCCTCATCCGCCCCGCTCGGGATCCGGCCCCCCCGCTTGAGATCCAGCAGTTCCCGCAAGATCTCCTTGTACCGCGGTCCAGGCGCAATCCCCTGGGCTTTGAGCCACTCGCCATCCACTTTTTCGAGTTTGAGGGGCCTGAGATGCTCCCGGTAGTGCGTGAGGCGGGCGCGGGCGGGGCGTGAACGCACGGTGGCCAGCAAGTAGGAGAGCGCGAGCTCGGGCTCGGCCTCCAGGCGACGCGCCAGCTCCTCCGGGCGCTTCCTAGTCCAATCGACCGTCGACGTCGCGTCGAGTTCCCAGGCGGCATGCAAGGTGTTGAGCTCAGGGCGCGAGAGGTGCATGCCCTTCACGATCCGCTCTCGGCTCGCGGCGTCCAGGGGGCGCAGCAGCACGCCCAGGAAGAGCAGCCATCGGGAAGGCTCGGGAAGGTCCATGCGGTCGATACGGGCAATCGCGCAGGCCTCGGGCCGCTTGAGGTGAAGCCGCGGATCCAGCATCCTCCAGGCGTCGAGGTCTTCGAGCCGCAGCGCGAACGGCAAGGCGGGATGCAGGGCGAAGCCGCGCCGCAACTCGCCCTTGACCCGGGCGCTGGAAAGCCCGTCGAAGCGCGACGAGGTCAGGGCATGGCGGGCGAAAGCCTCGGTCTGGGGATCCATGCGGAAGCCGCCGAGCTGATGCTCGAAGCGCGCCGCCCTCAGGATCCGCGTGGGATCCTCGATGAAGCTCAAGGGGTGCAGGATCGTGAGCCGGCGGCGTTCGAGATCCTCGAGTCCCCCGAAGTAATCGACGAGCTGCCCGTGCGACGGCCCGCCCACCCGCATGGCCAGGGCATTGATCGTGAAGTCCCGGCGCGACAGGTCCTGCTTGAGGGTGGAGCGCTCGACGACCGGCAGCCCCCCCGCCACCGGGTAATGCTCGACCCGGGCGGTGGCGAACTCGACCCGCTTGCCGTCCGGCATGTCCACGTGCGCGGTGCCGAACGCATCATGGGTCTTGAGCGTCCCCCCGTGCCCGACGGCGAGCGCACGCGCCAGGGCGATCGCGTCGCCTTCCACCACCAGGTCCACGTCCAGGTTGGGATGCCCCAGCAAGAGGTCCCGCACGGCTCCCCCCACCAGGTAGGTCGGAGTCTCGCCCGCGAGATGGCCGATCACGTCGAGCAACTCGGCCCAGTCACTAGGCCACGCCGCATGCAGCCTCCCCGCCAAATTGCCCGCCAGTGGATGCGGATTGCTGGGCCCTTCCATCTCGTAGCGCGCCCGCAGGACGTCAGAGCGCGTCACGATGCCCAAGAGCTTGTCCCCGTCGACGACCAGCAAGCGCCCGATGTCCCGGGAGACCATCCGCGCCTGGATTTCGGAAAGCGGGGTCTCGGGAGCGATGGCCTCCACCCGGCGGGCCACCATGCCCTGGATGCTGGCGTCACCCCGCCCGTGACCGAGGGCCCGATCGAGATCCCGGCGCGAGATCACGCCCTGCGGCTTCCCGCGATGCATGACGGGCATCGCCGAATGGCCGAAGCGCGAGAACTCCGCGGCCGCCTCCCTGACCGACGTCTCGAAATCCAGGGTCCGGACCGGATGGCTCATGAGCTCGCGGGCCGTGGGCTCCTGGCGAGCCATTTGCCGGAGACGCTCCCTCAGGATAGGCAGCACCTCGTCGACGGGAAGGTTCTCGGCATGGGCGCTCGCGGCCCCGGCGTGCCCGCGCGGGGACCAGGGGGCCAGGAGCTCGCGGACGTCGAAGCCTCGGATGCTCGAGCGGGCCACGAACTGGGTGCGCGTTCCCTCTCCGTCGGGAGTCGAGACGGCGATCGCCGTCACGTCCGCCCCCGTGAGCTCGATCAGCTTGCCCGTGAGCAGCGAAAGCTCCGGAGCGGCCTCTTCCCAGCGCAGCCCCACCAGCAAGGCCTGGGCACCAGGCAACGCGTGGCGTTCGGAGGCGTCGAGGAGGGCTTTGAAGAGCGTTTCTTGGCGTTCGCTGAGGGCGGTTTCCAGGTACTCCTCGACGGTTTCGAGCTGGCCGCCTTGCCTAAGCAGGTAAGCGGCCGCTTCCAGGTCTTCGGGAGTGGTGGACGGGAAGGTGAGCCGGCCGGTATCGGCGTAGATTCCCAGCAGCATCGCCGTGGCTTCAGGCGGGGTGAGCGTCTCGCAGTCGCGCATGAGCGCCTGGACCAGGAGCGTGGTGGCGGCTCCGATCTGGCGAACCACCCCTTGGGCCGGAGGGATGAAGGGAGGGTGGTGATCCCAGATCACCGTCTCGATGCCTTCCGGCAGTGCGATGCCCGCGCGGCCGAGATCCTGGGTATCGACCAGGATGACCCGGCGAACGGAAGCGGGATCGATCTCACTGAGGGGGCGCAGGCCGAAGGACTCGGCGTGGAGCCGCACGAAGCGCTTGACGTTGCGGTTGAGCTGCGGTGCGTAGGCGGCGATCGCCCGAGGATAAAGGCGCTTTGCAGCCACCATGGCCCCCAGGCCATCGAAGTCCGTGTTGGTATGCGTCACAATCAGGTCCATGGGCCGATCCTAACATATGGAGTTAAGCATCGGGAAAGCTTTGCTTAAGAGCCGCAGATCACAGCCTCTGAACAGCGACAAAGGGATTAGCGCCTGCGGCTGTTGCGGAGCGCCAGCGGCTTTACGTCAGTAAAGCGAAGCTGACCTGAAGCAACCAAAAGGCTAGGAGAGGAGGTTTCCCATGGTGCGTCTACTCCCCGTTTTGGCCCTGATGATGGCCCTCCTCTTCCAGGCTCCGGCCTTTGCGGCCGAGGTCCCACCCTTGGCCGAGGCGCTTTCCAGCGCCCGCGTCGGCGCCGGCAACGTGATCACCGACGGCTCCGGCCAGCCCGTCTACGACGGGAGTGGGCAACCCCTTCGCGTGACCGGAATCGAAACCACCACGGCCAGTCAGACCGTGGCCTCCCTCGCTGCGGCGCTTCGCGTGCCGGTGGCCGATCTTCTCAGCTACGCCAACCGTCTGGGCATGACCCTTCCGATCGTGATGCCGGTCTCGGTGACCACCGTGACGCGCTCCGACGGTGGCGTCGAGCAGATCGTGGTCTTTAAGGCCAACGGCTCCGAGTACGCGTTCATGGCGGACAAGACCGGAAGCAACGTCTTCGGTATCCGCATGGCCAACGTCGACGCCTCGGGAATGGGGCGGATCTTGACGGCGCATGGCTTGAACGGCAATTTCACCAACCCGCCCTGGTACCTCTCGGCGGAAGCCAAGAAGGATTACTGGATGGCCTGGGGCCAGGAGCAGATCTTCCAGCCGCCGACTCCCGTGGCCAAGGCCCCGAGCATGATGGGCGCGACGGGCTTCGGAGCCGCCTCCAAGCGTGGGAGCGTGCGAGTGGGCGATTACGGTGTCCTCAATTCGGGCCAGCGGGCGATCATGACGGATTCTGCGGCCCGGGCGGGTTCGCGCTAGCGCGGCTGAGACGCGCGCCCCAAGCCCCGAGCCGAGGCCCGGGGCGTCCGGGTTTGGGCCCTTTCGACCCTCTCGGGCATGGTACAATTGGAAAGTTGTTTTCGAACCGAGAGGAGAGCCTCCCATGTTGAATTCCGTCGTCCTGGTGGGACGCGTCGGCCAGGACCCCGACATCAAGTTCTTCGAGACCGGTCGCGTCAAGACCACCTTCAGCCTCGCCGTGAACCGTCCGACCAAGGACCGGGAGACCGATTGGTTCCGGATCGAGCTCTGGGGCAAGCAGGCCGAGGTCGCGCGGGACTACGTGCGCAAGGGCAGCCTGATCGGCATCGAGGGGCGTCTCGAGTTCAGCCGTTGGACCGATGCCCAGGGCCAGAAGCACGAGATGCCGATTATCGCAGCCAGCAACCTCCGCCTCCTCGGCAGCAAGGGAGATAACCAGGCCGCAGGCATGGGCTCCGACGGCGGTTACGGAGACGTCGGGTTCTAGTCCCCGCCGCATTTTCGGATGGTAGCGAATGGCGCTTCTCCGGATCGCGGCCGCTTCGGGATCGTCGCCGACGATCTGACCGGCGCGGCGGATACCGGCCTTCAGTTCAAGCGCGCGGGCCTGCGCACCTGGGTCATCAGCCAGTTTCCGACCAAGGGGGAGGCGAGCCTCCCCCCGGATGTCCGCACCCTCTCGGTGAACGTGGACTCCCGGCATCTGATCGGCGCCAATGCCAAGGCCCGCACTCAGGAGGCCGTCCGCTGGCTGGACTCCCTGGGATGCCGCCGCTTCTACAAGAAGATCGACTCCACGCTTCGGGGCAACTGGGTCAGCGAGACCGCAGGCATGCTCGGAGAGCTCGGCTGGGAGCTGGCCGTCATCGCCCCGGCCTTCCCGGAAGCCGGCCGGATCACGGTCGGAGGCTACCAGCTCGTCGATGGGACGCTCGTCCACTACTCTCCCTACGCCCATGACCCGCTGTCTCCGGTGACGGAGTCGCATTTGCCGACGATCCTCGAGGCGAGCGGCCTGAAGGTGGGGCATCTCGAGCTTCAGATCGTGATGCGGGGCTGGGAGGCGATCGCCGGAGAGATTGCTCGCCTTTACCAGGCGGGCGTTCGTCTGGTCTCGGCGGATGCGACCCGGCGGGAGGATTTGCTGGCGATCGCCGAAGCCATCAAGACCACACCTTATCGGATCCTTCCCGTGGGCTCGGCAGGCCTCGCCGAGGCCCTGGTGACGCGCACCGTCCTCGCAGGCGCCGAACTCTTGGGAGGCGCCACCCCTAAGCCGCTCTTGCAGCGGGCCGGCAAGCGCCCCGTGCTCACCCTCAACGGCAGCGCCAATCCCGTCTCGCTTCAGCAGGTCAGGCAGGCTTCCGAGGCCATGCGCACGATCATGCTCGACGTCCGGCAGCTCTTGCTGGCCGAGGACGACGCGCTTCACCAGCTCAAGCGTCAGGTCTTGCAGAATCTCTTGGCGGGGCTCGACGTCCTGGTGACGGCTGCGACCACCCTCGACCACGTCCGGCGCGATCGCGCCCTAGCCCGGGACCTGGGCATGACCCCCTGGCAGCTGGGCCGGGCGATCGGCGAGGGGCTCGCACGGCTCGCGCGGGCGATCGCCGACGAGGACGTCCTGGCCGGCCTGGTGATCGCCGGTGGGGACACGGCCGCCGCGGTCTGTGCGGCCTTGCCCGATCCGCGTCTGGAAATCCTCGAAGAAGTCCTGCCGGCCATCCCCTGTCTGCAGTCGGTCGGGGCGACGCCTTTGCGTCTCGTCACCAAGTCGGGAGGCTTCGGCACGCCCGACACGCTGGTTCGGATCGCGGAACATTTGCGTTTGACCGGATCCGACGCGTCGTCTATGCTACGATCACGATAAAATCATCATAAGCGCCCGCGGCTGTTGCGGAAGGCAGCGAAGCTGACCTGTAGCAACGGCAGGCTAGGAAACGCAGCGGTTGCGGAAGGCAGCGAAGCTGACCTGTAGCAACGCTTACGCTATAGAAGGGATCGACGCCATGCGTATCTGTATGCTCAGCTGGGAGTACCCGCCTCGGATCGTCGGAGGCATCGCCCGCCACGTGGAAGAGCTCTCCGAGGCGCTGGCCTCCAAGGGCCACGAGGTTCACGTCGTCACGGCGGATCATCCGAACACCCCCGAGTACGAGCATCGCAAGGGCGTGCACATCCACCGGGTGAAGACCGACGTCGCTCCGGCTCCGGACTTCGTCACCTGGATCCACCACATGAACTGGGGCATGGCCGAGACGGCCATCCGCCTCCATCAGGCCCATCCCTTCGACCTGGTCCATGCCCATGACTGGCTGGTCGCCCAGTCGGGCGCCCTGCTCAAGAAGACCTTCGGCGTGCCCTTGGTCGGCACCATCCACGCCACGGAGTCGGGCCGCAACCAGGGCATCCACACCCCGCTCCAGAGCTACATCCATCACCAGGAGTGGTTCCTGGCCTACGAGTCCTACCGGGTGATCGTCTGCTCGCAGTACATGCACCACGAGGTCCGCGAGCTCTTCGCCGTTCCCGAGGACAAGCTGGACATCCGCCCCAACGGCATCGACTACCACAAGTTCGACTTCCCCTTCGAGAACCGCCAGGAGTTCCGCCGGCAGTTCGCGATGGACCATGAGAAGGTCGTCATGTTCGTCGGCCGTATGGTCCCCGAGAAGGGCGCTCAGGTCCTGATCGAGGCGGCTCCTCGGGTGATCGCCCAGGTGCCCGACGCCAAGTTCGTGATCGTCGGCAAGGGCGGCTTCCTCGCCGACCTCAAGCGCCGCGCCGCCGAGCTTCGCCTGGGCAACAAGATCCTCTTCACCGGCTACGTGGACGACGACACCCTGCTTCGCATCTACCGGACCGCGGACGTGGCGGTGGCTCCGTCCCTTTACGAGCCCTTCGGCATCGTGGCCCTCGAGGGCATGGCGGCCAAGGTTCCGACCATCGTGGCGGAAACCGGCGGCCTCGGCGAGATCATCGAGCACGGTAAGACCGGCGTCACCACCTACGCCGGCAACCCCGAGTCGCTGGCCTGGGGCATCACCGAGGTGCTGAAGCATCCCAAGGAAGCCCATCAGATGGCCGAGAACGCTTACCAGAAGGTGCTCGACGTCTTCAACTGGCAGGTCATCGGCGACCAGACGCTCGAGACCTACGACCGGGTCCTCGAGATGGCGGGCCGCAAGCCTGCCGCCGCCCGCTAGGCTTTCCGTTGCTTTCCGGCCCCGGTCCTGACTCAGGACCGGGGCCGGTCGCTTGCCAGGTCTCTCGCTCCTCGGAGCGAAATGCTAAAACCGGGCCGGTGAGCTAAATTCCGTCTGGTTGCTTGCCCCGCAGATGTGGTACACTCTATCGTGTAACGAAAGGTGAAGCAATGAGGCTTCCCGGTTACGCGTTCACTGGCGAATACCCCACCTACGACGAAAGAGGTGCCCTCCATGAAGGCCGTCCTGATGGCAGGCGGATCGGGAACCCGCTTGCGGCCCCTGACCTGCGACATCCCGAAACCCATGGTGCCGATGCTCAACCGCCCGATGATGGAGCACATCATCAATCTTCTCAAGCGCCACGGGATCACGGACATCATCGTCACGCTCTACTACTTGCCGCACGTCATCCAGAACTACTTCGGCGACGGACGCGACTTCGGGGTCAACATCACCTACTCGGTCGAGGAGAAGATGCCCCTGGGCACCGCCGGTTCGGTCAAGGCCATCGAGCAGTACCTCGACGAGACCTTCCTGGTCATCTCCGGCGATTCGATGACGGACATCGACCTCAGCGCCGCTCTCGAGTACCACCGCCAGCAGCAGTCGCTGGCCACCCTGGTCTTGACCCGCGTGGAGAACCCGCTGGAGTTCGGCGTCGTCATCACCGACGAGTCGGGCCGGATTCGCCGCTTCCTCGAGAAGCCCTCCAGCTCCGAGGTCTTCTCCGACACGATCAACACCGGCACCTACATCCTCGAGCCCGAGGTCCTGCGCCTGATGGAGCCCGAGAAGGAAGTCGACTGGTCCAAGGACGTCTTCCCCCTCATCCTGCGCCGTAACGACCCCATGTTCGGCTACGTGGCCTCCGGCTACTGGGAAGACGTGGGCAACCTCCAGAGCTATCGCCAGACCCATTACGACATCCTCGAGGGCAAGGTCGCCATCGACATGGCCTACCCCGAGCGGGAGCCCGGCATCCACATCGGCGAGGGGACCTTCATCCACCCCACCGCTCGGATCAACGGGCCCGTCGTGATCGGCAACAACTGCCAGGTCGGCGAGGGTGTGACCCTCAGCCCCGGAACCGTGATCGGCGATAACGTGATCGTCAACGCCAACGCCTCGCTCAAGCGCCCGGTCATCTGGAACAATGCGTACCTCGCCGAGAACGTCGAGCTTCGCGGTTGCGTGGTCGGCAAGAACACCTCGATCAAGCGCGGCGCCGAAGTCCTGGAGGGGGCCATCCTCTCCAACGACGTGATCGTGGGCGAGGGCGCTGTCCTCAAGCCTAACGTCAAGGTCTGGCCCAACAAGACCATCGAGACCGGCGCCACCGTCGCCTCCTCGCTGATCTGGGGCTCTAGCGCCCAGCGGACGCTCTTTGGCGCCTCGGGCGTGAGCGGCCTGGTCAACGTCGAGCTGATTCCCGAGTTTGCGGTCAAGCTGGGCGCCGCCTACGGCGCCACCCTGCCTCCTGGAGCGTCGGTCACGGTCAGCCGTGACGGCTCGCAGGCGGCCCGTATGCTCAACCGCGGGATGATCTCAGGCCTGATGAGCGTGGGCATCAACGTGCAAAACCTGGAAACCACGGCCATGCCCATCGCCCGCTACCAGGCCCCGGCCCTCAACGTGCAGGGCGGCGTCCACATCCGCATCTCGCCCGAGCAGCCGGACGTGGCCATGATCGAGTTCCTCGATCAGCACGGCATGAACATCTCCAAGACCATGGAGAAGAAGATCGAAGGGAACTACTTCAAGGAAGACTTCCGCCGCGTCCAGCTCACGGACATCGGCGACATCTCCTTCCCGGCTCGCGTGGTCGAGTACTACCGCCAGGGCTTCAACAAGATGGTTTCCGAGTCCCGCGAGCTTCGCGACAGCAAGCTCAAGGTCGTGATCGACTACGCCTTCTCGATCTCCAACGTGATCCTGCCGGGCATCCTCGGCGGCCTGGGCATCGAGCCGATCGTGCTCAACGCCCACCTCCGTCCCAAGATGCCCTCCGCCAAGGAGAAGCGGGCCCTCGCCGATCAGCTCGCCGAGGTCACCCAGGCCCTGCGCGCCGACTTCGGCGTGCAGATCGACGCCCACGGCGAGCGCATGACCCTGATCGACAACAAGGGCCGCGTGCTCAGGAACGAGATGCTGCTCGCGACCATGACGCAGCTCTTCTTGAGCGCGCATCCCGGCGGCAAGATCGCGGTGCCCGTGACGGCCTCGAGCGTCATCGAGCGCGTGGCCAAGCGTCATGGCGGCCAGGTGATCCGGACCAAGGCCAATCCCCGCGCCATCATGGAAGTGGCTCGCGCCGAGGACGTGCTGTTTGCCGGTACCGACGGGTCGTTCATCTTCCCGGCGCTGCACCCCGGCTTCGACGCCATGTTCGCCACGGCCATGATCGCCGATCTGCTGGCCAAGACCGGGAAGTCCCTCTCGCAGGTCCAGTCGGAGATTCCCGACTTCTACCACCTGCACGAGGAAGTTCCCTGCCCCTGGGAGCAGAAGGGCACCGTCATGCGCGTCCTGGTCGAACAAGGCCGTGATAAGAACATCGAGCTGATCGACGGCGTGAAGCTGTACACCCAGAACGGCTGGGTGCTGGTCCTGCCCGATCCGGTCGAACCCTTGATCCACCTGTACGCCGACGGCACCTCGGCCATCGAGACCGAGCAGCTGATCGAGGAGTACACGACGGTCATCCGGTCCATGGCCAGCGCTCAGGCCGAGGTCGCGCTCGCCTAGGCAGGCGCGTTCCTGGGCGACCGATCGATTAAAGCCCGGAGAGAGGGGTATATTGACGTTACCCCTCTCTCCTAGGCCTTATTAAGGACGTCTCCTTGAGCGTCAAGAAGCGTAAACAAGCCAGAGCGCTGCAAGATCTGGTGCGGCGCATCCCCCTCACCAACACGGCAGGCCTCTTCATCATCGTCTACCTGGCCACCAACTTGGCGGGCATGTTCGAGATGTCGATGGGAGGCTCGTCCGGTTGGTGGATCGGCCTGCTGATCGGCGGCTTGGCGGGCGTCTTCCTCTTCGGTGCCCTGCAAAAGCCCGTCCAGCGCTATGAAAGCAAGTTCAAGGCGCGTCTCCAGGACGTGGCCCAGAAGATGGAGTCGAGCGCCGACGACGAGGACAAGAGCCAGAACAAGCTGCTGGATGCCTTCGAAATCCAGTACCTGGGCGGCCATCCTGGCTTGAGGGTTTCGGACAAGCTCATCTTCGGCACCCTGGAGGTCCGCGAGAAGTCCTTGATCTTCAAGAACAAGGAAGCGCGAATCAAGATGTCGCTCGCGCGCCTGAAGCGGGTCTCCGTCGAGCTCGACCGTCTCATGCGGCACAAGAAACTCCCCAACGTGAAGCTTCCTCCCATGCCGAGCTTGAAGCGCCCCCTACTGAAGCTCTCGTACGAGCAGATTCGCAAGCTTCAGCGCTATGTGGTCCTGGACTACATGGACGACATGGGCGATCGCCACCTGATCGTCTTCTATCCGATGATCGGCCACCCGATGCTCGGGAACCCCCTCAAGGCCAAGGCCATCAAGACGGCCATCGACGAGCCCTTCAGCAAGTACCAGAAGGATAAGAAGGGGACCAAGTCCTTTGCCAAGGACGGGGGCACCGGCAAGCTTTCCAAGGTCGTGCCGCCCCAAGAGCCTCCTCAGGTCGTCGAAGCCACGGTGCCGCCAGCACCGCCGACGCCTCCCGCGCCGAAGCCGGCCGCCCCGCGTCCGGTTCCCCAAGGTCCCGCCACCGATCTGCGCTACCAGGTGAGCCTGGTGGGAGCCGGGAGTTCCCCCGAGGAGCAGCTGGCGGTCGCCCAACGGATGGCGCAGATTTTCAGCTTGCCTCCGGAGAAGGCTCAAGCGGCCGTCCAGCGGATCCCGCTGGTGGTGAAGCGCAACCTGACCGAGTCGCAAGCCGACGACCTCTACCAGTCCCTGAGCTCCATCGGGGCGCGCGTCTCGGTGGAGGCCATGAACCCGACGATGGGCGCCAGCCGCAGCTAATCGCCACGCTGCCTCTAGAGCGATATTCGTTGCTGCAGGACAGCGAGCTTTGGATTTCAGCCTCTGTCCATGCGGTTCATGCCTAACGCTCGCTGCCTTTCGCAACAGCCGCGGGCGCTAACGCCCAAGAACGTGAAGAGGGCCTCTCCCAGCGGGAGAGGCCCTCTTGCGTTTCGGTTTACTTGATGACGCTACGGTCGACCACGGAAACCGTGTTGTCGGTGATGTTCGAGACGAAGGCCTTGGTCGCGGTGAAGGCCATCTTGTGGTGGCCGTTGCCGACGGTGATCACGGCGATCGCCTTCTGGGTCTCGGGATCGAGGACCGTCACGGAGCCGTCCCCATCGCCGCCCACCCAGACTTGCTGGGCCGGGGTCTCATGGTCATGGCCCTCATGCGCCACCCGGTAGCCGCTCGCGCTGGCCGGCTTGTCGACCAGGTAGATATGGACCGGCTTGGAGGCGGTGCTGGTGCCGCGGCCGACGGCGACCGTGGAGTGGAGCTTGGCCGCCCCGATGTCGACGATCGCGACCTCATTGGCGCCTGAGCAGGTGATATAGGCGTACTTGCCGTCCGCCCGGATGACCATGTCGGTCGGCGTCGAGCCCACCTTGATATTGCCCAGCAGCTGTTTGGCCTTGAGGTCGTAGACGACGACGGTGCTGGAGTTCTTGTTGCCGTAAAGCAAGATGGCGCTGTCGTTGAGGGTCGAGATGCCGATAGGACCGGGAGCGTTGCCTTCCTGGAGGGTGGTGACTGCGCTCTCGCCGATCTTCACGAAGGAGACGGCGTTGTCGTTGGCGTTGGGTACGGCGAGGTAGCCGCCGCCGACCGCCAGGAAGCCCGCGCCGAAAGAGGCTGCGCCGTCACGGCTGACGGTCAGCTTCTCCACCGTGGCCGGCTTTTCGAAGCCTTCGGTCCAGGTGATCTTGGCGACGTTCTGGGTCGACTCGACGGCCGTCTCGCCGGTCTTGGCGCCGAGGGCGAGGTAAGCCGTCTTCTCATCGGCCCAGACGATCTTCGAGCCGGGAGCCTTGCCGAGCGCGACCGTATCGACGACGGTCTGGGTCTCGCCCTTGATCACGCGCAGGACGTGGGCCTTGGAGTCCATGGTGATGGCGTACTTGCCGTCCTTGGTGGCCTGGGCCTGGGTCGGGCTGTTGGTTTCCTTGCCGCCGTCGAAGGTGAGGGTCTTGGCGACCGTGTCGGTGGTGGGGTTGATGATCGAGATATCGCCCGATTTGGGGTTCGAGTTGATGATCATGCCGCCGGCATAGGTGATGCCGTGGGGGCCTTCGCCGACCGCGATGGTCTTGGCGTGGCTGATCTGCTTGATCTCATCCGAGACACCAGACTGGTTGGGGGCCTGCGAGAAGCAAGCCGTAAGGATCAGCGAACTGGAGACCGCGAGAGCGGCTAGCCCGCGAGGGGCGAAGCGATGCATGGGAGGTTTCCTTTCGAGGTTTGTAACCGGTCGGCTACATGAAACGGAAGTACGAGAAGATGAGGTTCTGATCGGTCATGGAGTTGACCCAGGGACCGGGCGACGGGTCGGCGCCATAGGCAAAGCGAACGCCCTGGCCTTCCATGAACCGCCATTCGATGCTGGGGGTCAGTTTCAGCTTGCCCAGCTTCGATGCGGTGGGAGAGGTATCCCGGGCAGCCATTTCTCCGAAGAAGGAGGAGGCGCCGAGCCCGAGCCGTAAGGAGGGGAGGAACTCCCAGTTGGCCTGGAACTGGCCCAGGACGGATTGACCGACGTAGAAAGCCGTCGAGACGTCGGAGGCCGGCTCCGAGAAGGGTCGCTGGTAACCGATTCCCGCCGAGAGTTCGACAGGACCGAGCGACTTGAGAGCCGAGAGGCCGAGCTGGGCGCTGAAGACGCCGCTGCCGGTGAAGGAGGCGGCCGCCTCGCCGGAGGCGTTGCCGCTGGGCAGGACCAGGCCACCCCAGAGGGCCAGGGACGGCCAGAAGTGCTCGCCGCGGTAGGCGACGTACGAGGTCTGGAGACTGACGTCGCCGACGCCTCCGCCGCTTTGGAACTCGGACTGCCCTTCCATGGTGTCGATGGGAACGACAGCTCCCTGGGCGGCCCACTGGGCCCCGTTGAGCATGTTGGCCGCTACGGGCACCTGCAGGCCGAAGCTCCAGTCGTTGCCGGGATAGTAGGTCACGCCCAGGTTGGCCTGGAACGTGTTGAGTGACGAGCCTTGCGGCTTGGGGGTCCAGGTTCCGTTCTCGTTGAAGCTGCCGGTGACGTCCCGGGCGCTCAGCGTGGTCTGGTAGAGGAAGCTGCCCTCGGAGGCGAAGAGCGTCGAGGCGCCGGACATCGAGGTCATCTCGGCGGCCGAGCCCGGGAGGGCGCAACTGCAGTTGCAGGCCAGGGCGGGGGCAGCGAGCAAGGGGATCGAGCCGACGGCCACGGTGGCGAGGGCGAGGTGCTTGTATCGAATGGCCACGGCCATTCACTCCTTTCGGTGTCGCGTTGGGGAGTGGACGGGAAGTCGAGGGAGGTCCCTTCCATAGGACCTCCCTCGACGTTCGCTTGTCTAGTGTCCGTGATGGCCGTTCGAACGATCCTGCTGGCCCAAGGCTGCGATGCCGCTCTGGATCTGCTCTTCGAACCACGCGACGAATTTGTCATGCGGGGCGAAGCCGGAACCATGGGCGAAGGTGAGCCCTTCCAGCAGCCGCTTCTCGGGACCCTGGGCTGTGGTACGCGCCGGGATCACGATCACGCGACCCCCGTCCTTCTGACCCTCCTCGACGAACTTCCGGACCTTGGCGATCGAGGGCTCGCGGAGATCGGGCCAGTCCTCACGCCAGGTGGCGGACTTGATCGCCCGGAACGACTCGCCGCCCTTGGCGCGCATGGTGCGCGTGAGGGTTGCCAGGTTCTCTTCCCACTCGGTGTTGCGGGCGTTGCTCGAGGTGCCATGCGCCACGAGGATGACGGTTTCCTTCTTGGGGTCCTTCGAGAGCGCCTTGGCCCGATCGAGGAGCGCTTCGGCGAAGAGCGGGTGCGCGTCGAGTCCTCCGACGCTGGTCATCAGGGCCGAGCTGAGGATGCGCTGGTTGCCCATCATCATGCCGTGGCCGCCATGACCGCCGTGGCCACCATGACCGCCATGGCCCCCGTGACCGCCGTGGTTCGCGGCGTGTCCCATCGCGGCGTGCTGGGCGGCGGCCTCGACGTCGGCGCCGATCATGCGCTCGACATCCGACTTGAAGCTGTCCGAGAGCCCGAAGACGCGCACGATGACGATGGCCTTGGCGCCACGCTGCTCGAGGCGGCGAATCCCGCGCTCGGTGACGATCGGATCGGCCATGGAGAGGGCGGGCTCGATCATGTAGCGTGAGGTGAGCGGCTTGACGGCGTTGATCATGGTCTCGTTCCAGTGGTGGTCCGAGCCGTGGGCCATCAGGAGCACGCCGATCTCCTCGGGGCGCAGGGTGGCAGCCCGGTTGGCCTCGCGGCCGAACCAGAGCGGCATGGCCGCATGCGAGGCCAGTTCGCCCTCGATCAGCTCGACGCCCTTGGGAGTCGCTTCTTGAAGCGCCGCATCGAAGCTCATCATGCCGTCGAGCTTCTTGCCGAGGTGGAAGGGCACGATGACGGGGCGCTCGGCACCCTTGACCGCGGCTTCGAGCTCGCCCTTCAGCGCGCCGTTGGACGCGTTGACGACGACCTTCACGGCCTTGAACTCAAGACCGTCGGCAGCCAGCTTGGCGATCCGCTCCACGTCGTCGCGCATGCCCTTCTGGGACTTGGCATCCACTGCCCCGGTGCTCACGATGATCGCGGTCCGGCCCTTGGCCTGGGCGATGCCCTTGAGTCGCTGGGTCAGCATCTCGACGGCGAAGTAGGAATCGCCGAAGGGCTGGCTCCAGGTGATCGCCGCGCCGGCGCGGGCCTGGGAATCCTTGAGGATCGCCTGCACGCGCTGGTAGCCAGGATCAGCGTCCGAAAGGAAGAACGGAAGCACGACGACGCGCTTGGCGCCGGCTTTGACCAGCGTCGAGACGGCCTCGGTCACGGACTTCTGGGTCCGGTCGTCCGTGGTGTAGACCAGGGTGGCGTTGCGTCCCTTGGCGAAGACGTCGAACGAGTCCTGAAGCTCGGAGTTGCCGAGGAAGCCGCGGTCCGGAGCCACGAGCAGGTAGGCGGTGTCGGACGCGGCGATGGGGGCGGCGGCATGCCCATGATGCCCGTGGTGCGCGGCCGGGGCCGCGAAGGCCGGGCTCATGGCCACCATGCCGAGGCCGATCACGGCCGAGAGGGTGCTGGCGCTCAGGACCTTTTGGAACTTCTTGGTGATCACGTTTCTTCTCTCTTGTCGAATCGTTTGGCGGCGGCGGCGGCTAAGAGCATCTAACAAAACCCACCGTATTAGAGACTTTGGCACCGCGTAGCGGCGCTAGGGCAGGGTTTCGTTAGGCGCTCTAAAGGGCCTCCCCCCCGCCGCCGCCAAGAGCGGGAGGGAGGGATTGGTGACTAGAACGTCGTGCTGGTACCGTCGGCGAGGACCCAGTCGAGGGTGGTCTTGCCGCTGGCGTACGTGACGAAGCGCAGCTTGGCGTGACGGCCGTCGGCGGTCTTCACGACGTAGACCTGCGGCTTGGGGGTGACGGCATGCGTGGGAGCACCGGCGTAGTTGAACCAGTCCTTCATGGCGCCGTTGCCGTTGGCGTAGGTCGTGGTTTGGCCGGCGTACTCGAGGTTCGTGTCGGCGGTGAAGCTACCGGCGGGAACCGAGCCCAGCGTGGTGATGTTGGTCGCCTCGGTGAGCAGCGCTCCGCCCGAGGAGCTGGCATGGCCGCTGGTGCCGGAGTTGGTCCGCACCTTGGTGCCGTGGAGGGCGAGGTCCCAGTCGAGGCTGGCCTTGGCCGCGGTCTCGTCGGCGAGGGAGACGGTTTCGCCCGTGCGGAGGCTGAGGTAAACGACGCTTCCGGACCCGGGGGCATTGAATTCCTTGCTGGTGTAGGAGGAGGTGAGCTCGGCCCACTTCATGGTCACGTAGCGAGCCGTGCCGGCGTCGTCGTAGTACTTCGTGATCTGCATCTTGTAGAACTTGCCGGAGTTGGCGCGGACGACGTAGACGTGATCCCGAGGGGTGACGATGTGGTCAGGGGCGCCGGAATAATGGTACCAGGCGTCGCCCAGGAGGAAGCCGTTGTCGATGGCGGTGCCGGCGTCGTCGCTGTCCTCGGCGTCGATCACGTAGCCCGAGGCGTCGGCCTTGGTCAGCGCGTCGAAATTGGCGCCCGCATGGCGCTTCACCGAGACGGTGCCGGTGCCGGAGATGCCCGAGTTGGCGAGGATAGAGGTCGACTTGAAGGCGAGGTCCCACTCGGTGGAGTTCTCGGGAGTGGTGGGAGTGACCACGGCGCCGGTCTCGAAGCTGAAATAGGTGAACTTGTTGGCTTTGGCCACGTCGGCGTCGATGACCGACGTGTTGACCGTGACGCCGTTCTGTTCTTCGGTCTGGGTGTTGGTGTTCGTGTTGGTATTCGTGTTGGTGTTCGTATTGCCGTTCGGGTCGGCTCCGGCGAGGTTGGGAGCGCAGCCCGCGAGGCTGGCGGCAAAGAGGCCCGCGAATGCGAGCTTGGCGGCAGGATGATTCAGGGGCAGTCGCATAATGATCATCGTATCTCCATGTGAGAGGGGGGAACTAGAATCGGGCTGTGAGTCCCGCGAGGACGGTTAACGGTTGCATGGGGGTGTAGACGGGATCCGCGATGTTCAGGAGGTTGGTTCCTTGGACATGAGCGCTCAATTGTTGGGTGATCGACTTGGTGAGGCGTGCTTCCAGCGTGGTGTAGGCGGGGGCCATGGTGGTGCTGGTCACGCCGTTGGTCGTGCTGTGGAAGGGACGCTCGCCGTTCAAGGCTCCGCGGACGTAGAGCCCGAGGCCCCAGGGGTCGTGCTGATAGCGGGCGGTCAAGGTGCCCTTGTGTAGCGAGCGCCCTTCGAGCTGGAGGCCCGTGGAGCGATCGAGCGTGTCGTTGAGGGTGTAACCGGGCTCGAGGATGAGGCCCTTGAAGGCTTGGATCCGGAGGGAGGCCTCGACGCCGCGGGTCATGGCAGACGCGACGTTCACGTAGCGGTACTGCGTGACGGTATCGGCGGTCCCGGCTCTCGCCAGCTCGGTCTGGATCAGGTTGGCAATCTCGTTCTGGTAGAGGTTCGCGCCGAGCCATGCCCAGGAGGTCAGGCGGGTTTCGAGGCCGACGTTGAGGCTGCTGGAGGTCTCGGGGTTGAGGTTGGGGTTGCCGACGACCTCGTAGCCCGCGCTGACGTTCTGGAACTGCATCATGAGCTCCTTGAAGTCAGGGGCGCGGAAGCCCGTGCCGAGGCTGGCGCGCAGCGTCACGGTCTGGGTGGGGTCGTAGCGCAGGGCGACCTTCGGCGCGAGATTGGTGCCGTAGCGCGAGTCGAGGTCCGCCCGCAGGCCGGGAAGCACCAAGAGCGACGGGAGGGCCTGCCACTCATCCTGGGTGTAGAGGGCGGCCCGGACGCGATCGCCGTAGGCGGCGTTGAGCCGATCGGTGCTCAGGCGCTCGTAGGCGACCTCGGCTCCCGAGGTCAGGATGTGAGCGAGGCCCAGCGCTCGCTCGTCCTGGACCTGAAGCTGCGTGAGCTGGTCGATCGTCTGTTCGTACTGATCGAGGGCGTTCGAGTTGCGCTGATCCTTGAGGTACTGATCGCGGTAGTGGTTGTAGTAGGCGGTGACCTTGAGGTTGGCGAGGCCGGGCAGCGTGAACTCGGGCTCGATCGCGGCCGAGAGGCTCTCGGTGTTGTTGGTCCGATCGAAGATGGCGCCGGTGGCGCTGGAGTCGATGCCCTGCTGGATCCGGTTGAAGTAGTCGAGGTGAGTCTTGACCTGCAGATCGCGCGAGAGGGTGAAGCTGCTGTTGTTGGAAAGCGTGACCTCGTTGAGTGAGTTGCCGGTGGTCCCGGGGGTGCTGGGGGTGAGGTCGTAGGCGTCTTGTCGCCGCCAGCCGGCCGTGATGCGGGTGTCGACAATCTCGGTCTTGTGGGCCATGGTTCCGCTGAAGACGCCGGTGTTCAGGGAGCCGTAGAGGCCCTGGGTCTCGAAGGAAAGCGGTTTCTTGGCCTGGCGGGTGATGAGGTTGACGACGCCCGCCATGGCTTCCGAGCCGTAGAGGGCCGAGGAGCCGCCGCGGACGATCTCGACGCGCTCGATGCTTTCGATGGGGAAGCGCGTGAGGTCGACCGTTCCGCTGAGGCGACCGGTGATGCGACGGCCGTCGACGAGAATGAGAACGTGCTTGGAGTCGAGTCCTTGGAGTCGGATGCCCTCGCCCTGCAAGGCGGAGAAGACTTCGATGCCCGTACGGGACATGAGGAGGTCGGCGACGTTGACGGCGCCGGAGGCCTCGATTTCGCTGCGGGTGATGACCTCGGTGGCAACCGGGGTATCGGCGAGGCGCCGCTCCGTGCGGGTGCCGGTGACGACGACCTCGTCGAGCAGGGGCGTCGCAGCGGCTCCCTGGGGAGCTTTCGCGAGGGCCGGCGAGGCGATGAGGGGGAGGGTGGCGGCGGCCAGAGAGAGGAGGGTGCGGGAGGGGGCGATCATCGGGGTCTCCGTTTGAGCTAGGTGCGAATGATTCTCAACGAGGAGCAAGCATAGAGTAAATGAGAATTAGTTTCAAGTGGCTTGAGAGTAATTCTCATTAATTTCTTTCACGGGCTCGTTGCTGCCCGGTCATGGCTTAGGGGCCGATTCCCTTTTTAACTTGCTCTCAAGGGGCTCCAGCGCTTGCCATGGGGGCGTGCATGGGGTATGATTTCGGGGCTATCTGAGAATAATTCTCACTATGCGTCCATATGCCACTGGAAAGGCTTCCCATGATCCGCTCTCGAACCCTTCCACTCGAGTCCGCCAGGTCTCCCCGTCCGGAACTCCGGATGCTCCTCGTCCTCGTGCCGCTCTTGGTTTGCACCCTCCTGGTCGCGGTCGGCGTCGGCGCGGTGGGGATCAGTATCCCGCAAGTCCTCTCGATCGCCCTTGCCAAGGGGGGCATGACGCCCCTCGTCGAGTTCTCGCCCCAGCAGCAGGGAGTCCTCGAGGCTATTCGCTTGCCGCGAGTCTTGCTGGGAGCGCTGGTCGGCGCGGGCCTCGCGGTCTCGGGCGCGGCGATGCAGGGGCTCTTTCGCAATCCGCTCGCGGATCCGGGCCTGCTAGGCGTCTCGAGCGGAGCCGCCTTGGCCGCGGCCTTGACGGTCGTCCTCGGGGCCGAGGCCCTCGGCTTCTACGCCCTTCCCGTGGCGGCCTTCCTCGGCAGCATCGTCACCACCGTCTTGATCTACGCGATCGTCGGCAAGAGCGGCCGCTTCGACGTCAGCACCATGCTCCTCGCCGGGATCGCCATCAACGCTCTCTGCGGAGCCGGTACCGGCTTATGCGCCTACCTGGCCACCAACGAGCAGCTCAGGACCATCACCTTCTGGCAGCTCGGCTCGCTGGGCGGAGCCACCTGGGACAGCCTCTGGATGGCCTTCCCCTTCATCCTGGTTCCGCTCTTCGTGCTTCCGTTTCTCGCCAACGCCCTCAACGCCCTCCTACTGGGCGAGGCCAACGCCCGCCACCTCGGGATTCCGGTCGAGATGGTCAAGTGGGTGATCGTCACGCTGGTGGCGCTCGGCGTCGGCGCGGGCGTCGCCGTTTCCGGGATGATCGGCTTCGTCGGCCTGGTCGTCCCGCACCTGATTCGTCTCTGGCTCGGCCCCAACCACCGCGTCTTGATTGGGGCCTCGGCGCTTCTGGGAGCCGCCCTCCTGGTCGCAGCCGACACGATTTCCCGCGTGATCGTCGCTCCGTCCGAGCTTCCCATCGGCATCGTGACCGCCTTCATGGGAGCCCCGTTCTTCCTGTTCCTCTTACTCGGCAAGCGAGGAGTCGCACGATGATGCTTTCCGTTCGAGACCTCTCCTTTACGGTTCAAGGCCGAAACCTGCTCTCGCAGATCCGGATGGATCTCGCGCCCGGCGAACTGCTGGTGGTGGTCGGTCGCAACGGGGCCGGCAAGAGCACGCTCTTGAAGCACCTCACCCGGGACCTGCCGGTGACGACCGGGGAGATCCAGCTCTTCGGGCAGGCGCTCGAGGCGCATTCGGCGAAGGATCTCGCCTGCAAGCGCGCCGTGCTGCCACAGCATACGCAGCTGGACTTCGCCTACGCGGTCCAAGAGGTCGTCATGCTGGGGCGGATCCCCCATCAGCGCCGCCATGCCGAGACCGCGGACGATCGCCGGATCGTCCGCGAATGCCTCGCGCGCGTCGGTCTCGGGGGCTACGAGGAGCGAAACTACCTCACGCTTTCGGGAGGCGAGCAGCAGCGCGTCCACCTCGCACGCGCCCTGGCGCAGCTCGAGGGCACGGAGGGCGATCGCCTCTTGCTCCTCGACGAGCCGACCAGCAGCCTGGATCTCGCCCACCAGCACCAGATCCTCAAACTCGCCAAGGAGCTCGCCGCGACGGGCGTCGGGATCCTGGCCATCCTTCACGACCTCAACCTCGCCGCCCAGTACGCCGATCGCATCCTGGTGCTGGCCGCCGGCGAGGTGCTGGCTTACGGCACTCCGTTCGAGGTCCTCACCACCGAGATCATCGACACGGCCTTCGGCCATCCGGTCGTGGTCATGCGCCATCCCCAGGCGAACTGCCCGCTCATCGTCTCCCTTCCCGAAAAGGCTTCGACGCCGCGCGAGCCGGTGCTGGCAGGCTAGACCCCTCGGACGTTCCCTGACGCATCCAGGCGAAAGGCGCCGCGGACCGAAGTCCGCGGCGCCTTTCGTGCGTTTGAGTCGAGACTAGCCGACGAGGCTCTCGGCCAGCTCGCGCCAGGTGGTATCCTCCGGGATGCCGGGCTTACGCTTGCCGAAGAGCTGGACGATGATCTCGCCGTCCTTGTCGAAGAACTCGAGGCTGGTCACGATGCCCTCGGTGGTGGGCTTGCGAACCAAATACGCGCTCTCCACGCCCTTCTCGAGCAGGTGAAGGTTCAGCTCGGGATCGAGGATGTTGAACCAGCCGTCGTGATCGACCAGGCGCTTGATCGTCCCGGTGTAGATGCCGATCATGCCGGAGTTGCCGACGAAGATCATGATGGGGAGCTGAGTTTCGGAGGCCGTTTCCAGCACCTTGCGATAGGCGTTCAAGGCGACGGGAACGGCGAAGTCCTCACCCGCGAGGCGGAGTGCCTGCGTCCGGGTCAGGCCGTTCTTGCGGACCATGGTATGGAAGTCGTGAGTGTCCTTGAGGTTGGCCCACTCGGTGCGGAAAGCGACGAGGTCCACCTCATCATCCGACTTCTCGGCCTTGGCGGGCTTGGCAGGCTCGACCGACTGGGTCGTGCTCTGATCCTCGCTCGATTGGGCCGCGACGAGCGCCTCGAAGGCCCCGATGTAGGCGTCTTCCTCGAGGTAGACCTTGTGCATGGCCTCGCCGTGGCGGTTGAAGAACTGGAGGCTCCGGCGGGTGCCGCGGGGGGATTCTTCGACGAGGGCGAAGGCCGAGCTCCAGCCGTGAAGGAAGATCCGGAGATCGAGGATATCGGGGGTCTCGCCGTGAACCAGGCCCACCATGCCGGTGATCGAGAGGTTCTTGAAGAGACCGGTGTGCTCGATGACGCAGTTCTCGTTGCGGGTGAGCGCCATGACGGGGCCGAGGGCCTCGCAGGCGCCGAGCAGCGCTTGCCAGTCGGGCGTCAGGCGGGTGGCCGACTTGCCGACCAGCGCGGCGACGAGCTCGGCTTCGGAAACGCCCAGCTCCTTGGCGGCGTTCCGCTGGCGGAGCCGGGGGTTGCTCTGGCGCAGCTGCTCCCAGCGCGTCAGCAGATCGGTGGGCGAAACGGCGGTTTCCATGGTCATGAGGAGTTACCTTTCGGAAGTCGGGGTGGGGACTACGGTTTGGCCGTCTTGGGGGCCTTCTGGGCGCTGTAAAGCTCGTGGCGCAGTTCGGTGAGCGCCAGACCGGTGCGGGGGCCGAAGCTGAGCAAGAGGAGGTCATCCATGGCGATCACCCGCTTCATGGCGCCCGCCGGGGTTTGCGCGAGGCCGGGGAGCTTGAAGATGGCGTCGGCACCGCCCAGGCTCTTGGCGCCCGACTCGGTGATCATGACGATGTCCGGGGAGGCCTTGATCGTGGCCTCGGCCGTGAAGGGCTTGTAGCCCGTGAACTCGGTGACGGCGTTCTGTGCGCCGGCCAGGGTGAGCATCGCGTGCGCGGCGGTGTCCTTGCCGGCGACGTTGAGCGAACCCGCGCCGCGCGCGTAGATGAAGAGCACCTTGAGCGGGCGTGAGGGGGCGGAAATAGCCTGTGCTTCCATCGTCTGGCGATTCAGGGTGGCGAGCAGCTTCTTGCCTTCCGCCTCGACGCCGAGCGCCCGGGAGATCAGCTGGATGCGATCCCGGGCGCCCGATAGGCTTTGCTCGTCCGAGACGAGGAGGACGGAGACGCCCATCGCGCGAAGTTGGTTCAGAGCGGACGAGGGCTCGGCATCCTTCGGAGCGATCAAGAGCGATGGATTGAGGGCGATCACGCCCTCGGCCGAGATGCGCCGATCCTGGCCGATCTTCGGCAGTCGGATGGCCTCGCGGGGATACATGCTGGTGATGTCCGTGCCGACGACCCGCGAGCCGGCCTTGAGCGCGTAGACGATCTCGGTGACGCCGCCGCTGAGGGTCACGACGCGCTTGGCATCGCGGATCTGGACCTTGCGGCCCGAGGCGTCTTCAAGCTGCGTCCCGGCGCTTTGGGCCCAGGCGGCCGGCGTCAGGGGGGCGGTGACGAGCGAGAGGGCCAGCAAAGCCGGGACGGCCGCGGCCAACCGCTTCAAGGAATGGTTCATGCATCCTCCACGTATGCCTTCAGGATCTCCGAGTCAGGGACTCCCCCGGCCCGCGGGCCGGGGGAGCGATACGCTTACCTACCAGGGAAGAGCAGCCGTACTTGCCGTCGACGTAGTCCGTGAACTGAAGCCTGGCGAGGCCGCCGTCGGCCAAACGGATCGCGTAGACCGCGTTCTTGGAGGTCAGGGCGTGGGGGGCGCGGTCGTAGTTGTACCAAGCGTCGAAGACCGCGTTGTCGCCCAGATCGGCCTTCGCCGGAGGGGGGGGCGTGTAGTCGATGGTCACGGACTTGGTGGATTGGGCGAAAGCCGGAGTGCCGGCTGCGAGGATGGCGAGGGCCGAGGTGGCCTGGGGAAGCGGCGAGAGAGGGCGCGGGATCATCTAAAGGGGGTCTCCGTGGGAGCTACATGCGAATAATTCTCAGAGAGAGGCAAGCATAATTTACTCAAGAGCAAATATCAAGTCTTATTGAGAGTAAGTTTCAATAAGCCGCCCTCCAGCATCAATGCTGGAGGGCGGCCTGCAGTCGCTTGGGGGCCCGGAGAACGAGACCTCCAGGCCTGCTCTGGTTGACGGTAAACGCCAGGTCGTGACGATCGGGCGCGGGCGCCCGCCACGACGGCGATCGCGTTAGGGTTGGGGGGCCTCGATCTCGGCGTACTTGAACTTGGGGTTCCCCGAGGTGCCGGCGTCGCTGTAGTAGCTGAGCATCTGCAGCTTCATGTACTTGCCGCCGGCCGTCTTCACGACGTAGACCCGGTTCTCCTTGGGGCTGATGATCGGGGGCATCTTCGAGGTATCCGTCTGGTACCAGCTGTCATCCCCGAGGAAGGCGAAGTGCAGGTCCTTGATCGCGTTGCCGGTGGGGGCGTTGGAGTCGACGACGTAGGTCGATTGGGAGGCCGAGGGAGCGGTCTTTAGCGCCTCGAAGTCCTGCGCATTGAGCCAGGTGACCGAGACGCCGCCTTTGCCTGACTCTCCGCCGTTCGATTTGATCCGGTGGCGCTGGAAGGCGAGGTCCCATTCGGTGGAGTCTTCGGGAGTCGCGGGCGTCACCAGGGAGTGACTCGCCAGGTTGAAGTAGATCCAGGCCTCGGAGGCGGTGGCGTCGATTTGCTGGGTGTGGACCGTGCCGTTCACCGTCTGGGTGTCCGAGGGCGTCTTATTCTCATTCTCGTCGCCCGGGGTGGTGACGAGGTCGGCGGCGCAGCCGGTGAGGCTCGCGGCGACGAGGCCGGCGAGTGCGAAGCGGGTCCAGGAGTGGGAAGGGTTCTTCATGCATTCTTCTCCGTGCAAGAGGGGGGGCGGCGGGGGATGCCCGCGTCGTCCGCGGTAGGAACCGTGCTTAGTTCGCGGGGGGATCGATCTCGGCGTACTTGAACCTGGGGTTGCCCGAGGTGCCGGCGGCGTCGTAGTAGCCGAGCATCTGCAGCTTCACGTACTTGCCGCCGGTCGTCTTCACGACGTAGACCCGGTTCTTGGCGCCGAGCTTGTGGGTGTCGCTGTAGGTGTACCAGCCGTCGTTTCCGAGGAAGGCGAGGTGGCGATCGCCGATCGTGTTGCCGGTCGGCGCGTGGGAGTCGATGACGTAGGTCGATTTAGAGGGCGAGGGGGCGGTCTTCAGCGCGTCGAAGTCCTGAGCGTCGAGCCAGGTGACCGAGACACCGCCCTTGCCGGAGTCTCCGCCGTTCGACTTGATCCGGTGGCGCTGGAAGGCGAGGTCCCATTCGCCGGAGGTCTCGGGAGTCGCGGGCGTCACCTGGGAGCGGCTCGTCAGGTTGAAGTAGATCCAGACCTGGCCGTTGCTCGCATCGAAGGACTGCGTGCTGACGGTCGTCCTCGCCGAGGCCTGGCCGCCGAGGAGGCTCAGGGAGGCGAGCCCGACGATCATGAGGCGCGCCAGGGCGGGGCGCTGGGGGTTTCGCATGAGGCATTCTCCTTGGGGTGGGGCTAGAAACGGGTCGTGACGCCCGCCATGACCGTGAGGGGAGGGATGGGAAGGTAGGCCGGGTCGCTCGCGTTGAGGAGGTTGTCTCCTTGCAGGAAGAGCGAGATCTCGCGGGTCAGGACCTTCGTGATCTTCATGTCGAGCGTCGTGTAGGCCGGCGCCATGGTCACTTCGGTGACGGTGCTCCGGCTCTCGGAGAAGGGGCGCTCGCCGACCAGGGCGAGCTTGGCGTAGCCGCCGAGCCCCAGGCCTTCGTGGTCATAGCGGGCGATCAAGGAGCCGGAGTGGAGGGCGCGCCCCGGCAGCGGCCGGTTCTCCGTTCGGTTCAGCGTGTCGTTCAGGGTGTACCCGGGTTCCAGGACGAGCCCCGGAAGCACGTTCAGCCTGAGCGAGCTCTCGATCCCCCGGGTCATGGCGGAGGCGATGTTGAGGTACTGGTACTGGGTGTACGAGCTCGTGCCGTCGTCGGGACGGAGCTGGGCGTCGATGAGGTTCGAGACGTCGTTGAGGTACAGGTTCAGGCCGAGCCAGGCCCAGGGGGTGGGTCGGGCTTCGAGTCCGAGGTTGTAGCTCATGGAGGTCTCGGGGCGGAGGTTGGGGTTGCCGAGGATCTCGTAGTTGATGGCGGGGTTGATGAAGCGGAGCATGAGCTCCTTGAAGTCGGGGGCGCGGAAGCCGGTCCCGACGCTGGCCCGCAGGGTGAGGGAGTCCATGGGATCGAGCCGGAGGGCGAGCTTCGGGGCGACGTGCGTGCCGAAGCGGGAGTCGGCGTCCGCCCGCAGGCCGGGCACGATCATGAGGCGGGGGGCCTCGAGGGCCTCCCATTCGTCCTGGAGGTAGAGCGCGGCCCGGACGCGATCGCCGAAGGCGCTCTGCAGTCGCTCGGTGTCGAGGCGCTCGTAGGCGAGTTCCGCTCCCGTGGTGAGCACGTGGGCCATGCCGAGCGCTCGCTCGTCCTGGACGTTGAGCTGCGCGAGCTGGTCCCGGGTCTGCTGGACCTGGTCGAGGGCGCTGGCGCCGCGTTGATCCTGGAGGAACTGATCCCGGTAGAGGTTGTAGTAGGCGCTCACGCGAAGCCGCTCGAATCCGGGCAAGCGGAACTCGGGTTCGAGCCCGGCGGAGAAGGTCTCGGTGAGGTTCTGGCGGTCGAAAATCGCGCCCGTCGCGCTGCTGTCGATTCCGGTCTGGTTGCGGCGGAGGTAATCGACCGACGACTTGAGCCGGACGTGCTCGTTGAGCTTGAACTCGCTGCGATCGTCGAGCGTCAGTTGCTCGTAGGAGTTGCCGCTGGTGCCGACGGTATCGGGAGTGAGGTCGAAGGCGTCGCGGCGGCGCCAGTCGACGGCGAGGCGGTGGTTGACGCTTCCGAGTCTGGTGGCGAGGGAGCCGCTCAGCACGGCGGCGTTGGAGTTGCCGTAGCCGGCTTGCCCCTCGAAGGAGGCTGTTTTCTCGGCCGAGCGGGTGATGAGGTTGATGACTCCCCCCATGGCCTCCGAGCCGTAGAGCGCGGAGGAGCCGCCCCGGACGATCTCGATGCGCTCGAGGGTGTCGACGGTGAAGCGGCTGAGGTCGACGGCGCCGTTCACGCGGCCGGTGATCCGCTTGCCGTCCACGAAGATGAGCACATGCTGGGTTTCGAGTCCCTGGAGGCGGACGCCTTGCACTCCGAGCGAAGGGACGATTTCGATACCCATGCGACCACTGAGCAACTGGGCGGCATTGAGGGCGCCGGAGGCTTCGATCTCGCGGCGGGTGATGACTTCGGTGGCGACGGGGGCATCGGCCATGCGGCGCTCCGTGCGGGTGCCGGTGACGACGATCTCGTCGAGGTGATGGACCGTCTCCGGGGGCGTTTCGCCCTGTGCTAGGGCCGGGAGGCTCACGAGCAGGAGGCTCAAGGCGGAGAGGGGGAGTAGGGGGCGGTGACGCGGCATCGGGAACTCCAGGCATGAGGGGGGAGGGGGGATTGTAATGAGAATCTTTCTCATTTGCTCGTTATGATGCAGGCTAGCGAGGCGGATGCTCAACGTAAAAACTACGGATAACCAAGTTAAGTTTCTTGCGGGAAGCCCGGGAAAGCAGGCTTGTGATCGGAATCGCCTTGTGCTACGATGAGTCCCTACGGCGATTTAACGCTGTTTTAATCTTCCCTGCTCCTCGGAACTGTGCCGGGGGGCCGTCTAGTCCGGAGGGAGGTGAAAAGAATGCTTCGGGCCTATGAAACTATGTACATCCTGCGCCCCACGATCGAAGAAGAGGCCGTGGATGCAGTGGTCACCAAGTTCGCGGACCATGTCACCACTAACGGTGGCAAGGTCGAGAAGACCGAGAAGCGCGGCCGCAAGCGCCTCGCTTACGAAGTCAAGGATTTCCGCGACGGCTACTACGTGCTCATGAATTTCGAGGCGGCTCCTGAGTCGCTGACCGAACTTGAGCGGGCTTTCAAGCTGAACGAGGACGTGATCCGTCACATCGTCGTGCGTCAGCCTGGCGCCAACGCTTAATAAGAGGACGCGTATGGGAATCAACCACATCACCCTCGTGGGGGAAGTCGTTCGCAAACCTGAACTGCGCTTCACCCCCAACGGGATCCCCACCGCCAGCTTTCAGGTCGCCGTCAAGCGTCCGCCCCGTCAGGAGGGTCAAACCTACGACGTGACGGATACCTTCAAGGTCGTCACCTGGCGCAAGCTGGCCGAGACGATCGGCGAGTCCCTGGACAAGGGTGACCTGGTCTCGGTGGAAGGCCGTCTTCATACCCGCTCGATCGAAACCCCTGAAGGTCAGCGCAAAAAGCTGATCGAGGTGGACGCCGTGAGCGTGGAGCCCATTCGGACCGGAGCGCCCCGCGCTGCCGAGCCCAGTGAGCCCGAGTACGAAGAAGCCGAGCCCGCCTTCGGGGATGCGGACGAGATTCCCTTCTAGTAGGAGGTTACCACATGGCCGCACCGGCTAAGCGTGGGGGCCGCATGAAGCGTCGGAAGGTTTGCTCCTTCTGCGTGGATAAGGTCACCATCATCGATTACAAGGACGTGATGCGCCTTCGCAAGTTCCTGACCGAGCGGGGCAAGATCCTTCCCCGTCGCGTCACCGGCGCTTGCGCCAAGCACCAGCGGGCGCTCACGGATGCGATCAAGGTGTCGCGCGAAATCGCGCTGCTGCCTTTCTCGATCGACTAAGGGAATTTTCCCTGAACCCTTACGGTCCGCCGGCTCATGCCGTCGGACCGTTTTTTCCATCGACGAGGCCAACGATGAATACCACCCAGCTCGATTCCTTTTTGAATGATGCCAAGCGCCTGCTCGCCGAGGTCCAGACCCTCCCCGAGCTCGAGGACTGGTACCTTCGCTACTTCTCGCGCGAACGCGGTGAACTCAACCAGCTCACCCGCGAGATCCCCAAGCTTCCCCCCGAGGAGCGCAAGTCCTTCGGTCAGGAAGTCAACCGGATCAAGGGCGTGCTGCAAGAGCACTTCGACGCGCGAAAGCGTGAGCTGGAATCCGTCGAGCTTGAGAAGAAGCTCCTGCGCGAGCGCATTGACGTCACCCTGCCGGGCCGCGCGATCGCCCTTGGCCACCTCCACCCCCTGACCCGCGTGCTCGACGAGATCATCGCCGTCTTCTCCAAGCTCGGCTACCACGTCGCCGAGGGCCCCGAGGTCGAGGACGACTGGCATAACTTCACGGCCCTCAACACCCCCGAGGACCACCCCGCCCGCGAGATGCAGGACACCTTCTATGTGGAAGGAGCCGCAGGCGCTGTCTCAGGCGAGGGTACGGCCGCCGGAACTGCGGGCGCCCGCCTGCTGCGCACCCATACCTCCCCGGTCCAAATTCGGGTCATGGAGTCGCAGAAGCCCCCCATCCGCGTCATCGCCCCGGGCCGCGTCTACCGCCGCGACACCGTGACCAACCGCCACTACCCGATCTTCCACCAGATCGAGGGCCTGGTCGTCGATACCGAGACCACCTTCGCCGACCTCAAGGGCACCTTGACCCTGGCGATGCAGGAAGTCTTCGGCAAGGACCGCAAGGTCCGCTTCCGCCCGTCCTTCTTCCCGTTCACCGAGCCCTCGGCCGAGTACGACATCCAGTGTATCTGCGGGGGTGAAGGCTGTCGCCTCTGCTCGCATACCGGCTGGTTGGAGATCGGCGGCTGCGGCATGGTGGATCCGAGCGTCCTGCAGGGCGTCGGCCTCGATCCCGACGTCTACCAGGGCTTCGCCTTCGGTCTGGGCGCCGAGCGGATCGCTCTTCTCAAGTATGACATCCCGGATATTCGCCTCATCTGGGAGAACGACCTGCGCTTCCTGCGCCAGTTTTAGCGCCCGCGGCTGTTTCGCAGCGCCCGCGGCTCATGGTTTGAAGCGCAAAGCGGTCCTGTAGAAACGTTTCCTTTAGGAGTGGTATTCCATGCGCATCCCCCTTAACTGGTTGAACGACTACCTGACTCCCCCTCTTTCGGACACCGCGGCGATCGCCTCCGCCCTCACCAACGCCGGCCTCGAGGTCGAAGGCGTCTCGCGGGTCGCGCCCGGCCTCGAATCCGTGGTCACCGGCAAGATCCTCTCCACCGAGCAGCATCCCAACGCCGATCGCCTGCGCATCTGCCAGACCGACGTCGGACAGGCCGAGCCCCTGCAGATCGTTACCGGCGCCGCCAACGTCGAGGCCGGGGACATCATCCCCGTCGCCCTCGTCGGCTCGGATCTACCGGGGGGCCTATCGATCAAGGCCTCGAAGCTTCGCGGCGTCGACTCCTTCGGCATGTACTGCTCCAAGAAGGAGCTGGGCCTGCCGCCGGACATCGACGGCGTCCACGTCTTCCCTGCCGACACCCCGATCGGCATCCTCGCCTCGGACATCCTCGGCATCGGTGACGTCGTCCTTGAGATCGCCGTCACGGCCAACCGCCCGGATGCCCTCTCGATCGTGGGCGTCGCTCGCGAGCTGGCCGCCGCCGGCCTCGCGACCCTGAAGGCTCCCGAGCTGGCGACCCTGCCCACGGAGCCCGCCAGCGCGGCCTCCGTGACCCTCGCCGACGCCGAGCTCTGCTCGCGCTACGCGGGCCAGGTCCTCGACGGCCTCACGGTCGGCCCCTCGCCCGAGTGGCTCGCCAAGCGCCTCGAGCTCGCAGGCATCCGCTCCATCTCCAACGTCGTCGACGTCACCAACTACGTTCTCCTGGAGCTGGGTCAGCCCCTGCATGCCTTCGACCTCACCAAGATCGACGCCGCCACCGTCACCGCCCGTCGGGCGCAACCCGGTGAGCGTCTCACGACCCTCGACGGCGAGGAGCGCGAGCTCGCGACCGACATGCTCGTGATTGCCGATCGCTCGGCCGCCCACGCGGTCGCCGGCGTCATGGGCGGTGCCGTTTCCCAGGTGACCGAGGCGACCACGGCCATCCTCTTGGAATCGGCCTACTTCCTGCCGAAGTCCGTCCGTCGCACCGCCAAGACCCTTGGCCTCGCGAGCGAATCGTCTTACCGCTTCGAACGGGGAGTCGATCCCGAAGGCACCCTGAAGGCCCTGGCCCGCGCAACCGCGCTCTTGGCCCAGGTGGCGGGCGCTCGCCCGGTGGGCGCCCCGGCGGAGGCGCTCAAGGAGGCCAATTGGCCCGCCGAGCTTACCGTTAGCTTGCGTCCCGAGCGGATCGCCAAGATCCTGGGCATCACCCTCCCCGTGAGCGAGATCAAGACCCTGCTCGAAGGCCTGGGCTTCCAGACCGCGGGCGAAGGCCCGATCTCGGTGACGATCCCCGGCTGGCGCCGCCACGACGTGACGCGCGAGGCGGATCTGATCGAGGAGGTCGCCCGCCGCTACGGCTACGACCGGATCCCGACCACGCTGCCTCGGCTCGATCGGGTGGGCGGCTCGTCGCCCCGCCATGAGCTGGAGACCGAGGTTCGCAGCATGCTCGTCGGCTCGGGCTTCGACGAGGTGATCACGCCGTCGCTGGTCAATCTTGCCAACCGCCAGGATTCCCTGGGCATGCCCGTGGTCCTCGCTAACCCCCTGGCGGAGATGACCGGCCTGCGTCAGTCCTTGCTGCCCGGCCTCTTGGAGGTGGCGCGCCATAACCACTACCAGGGCAACTCGGACCTGGCGATCTTCGAGATCGGCCGCACCTACGTCGAGCCCGAAGTCGGCCCGACCCGCGAATCCCAGGTCCTCGCCCTCTTCGCGATGGGCGAGATGGCTCAGGGCGTCTGGCGCCGGGCTCCCGAAGCCCTGATCGCCGATTTCTACTGGCTCAAGGGCGCTCTGGAGAACCTCTTCGAGCGCCTGGGCCTCGAAGGCGTCCTTTTCGTGGCCGCCGAGGCCGCCGAGGCCCCGGCCTCGCTGCACCCGGGTCGCGCCGCCAAGCTCCTGTACAAGGGAGAGACCTTGGGCTACCTCGGAGAGCTGCATCCTCAGCGCTACGCCGACACCGACCTTCCGGCCGGTGGGCGTGCCGCCGTGGGTTGGGTGGACCTCGACCGCATCCTGGCCGAGGGCAAGCATCAGCCGCATTTCGAGGCCTTCGCGCGGTACCCGGCGATCGCCCGGGACCTCGCCCTCGTGGTCGCCGAGGACTTGCCTTCCAGCGAGCTGGTGGCCGAGGTCAAGGCGCTCGGGGGAGTGCTTCTCGAATCGGTCGTGGTCTTCGACCGTTACCAGGGGCCGCAGGTCCCGCAGGGCCGGGTCAGCCTCGGCTTGAGCCTACGCTACCGCGAGGCGGGCCGGACGCTCTCGGACGCCGACGTGGAGCCGATCCACCAGCGGATCGTCGAGCGCATGGCCGAGCGCTACGGGGCCGCGCTGCGAGACTAAACCGGCGGCTCCCTTCGGATTCCCCTTGATTCTTTCAGGGGAATTCGGGGTAAACTGGGTTGGATACGCGCAAGCGGGGGCTTCTGCCGACGACGGTCGACCGCAGAGGCCCACGCCAGGCGCGATAGGTCAGTAACGAAAAGGAGCGCTCGGAGGGATGGGCACCCGTAAGCCAAAGAAACCGGAGAAAAAGGGGTTCCTCGCGGGCCTCTTGGCAGGGTTTGGTGGCGGCAAGAAGGCTGCTGGCAAAAAGAAAGGCGCCAAGGGCGGCAAGGGCGCTCCTGCCCGGAAGGGTGCCGTGGCGGCTAAGAAGCCCAGGCCCGCGCCTCCGCCGCCTCCTGACGATTTCGACCTCGACCTCGACGCGGCGCTGCAGCCGTCGGCCCCCATGGCCGCGCCGGCGCCCTCCTTCGGAGACATGGACGACGAGCTCTTCGCGGGGCTCGAGTTCGGCAATAACCCTCCTGACATGAGCGGGATGCTGCCTCCGCAGCCGCCCGTCGCTCCTCCGGTCTATCAGGCCGAGCAGCGCGTGCCTCCCGCCGCTCCCGCGCCGCAGCCTGCCGCTTCGGCGCCGGCTCCGGCTTTCGACGACTCGAGCAAGCTCTTCCCGGAAGGCGTGGACTCCTCGCTGGACGCCCTCTTCGACAGCTTCGAGCTGGGAGGCGCTCCTTCGGCTCCTCCGGCCATGCCGGCTTCCGCGCCCCCGGCAGCTCCGGCTCCGGCCCCTGCGCCTCCGGTGGCAGCCCAAGTACCCGTCTCTCCGCCGACTCCGATGGGAGCGCCGACCCAGCCGTTCCAGGCGCAGGCTCCGGCCGCTCCGGCGCGTCCGCAACCTCCCGCCGCGGCGCCGGGCCAGCCGCCTGCGGGCGACGGCCTGGTCTCGATCGGTAAGCTGCTGGTCGACCAGAACACCCTCAAGCGCATCATCGACAACGCCGAGAAGCGCGGGGCGGGTCTTTACACGACCACCAAGGTCATCTCGGAGTCCAAGGGCCAGGACCTCGATGCGATCCTTCAGGCCATCGACCGCTGCCAGGGCGTGGCGGGCTCGATGATCGTGGGCCGGGACGGCCTGGTCATCTCCAGCACCCTGCCTCCCGAGTACGAGAAGGAGATGATCGGAGCCATCGCGAGCTCGATGCAGACCAACCTCGACGTCCAGTGCAAGAAGATGAAGCTGGGTCCCGCCCGGCAGATCATCGTGGACACGGACGGGGGCGTGCTCTTGCTGATGTCCCTCGAGGTCGGCGTCTTGGTCGTGCTGTCGCAGAGCTTGATGCAGCTGGACCTCGCCTCGGTGCTCCAGGCGATCGCCGCGGTGGCTGAAAAAGCTTAAGGCATTCCGGGTACAATAAAGCTAGCAAGCGAGTCATCGGAGAGCGACCTTCGCGCCCGTGCAGCCGGGTCTTGAGGCGCCGCGACCAGCGGAAGGAGAACCGAATTGGCCATCGTCAAGATGAAGTTGGGCGAGATCCTCCTCAACGCCAACCTCATCACCGAGGGTCAGTTGAAGTCGGCGGTCGACATCCAGAAGCAGACCAAGGAAAGCCTCGGGATGATCCTGATCAAGCAGGGGTACATCACCGAGGCCTCCATCAAGGATGCCCTCGAGCTTCAATACGGCCTACGCTACATCAATCTCCGCAAGACCAAGGTTCCGCCCGAGGTCTTCAAGCTGATCCCCGAGAACCTGATTCGCCAGCATCAGATCATCCCGGTCAGCCTCGCCAACAATCGCCTGACCTTGGCCATGGTCGACCCGACCAACCTGATCGCCATCGATGACGTCCGCTTCACCGTCAAGGGCGTCACCGTCCAGCCGGTCGTCATCACCGAGGACGAGTTCTTCTGGTTCCTCGAAAACAACTCCAAGCAAGAGCCCGACGTCTCGGCCCACGACGGCGCTCCGACCATGGACATCTCCTCGGTCCTCGGCGAGATCGCGACCGACGACGAGCTCGAGGTCGTCGAGGAGAAGGAAGACAAGACCTCCGTCCTCGAACTGGAGCGCGTGGCCGAAGAGTCGCCGATCGTCCGACTGGTCAACTCGATCCTCACCCAGGCCATCTCCGGCACCAAGAAGGTCTCCGACATCCACGTCGAGCCCTGGGAGCACGAGATCGTCGTCCGCTACCGCATCGACGGCATCCTCCACAAGCAGTCCACCATCCCCAAGAAGTTCCTGCCGGCCATCGTCAGCCGCTTCAAGATCATGGCCAACTGCGACATCGCCGAGAAGCGCCTTCCCCAGGACGGCCGCATCCGCGTGCGCTTCCGCGGCCGCGACTGGGACTTCCGCTTCTCGAGCTTGCCCGGCAAGCACGGCGAGAAGCTCTGCATGCGAATCCTCGACAAGTCCGGGACCACCCTGGGCCTCGAGAAGCTCTTCATCTTCCCCGAGGATCTCGAGCTGGTCCGCGAGATGGCCAACCGCCCCTTCGGCATCATCTTCGTCACCGGCCCCACCGGCTCGGGTAAGTCGACGTCCCTTTACGCGATCCTCAACGAGCGCAACACCCCCGACGTCAACATCACGACCGCCGAGGACCCCATCGAGTACGACGCGCCGGGCATCAACCAGGTCCAGGCCAAGCCCGAGATCGGCTTCACCTTCGCGCGCATCCTCAAGGCCTTCCTGCGCCAGGACCCCGACATCATGCTGATCGGTGAGACCCGCGACAAGGAAGTGGCCAAGATCGCCATCGAATCGGCCCTCACCGGCCACCTGGTCTTCACCTCGCTGCATACCAACGACGCTCCGGGCGCCATCATGCGCCTCTCGGAGATGGGTGTCGAAGGCTTCCTGGTCTCGGCCGCGACCATCGGCATCATCGCCCAGCGACTGGTGCGCAGGCTTTGCCCCAAGTGCAAGACGTCGTACACGCCGGACATCCGGGAGCTCGATTACGTCGGCTACCGCTACGACCCCGACAACCTCCCGACCTTCTACAAGGGAGTGGGCTGCTCGGATTGCTCGAAGGGCTACTCGGGCCGCATGGGCGTCTACGAGATCATGAAGATCAACGACGAGCTTCGCGACCTGATCGCCCGCGGCGCCTCGACCGCGCTCATCCGCTACGCGGCCAAGCAGAGCGGCATGACCACCCTCAAGGACTACTCGCTCAAGCTGGTCCGCGACGGCCATACGTCGCTCGAAGAGGTCATCCGCGTCACCTTCTCGGGCGAGGGCGAAGAGAAGCTCTGCCCCTGCTGCCGGAACCCCATCGGCGACGAGTTCATGAAGTGTCCCTTCTGCCAGACCGACCTCAAGAAGGTCTGCCCTAAGTGTCACCAGCGCGTGGAGGAGGGCTGGAAGGGCTGTCCTTCCTGCGGAACCCTGCTCACCGTTTAGACTCCCGCGAGCTGAAAGGAAGAAACGCCTATGTACATGGAGGAACTCCTGCAACTGGTCTTCGACCGGGACGGCTCGGACCTTCACATCTCGCCCGGAGTACCGCCGATCGTCCGCATCAACGGCAAGCTGGTACGCACCGACTACGAGCCCCTCACCAACGAGGACACGCAGCGCCTGATCTTCTCGATTCTCTCCAACGAGCAGCGCAAGAACCTCGAGCAGACGATGGAGCTCGACTGCTCCTACGGCGTGGTCGGTCTGGGCCGCTTCCGCGTCAATGCCTTCCGTTCCAAGGGCGGCTACGCGGCCGTTCTGCGTACCATCACCACCAAGATCCCCCGCTTCGAGGACCTGGGCCTGCCCCCCTTGGTGCGCGAGCTCTGCCATAAGCCCCGTGGCCTGATCCTGGTCACCGGCCCGACGGGTTCCGGCAAATCCACCACCCTCGCGGCGATGATCGACAACATCAACGCCACCCGCGCCGAGCATATCCTCACCATCGAGGATCCCATCGAGTACGTTCACCCGCCCAAGATGAGCCTGGTCAACCAGCGTGAGCTGGGCGCGGACACCAAGAGCTTCGACAACGCCCTGAAGGCGGCCCTGCGCGAAGACCCCGACGTCATCCTGGTGGGTGAGTTGCGTGACCTCGAGACCATCCGTCTGGCCATGTCGGCCGCCGAGACCGGCCACTTAGTCTTCGGCACCCTTCACACCTCGAGCGCGATGCAGACGGTCGACCGTATCGTCGACGTCTTCCCTCCTCACCAGCAGCAGCAGATTCGCGTCCAGATCTCGAACTCGCTGGTGGCGGTGCTTTCGCAGACCCTGCTTCCCAAGATCGGCAACGACGGCAAGGGCCGCGGCCGCGTGATGGCGCTCGAGATCCTGATCAATACGCCGGCGATCGCCAACCTGATCCGGGAAGGCAAGACCGCGCAAATCTACTCCGCTATCCAGACCGGTCAGAAGTTCGGCATGCAGACCCTTGAGACCTGCCTGAAGGACCTCTACTTCAACAAGCTGGTCTCGTACGAGGACGCGCTCTCCAAGACCTCGCGCCCCGAGGACCTGATCCGCATGATCGGTGCGGCTCCCTCGGGCTCGATGGCGCAGGCGATGGCCCGCTAGCCGCGCCCCGGATGGACTAGGAGCCCCCCATGCCCACGTTTACCTGTAAGGTCCGGGACCACCGCGGCGAAGCCTTCATCAAGACGATCAACGGTGAATCCGCCGCGGAGGTCCGCAACCGCCTGCGGGAAATGGGCTACATGGTGGTCACCCCGGTCATCGAGAAGCGCGAGAACAAGATTGCGCTCAACCAGGCGTCGAGCCTCAAATTCCTCGAGCAGTTCAACGCCCGCCTCGCGCTTTCGGGCAAGGTGAAGCTCACCGACATCACGGTCTTCACCCGCCAGTTCGCCACCATGATCAACTCGGGCGTGGCCATGGTCCGCTCTCTTCACATCCTCGCGGAGCAGACCAATAGCCCCAAGCTCAAGCGGATCGTCGAGGACCTCAAGGCCCGTGTCGAAGCCGGTAACTCCCTCTCGGAGTCGATGGCCAAGCATCCGGAGGTCTTCGACAAGCTCTACGTGGGCATGGTCCGTGCCGGCGAGGCCGGCGGTGTGCTCGACGAAGTTCTCTTGCGGGTCGCGACCTTCCTGGAGGCCTCGAACAAGCTCCAGCAGCAGGTCAAATCCGCGATGACCTACCCCATCGTGGTCTGCGTCATGGCGGTCGGCATCTTCGTCGCCATGCTGGTCTTCATCCTTCCCGTCTTCGCGGATATGTTCGGGCAGATGGGGGCCAAGCTGCCGGCCTACACCCAGTTCCTGATCGACCTCAGCAACATCATCGCAGGTCCCATCGGCCTCGGCATCGCCGCGGGCGCCGGGCTGATTGCCTTCATCTTCCGGCGCTGGTCCCGGACCGATCATGGCCGCCACTTCCTGGACAAGCACGTCCTGGAGGTTCCCATCCTTGGCGCGGTGGTCCAGAAGGTCGCCGTCGCTCGCTTCACCCGTACCCTGGGCACCCTGCTGCGTTCGGGCGTCCCCCTCTTGAGTTCGCTCGAAATCGTCCGTGACTCGGCCGGGAACATGATCGTCTCGGGGGCCGTCGAGGATGTCCGCCAGGCCGTCCGAGAGGGCGAAGGCATCACCCGCCCCCTCGAGAAGGCCGATATCTTCCCCCCGATGGTCACCCAGATGATCTCGATCGGCGAGGAGACGGGCGCCATCGACGCGATGCTCGAGAAGGTCGCCGACTTCTACGACGAGGAAGTCGAAGCGGCGGTCAAGTCCCTCACCTCGCTCTTGGAGCCCTTGATGATGGGGGGCATCGGTATCCTGGTCGGCTCGATCGTCGTCGGCATGTACCTCCCGATCTTCACCATCATCAATCAGGTCGGCCACTAACCGAGCGACGATTCGGACTCCCGAATCGTCAGAGGTTTCTTCGTTTCCGATTTCGGGAAGTAAGCATGTAGCACGTGTCAGTCTGCCCGAGGGAGGCGTCTATGTCCGTGTCCATTGCCGACGGCGAAGCGATCGAAGGCCAGATCGCCTGCTATCAGGCGTCGCGGGATGCCAAGCTCAGGGATCGGATCGTCCGACAGTCCCTGTGGCAGGTGCGGCATATCGCTCGCAGCTTCCGGGAGCGCGTGCCCGGCGGTCTCGACGATCTCGAACAGGTGGGGGCCATCGGCCTTCTCAACGCCATCGAGCGCTTCGAACCCACGCTCGGCCGCTCCTTCGAACCTTACGCCGGGAGCTTGATCACCGGCGAAATGCGCCATTACCTGCGCGACCACGGCCAGCTCGTCCGGCCGCCCCGGGAGCTCTTCGAGTTACGCGCCCGAGTCTTCACGGCCCACGCCCGCCTCGAACAGGAGCTGGGCCGGGATCCGACCACCGAGGAGCTGGCCCACGCCCTGAAGCTCGACGTTCCCAAGGTTCTCGAGGTCCTGGCCCTCGAAACGGGAACGCGCCCGCTCTCGCTGGACATGCTCAACGACGACGAGGAGGGCCGCGGCCGCCCTCAGCTCGTCGATACCCGCTACCGCTCCTTCCAGTTGGCGGCCGAGGACCGCATGATGCTGGCGGCTGCCCTCGGCAAGCTCCGCCACGTCTCGCGGGAGGTCATCGAGTTCGCCTTTTATCAGGACCTCACACAGACCGAAATCGCCCAGCGGCTGGGCATCTCGCAGATGCAGGTGTCGAGGCGCCTATCGACGGCGACCAAGGAGCTCTGGAAGATCCTCAACACCAAGCTCTGGTAGCCGTGGTGTCATTCCCGCGCAGGCGGGAATCCACCGGACTCCCGCCTGCGCGGGAATGACGGCAAGGGGGCTTTGCTAGCGGGGCTCAGTTGTCGATAATCGGGGCCTCGTAGACCTCGCGGCTCAGGCCTCTCGACACGATGATGGGAACGACCCAGTCACCGTTGGACCCCTGGCGCGCGGGCTCCAGGCGGACGGTGACCCGGTTGGGGCTGTGCTCCCACATGTTGTGGGTCACGGCGTCCACGATCATGCCCAGAGGCACCACCGTGAGGAAGTTGAGCCAGAAGATCGGGCGAATGTTTCGTCCGATGCGAATTTCCTGAGTCTGGTAGAAGGGACTGCGAACCGTGACCTTGTAATCCGAGCTGCGATTCAAGGGGACGGTGAACTCGGGAACGCGCTGGATGATGGTTTCCCCGCTCTGGATGCCTTGGAGCCGAACTTCCAGGTCCTTGCGGGGCTCTTGGACGTTCACGCTGACCTCGGAGGGGCTGCCTCCGATGAGGGTTGCGCAGCCGGTCGACAAGACGGCACCGGCAAGGGCAGTGGCAAAGAGTACACGCTTCATCCTGGACCTCCTGATCGTGCTTCAACCGTGAGGCATGGGCGCAGTCAATCTCGCGATCGCATGAGGTCTCCATGGTAGCAAAAAAGCCGGGGCCCTGGGGTCCCGGCGGATGAAAGGTTCTCCTGGTTAGCGCCTGCGGCTATCGCTCTAGCGAAGAATCGGGGCTTCGAGGAGCATGCGCTCGTGCCCGTGGTCGTTGGTCAGGAGGATGGGAAGCACCGAGTACTGACCCGTCGTGCTGCGGCGCTCCTTCTGGAGGCGGACGTCGACCCGATTCTTGTCATGCTCCCACATGTTGTGGGTGAAGAAGTCGATGCCCAGCCCAACGAATCCGATCACCCCAGCAGTGCAGCAGAAGTTGGCCCAGAAGTGCGGGCGGACGTTCCGCCGGACCAGCACTTCCTCGGTGACGTAGCTCGGGCTGTGGACCACGATCTTGTAGTCGGAGTTCCGGTTGAGGGAGACCGAGAAGTTCGACGCGCGGCGCGTGATCGTTTCTCCGTTGGAGAGCCCGATGATGCGGACCTCGAGATCCTGACGCGGTTCCTCGACGGCCACGTCGATCTGCGAATTACCGCCGCCAATCAGGGTCGCGCAGCCGGAAAGCGAAAAAGCTGCAGTGAGCGCGACGAGGAAAGGGAGCTTCGACATGGTTGCCTCCATTGGGATGATGATGCAAAAGTCTTGCTTGGTCTAAGGATTATACACCAGCCAGCGGGAATACGGCGCCATATCATCACTTCAGAGGGAAAAGATCGGCGTATTCCTGTTCCAGCGACCGGATGAACGCTTGGTCCTCACGCGCATGCGTGTTCTCGACCAGGTTACCGGCGTTCTGGATGCCGCCCAGGTAGTAGCGGGGGCCGAAGTTGGCCACGAGGAGGCCTCCGAGCCAGTCGCGATCGGCAATCGCGTAGCTCAAGAGACCGACCCAGGCGGCGTTCAAGGTAAACGAAGCGATGCCCGAGCCCCAATCCCCGGCGTAGATTTGGCCTGCGCCCGGCAACCACATCGAAAGCCGCTGCGCGTGGTCCGCCGAAAGGCTGGGCCGGTCTCGCCATGCGCGTAGGGACGCAGTCAGTGCTTGGCTTTGCGGGGTGGAAGGCAGGCGCTCAGCGGCTTGGGTAGCGGCATTCCAGCGCCGCGCTCGAATCTCGAGCCCAAGCAGGTGCCTCAGGGCTGAGGCTTCCACGCCCGGCATCACGGCGAGCCTTTCGTACTCGCTGCGGGCGAGATCCGGCCAACCCTTGAGCTCCTGGAGATGGGCCAGCTGCAAGGACCAACGGGCCTGAGAGCCGGCAGGGGCCTTCGCCAAGAGCGTCTGCAAGTGGCGCTGGGCCTTGAGCCAGTCCTTTTGAGCGAGGTAGAGCGAGACCAGCCGCTCTCGTGCAAACTCGGCCTGAGGGTGGTTGGGGTTGAGATCCAGGAAGCGCTCGATTTCCAGCGCGGCGAAGGCGGGCTCGATGGCGCTCATGTGCTCCGCGAAATCCAGCGTCGGAACGCCCGTAGAGGCAAAGGCCGGGGACGCGAAAGCCGATTTTGCGAGCGTGAGGATCAGCAGCAAGGCGAGAGGACGCAAGGGTTACTCCGGCCTCAGCGCCTCGACCTGCTCGGTCGCGCGTTGCAGGAAGTCGTGCGCGGTCTGCTGGTTGACCCGGCGCGCTTCGACCGCTGCCCCATAGATGCTTCCACCCCAGAAGGAGAGCGACAGGGCGGCTGCGGTCCCGCCAAGGACGTTGTTGCCGCGGCTGAAGTAATAGCTCGAGGCGAGGCCCGTGACCGCGGTGAAGAGGAAGGCGTTCAAGGCGTCGCTATGGCGTCCGAGGTAGAGCTGTCCGCCGCCGGGAACGAGCGACAGGGCGGCGGCGATCGCCGGATCCCGCTCCGGAGTGTCGAGGCGCCGCTGGGCCAACGAGGCCAGCGACGGATTCGCTTCGAACTGCCCCAGGGCCGTCCTCCAGTCGCCCTTGCGGGCGGCGAGCAAGCCCAGCTGCGCGGCCGCAGGCCCGCGAAGGGTGTCCGGGAGCTCCAAGAGCAGCTGCTTGGCCTCAGTCTCACGCCCGAGCCCCAGTTGAGCCTCCGCCAGGGAGTACCGGGCCAGGGGACTCAACGGGGAAGCTTCGGGGACCTGGCGCAAGGTACGCTCGGCATCCGCATAGCGCTTGCCCTTGAGGTAGGCCTTGCCGAGCCCGAGGAGGGCCTTGGGGCGTTCGTCCGCCGTCGGGTTCTCGAAGAGCCAGCGGTGGTATTCGCCGGCGGCGCGATAGACCTCGCCCTGGCGGTAGAGGGAGTCGGCGTAAGGCAGAGACGAGGTTTGGCTCAGGACGGCCAAGGCCAGCACGGTCACCATAGGTTTCGCTCCGTGGGAGGATCGAGGAAGAGGACGCGTCCGTTGCGTTGAACGGAGGGGTAGTGGACGTGGGCCTCGCCGTTTTCACGAAGGAAGCGGTCCGTGGTCATGAGCAGGCCCTGGATCGGTCCGTAGCGGGCGAACGCCTCCATCGAGAAGCGCGAGCACGAAGGAGACATCGGGCAGGTGGCGGCGTCCTGGTTCGAGAGCACGAGCTGGTAGCCCCGGATGGCCGCCATGAAGGGCAGACTTGCCCCCGCGGGAGGCTCGGCCGATTGGGGCCGCTCGTCGGCTGGCCGATCCCATGGGCCCCAAGGCTCGGCATGGGCGGGGCTCGCCAGTACGAGCCCCAGCAAAAGCAGCCGTCCGATCATCGCTCGTCGGCGAGAACCTGGACCTGGTTGCGGCCGCCGGCCTTCGCGACGTAGAGGGCGCGGTCCGAGCGTTCGATCAGTTCGGCGATGCGCGCATCCTCCGGACGGAGCGACGAGACGCCCAAGGAGGCGGTGATCTGGCGCAGGGGGTTGCCGTCGGGATCCGTGAGCTGGATCTCGCTCACGCTCTGGCGGATGCGCTCGGCCACCGTGAGCGCGCCGTCCAGGTCGGTGTCCGGCAGGGCGACGATGAACTCCTCGCCACCCCAGCGGGCCGCGAGATCCGAGAGGCGGACGGCTCCTTCGAGCACGCGGGCCACCGCGACGATGACCTCGTCTCCGAGCTGGTGGCCGAAGGTGTCGTTGAAGCTCTTGAAGTGGTCGATGTCCAGCAGGATCACTGAGAGGTGGCGATGATGGCGCCGGGACTGGGCGAAGTCGCGCGAGAGCTGATCCTGGAAGAAGCGCCGGTTGTGCAGGCCGGTCAAGGGATCGGTCGAGGCGCGCATGTTGGCTTCCTCGTAGAGTTCGACCAGGTGCTCGAGCTCGTTGGCGCGCTGGGTGAGCTGGGTGTAGAGGTGGGCGTTCTCGATGGCGATCGCCGCGTGGTGGGCGATCGACTCCAGGAGGGCCAGGTCCCGCTCGGTGAAGTGGTTGACGATGGCCTGCGAATCGACGTAAAGCACCCCCAGGACCGTCTGCTTGGCCAGCAAGGGCACGCACATGACCGTCCGGAGGTTCAGGGCCATGACCGAGGCCTGCATCTGGAATTCCTGGTCACTGAGGGCGTCGTCCACGCAGAGTGGCTCGGCCGAGTCGAGCACCCGCTGGCAGATGCTGCGGCTGATCGGATCGTCCTCGAGGGTCAGGGCGGCTCCCAGGTGGTTGAGGGCTGAACGGCAGACCAGCTGCTCGTTCTCCCAGAGGAGGATGTAGCCGCGCTCGGCCTGAGTGAGGTCCAGCGTGGATTTCAGCACCAGCTGGAGGACCTCTTCCATGACCAGGGTGGTGGTGATGGTGCGCGCGAGACTGTTGAGCATCTCGAGCTTGCGGCTCTTGTCCTCCCATTCCGAGTGGAGGCTCGCGTTCTCGATGGCGTTGGCCGAGACGGAGGCCAGGCTCATGACGACGTCCAGATCCTTCTCGTCGAAGGGCGCCTCGTCGGCGGGCCGGTCGACGTAGAGGGAGCCGACCACGCGGTTGCGGATCTTGAGGGGCGCCGAGAGCACGGTGCGGCCCGCGATCGCGGCATCCTTGGCCGTGAAACGCGCTTCATGCCGGGTGTCGCGCAGGCATAGCGGCTGCTCGGTGCTGAAGACCTCTTCGGCGATTGAGCGGCTGATGCGCCAGTCCTCGGGAGGCACGCTCTGGGGGAACTCGCGAATCTGCAGTGGCAGCAGCTCCTCGCCTTCCTGCTTGAGGATGAAGCCCCGCTTGCCTCCGACGATCTCCAGCAGCAGGTCCATGGTCATCTCCAACACCAGCGCGACGTCGTGAATCTGGCTGACCTTCAGGGAGAAGTCGATCAGCTGGGTCATCTTGCGGTTGGAGTGCTGGAGGTCGTCGAGTTGCTCCTGCTGGCCCCGCGCATGCCGCGTGAAGGCGTTGAGGTCTTCGTGGAGGCGCGTGAGGTGCCCTTCGAGGGTGTCGGAGGTCTGCACGGTCGACTCGGCTACTGGGAGGTAGGTCCGGCTCCAGGAGTCGCGGAAGGCCTCCTGGCGCTCGGCCGGGAGGGTCTGGACGAGGCGATCGCAGATGTTCTGGGAGAGCCGGCGATGGTCGTCGCCCCGCAGGGTATCGACTTCGGCCAAGAGCCCCAGGGCGCGGCCGTCGAGATCGGCCTGGCCCATCTCCTCGGCCAGGTGGATGGCCTTGCGCAGGTGCTCGGAAGCCAGAGAGCGCCGGTCGTTGCGGAGGTGCAGCTCGCCGAGGAAGAGGTGAATCCGGCCGATCAGGTTCCGGGCGCCCACCTCCTCAGCCTGGTGTAAGCTCTCGAAGGCCATGCGCTGGGCGGCCATGACGTCCTTGCTAAGGGCCAGGAGGTCTGCCTGCACGAAGAGCAGCTTGGCGGCCACGCCACGGGCCTCCGCCTCGTTGGCTTCTTTGAGCGCGAGGTTGAGCAGCGAGCGGACCTCTTCGCGCTCGTCGCTGCGCAAGAGCAGGGCCGCGAGAATCGGGCGCGCGGTGCTGGCGATGTCCGAGTGACCGGTCTCCTCGGCGTCCTTGAGCGTGGTTCGAGCCAGCGCGAGCGCCTCCTCGGTGGCGCCCAGGGTCATCAGGAGCTCGGCGCGGTAGACGTTGAGCGTCATCTCCAGATAGCGGTTGCGGGTGTCGAGGGCGATTTGCAGGCCTTCGTCGACGCGGGTCAGCGCCTCACCGAGACGGCCCAGGTGCATGGCGGCCATGCCTTCCATGGCGAGCGCCATGCCTTCGGCCATCCGGCTTCCCAGCTCGCGGGATCCCGTAAGGGCTTGCTTCGCGATCGCCTCGGCATCCCGGAACTCGCCGAGCTCCAGGGCGGTCGCCGACAGGTTCAGCTGGCTGAAGACCAACTCGTCGCGCTGGTCGATCAGGGTGTTGAGCCTCCGGGTCTCCTCGAAGGCCTGGTAGGCTTCCGTGTAGCGCCCGAGCGAGAGGTAGGCGTTGCCCAGCATCATGTTGGCCTCGTTGAGGCCCAAGAGGTCGTTGAAGCTTTCCTTGATAGCCAGGGCTTCCTTGAGGAGGGTCAGGCCCTTCTCGGTTTGCCCCTTGCCGCTCGACGAGAAGAGGAAGCCGAGGAAGGCGAGGCTCTCGCTGAGGGTGAGCATCTCGCCGTGCTCACGCGAGAGGTTGGCCGCCTCTTCGAGGAGAGGAGTGGTCTCGGAGGCCTTGCCGGTGAAGTAGTAAATTCGCCCCAGGGTCATGAGCGCGCGGATCCGGGCCTTGTGGTTGCCGGAGGCCTCGGCGACCTCCATGGATCGCGACAGGGACGCCTGGGCTTCTTCGTACTTGCCCTGGCTTTGCAGGGACTTGCCGAGGCTGACCAAGATGTTGGCAAGCTCCGAGGACTTGCCCAGGGTTTCGGCCATGGCGACGGCTTCCTGGTAGGCGGCCGAGGCGGCCGCGGAGTCGCCGAGCATGCGCTTGGCGTCACCCAATGCCGACAAGAGGTCGAAGCGCAGCGCCGAAGGCTCGGGCGGCGTCAGGGCCAGGCCGCCTTCGAGGAAAGCGCAAGCGGCCTCGTTGGCGTAGAGGGCGTAGTTGCGAAGACCGGCGTCCAGGCAGTAGGGGATGGCCCGCTCGGGTTGCTCCGAGCGAAGCGCGTGAGTGCCCAACTGGTTGAGGAGGTCCAGGTTGCCGGAGTCCTCGGCGAAGGCGGCTTCGAGGGCGTCCGTCAGGCGCGTATGCCAGGCGCGGGTCGCCTCGGGGCTGAGGTCTTCGAGGACGAGCGCGACGAGCGCGCGCTGCGTGAAGTCGACCTCGGTCTGTCCCTGGAGCAAGCCGGCCTGCACCAGCTCGTCGATCGCCTGGTAGAGGGTCTCTTCGTGCGGAATTCCGGGAACGCGCTCCAAGAGGGCGAGGCTGGTGGGGCGTCCGAGCATGGCGATCGCCTCGGCGATCCGGTGCGCCTCCGGGCTGAGGGCGGCCAGGTTCTGCCGCAGGAGGTCATGCCAATCACTGGGCAGCGCCCCTTCGGGGAGTTCGGAGGGCAGGACCCAGCGTCCCCGCTCCGCGCGGATGACGCCGGTATCCACCAGGTGCTGCAGCAAGTTGGAGAGGGATTGCGGGTTGCCGCCCGCCGCCTCAAAGGCCGCCCCTACAAAGCTCTCGGGCACCTGGGCGTGCCCGATCATGCCCTCGATCAACGCCCGGACGTCCGCCTGAGATAAGGGTTCGAGCCAGAGGATCGTCTCGGCTTCCAGACCCGTGCCTTCGGAGGTGCGGGTGGTCAGCAGGGTGAGGCCGCCTTCTGCAGCCATGCGTGAAAGCTGTTCGAGGACCTCCCGGCTGGAGGAGTCGAGCGTGTCGATGTCCTCGACGGCCAGGAGCAGGCCCTTCGCCTCGGCGACGGCGCGAATGAGGTCGGAGATGGCCGCGTGAAGGCGCCGCTTCTCCTGCTGGGGCTCCATCTCGAAGGCCGCATCCTCGGGGCGAGCAAGCTCGGGCAAGAGGCGCGCGAGGCTCATCCGGGCGGCATCGAGGATCTCGGGGGCATGCTGGCTTGCCAGGGGCAAGAGCTGGCGCAGCAGCTCGGCGATGGGCGCGTACGGCGCGCCGGTCTGAGGCGGGCAAGCAGCAAGGAGGAACGGACGGTCTCCGAGCTGGGCCTGGAACCGAAATTCTTTGACCAGGCGGCTCTTACCCATCCCTGCAGGCGCTACGAGGGTCCAGGTGCCGTTCGCAAGCTCACCAGAGTCGAAGCGCGAGAGGGCTTCGGCCCTTCCGACCAACGGTGGGCTGAAGAGATAGGCGGGTCCTTGCGCTCCTTCTTCTCCCAGCGCCAGCAGGAGCTCGGCGGCGTTGCTGGGGCGGCTCGCGGGATCCTTGGCGAGGAGCTGAGGCAGCAGGTCGCGCAGGTCCTCGGGCAGGGTGGCGTCGAGCGGGGGAACGGCCTGGCTGAGGTGCGCCCGCAGCATGGCGGCGGGGGACTCCGCCTGGAAGGGGAGCGCGCCCGAAGCGAGCTGGTAAAGCATGATGCCGAGCGAGTAGAGGTCGCTGCGGGCATCGACCGTGGCGCCCTTGGCCACTTCGGGGGCCATGTACGAGAGCGAGCCGCGGATAGGGCCGCCGATCCGGCCGGTCCGCTCCATGAGCCCGAAGTCCATGAGCTTGACCCGGCCATCCGGCATCACGCGCAGGTTTTCGGGCTTGACGTCGCAGTGGACGAAGCCCTGGGCGTGAATGTAGCCGAGGGCGCGAGCGGTCTGGATGGCGACGTCCCGGACTTGCTCGGGAGAGAGGGGGAGGGTTTCGTCGAGGGCCTTGCCTTCGACGACTTCCATGGTGAGGTAGGGCGAGCCGTCGTCGAGGCGTCCGTAATCGTAGGCCTCCACCAGGTTGGGATGGTGGAGGCGGGTCATCAGCCAGAACTCATGCTTGAGATGCTCGAAACGCTCCGGCGAGAGCGGATCGCGCGCCACTTTGAGGGCTACCTGGCGATCGGCGGTGCGATCTTGGGCCAGGTAGACGCTTCCCATGCCCCCTTCCCCGAGGAGGCGAATGACGTCATAGCGGTTGGCAATCTGGTTCATGGCGTCTCCCCGGCCAGGCTCAGTCGAGCGGCCGCCACTGCACGCCGAGTCGGATGGAGTCCTCTCCCGTGTTGAGCCCGCGGATCCACTGGGCGGTCAGGCCGTACTTGTCTCCTAGCCAATCAGGGTACCACATGCTGCCAAACCTGACGTCAGGATCGAGCGGATTGAAGACCTCGCCCTGCATGATGAGCCGGGGGGTGGCTTCCCAGTCGAGGCCGGCGCCGAGCTTGGAGCGGACCATGCCGAGGTGGAAGCCGATCTCGGGAGTGAAGAAGCCGGGCTTGCCCCAGGTGAGGTTCCAGAGGTTGCGTTCGCCGATTTCTTCGACGCCCAGGAGGAATTCGTCGCCCTTGGTGCGGACGGCGAAGTTGAAGTTGCCGTTGAGGTAGGCGCTGGGCCGGTTGGTATCCTGGACGAGGGCCGCGTCGAAGCGGGGGCTCAGCTTCGGGGGGCTGAAGCTCGAAGCGCCGACGGAGTTGAGCATGGTGCGCGAGCTCGAGACGATCTCCTTGAGATCCTGCTGCAGCTTGGGATCGGAGACCACGGTTTCGGCCTGGTAGGCGATGTGGTTGACCCGCTCGGTCACGAGGCGGATGTTGGCGATGACGGCCGACGTATCCTCGATCAGCTTGCCATCGTTGACGACGGCCTGGTAGGTCTGGCGCAGGCCATGGGACATGGCCTTGAGGTCCCGGACCATGATCGCGAGATCCTCGCCCTGGATGGCGCCGGTGACGGCTCGGGCATCCTTGATCAGGAGGGCGGTTTCGATCGCGACCTTGTCGGTGTTCTTGACGAGACCCCGCAGCTCGGCGAAGGCGGACTCGAAGTTCTTCATGCCGGTGCGCAGGGCCTCGGTGGTCTCGGGCGATTCGGCGAGCTGGCGCAGGGAGCTCAGAGCGGCCTGCGCCTGATCGATGGCGTTCTCGAGGCGGGCCGGATCCTGGCCGTAAACCGTCGTATCCGCCGTGAGGAAGGTGCTGATGGCCGGATCGTCAGGGGGGAAGATCTCGAGGGTCTTCTCGCCCACGAGACCCTTGGAGAGAATCCGGAAGCGGGAGTCTTCGAGGATCCGGGTCTGGGGGTTGGCGATCTCGAGCTCCACGAGTACCCGACGATCCTCGGGCATCAGGGCGACGACGCGGCCCACTTTCACGCCCATGAGGTAGACGCCGGCGCCCGGCACCAGGCCGTTCACGTCTCCGAAGACGGCCTTCAGGCGGTAGCCCTGGGGCTTGAACGAGAACTGGGTAAGCCAGCTCATGCCCAGAGACAGCACGACCGCCGAGACGAGAGTTACGATGCCTACTCGGGCGGCAGGGGTCAGCTTCACCGTCGATCCTCCCTATTGCGCACGCGGGGCCTCCGCCGAATCGTAGTGGGGCTCGCCGCGCAGGAACCCCGAGACCAGCGGGTCCTGGCTGGTCTTCATCTCCTCGGGCGTTCCGGATTCCAGCACCCGCCCCTTGTGGAGCATGGTGATGCGGTCGGCCGTGCGGAAAATGGTCGAAAGCTGGTGGGTGACGACCACCGAGGTCGCCCCGGATTCCCGAGCCACCCTCACGATCAGGTCCTCGATGATCGTGCTGGTGACGGGATCCAGTCCGGTGGTGGGCTCGTCGTAGAGAACGAGGGAGGGGTTGCGGACGATGGCTCGGGCGATCGCCACCCGCTTCTGCATGCCTCCCGAAAGCTCGGTGGGGTAGAGGTGCTCGGTGCCCGCAAGCCCCACGACCTCCAGCTTCTCCTTGACGATCCGCATCCGTTCGGCCTCGCTCATCTGAGTATGTTCACGGAGCACGAAGGCGACGTTCTCGCCGACGGTCATCGAGTCGAAGAGGGCTGCCGACTGGAAGACCATGCCCACGGACTCGCGCAGGCGCTCCCATTCGGGGGCCGAGTTGCGGGTGACGTCTTTTTCCCCCACGAAGACCGAGCCCTCGTCCGGGCGGATCAAGCCCAGGAGCAGGCGCAGGATGGTGGATTTGCCGCAGCCCGAGGGGCCGATGATCACCGAGATCTTCCCCGGCGGGAAGTCCATCGAGACCCCATTGAGGACCTGCTTGGGGCCGAAGGCCTTGGAGATGCGATCCAGCGTCACGTGGACCATGCCGGGGTTCACGTCGGGGTTTTCTGCGAAGTTCACGTCGGGGGTCATTGGCCGCCTCCCGGGAAGAGCCAGGACGAGAGGAAGTAGTTGGCGATGAAGATGGTGATCAGCGAGTAGACCACAGCGTCCGTCGTCGCCTTGCCGACTCCCTGGGCTCCGTTCGAAGTGTTGAGGCCCTGGTAGCAGCCGATGATGCCCACGACCAGGCCGAAGATCATCGCCTTGATGAGTCCTTTATAGATATCGGAAGGCGCGAGCAGTTGCTGGAGGGAGGTGAGGAAGACCTCGGGGGCGATCCCCTTCACGCCGGTCGCGATGCCGTAGCCTCCGGCAATGCCCACGAAGTCGGCGAGGAAGGCCAGGAGGGGGAGCATCAGGACGCAGGCGATGACCCGGGGGACGACCAGGAAGCGGATGGGGTCGGCGGCCATGGCCAAGAGGGCGTCGATTTGCTCGGTGACCTTCATGGAGCCGAGTTCGGCGGCGATGGCGGCGCCGACGCGGCCGGCGACGACGACGCCGGTGAGGGTGGGGCCGAGCTCGCGGACCAGGGCGATCGCCGAGACCCCGCCGATGACCGACGTGGCTCCGAAGCGAATGAACTCGTTGGCGATTTGCAGGGTGAAGACCATGCCCACCGAAAGCCCGGTGAGGAGCGCGATGGGCAGGGACTCGACCCCGATGAAGGCCATCTGGGCGAAGGTGTTGCGCCAGTGGATGCGGCCCGTGAGGATCTGCTTGGCGGTCTCTCCGGCAAGCATGACGATGGCTCCCATGGCTTCGAGGGCAAAGAGGGTTTGTTTTCCGACGCGGTCGAGGGCCGTGGACAGCAACGCGTACCTTTCCTGCCGGGAAGCAGCGATCATGCCTCGCTGCCGGAGTCGCAGCGGTCCCTCTCGGGATTCAGGGCCCCGGAGGGATGGAGGACTGTGTATACGTCGTTTCTTCAGGTCAGCTTCGCTGCCTTGCGAAACAGCCGCAGGCGCTAACCTTCAGGATTCAATTGTACCACGGTGGGGGGACGGTCAATCCTGCTGGGGTCAAGGCGCTTAGGCTTTTGCGGCCCTCACGAGATCGTGGAAGGCTTCCGGGACGTAGCTCATGTGGCTTTCGGGGAAGGTCCCCGCGAAGATGGACGCGCGGATGCTCTCCATGAGGCGAATCAGGTAGCGGATGTTGTGGAGGCTGATGAGGGTGTTGGCGAGCATTTCCTCGGCGCGGTAGAGGTGGCAGAGGTAGCGCCGGCTGAAGCCCGACGAGCAGGTGTAGCAGTCGCAGTCCTCTTGCAGCGGAGCGGGATCCTCGCGGAAGCGCAGGTTCTTGATGTTGAGGCGGCCCGTGGGGTGGAAGAAGGCGCCGTGGCGCGCGAGGCGGGTCGGCAGCACGCAGTCGAACATGTCGATGCCCAGCGCGACGCCGACGACCAGGTCGTCGGGCATGCCGACGCCCATGAGGTAGCGGGGCTTGTTCGATGGCAGGAGGGGCGTGGTGTGGGAGAGCGTGGGATACATCTTCTCTTTGGGCTCTCCCACGGAGAGGCCGCCCACGGCGTAGCCCGGGAAGTCCATGGGGACCAGGGCCGCCGCACTGCGTTCGCGCAGGTCCGGGTAGACGTTGCCCTGGACGATGCCGAAAAGGGCTTGTTCATCGGGGCGCTGATGCGCGGCCAGGCAGCGCTCTGCCCAGCGGGTGGTGCGGTCCACGGCCTTGAGGGCATCCTCATGCGAGCTCATTCCGGGCACGCACTCGTCGAACGCCATCATGATGTCGGCGCCCAGGCCGTTCTGGATGGCCATGGAGACCTCAGGCGAGATGAAGTGGGTGCTTCCGTCGATGGGGTTGCGGAACTTGACGCCGTCTTCGGTGATCTTGCGCAGTTCGGAGAGGCTGAAGACCTGGAAGCCGCCGGAGTCGGTCAGCATGGAGCCCTTCCAGTTGCTGAACTTGTGGAGGCCGCCGGCCTCGGCGATCAGCGCGTGGCCGGGGCGCAGGTAGAGGTGGTAGGCGTTGCCGAGGATGATGGACGCCCCCTCGGCGGCGACTTGGTCCGGGGTGCAGGCCTTGACGGTGGCCTGGGTGCCCACGGGCATGAAGACCGGAGTCTGGACGGTGCCGTGCGGGGTCTTGAGGGTGCCGGCGCGGGCGCGGCCGGAGGTCGCTTCGAGTTCGAATGAGATGGCGGGCATGCGAGTAAGCTTTCAGGACGAGGTTCGATGCTTCCTTAGATCCAGGTGGGGAGCCAAAGGTGCATCCGGTAGAAGGCTTGCGGGATGGGCAGGCCCGACCAGAGGGGATACCAGAAAATGAACATGCCGACGGCGGTGGCGAGGTAGGCGAAGGCCAGCACCTGGAAGTCCCGGTGGCGCCAGAGGCGGTCGATGAAGTAGGCGATGGCGAGGCACGCGAACGGGATCGTTTCGAACATGTAGTGCATGAAAACCAGCGAGCGAGGCTGCACGGCCCAGAGCAGGTAGAGTCCGAGTCCCATGGTGGAGAGGAAGAGGCCTGCCCAGAGCTTGCGGCGCACGGCGAGCACGCCCATGGTCAGCAGCGCGGGGATGCTGAGCCACCAGACGGCGGGGTTGCCGATGGCGAGGATGCCGGCGATCTTGCCTTCACCGACGGCCTGGTAGAAGTACCAGGTCGGCCGGTACATGAAGGGCCACTGGTACCAGGCTGACGAGTAATTGTGCGTGGCATTCAGGTTGGCGTGGTAGCCCCACATGGATTTCTGGAGCGTGAGGACCTCGCCGAGGTGATGCCCCTGGAGCATGTACGGGATGTAGCTCAGGAGGTAGATGGCGGCGGGGATGGCCACGAAGTAGGCCGCGCAGCGCGCGAGGAAGCCTGCGACCTGCATCGGCGTCATGCGGGCGGCCGACAGGGGCTTCCACATGTGCCAGAAGAGATGATGTAGGAGCAGCAAGCCGATGAGGCCCCAGCCGTAGAGCGCGGTCCAGCGGGTCGCCAGCGCGCAGCCGAGTCCGATGCCCGAGAGCACGAGCCAGCGCTCCTTGGTGGTTCGCGAGAATTCCCAGAGGCCGAGGGCGGCGACGATCAGGAAGCCGACCACGTAGATGTTGGTCATGGCGACCCGGCTCTGGACGAAGAAGACACCGTCGAGGGCCAGGAGGGTGGTGGCGATCGCCGCGATTCGCATGCTGCCGAAGACCCGGCGCGAGAAGAGGTAGAAGACGGCGAGCGTTCCCGTGCCGGCCAGCAGACTCACGATGCGCCAGCCGAAGCCGTCCATGCCGAAGGCGGCGATGCCGAGGGCGGCCAGGAGTTTGGCCAGGGGCGGGTGGGTCCATTCGTAGGGGTTGATGCCCTTGAGGTACTCTTCCGCCGTGCGGGCGTGGTAGACCTCGTCGAAGATCTGCTCGGGCGGGTAGCCGAGTCGGTAGAGGCCGATGGCGAGGAAGACGACGGCGATGCCGATGAGCCAGGCCCAGTCGGCGCGCGACCAGGTGGGGGCGGCCGGGATCGGGGCGGCGCCTTCGGGGGCCGAGGCCGCGATCGCGGGCGTCTCGACCGTTTCGACCGAGGCCGTTGCGGCTTCCGGCAAAGCGGGGGCTTCGTCGGGCGTCTCGGGCGCGGGAGGGCCGAAGAGCACGCGCCGCCAGCTGAGGGTAGGCTGCTGCATGGTTTCGCTGCGGCGGCCAAAGGTGTAGCCGATGAGATCCCCGAAGAACCACATGTTGACGAGGACGATGCCGATGATGAGCGCCTGCATGACACCGGGGGCGATCGCGTCGTAGAGCGGTTTGTGGTTGTAGAGGATGAAGGCGTAGAGGACGTTCAGCAGCGCGGTGACCGTGAAGGCCCAGTAGGCGGTTTTGAGGTAGCGGTTGAAGCCCGAGGCGAGGGCGAGGAAGGCGATCGCCGGGAAGATGTAGCGCTCATGCATCCGGGTGGGCAGGAGGAACATGCCGACCAGGAGCACGGCGGCCGCCAGGAAGATCGGAGCCGATCCCGCATGCCGCTTCCGATAGAGGTACAGGCCCATCCAACCACACAAAATCGCCACGAAGCCCAGGCCCAGGGTTTTGTGGGAGAGGCCGAGGATGGTGCGCGAGTCGGGAAGCCACATTCCGGTCGGAGCCCAGATGTTGAAGGCGTTCACCGAGGAATGCGGGTAGCCTGCGGCGGTCTGGGTCATGCGTTCGTAGAGGAACTGGAAGGGGCCGACGAGGCTCGAGCCGAGGCTGAGGCCTTCCTGATGGGGGAAGTAGAAGGGGGCGACCAGCGCCCAGACGACGCCGAGACCCACGGGGAGGGTGAGGGCCCAGCGGGCGGGACGGAAGCGGAACCACTGGCTCAGCATGAAGAAGGGGGCCAGGAAGAGGCCCTGGGGCTTCAGCATGACGCCGGCGACGGCGAGGCCCGCGGCCTGAAGTAAGTTACCCTGCATCAGCAAATAGGTCACGGCCAGCATGGCGAGAGTCAGCACGCCGTCGATCTGTCCCCAGATGGCGGAGACGAAGATGGCAAGCGGATTGAACGCGTAGGCGAGGCCGGCGTAATAAGCCGAGCGCACCGAGGTCCGCGTCTTGAGCAGGGTCCAGATGAGCCACGCGCAGCCGATGTCGGCCAGGGCGGCGGGAAGTTTCATGAGCCAGGTGAAGCCCATCCCCCCGGTATGGGTCAGGCCGGGGTCGACGAGCTGTTGGATCTTGCCGAGCCACCACAGGACGTAGAGGTATCCCGGGGGGTAATCGCACCACATGTCGGGGGCTTTGTAGAAGTCCCCGATGCCGTGCTGGACCAGGCCGATGCTCCAGGCCTTGAAGGTATTGAGATCGGTCCAGAAGGCCAGGGGCAGGGCCATGAGGACGAACCTCAGGATCAACGCAGCGCCCAGCCCCAAGAGGAGGCGGTTACGGTACTTGGCAAAAAGCGATGGATTGGCGGTTTCCGGGCTCATCGCGCCTTCGGCGCCGGAGACCTCGGTGGAACGGCCTTCAGACCTGAAGATGTAGCTCATGGCTGCCAGTTTAGCGTAAGGGGTTGGGGGAGACAAGGAACGGAAAGGGGCTGCCTTGGCGGCTTGCTCCGGCGGGAATCCCGGGGATGTCGCCGCGCCGGGGGATCATTGGGGCGAGCTGAGGTCGGGGCGCAGGCGGACGGCGTCCCGCAGGTAGACGTGCTGGATCTGATAGGGTGCCAGGTCCGTGTACGTGTGGAGCATGAGGCGGACGCACATCGGCAGCGAGCCCGGCACGGCGATTTCGCGAGCGTTCAGCAGCGGGACTTGGTTCCAGCCCAGTTCGCGGGCGGCTTCGGCGGGGAAGACGGCATCCAGGTCAGCGGTCATCGTGAAGAGGGCGCTGACCATGTCGTCGAGCGAAAGAGAATTTCGCTCGACGACGGCCTGGACGAGTTCGCGGGTCGCCGAGAGGATGGCCTCGCGGGTATTGGCCTCGACGGTGATGGCCCCGCGGATCGCCCGAACCCGCATTAGCCCTTCACCGCCTGAGCTTGGGCCTGGATGAGCTGGGCAATGCCGTGGTCGGCAAGGTCCAAGAGTTGGGTGAGCATCGCCCGGTCGAAGGGAGCGCCTTCGGCGGTGCCCTGGATCTCGACGTAGCGCCCGTTTCCGAGGCCGATGACGTTCATGTCGGTCTCGGCCTGGCTGTCCTCGTCGTAGTTGAGGTCGAGGCGGGCTTCGCCGTCGAGGATGCCGACGGAGATGGCGGCAAGGGGATCGAGGCGCGGCATGGCGGGAAGCTTGCCATCGGCCACGAGTCGGCTGAGGGCGTCATGGACGGCCACCCAGGCGCCGGTGATGGCCGCGGTGCGGGTGCCGCCGTCGGCCTGGATCACGTCGCAGTCGACGGTGATCTGGCGTTCGCCGAGGGCCGCGGTGTCGAGGACGCCGCGCAGCGAGCGGCCGATCAGGCGCTGAATTTCGTGCGTGCGGCCTCCGACCTTGCCCAGGCTGGACTCGCGAGCGGAACGGGTATGGGTCGCACGCGGGAGCATCATGTACTCGGCGGTGAGCCAGCCTTTGCCTTGGCCCTTGAGGAAGGGGGGCACCCGCTCCTCGACGGAGGCGTTGCAGAGCACCTTGGTATGGCCGAAGCTGACGAGGACGGAGCCTTCCGCGTAGCGGGTGAAGCCTCGCTCGAAGGTGACGGGACGAAGTTGATTGGGGGTACGGCCATCAGGGCGCGGCATGCGGGTTCTCCTCTGCGACGAAGGGGTTCGGAATGCGCCATTGTCGCATATGACCGTCGATCGGTCGATCAGGGGCCTTCGTCACCTTGAACGTCATTCCCGCGCAAGCGGGAATCCAGGGGAGTGATCACACACTGGACTCCCGCTTGCGCGGGAATGACGAGGGGAGAGGGCGGGAGTGACGGGGGCTAGATGATGAGCAATTCGTAGTCGCGTCGGCCCAGTCCGAGAGTCTCGGCGTAGGCCAGGAGGTGCCGGGGATCGACTCCGGGTGCAAGCTGGGCCAGCTTGTCGGGGGCATGGGGGTCGTTGAGCCGGGTGCCGGGAAGGCCGGGCTGCGAGGTGAAGAAGTCGAGCGTGGCTTGGTCGAGGGCGACCGGGTCGCGCGAAGCCAGGACCCCGACGTCGGCGATCACGGGGGCGTCCGAGTAAGGGGCGTCGTCGCCCTCGGGGGTGACGTCGAGCATGATGTTGAAGAAGCACGCCTTTTGGGTCTTGCCTTGAAGGGCGGCGAGGCAAGACTCGGCAATGCGCTCTTGCCGCTCGGTCACGGGCAACGGCGGGCCCAGGCGGGACTCGTCCTCACAGCAATTCAAGCAGGCTTGGGCCGGAGCCTCCAGGAGGACCTGGGTATCCAGGTGGGAACCCATCCCGCGGGGGGTGACCAGGCAGGATCCGCAGGCGGTGCAGCGCTCCGACACGGTCGCATGAGTCAGGAAAGGGCGGCCCGCACGGGTGATCGAGAGGTGCCCCAGGTGGTGGAGGGCGCCTGAGAGGGCGGTATCGGGGTTGACGGTGACGTGGTTGACCACGATCAGGGTCTGTGAGCCCCAGAGGGCCGAGGCGATCGGGACGGTGTCGAGGTGTCGGCCGGCGATCCGGACCGGAACATGGTCGTGGCCCATCAGGCCGTCGGCGATCACGACAGGAGCGCCGAGGGTCGCTTCGGTGAAGCCATGCTCCGTGGCGGTCATGAGGTGGGTTGCGGCGTTCGAGCGGGGGCCGAGGCCCAGGGCGCCGGTATCGGTGACGAAGGGGATGCCGCGGCGCTGGCGGGCCTTGCGGATGATGCGTTTGAGCAGCTCGGGGCGGACATGGGTGGTGTTGCCGCGCTCTCCGAAGCAGGCTTTGACGGCGACGAGGTCTCCTTCGGCGATCGCCTGTCCGAAGCCGGCCGTTTCGAAGAGCTGCTCGATCTTGTCGAGTAAGCCGCCGCCGCTGGTGGCCCGGCGCTGAGCGAAGTAAACCTCTGCAGGCATTGGCTTCCCCTTCTACAAAATGCGGTCGGTCGCGTGAGTGACGCTTGGCGGCGCCCGCGGCGCGTTTGCGGCGTGGTTCGGAAGGACTTAAGGGCGATCTTTGTCACCAATCTTAACACAAGGACGGCGTTTCGCCAGCCGTCTCTTGGGCATAAGGCCCCAAGTGCGCCTTTCTGCTGGGGAAGGTCCTTGGGAGCGCCAAAGCGCCCGGGCCAAACCGGAGGGAGGGGCCCGAGCCGAGGCCGCCGCCAGGTTCCGGACGCGGCTTGACAGGCCCCCGGGGTTCTGTTACTAAACGGTTAGTGACCACTCACTAACGAGGGCCGACTCCCCGGAGAAAAGGCCCCGGGACGACCCCGGAAGACTCCCAGGCCCAACGGGCCGCACGAATCAGAAGTGAGGTCAGGGAACCCATGGCGGGAGACGCGAAGGAGCGGCTTACGGCGGAGGAGCGGCGCGCTCAGATCCTCCGGTGTGCGACGGCCGTTTTTGCCCGCTCGAACTACCGGGTGGCCGGCATGGCCGAGATCGCCAAGGAAGCCGGCATCTCCGAACCCACGGTCTACAAGCACTTCGATTCCAAGAAGCACCTCTTCCTCACGATTCTCGACAAGGCCGGCGCCAGCACCCTGCGCCACTGGGAGGATCTTTGCGAGCGCTCGCCGGACACCCTTTCCATGCTCCGGCAAATCGGCCTCTCTCATTACGATGTCGTCCAGGCCCACCCCGACAGCCTCAAGGTGCAGTTCCAAGCTCTCTCGGAGACCGAGGACGAGGAGATCCGCGAGACGCTGAAGCGCAACTTCGCGTCCTATGCGGACTTCATCGCCCGGGTCCTCCAGGAGGGCAAGGAGCGTGGCCAAATCCACGCGCGCGTCGACGTGCGCGCCGCCGCCTGGCAATTGATTTCCATCGGGTTCACCCTCAACCTCACCTCGCTACTCGGCTTCAACTCCGAGATGAGTCGCGAGACCCTCGAGGTGATGGGAGACTCCCTCTTGATGACCTTCGGGGCGGATGCCCCCACTCTGGAAGCTCCTTCCAGGAAGCCTGGAAAACCCTTAGCGAAAGGATCTTGACCAATGAAGGAAGTCGTCCTGATTGACGGGGTACGCACCCCGTTCGGTAACTTCGGCGGAGCCCTCAAGGACCTGACCGCCCAAGAGCTGGGCCGGCTGGTTGTCGCCGAGCTGCTGAGCCGCAACTACGTCACGGCCGATCAGATTGAAGAAGTCATCATGGGCTGCTGCGGCCAGGCGTCCGACGCGACCAACATCGCCCGCGTCATTGCCCTCAATGCGGGCCTCCCCAAGGAAGTTCCCGGCTACACCGTGCACCGTAACTGCGGCTCGGGCATGCAGGCCATCGTCAACGGCTTCCAGAACATCCAGTCGGGCGATGCCGACATCCAGATCGTCGGCGGCACCGAGTCGATGAGCACGTACCCCTTCGTCAGCCGCGACATGCGCTTCGGCAAGCGCATGCGCAACTCCGAGATGATCGACACCCTCTGGGAAGGCCTGACCGACCCCGTCTGCAACCTCCTCATGGGCCAGACGGCCGAGAACCTGGTCGACGAGTTCGGCATCAGCCGCGAGGAGCAGGACCAGTTCGCGGTCAACTCCCATAAGAAGGCCTTCAAGGCGGCGCGCTCGGGCCTCTTCAAGGACGAGCTCATGACCGTGAACGTCCCCAAGCGCTCGGCCGGCAAGGACGTCGCTCCCGAGCCCGTCTCGGCCGACGAGGGCCCCAACCCCGCCCTCTCGATGCAGATGCTCGCAATGTACCCGACCATCTTCAAGAAGGGTGGAACCGTCACCCCGGGTAACGCCTGCGGAACCAACGACGGCGCCGCCGCCCTCCTTACCATGAGCTCGGATAAGGCCTCTGAGCTGGGCTTGAAGCCCCTGGCCATCGTCCGCTCCTACGGCACCTTCGGCGTCGAGCCCGAGCGCATGGGCATCGCCCCCGCCTACGCCATCCCTAAGGCCCTGAAGAAGGCCGGTCTCACGCTCGACCAGATGGACATCGTCGAGGTCAACGAAGCCTTCGCGGCCCAGGTCCTCTCGGTCGCCAAGGTCCTCGAACTGGATCAGGAGAAGCTGAACCCCAACGGCGGCGCGATCGCCCTCGGTCACCCCGTCGGCACCTCAGGCGCCCGCCTGGCGCTCACCATGGCCAAGGAGCTCGCTCGCCGCGGCACCAAGTACGGCGTCGCCTCGCTCTGCATCGGCGGCGGTCAGGGTATCGCCATGGTTCTCGAGAACCCCAACGCGTAGCGCTCGTATAGAGGAGATTTTCAAATGGCATTGGAAACTCAGAACCGCCCCGCCATTACCGCCAAGCCCCTGCCCATCTTCAAGGTCGGCATCGTGGGCGGCGGAGCCATGGGCGGCGGGATTGCCCAGGTGGTCTCCAACTCGGGCTTGCCGGTGGTGATCAAGGACATCAGTCAGGATGCCGTCGACAAGGGCATCTCCACGGCGCGCAAGACCTACGAGAGCCGCGTCAAGAAGGGCAAGATGTCCGCCTCCGAGATGGAGCAGAAGATGGCGCTCATCTCGGGCACCACCTCCTGGGAAGGCTTCGACGACTGCGACCTCGTGATCGAGGCCGTCACCGAGAAGATGGACATCAAGAAGGCCGTCTTCAAGGAGCTCGACCAGGTCGTTCAGAAGTCGGCCATCCTGGCCACCAACACCTCGGCCCTCTCGGTCTCCGAGCTGGCCGCGGTCACCGGGCGCCCCGACAAGGTCGCCGGCCTCCACTTCTTCAACCCCGCGCCGGTCATGAAGCTCGTCGAGGTCATCCGCGCCGAGCAGTCCTCGGATGAGACCGTCGCCACCCTCCTGGCCTTCTGCCAGGATGTTCGCAAGTACCCCGTCCTCGTCAAGGACGGCGCCGGCTTCCTCGTCAACCGCCTGCTCTTGGCCTCCTTCAACGAGGCCGTGAAGGCCCTCGAGGAAGGCGCTGCCCCCGCCGAGCAGATCGACATGGTCGTGCCCTCCAACGGCTTCCCGATGGGCCCCTTCGTCCTGGCCGACATGCTCGGCGTCGAGGTCTGCTCGGAAGTCGTGCACACCCTGAACGCCGCCTTCGGCGATCGCTTCAAGCCTACTGAACTTCTCGACTGGCTCGTCGCCGAGGGCCGCTGGGGCCAGAAGCGCGGCGCCGGCTTCTACTCGTACGGCGAAGGCGACGACTCGGCCGTCAAGGCCAAGATCGCCGAGATCTCGGCCAAGTACCAGGGCGAGAAGCTGCCGTTCGAGGTCGACCGCTTCGTCCTCCCGATGATCAACGAGGCCGCCATCATCCTCGAAGAAGGCGGCGCCTCCCTCGAAGACGTCGACCCCGCCATGGAGATGGGCACCGGCATGGGCCGCGGCCCCCTCAAGGTTGCCGACCAGATGGGCCTCGACACGGTCGTCGAGCGGCTGGAGTTCTACGCCTCCAAGCTGGGCGATCGCTTCACCCCCGCCCCCCTGCTCAAGCGCATGGTCGCCGAAGGCAAGCTGGGCGCGAAGTCCGGCCAGGGCTTCCACACGCACGAGGTCCAGGAAGAGGGTGCCAAGGCCCGCCAGTTCATCAAGGTCGACCGGGATGAGGCCGTCGCCATCGTCACCGTCGACAACCCGCCCGCCAACGCCCTCAACTCCAAGGTGATCATGGAGCTCAACGACGTCATCGAAGAGCTCGACGCCGACGACACCATCAAGGCCCTCGTCCTCACCGGCGGCGGCACCATGGCCTTCATCGCCGGCGCGGACATCAAGGAGATCGCTGAGATCGCCCCCGGCAAGGAAGCCGAGCAGCTCGCCGCCCGTGGACAGGTCGTCTTCACCCGCATGGAGAACATGAAGAAGCCCGTGATCGCCGCCATCAACGGCTTCTGCCTGGGCGGCGGCAACGAACTCGCCATGGCCGCCCATATCCGGATTGCCTCCGACAAGGCCAAGTTCGGCCAGCCCGAGATCAACCTGGGTCTGGTCCCCGGCTTCGGCGGCACGCAGCGGCTTCCGCGGATCATCGGCTACGCCAACGCCGCCGAATGGCTGCTTACGGGTGATATGTACACCGCCCAGCAGGCGCTGCGCGTGGGCTTGGTCCAGAAGGTGGTCCCGGCGGGCGACGAGCTCAACCAGGCGCTCGCTCTTGCCAAGAAGATTGCCACCAAGGGCCGTCTCGCCATCCAGTACACGATGCAGGCCATCCAGGAAGGCATGAACAAGGATATCAAGGAGGCTCTGGCCGTCGAAGCCAAGTACTTCGGCGAGGTCTCCAAGACCGAGGACAAGAAGATCGGAGTCTCGGCCTTCATCACCAAGCAGCAACCCAAGTTCGTCGATCGGTAAGGGATTCCGGTGCGGAGCCGGAGCTCCGCACCTCACCAAAGGAGAGAAACCATGGAGTTGTTCTTCACCGAAGAGCAGAAAATGCTTCGCCAGATGGCCCGTGAGTTCGTCGACCGTGAGATTCGCCCCCTTGCCGACAAGCACGACAAGGAAGAGCACATCGACCGCGACATCATCGCCAAGATGGCCGAACAGGGCTTCCTGGGCGGCACCATCCCCGAGGAGTACGGCGGTTCCAACCTCGGCAAGGTCGGCTTCTGCATGATCGGCGAAGAGGTCGGCCGCGTCGACTCGAGCCTCGGCGTCACCATGGGCGCCCACTCGGGCATCGGCACCTACGGCATCGTCCTCGACGGTACCGAAGAGCAGAAGCAGAAGTACCTCCCCAAGATCGCCTCGGGTGAGATGCTCGCCGCCTTCGCCCTCACCGAGCCCGGCGCCGGCTCCGACGCCGCCGCCATCAAGACCCGCGCCGAGCGCGACGCCAACGGCGACTGGATCCTCAACGGCAACAAGATCTGGATCACCAACGGCGGCACTGCCGACCTCTTCACGGTCTTCGCCGTCACCGACCCGGCGCTGGGCGCCAAGGGCGGCGTCACCGCGTTCCTCGTCGAGCGCGACTTCGGCGTCGAGCACGGCCCCAAGCTGCCCAAGATGGGCATCAAGGGCTCCGACACCCGCGAGCTCTTCTTCCGGAACGTCCGCGTTCCCAAGGAGAACGTCCTCGGCCAGATCGGCCTCGGCTTCGTCACCGCGATGAAGATCCTCGACATCGGCCGCCTCTCCCTCGGCGCGTCCTGCCTGGGCGCCGCCAAGGAAGCCATGGACCTGGCGATGAAGCACGCGACCACCCGCATCCAGTTCGGTAAGCCCATCGCCGAGCAGCAGGCCATCCAGTTCTACCTCGCCGAGATGGCTACCCGCATCTTCGCGATGGAGCAGATGGTCTACTACACCGCCATGCTCGCCGATCAGGGCAAGCGCGTGACCCTCGAAGGCTCGATGGTCAAGCTCTTCTGCACCGAGAACTCGACCTGGATCATCGACAAGGCCCTCCAGATTCACGGCGGCATGGGCTACTCGGCCGAGTACCCCATCGAGCGGATGTTCCGCGACGCCCGCATCTGCGAGATCTTCGAAGGCACCAACGAGATCCAGA
>RCUQ01000044.1_pt1 | contig 166503 bp, 157 predicted proteins | sample 2166351 | NCBI WGS metagenome assembly RCUQ01 (sample SAMN09932597, study PRJNA488358) | compost metagenome | feature: garden; material: soil; isolation source: compost soil in acetonitrile-enriched culture | place: Germany: Experimental Botanical Garden Goettingen | collected 2016-01-27 | reverse complement strand
AGTGGACGGGACTCGAACCCGCGACCCCCGGCGTGACAGGCCGGTATTCTAACCAACTGAACTACCACTCCAACTACTAGACTGCTTCAGGCTGATCGTTTGACTGATTGGTGGGTGCTGACGGGGTCGAACCGCCGACATTCGCCTTGTAAGGGCGACGCTCTACCAACTGAGCTAAGCACCCGCATAAATACGCTTGCTCAGCCAAACTTGTGTTGACGTCTACCAACACCTGAAGGGGGCGAAGTATAGAACATAAAATTTTATTTGTCACTATTGTTTGTCGAATCTTTTTTGAAATTGCTATTTTCATTACGAAAATCCAGCGGATTCAAAGGCTTACGCTGCCAAGCGGATTTGTCTGCGGAGACCTATAATGGCGACCTCCATCCGTTTTTCCGAGTACCTGTTATCAATACTTTATTCCGCCGCGTTATTCACGCAGTCCTGTTTGAATTCTTCGCATTAATTATTCTGGTCCCGCTGATGTCGTATGGCTTCGGCATGGATATGCTGCATTTCGGCGCTCTGGCCCTGATGCTGGCGTTCAGTGCGATGGCCAGCAATATGATCTACAACCACATCTACGAAGCGTTCGAGCACCGCTATGGCTGGCGTCGCACGGTTCGTATGCGGGTCTGCCATACGCTGGGTTTTGAGGCCTTCTTCATGTCGATCGCTTTGCCGCTGACCGCATGGTGGCTGGATATTTCCCTGTGGGAAGCATTGATGCTGGACCTGATCTTCTCAGCCTTCTTCATGCTGTACGCGTTTTGCTTTAACTGGGTGTACGACATCGTGCTTCACCGTATGGGTCAGGTCCGCGTCGCCAGCAAATAAAGCCCATGCCGGGACGCTAGTCCCGGCACAGCTTCAGGTATTGGCCGGGGCGCGGCGCGCGACTTCTTTCAGGTTCGGGCGCGTTGACAGCTGTACCTCGGATGGCACATGCAAGGTGGTGGTCGGATGGGCAAATACGATGCCGCGCTCGGCACAGGCCCGCATCAGTTCCAGATTGATATGTTGCTGCACATCCATATACACGCTGTATTCACGGCTCAACAGGTAATACACCACTTCAAATTCCAGACTGCTGGGGCCGATGCGGACAAAATGCGCACGATCAAAGCGGGTCGGTGACGCATCTTCAATAATTTTGCGCAGCGTTGCCGTGAGCTCCGCAATTTTGTCGACGGGCGTTTCATGCGTGATGCCGAAATTGAAGAGTACGCGCCGTTCCGACATCCGTTTGTAATTGCGGATCGGTGATTTCAGCAATTCGGTATTCGAACGTACCAGTTGCTCGCCACTCAAGCTGCGCAGGCGCGTGGTTCTGATGCCCACGTATTCAACCGTCCCCAGTAAATCGTCGACCACAATGAAGTCACCGACTTCGAAGGGCTTGTCCAGCCCGATCGACAAGGACGCAAACAAATCGCTGAGGATGGCCTGCAATGCGAATGCAATTGCAATACCGCCGATACCGAGGCTGGCGACGAAGGCCGTAATGTTGACACCCAGATTCGCCAGCACCGCCAGCAACACCGTCAGCATCACTGCGATGCGCAGCAGAAACACCATGGTTGTGGTGGTGGCGCCGTTACGCAGCTCGGGATCGATTTCCGGATCGACCAGTTTCTCCATCCACATATTGATGCCGCGATTGAGCCAGATGGCGATTTGCAGGCCCAGCAGGATGATGCCGGCCTGCGATAAGCGCAGTTCGACAATCGCGGGCAGGCTTAGCGTGTTGAGGCCGATCAGAAGCGCCAGCAGGGCCAGCAGGAAGCGTTTGGTGCCGTCGAGGGTGTGGACGATGACTTCGTCGACGCGACGTTTGGTGAGGCGATTCAGCAGCGCCATACGGCGTTTGACCAGACGGATCACGAAGCGTGTGAGCAGATCCATCAGCAGATAACTTAGTACAGCGGCTAATAGTGCGTGTAACCAGTTCTCCAATGAAATACCAAACATAAACCAGTCTTGCAGTAACATCATTACTTAGCTCCTTCAAATGCATGTGCATGGGCTTATCCATGCGACTACTTTGCTACGCAAGGTAGAGCTTGCCTGGCAGGAATAGTTCGCAGATATTCGGCGCGCTGACCGGTGCATTGCGGATGGGTGGCGGCAGAGGCAGACAGGGCGGGGTTTTGCCGCTGATGTGCGTTGATGTCGACAGATGATTAATTAATTTTTCTTTGCCTATGGACGCTTCTACTTCTCACGCGCCACTATTTCCTCCACTGCAAGCTTATCGCAGTGGAATGTTGCCGGTTGATGCGCGTCACACCCTGTATTGGGAAGAGTGCGGTAACCCTGCGGGGGTGCCGGTGCTGTTCTTGCACGGCGGGCCTGGTGGCGGGATTTCACCGCGTCATCGGCAATTCTTTAATCCTGCGTATTACCGCATCGTCTTATTCGATCAGCGTGGCGCCGGCAAATCGACGCCGCTGGGTGAGTATCGCGATAACACCACGCAGTTACTGATAGAAGACATCGAAGCCTTGCGCGAGATGCTCGGTATACAGCAGTGGCTGGTATTCGGTGGTTCCTGGGGCGCGACGCTGGCATTGGCCTACGGTCAGGCCCATCCGCAGCATTGTCTCGGCTTTATCCTGCGCGGCATCTTCCTTTGCACGCGCGCCGAAATCGACTGGTTTATGAATGGTATGCGCTGGTTCTTCCCGGAAGCGCACGCGGCCTTCGTCGCTGCGATTCCGCCTGAGGAGCGTAGCGATTTACTGCAAGCCTATAAATTGCGTTTGTTTAGTGAGGACGCACAAGTGTCCTTGCAGGCCGCCCGCGACTGGAGTCGCTACGAAGGCAGTTGCCTGTTTTTGCAGCCGCCAGCAGATATGCAGAGTGTGCTCGACGATGATGTGGTGGCGCTCGGGGTCGGGCGACTGGAGGCGCATTACTTCCTGCATCAGGGCTTCATGGAAGAAGATCAGTTGATCCGTGATATCGATAAGATCCGCCATCTGCCGGCGGTGATCGTGCAGGGACGTTACGATGCGGTGTGCCCGCCGGTTTCTGCTTATCGCTTGCATCAGGCCTGGCCGCAGGCGCGTCTGCAGATAGTGCCAGATGCCGGCCATGCGGCACTGGAGCCGGGTACTGCGGCGGCATTGGTGGCGGCGACTGAGCAATTCCGCTTGCAGCAGGGTTTTGATTAACAACTGTGTACCAACAGCAAGATGGCGAGGTCTGCACTATGCCGTTAAGATAGTCTGGTTCGCGATGCCGTCGCCGTAGAAGACGCGCATCGTATATTGATTGCAGTTTGAATTTTTTCTGGTGATAGCGCGATGATGATAAAACGAATCACGATAGCTGCGATGGCACTCTTGCTGGCAGCTTGCGGTGCGCGCAGCTTGCTGGATAAGCCCGCAGAAACCACGCCTGACGGCACCTCCAAGGCCGACTCGGTCAGCGAGTATCAATTGGCGCTGGCGCATCGCATCACGCAGGTCAACTCTACCAAGGTGTATATCGGGCGGCCGCAAGCCTTGTTGCGTTCGGTGGTGGTCGTCAAATATGTGGTGGACGCCAATGGCAGCCTGGTGCGTAGCGAACTGATGCGTTCCAATCGTGATCGCGCCACCGAAGCAACCGCACTGGCCAGTGTGCGTAACACCGCTCCTTTCCCTAAACCAGCCCCGTCACTGTTGCGCCATGGCCGCGTGGAAGTGATCGAAACCTGGCTCTTCAATAATGACGGACGCTTTCAATTGCGTACCATCGCCGAGCCGCAAATGGATGAGTAAGCTGCGCATCTTGAAGCGGGGAACTGGCAATCTTGAATAGCGGCTGGGTGATCAACTCGGTCGTCAGCGCATTGCTGCTACCACCGCTGAATCTGATTTTGCTGTGCGCCTTGGGTTTGCTGCTGCGCTTGCGCTGGCCGCGTTTCGGTCTGGTACTCGCGCTGGCTGCGCTCATGGTCTTGGCTTTGTGCAGCACGCGCTTCGGTGCATCCTTATTCATCGCGCCGCTGGAAAAAATGAACCCGCCGCTGCAATTGACAGATGCAAGCAAGGCGCAAGCGATCGTCGTGCTGGGCGGTGCCCGTATTAGCAATGCGCCCGAATACGCAGGGCAAGATATCCCCAGCTCGCCGACCCTGCATCGATTGCGCTATGCAGCCCGACTGTACCGCGAGACGGGTTTGCCGCTATTGGTAACGGGCGGGCAGCCGGATGGTGCCGGCGTCTCCGAGGCGGCGGTGATGGCGGGCGTCTTGCGCGAGGATTTCTCGGTGCCGGTACGCTGGCTGGAACAGGCTTCAAATAATACGGCCGAGAATGCGCAATTGTCAGCACGTATCTTGCGCGCCATCGGTGTGCAGCGCATCGTGCTGGTGACAGATGCGATGCATATGCAGCGTGCCAAATGGGTCTACACGCGAGCCGGGCTGGAAGTGATTGCTGCGCCGACTATTTTTCTGACGCACACCCGCAGCTCAGCACTCGACTTTCTGCCGTCCAGCCAGTGGCTGGCACAAACTTCGTATGCCTTGCATGAATGGCTGGGTCTGGCTTGGTATCGCTGGAGTCAGCGTAATCCGGCCGACTAGCTGAGCGCGTTCGGACGAATCTGCTTAAAATGGCTGACGCCGGTATCATTTGCCGGTGGCAACACCATCAATATTACTTTCCAGGACCGCAGCATGACTTTGATTGATAGTAAGCGTCCTTCCAAACTCTATTATTTTTCTGAACGCAATGGCTTAGAGCGTTCTTTATCGCTGGGCGAATTTCGCTTAAGCCCACCGGCCGAAGACCAGATTTTGCTGCCGAATGATCACTATCTGGTACTCAGCCTGACCAAAACCTGGGATGGCACCCTGTTCGACGCCTTGCCCAGCATTGATTCTTACCTGGTGGTGCATGACGCTGAAGAATTCGGCGAGCGTGTGCATCGCGCCGCGCAACGGGTGTTACCGAACTGGGCTGGCATCGATGCCGCCATTTCCTATGGTGCACCTAGTCCACTGGGCAAGATTTTTTCCAAAGCGAAAAATCTGGCCAATCAAAACGAATGGCGCTTTGCCTGGCGTCCTATGCAAAGCTGGGCTTCGGTCAATCCGGTGGTGATTCAGATCGGTAACATCGAAGATATCGCCGAGCTGCACAGCCGCAACGACTAAGCTGACGCTGTTTATCGCGAGACCGATGGCAATCTGGTATCGCACTCACAGGAATGGGAAACGATGAAAACGCTCAAATTTGATGTGGCAGTAATCGGTGCCGGTAGTGCTGGCATGTCCGCCTATCGGGCGGTCAAGGCGCATGGCAAGAGCGCGGTATTAATCGAAGGCGGCCCTTACGGCACCACCTGCGCCCGCGTCGGTTGCATGCCCAGCAAACTGCTGATTGCAGCGGCGGAAGCGGCCCATGTAGTGACCGAGGCGCCCGGTTTTGGCGTGCATCCCGGCCCGCTGCGGATAGACGGCAAGCAAGTCATGCACCGCGTTAAATCGGAACGGGATCGCTTCGTCGGCTTCGTAGTGGAAAGCGTGGAGTCGATCGATGCGGCGGATCGTCTGCATGGTTATGCCCGCTTTATTGCGCCGGATCGCCTGCAAATTGGCGAAGATACGCAGGTGCAGGCCGAACGCATCGTGATTGCAACCGGCTCCACGCCACAGATACCAGCCGAACTGCGCGGTCTGGGCAAGCGTGTGATTACCAGTGATGATGTTTTTTACTGGGACGATTTGCCGGAGTCCGTGGCGGTGGTGGGTGCCGGTGTGATCGGTCTGGAACTGGGTCAGGCCTTGCAGCGGCTGGGGGTGAGGGTGGCCTTGTTTGGTCGCGGTGGCCGCCTGGCGCAACTGGGTAACGAAGCCGTTAATCAAAGTGCGATAGACAGCATCGGTGCGGAACTGGATCTGCGCCTCAATACCAGCATCGTCTCGGCACAGGTGGTCGGCGAGCAGGTCGAATTGGTGACGCGCGCGCAGGACGGCAGCGAGCGTACCGAGCATTTCCAATACGTGCTGGCGGCTGCCGGACGTGCACCCAACGTCAAAAACATCGGGCTCGAACACACCGGTTTGCAGTTGAATGAGCAAGGTATCCCGCTGTTTGATGCGCTGACCATGCAGTGCGGTAGCAGTGCAATTTTCATTGCCGGTGATGCCGATAACGATAGAGCGCTGTTGCATGAAGCTGCCGATGAAGGGCGTATCGCTGGTGATAATGCGGTGCGTTTTCCGGAAGTGGTGGCGGGTTTGCGCCGTACCGGTTTGATGATTGCTTTTACCGATCCGCAGATCGCGGTGGTCGGGCAAACCAGCAGCATGCTCAAGCCCAGACAGTTTGAAGCAGGGCAGGTCTCATTTGCGAATCAGGGCCGCAGCCGCGTGATGCGGCAGAATCGTGGTTTGCTGAAGGTCTATGCCGAGCGCGGCACGCATCGCTTTCTCGGTGCTGAAATGGTGGGGCCGCGCGCTGAGCATCTGGGTCATTTGCTGGCGTGGGCCTGCCAGAGCGGCATGACGGTGGAGCAAATGCTGGATATGCCGTTTTACCATCCGGTGGTGGAAGAAGGATTGCGTACCGCTTTGCGCGAACTCAAGGAAAATCTGCTGAAAGAAGCCGATGCGATTGAGCATTGCACCGATTGCACGCCCGGAACCTGAGAAAACTGCCGCTACAGCAATTTATTTGCGCTGAATGTGCGGTAACGCCTATTCGGCTCCGGCGGAAATATGATAAAACTGAAACAAGCGATTGCAACTAAACAATAATGCGTGTGTCACAGCTTTGCTTGCCTATATAAATATCCGGCCAAAACCGGATGACAATAGCGTTTCGAGCCAGGCGCACAGGCATTAGCAATCGCATTAGATTTATATTGATAACGCAGGTCCGTCCGACGCTACACCTAGAAGACGCGACACTGTCCAGATGAGAAAAAGGGGCCCTATTATGAAAGCATCTACCTTGAAAACCACACGGAGCGATATGAAAACCTTAGTCAAAGACGCCCAGGAATTATTTCGTGAAGCAACCAGTGCAACCGGTGAACGCGCCGATGAATTGCGCAATCGCGGTTTGCAACTGCTGGATAACGCGCTGGTAAAAGCACATGAAGTGCAAACTGCCGCGATTGAAACCGGTAAAGAACTGGCTGAAAAAACGGATGACTACGTGCATGAAAATCCATGGCGCGCAGTCGCGATCTCGGCTGGTGTCGGCGTATTGGTGGGACTTTTGATCTCGCGTAAATAAGTCGTACGGCATTCAATATGGAACAGCAAACACCGCGTTCTTCGGATTTCCGGCCCGGCTTGGTTAGCGGCGCCGTTAATCTCGCAAAAAACATGTTCGGCTTGTTGATGAGCCGCATCGAGCTGGCTGCGCTTGAGCTGGCCGAAGTCAGAGCCAATGTACTGAAGCTGGTCGCGCTGTTTGTGCTCGGTGCCATTGTTGCGTGGTTTGCGCTGATGTATTGGAGTGCGCTGATTGTCTATCTCAGCTGGCCTGCATTAGGCTGGAAGATCTTATTGATACTGGCGATCGTCTTTACAGTGGTCGCCGTCGGCATCCTGTTGTACGTGCAGTCCTTGCTGCGCGAAGGCAAATTGTCGATGCCGGCAACCATGGCGGAATTGCGCAATGATCATGACGCGCTGCTGTAATCCAAGAGGGTTTGCATGACACAACTTCATCAGGAGCCGGAGCAAGAATCGACGGCGCAGCGCAAACAAAGATTGCTTGAGCAATGCAAAGCCTATCGCCATGCGATAGGTGAAGCGAAGGACGTCGTGCGCGCGAATCTCGGCGCTGACGCTATCGCCAAAACGGCGATCGGTCTGGTCAGCGTACGGGCACAATCGGCACTGGCCAATGTGACGGATCTCTTTGATTTGAAAAGCCTGTCCGGCGAAAAACTGCGACGCCTGATCCCGCTGGTAGTCAGCGGGATGTCCTTGCTGACCCGCAAGTCGGTATTGCGACCACTGTTACGTGGCGCCTTGGTGGTGGGTAGTGCTGGCACTGCGCTGTATTTCTTCTCGAAGAAAAAGAAAGCCGGCGGCAAACACGTGGCCTTGCATGAGCATTTGTAGCGCCGGACGCGGGCTGAGGCCTGCGGCGTAGTAAGTGCTGAGGAATTCTAAGCAATAAAAAAAGCCGACTGGATAGTCGGCTTTTTTATTCATGGCTTGTTGCTTATTTGGCTGGTGCTGCTGCAGGAGCAGCCGGGGCCGGGACTGCAGGCTCGGCGAATTTGGCGCCGGCGCTGTTGGCCATCAAGACCACGACCCGTTCAACTTCAACGTCGTCCAGATCCGGATTGCCGCCTTTGGCTGGCATCGCGCGGATACCTTCAATCGCGTGCTTGGCCAAGGTGCTGTAACCCTGAGCAATACGTGCACTCCAGGCTGCAGTGTCACCCATTTTAGGTGCACCGGCAGCACCGGTAGCGTGGCAAGCAGCACATGCCATTTTGTAGACTTCGTCGCCGGTTTTCAGGACTTTAGGTGCGTTCACATCTTTAAGTGTGAAGCCGCTATCGGCGACAGGTTTGATACGTGCGGCGACTGCTTCCGGCGCTAAGCCATCGGAACCAGCACCTATGTGTTTTTCGTTGGTAACGTAAAGTACGAGTAAAACGATACAGACTATCGGGACCAGAAAGCCGGCCAGAATTGCCATGATGAGTTGCTTCGGCGTCTTGATTGCGGATTCTTCTTCGTGGTGTGCGTCGCTCATTATTCCCTCAATACAATTTTTAAAATCGTTATACGGGTGCATGCTCCTTTGCTACGCGTTGCATGCCCAGGCGGGTGACACAATTACAATGCCGCCAAACGCTCGATTATAGACGCAAAGCAAATGATAGGGAACGGGAAAACGTCGCTTTACGTGGACGGAAAGTCAGAAAAACGGTATCCTGCAGGCCTCCTCAGTAGTCCTTCATGCGGCTGTAGCTCAGTGGATAGAGTATTGGCCTCCGAAGCCAAGGGTCGCTGGTTCGATTCCAGCCAGCCGCACCATAAAGTCTTAAAAATCAATTGCTTATGCCAAACTGCAAGCGCAGTCATGGGCTGAGTTCGTCTTGCTAGTCTGAGTACTGGCTGAGCTGACGGCGCGATAGACCGGCGGTGTGAGCGGGATGGTTCGACTTGTTCAGGTGTAAACGTGGCGAATGAACGGCATGACTTGAATCACACCGTTCATTCGTTTGTGTTGGTTTGCGGCCAGCGAAGCCAGCGCGCAAACCACATCATTGCGGTCTTATTTCTGTGCGTCTTTTGCGGCGTTTTCGATTTTTTCACCAGCTTTTTCAATTTGCTGGCCGGCTTTGTCCATGGTTTTATCCATTTCCTTGCCAGCTTTTTCTGCCGGACCTTCTTTTTGACATGCGCTCAAGCTGAGTGCTAAAACGCCCATCGCCAATACGGCAGCTGCTGTGTTTTTGTATCGAATCATTGATGCCTCCTGAGAGTGATTAAGAGCCTGCTTACTTTTTGTTTTTGCCGACTTCATTACCAATAACGCCACCAACTGCTGCACCGCCCACTGTGCCCAGAGCACTACCACCAGTCAACACGGCACCGCCAACTGCACCGGCACCTGCGCCGACCGCCATGCTTTTTTCACGATGGGACATGTTTTCACAACCGGCAGCACCTAATAGTACGACTGCCGCGACCGTAGCGAACGCAAATTTCTGTATGGTTTTCATATCGATCCTCTTTATATAAGGTGGTCACTTAAGACTGACCTTCAAATTAAGGGAAAGATTCCCGCCCGTCCGTGCGCTAGCCCACCTAATTATTGAGAAAAATGTAACAATTTTTGCAGGGCAAGCATGCTGTACGGATACAGCTGACCTATATCGGCACATAGCCTGGCTATCCGCGCGGTACGGTCGTACTTTGCTTGCGGGCAAAAAAAAGCCAGCTGACGCTGGCTTTTTATCTTTACGCTACGACGCGTGATGCGATGTGCGCTAAGGCTTCTTCTACCTGATCCACCAAAATCAGGCATAAATCACCTGCTTCCAGTTTCGCCAGTGCGGTATCGATGGCGAGGAATTCGCCCTGGATTTCCTGGGTGAACTTGGTGCGTTTGGCATTGCTCAGGCCGTCGCGCAGCAGCGCCAGTACTTCACCGTCAGCACGACCGCGCTGGCATTGGTCTTCGTACAGGATGACGTCGTCGAAGGTATCGCCGAGGATTTGGGTCTGGCGACGCAAGTCTTCGTCACGACGGTCACCGGCACCGCTGATGACGACCATGCGACGTTTGGCTGGCATGCCTTCAACCGCGCGGGTCAATGCTTCGATGGCGTCCGGATTGTGACCGTAGTCAGCGATCACAGTCGCACCCTTGTGCGAGAAGATGTTGAAGCGACCCGGTGTGCTGGCTGCGCTGTTTTCAAATGTACGCAAACCTTGCAGCACGACGTTCCAGTCCAGACCCAGACCCCAGGCCGCGCCGATGGCTGCCATCGCATTTTCGATCTGGAAGCCGACCGTGCCATTGTGCGTAATTGGGATGTCGGACAGCTGGATACGATGCTCAAATTTGCCTTCGGTTGCAACGATCGCATTGCCATCGAGGAACAGGACGCGATGCCCTTGCGCACGATGCGTGGCCAGCACAGCCTGGCTCGCATCTTGTGCGAAGAAGGTCACGCTGCCAGGGCAGCTATTGGCCATGTTCGCAACCATAGGGTCGGCGGCGTTCAGAACCGCTGTGCCGTTAGGCGCAACGTTTTGTACGATTACGCGTTTGACGACAGCCAGATCTTCAACGGTGGAGATGAAGTTCAGACCGAGGTGATCGCCGACGCCGATGTTGGTGACGACGGCAACGTTGCAACGATCAAAGCCGAGGCCTTCACGCAAGACGCCGCCACGTGCGGTTTCCAGCACGGCTGCATCGACGTCCGGATGCATCAGGACGTTGCGCGCGCTGCGCGGCCCGCTGCAGTCACCGGTGTCGATACGATGGTTTTCGATATAGACGCCGTCGGTGCTGGTCATGCCGACACGGTATTTATTACCTTGCAGGATGTGTGCGATCAGACGCACGGTGGTGGTTTTGCCATTGGTGCCGGCCACTGCGACGACCGGGATACGGCCATCGTCACCTTCTTCAAACATGGTCGAGATAATCGCTTCACCGACCGCACGGCCTTTGCCGAACGATGGCTTGAGATGCATGCGCAAACCAGGTGCTGCATTGACTTCAACTACGCCGCCGCCTTGTTCTTCCAGTGTCTTGATGACGCTTTCGCAAACCAGATCGATGCCGCAGATATCCAGACCGATCATTTGTGCCGCTTCGACGGCACGTGCTGCGAGTTCAGGATGGACATCGTCGGTCACGTCGGTCGCGGTACCACCGGTACTGAGGTTGGCGTTGTTACGCAAGACCACTTGTACGCCTTTTGGCGGCACGCTTTCCAGCGTGTAGTTAACCTTGGCCAGCGTTGCCAGCGTCAGGTTGTCGACTTTAATTTTGGTCAGCGGGCTGGCATGGCCATCGCCGCGCAGTGGATCCAGATTGACCTGATCGATCAGCTGGCGGATGGTTTGTACGCCATCCCCGAGAACTTCCGGCGGCGCACGGCGCGCGGCAGCTACCAATTGCTTGCCGACGACCAGCAAACGGTAATCGTGACCCGGCAGATAACGTTCAACCACCACATCGCTACAGATTTCGTAGGCAACGGCAAACGCGGTTTTGACTTCTTCTTCCGTCTTCATGTTGACGGCAACGCCTTTGCCCTGATTGCCATCGCGTGGTTTGATGACGACCGGCGCGCCAATGTCGCGTGCGGCTTGCCAGGCTTCTTCCGCGGTGGTGACCGAAGCGCCGTCCGGCACCGGAACACCGGCAGCGGCGAGCAAGACTTTGGTCATTTCTTTATCTTGTGCAATCGATTCAGCGATGGCGCTGGTGAAACCGGTTTCTGCCGCCTGAATGCGACGCTGGCGGCTACCCCAACCGAATTGCACCATGCTGCCTTCAGTCATGCGGCGGAATGGAATACCGCGCGCCACTGCTGCATCGACGATGGAACCGGTGCTAGGTCCGAGACGGATGTCTTCATCCAGTTCACGCAAGCTGGCCAGTGCGGTTGCCAGATCGAATGGTGTGTCTTCGGTCGCTGCGCGGCACAGGTTTTGTGCCAGTTCAAACGCGAGGCGACCGACGGCTTCTTCGCTGTACTCAACCACGACCTGATAAATACCAGGTTCCACGGTCTGGATCGTGCGGCTGAACGTAACCGGGCAACCAGCTTGTGCTTGCAGGCCAATCGCAGCGCTTTCCAGCACATGCGCCATCGAGAAGGTAGTTTCGGCCGGTTCCAGAAATTTTATTTCAGGGAAGCGGGCGCGCAAGCGCTCTTCAAACCCGCGGATCGCGAGGATGGTTTGTTCGATGCCATTACAGGACACAATGGCTTCGATCGACGTATGGCGGCTCCAGAGGTTGGGGCCGCGCAAGGCGCGAACGCGTGATATTTCCATGAGCATCTTCCTTCTTGGCGCGACGGTTCTCTTTTTTCCGCTGGCCGGTGCTTTATCGATTAACGCATCGAGATAGACTGCGTTGGTCTCTTTATTATCGTGATGTGCGTATACTGAGCTCATGATTGTCAGGCCCTGATGTTAGCATCTGTTGATTCAAATGTTTCTATCCCGGCCTTCATCAAATCAGGGCTAATGCCCAAGGCCCATGCTGCTGCAATTGCTGCCAAACTATTTTCGATACTGAGGTCGGCGCGTTCTTGCGCGGCGCTGACCAGAACTTCTTCCTTGCCCGTTGCCAGTACGATATTGCCGTCGCGTACGAATACGCTGCGGCCGCCTTCGGCCTGATGCGCGACGATGACAGGTGTCGACGGGGAAGCGGCAAAGAAAATCACACTGCCGTCACACAGCGACGCAAATTCCGCGACGCGGGCATCGGCTGCATTGAGTACCGCAACGCCGTCCGGCAATACGATATCGACCTGGGTCCGTGCGACCTTGGTCATCTGGTCTGCGTCTTCGATGTAGTACTCAGGCAGTTTGTCGTCCGGGTCGATATTGGTTACCACGCCGACCTGGCACCAGTCGTAAGCGATGCCTTCGGACAGGATGGCCTTGCTGCTGTTTTCAAATACGGCTGCTTCCACCATGCGGTTGAGCAAGACCTGGCGCGTGGCCTGCCAGTTGTCGCTTTTCTTTTGCACGACATGACGCTGATGCAGGAAGAGGCCGTCGCGGCAGGCGAGGCCGACATACTTGCCTTGCAAGTGCAACAGCCAAGCGATCAGGCGCGAAACCACGGTGCTGCCATGCGAGCCGGTCACGCCGACGATAGGAATGCGGCCATTCTGATCTTCGGCAAACAGGTGATCGACGATGGCGCGTCCGACCGGGCGGGCCGGGCCGTCGGCTGGTTTCAGGTGCATCAGCAAACCGGGGCCGGCATTGACTTCAACAATCGCACCGCCTTGTTCTTCCAGCGGACGGGAAATATCTTCTGCCACCAGGTCGACGCCGGCGATATCCAGGCCGACGATGCGCGCTGCCAATGATGCGGCCGCGGCGACGCTGGGATGAACCTGGTCGGTCACGTCGAATGCGACGTTGCCATTGCGCTGCACCAGGATTTTTTCACCGGCAGGCGGGATCGATTCGGTGGTGTAGCCCTGGCGTGCCAGTTCCAGCAAGACCACGCGCGGGTCGTCTGCTTCATCGATCAGGATCAGGTTCAGCGGGCAGTCTTCGCTGCTGCCGCGACGCGGATCGCTGTTGAGCTGGCTATTGATCAGTTCGGAAATATTCGACACGCCATCGGCGACGACGGAAGCTTCTTCGCCGCGCGCGGCAGCGACCAGGCGGCCGCCGATGACCAGCAAGCGGTGTTCATTGCCGCGCACAAAGCGTTCGACGATGACGTCGCTGCTTTCCTGTTCGGCGAGCAGGAAGGCGGCTTCGATATCTTTTTGTGAATTCAGGTTGGTCGAGACGCCGCGGCCATGATTGCCGTCCAGCGGTTTGATGACAACCGGTAAACCTATGCTTTCAGCGGCATCCCAGGCATCGGCGACGCTATTGACGATGCGGCCTTCCGGTACCGGCACACCGCAGGATTGCAGCAGGGTTTTGGTTAATTCTTTATCGCTGGAAATGGTTTCCGCGATGGCGCTGGTCTGGTCGGTTTCTGCCGTCCAGATGCGGCGTTGGCGTGCGCCATAACCGAGTTGCACCAGATTGCCTTCGTTCAGGCGCATCGACGGGATGCGACGATCGGTTGCAGCATCGACGATACAGCCGGTGCTTGGTCCCAAAGCCACTGATTCCAGGATGTCGCGCAGATTGTCGACTGCCGCCTTGACGTCAAACGGCTTGTCCTGGATGGCCGCCATGACCAGGTCACGGGCGGCAACCAGCGCGGCGCGGCTGACTTCTTCGTGGCGCGCGCGGACGACGACCTTGTACACACCGCGTTTTGAAGTTTCGCGTGCCTTGCCGAAACCGCTTTGCATGCCGGCCAGGTTTTGCAGCTCAATCATCACGTGTTCCATGATGTGGCCGGGCCAGGTGCCTTCACGCAGGCGCATCAAAAAGCCGCCATGTACGCCGACGCCGCAATGATGTTCGACCAGGCTAGGCAACCACGCGGTCAGGCGCTCATAGAAGCCGGGGATAGTGTTGGAAGGAAAATCTTCCAGTTCACCAATATCAACCCATGCCTCCAGCACTGGACGGTAAGTCCAGATATTTGGGCCGCGTAAACTTAGCACATCGATAATATCGATGGTTTTGTTGTTCATTTGTAATGGAAAATATGTAGGGGGAAAGCCAAAACTCAGTGGCTAAAATAGCTGTAACGCGCTCGCGGTTTTTTGGTTTACTTATTTTGTGATTATATTTTTGATGCGCGGGAATACGACAAACAAGTCGGGTGCGTTTGGATATACTGGCCGCCAATTTGAGACAAAACCATATATTCTGGTCGCAAGTTCACGAATATTCGTTCTTTACGGAAAACCCTTCCAGCTTTGATGAAAACCGCCTCTTCACCTTTATTGCCAGCAAAAAACGCCCTCCCTGCGCCTTGGCAGGATGTTAACGCCCGTTTAAGCAAGGATGAAATCATACTCGCTCACCTCGAGCTTGATCTTGATTTAAGTCTACATTTCGTGACGGGCGTTGTAATTCTTACCAATTTGCAACTGTTGGCGCGCTCGCATGGCGAGTCGAGCTGGCAAGCCTGGCCTTTGCGCGCCGAGATGGCGCTGAAGCATCACGATCACGCTGGCGTTGGCACGCTGGAATTGCATGATGCAGACGGCCGCCTTGCGCTCTGGCGTTATACGCTGGCACAAAACCCGCAAGCGCTGACCCTGATTACCGAATTTGAGCAGCAGCGGCATGCGATCGCGACCGGTGTCGCGCAGGCCAAACCTGAGTTGCTCGATGAGCAGGACGAAGAGGCGGACGAAGACGGCAATGCAGCGGAAGAAAAACCGCCATCAACCGCCTCGCTGTTCCGTCTGTGGCGCTTTGCCAAGCCGTATCGCGGACAGTTATTGCTAGGCTTTTTGCTGACGCTGGCTTCGACCGCGGCAACGCTGGTGCCACCGTATATGACCATGCCGCTGATGGATAACGTGCTGATCCCGTATCAAAACGGCGTGCCTATCGATAAGGGTCTGGTCGCGCTTTACCTGGGTGGTTTGTTTGGTTCCGCCTTGTTTGCCTGGGGTTTGGGCTGGGCCCGTACCTATATTCTGGCGCTGGTCAGCGAACGCATAGGCGCCGATTTACGCACCACTACCTATGAGCATTTGTTGCGCCTGTCGCTCGAGTACTTCGGTGGCAAGCGTACCGGCGACCTCATGACCCGTATCGGTTCCGAGACGGATCGCATCTGCGTCTTCCTGTCGCTGCATTTGCTGGACTTCTTTACCGACGTCCTGATGATCGTGATGACCGCCGCCATTCTGATTTCGATCAATCCATGGCTGGCGCTGGTGACCTTGCTGCCTTTGCCTTTCATCGCGTGGATGATCCATGTGGTGCGTGACAAATTGCGTAATGGCTTTGAAAAAGTAGACCGCATCTGGTCGCAAGTGACGAATGTGCTGGCCGATACCATTCCCGGCATCCGCGTAGTCAAAGCGTTTGCGCAGGAAAAACGCGAAGCAGCGCGTTTCCGCGAAGCCAACAACCACAATCTGGTGGTCAATGATCGCGTCAACAAAGTCTGGTCGCTGTTCTCGCCTACCGTTACCTTCCTGACCGAAATCGGTTTGCTGGTGGTGTGGGCGCTGGGTATCTGGCAGGTATCGCAAGGCATGATCACGGTCGGTGTGCTGACCGCCTTCCTCGCCTATATCAGCCGCTTTTATACCCGTCTGGATTCGATGAGCCGCATCGTTTCTGTCACGCAAAAAGCCGCAACCGGCGCCAAGCGTATTTTCGATATTCTGGATCACGTATCCAGCGTGCCGGAAGCCACGCATCCGGTGCATCTGGATAAAGTGCAGGGCAAGATCACCATCAAGGATATCGGTTTCCGCTATGGCAATCGCGCGGTAATCCGCGGCCTTGATCTGACGATTAATCCGGGTGAAATGATTGGTCTGGTGGGTCACAGTGGCTCGGGCAAGAGCACGCTGGTTAACCTGATTTGCCGTTTCTACGATGTATCGGCCGGTGCCATCATGGTCGACGGGGTGGACGTACGTTCGATCCCTATCCCCGAATACCGCCGCAATATCGGTCTGGTCTTGCAAGAGCCCTTTCTCTTCTTTGGCACCATTGCAGACAATATCGCTTACGGTAAACCCGACGCCAGCCGCGAAGAAATCATTGCTGCCGCACGTGCCGCGCATGCGCATGAATTCATCCTGCGCCTGCCGCATGGTTACGATTCGATGGTGGGTGAACGCGGCCAGACCTTGTCCGGGGGCGAACGCCAGCGCATTTCGATTGCGCGTGCCTTGCTGATCGATCCGCATATCCTGATTCTGGATGAAGCAACTTCATCGGTTGATACCACCACCGAACGTGAAATTCAGAAGGCACTCGACAATCTGGTCCGTGGCCGTACCACGATCGCGATTGCGCATCGCTTGTCGACCCTGCGCCGCGCCGATCGCATCGTGGTGATGGACCGCGGCCAGATCGTGGAAGTCGGTTCGCATGATGAACTGCTGCAACGTGAAGGCGCGTATTACAAGCTGTATCAGGCGCAGCAGCGCCAGGCGGAAGATATGCTGGAAGATGGGATCAAAGTCGGGGAAGTCGCATGAGCAATTTTCAATTAACGCGTAATGCCTTCGGCAAACTGATTTATTCGGCACCGGGCGAAGAAGTGCATGAAGGTGTGGTGCCGGTCCGTTCGTTTCCGATTGCCGCACCGGATATCGGCATCGCCATCGTCAGTCCGGACGGACGTGAGCTGGCGTGGATAGAAAAACTGAGCGACTTGCCGGATGCGACGCGCCTCTTGCTGGAAGAAGAATTGGCCAGTCGCGAATTCTTGCCCGAGATCAAACAGATCAAGCATGTCTCGGTATTTGCCTCACCTAGCACCTGGACGCTGGCTACCAGCCGCGGCGACGCGACGCTGGTGTTGAAAGGTGAAGAAGATATCCGCCGTATCGGTGAGTCAGCACTGATCATCGCCGATACCCATGGCATACAATTCCTGATCCGCGATTTGAATAAATTGGATAAGACCAGCCGTAAATTGCTAGACAGATTCTTATAATCCGACGCATGCCGACATGGCATGTGTCGCTGCTGAGGAGAAATGTTGATGTCAGATCGTCCGCAAGCGCAATTGTCTTCTCATCTGCCGGCAGTACTGCAAAATCTGGCTTTGCCTGTCATAGGTGCGCCACTGTTTATCGCCAGTGGCCCGGCCCTGGTCACGGCGCAATGCAAGGCCGGTATCGTCGGTGCATTTCCAGCCTTGAACGCGCGGCCGCCAGAATTACTCGATACCTGGCTGACAGAAATTCAGGCCGAGCTGGCCGCCTATCAAGCCGCGCACCCGGATGCCAAAGTCGGCCCCATCGCCGTCAATCAAATCGTGCACCAATCGAATGACCGTCTCGCACATGATGTCGAAGTGTGCGTCCGACATCGCGTGCCTATCATCATTTCATCGTTGCGCGCGCCACCTAAAGAAATGATGGATGCGATCCATAGTTATGGCGGCATCGTCTTGCATGATGTGATCTCTATCCGCCATGCCGAGAAGGCGTTGGAAGCCGGCGTCGATGGCTTGATACTGGTGGCCGCTGGTGCCGGCGGGCATGCCGGTACCTTGTCACCGTTTGTGCTGGTGGGCGAGGTACGTAAATTCTTCAAGGGACCGATCGCCTTGTCCGGTGCCATCGCAAGCGGTGACGCGGTGCTGGCAGCGCAAGCGATGGGTGCTGACTTTGCTTACATCGGCACCCGCTGGCTGGCGACCAAAGAATCGAATGTGGATGACGCTTATCGCGAAGCGATCATCAGCTCGGCCGCAGCGGATGTGGTGTACACCAATTTGTTTACCGGGATCCACGGCAACTACCTGAAAAAATCCATCATCAATGCCGGACTCGATCCGGATAATTTGCCGCAAGCCGACAAGAGCGCGATGAATTTCGGTTCTGGCAGCGGCAGCAAAATCAAGGCCTGGCGCGATATCTGGGGTGCCGGGCAGGGCGTAGGTCTAATGGATGACGTCGCCAGCGTGCAAGAAATCGTGCAGCGTTTAACAGCTGAATACGTTGCCGCGAGGCAGCGTTTGCACTTGTAAAAAAGCCCTCATCACTGATGAGGGCTTGCATGCGTTGGCCGATGTTTACACGCCGAAACGTGCACCTGCACCGAGCAGGGTGGCGATACCCAGTATGGCAAAAATAGCTGCTGCAATCCGGTGCACGATCTTCACCGGCATACGGTCAGCGATCTTGTCACCGAAGTACACGGCTGGCGCATTCGCCAGCATCATGCCGAAGGTCGTACCGGCCACCACCCACACGAAGGAATGGAATTGCGCTGCCAGAGCAACGGTCGCAACTTGTGTCTTGTCGCCCATTTCTGCCAGGAAGAAGGCGATCAGCGTGGTCATGAACACGCCATACTTTGCCAGTCGGGTGTCGTCTTCATCGAGTTTGTCGGGAATCAGGGTCCAGCCCGCCATCAGGATGAAGGACACACCTAATACCCAGCGCAATACTTCCGGCCCCAGCATGGTCGTGATCCAGGTGCCGATAGCGGCGGCGAAGGCATGATTCGCGATCGTTGCGACAAAAATTGCCAGCACGATAGGTAAAGGTCTGCGGAATTTTGCTGCAAGGAGGAAGGCTAGCAGTTGCGTTTTGTCGCCAATTTCAGCGAGAGCAACAATACCGGTAGAAACGAAAAATGCTTCCATGAGGGGGATAAACTTTCTCGGGCCGGACGAATAACCAAAGACCAAACGACGACCCCGGCCCATGCGGTCGTCACTTGATCAATGGTCTCGCCAAGTCTTGCGACTATCTGCACCATGGCATGCTTGCCAAGAGTGTTGATGCAGATGCCTTTGTTGCCAAAGGCCGGCTACTCCCCAATGTTCAGACGCAATGATAGCAGAATCGCGGCCCACACGTTGACGCTTGTTGATGCCGCAGACCAACATGAAATATCTATTTGTCATCTTTGGGGAATTATCCAGCGCGCCGCGGTTCCTACCTTAGTAGCGCGTTTGTGAGTGCATGCGCGCTGAACCGGGTAGCACTTAAGAACTACACCGGCATTTTGTTGGATGGCAAGCAAGGAGGAGTGATGAGCAAACATATTTCTATCAATACCAAACGACCGACAAAAACCACCGGCAAGGATCAGGCGGAATTAAAGTTGCCGCATGAAATCGATGAATCAGCAGAAGACAAGGCAGCACAGCCGCGTGATGTCGGGCGGCAAGCCTTTGACGATATAGAAGCCGGGCAGATGGATACGGACCGCAGGGGTATGCCGGGAGTCGAGGAAGTGCAACGCAAGCGTGCCGGGCAAGTGGCGCAGGAAGACATTCCTGCTTCATCCAGAACGCCGCCTAGTGTTCCTAAGGAATAAGAAACACGCAGGACTTAAAGCAAACAGCCCTCGTTCTAACGAGGGCTGTTTGCTTTTGTAGCGTGGACTTAGTCGCTGATCGGGATGCTGCCAGCCACTGCAGAACGGCTACCCGGCACTGCCTGGTTACTGCTGCCGTGATAGGCAAAGGCGAGCGAGGTTTTGACCTCTGGCGTGGTGTTAACACCTGCTGCGTGGAACAACTTGCTATGGAAGAACACCACATCGCCCTGATGCAAATCGACCGGTGTGCCGAGTGCAAACAAGGCCTCGTTCGGCGCATGGTCGGGCCGCAAAAAGTCCAGGTCATCCAGTTGTTCACGTGTAATCGCCAGACGATGTGAGCCGGGGATGAACTTCAGTCCGCCGTTGGCAGCGATTTCGTCGCCCAGTGCCAGCCACACGCAAACCAGATCGGGTTGGGTAAACGACCAATAGCGGATATCGCGGTGCCAGCCAGTGGCGGTGCCGAATTGCGGGTGCTTGGTCATCACTGAATTGTGATGTGCCAGCGTCAGGTAAACCTGCTCGTTGAATAATTGTTTGAGTTTGTCGACGATGCGCGGATCGCGCGCCCAGTCGTGGAAGCAGGGGTCACGATGGTAAGCGCCACGCAGGCGACGGACGGTGCGACCGCCTTCGGCGTCCAGTGATGCAGGGGCGCCGGGGTAGCCGAGCTCGGCTTCATATTCCAGTGGTTGTTGCGCGGCTTGTAACTGCGCTTTTGCTACAGCCAGCATGTGCTCACACGCGGCGGGTTCCAGCAACTTTCGGAAAACCAGATAACCGTCTTGTTCGAATTGTGCAATCTGTGCGTCAGAAAGTGCCGTGTCCATTGTTGTAATGTTTTCCTTGCTCGTTGGGCTGGGTAATTAAAACTCAATGCGTAAAACTCAATGCGTAAAACTCAGTGCGTGCCGTCCAGTGTAGCGCGTTGCCGCTTTCATTGCAGGTGGGCAAATGACGTAGATCAAAAATGCTGCAAATTTAGGCTGGGCCCAGACCGGCTAAGCGCTGAAGGCTTGTCTGTTACGCGAGATTACAGGCCGCTAGGCTGGTAGTGATTGCCCGCTGCATTCCATTTTTCGACATGCCATTTCCAGTTGATGCGACCGATCACATTGCCGTCCGCGTCCAGCCCTTCGACCGGGCCGTGGAACACGGCAAACATCACGCCGCCATTTGGGCTGACCGGCTGATGTATTGCTCCTTCGTTTTCCCACAGATAGCAACCTGCGTTGAACGGCCGCTCCGGCTCGTCGTGATAATAAAAGCCGCCTTCGATCATATAGCCTTCGACTGCGCCGACGTGACGGTGGATAGGGGCTACCGCACCTGCTTCAAATCTGATCAGAAGCGTGAAGTGCCCGGTCGTTGCATTTGCATGCAGCAGTTTGAAGTGCGCGCCCGGCATGGCCCACGGCAACCACTGCATATCTTGCGGGTGGCAGGTGAACAAGGTCTCGGCCGGTGCAGCGGGATTCTGTACTGCTGGTGTTGGTTTAGATGCACTCATCGTATTTTTTGCCAATTGCATTTACGTATAATGAAAAATTCTCAACGATAGCCATCGCCATGACCCGCATTTGCCCGAAGTGTTCGTATGCACGCAAGCCCAGCGATGAAGCTCCCGAATGGCAGTGCCCGTCTTGTCAGGTTGCATATATCAAAGCATCGGGTGAGCCGGCCGCGGCCAACTATGGCCGCTATGGTACGCCTGTTCCTAAAACGCGGAACGGATCTTCCGGTTTGCTGAAAGGTGTCGCCTTGCTGGCAGTGCTGGGTTTGGCCCTGTTCCTGGCCAAGCCATGGTGGTCGGGCCAAGCTGCGCCAGCCGCGGTGGTGTCCAGCGTGCAGCCGGAGGTGACATTGTATGCCACTGAGTGGTGCGGTTATTGTGCTGCCACCCGCAAACTGTTTGAAGAAAAAGGCATTGCGTATACCGAGCTGGATGTTGAAAAGACCAGCGCCGGTTATGAAGGCCACAAAAAACTGGGCGGCAATGGCGTGCCGCTGATCGTGATCGGTGACCAGGTCATACGCGGTTACGACGAAAGAGCGATACAAAAAAATCTGAAACCCTGGTTCAAGGAATCCTGATCGAGTGCAGGCACGTGGCCTGCGCTTCTGTCTTGATTCCTGCGTTCTCAATAATCTGAAAGGTGCGTATGCGCAAAACAAAACTTCCTTCGGGTCTGGCGGTGCCGGTGCTGGGACAAGGTACCTGGTATATGGGTGATGAAGCACATCGTCGGAACGATGAAATCGCCAGTCTGCGTCAGGGGCTGGATCTCGGCATGACCCTGATCGATACCGCAGAAATGTACGGCGATGGCGCCTCGGAAAAACTGGTCGGCGCTGCAATTGCCGGCCGCCGTGATGAAGTTTTTCTGGTCAGCAAAGTATTGCCGAGCAATGCCTCGCGTAGCGGCACCATCGCGGCCTGCGAGCGCAGTCTGCGTCGTCTCGGTACTGATTGCATCGATTTGTATCTGCTGCATTGGCGCGGTCGTACCTCGTTTGCAGAAACCATTGCTGCCTTTGAAGCATTGCAGGATGCCGGCAAGATCCGCTATTGGGGTGTCAGCAATATGGATGTCGATGATATGCGCGAGATTGCGCGGGCACCGGGTGGCGATGCGATGGCGACCAATCAGGTTTTGTATAACCTGACACGGCGCGGCATTGAGTACGATCTGTTGCCGCAAGCGCAGGAGCGTGGTCTGCCGCTGATGGCTTACTCGCCGATAGAGCAGGGTCGTCTGACGGAATTCCCGGAAGTGCAAGACATCGCCGAGCGGCATGGTGTGACACCGGCGCAAGTCGCGCTGGCGTGGGTCTTGCGGCAGGAAGGCGTGATCGCCATTCCGAAAGCATCGACCCCGGCCCATGTGCGGGAAAATCGCGCGGCACTCGATTTGCAATTGACGGCAGAAGATCTGGACGAACTGGATGCGATGTTCCCGCCGCCGGACGGGCCTGAATCGCTGGAAATGATTTAAACGGCGCACGCGCCTTAAGTCTCAAGGCCGCTGGGTGGACTTAGTCTTCGCTACAGTCTTCCAGTGCGCCTCGTAATAAATCGTATGCAGCCACGCTGAACGCATCGGCCTGGCTGCATTTCATCTTCAGCCTGAGCGTAACGGTATCGCCGTATTGCGCATCCAGTACGCTGACACCCTGTTGCTCGCAATAGCGTCGCAAGCTCGACTCATCGGCAAACTGCAAGCGATAACGCCGTTCGCACATAGCTTCGACCGGCACCAGTTCTGCATTCTTGACTGCTTCCGAGATCGCTTGTCCGTAAGCACGCGTCAATCCGCCCGCCCCCAGTTTGATGCCGCCCCAGTAACGCACCACGACGGCCAGCACGTTAAACACATCTTTGTGCACCAGCACGTTGTACATCGGCCGCGCCGCGGTGCCTGAGGGTTCGCCATCGTCATCGAGGCCAGAGTCACCATCACAGATCAACACCCAGCAAAAATGCACGGCATTCGGATGTGCGGCCCGCAATTCCGCCAGCTGCGCACGTGCTTCCGCCCGCGTGGTGAGCGGGTAGAGCAAGCCGATGAAGCGACTTTTTTTGATTTCTATTTCGGCGCTGGCCGGCTCGATGAGCTGATACATGATGAGGCGTGTTCAGGTGGTACAGGGTCAGGTAAAAAACAGCAGAACCGCGATGATAAGCGACTATCGCCCCGCACGCCTAAGCCAATGCCCGCGGGATGTTTTCAGCCGTCATCCCATATCTATGGGATGGGCGATGTTGCTGTGCGGATATAACATCAAAACGTCGGGAGTCGTTGCATCTGACGATTCTTTGCCTCGCCTCGGCGTGCGGGCCATTCCCGATTTCAATCACTTCCCCCTAAATGCATTACCTGCCAGACGAACCTCTCGACTTCCAGACTGAGGCGGATGGTGTTTCTGTTCAATTATTGAAAGTTGTACTCATCATGAAAAATTTGAAAATCGGTCAACGCCTGACCCTGAGTTTCGGTGCCGTGGTCGCCGTCCTTATTGTGCTCGCTGCGATAGCCTACACTCGCCTCGACAAGCTGGATGCGGCGATCGGCATGGTCAGCAATGACCGTTACCCCAAAACTGTTAACGCACACATCATCAAGGATGCCTTGAATGCAACGGCGCGCAATATGCGCAATGCCCTGCTGATGACAGATGCCGCACAGATCAAGGGTGAACTCGACAGCATCGCGAGCGCGTCCGTCGTCATCAGTGAAGCACTGGATAAGCTGGATCAGACGATCAAAAGCGAGACCGGCCGTACTTACGTCAAAACGCTGACCGATGCCCGCAGCCGTTTTGCCCCGTTGAAAGATAAATTCGTTGATCTGGTGGCCAAGGGTTTGCGTGCCGAGGCACAGATTCTGTTGTTTGCAGAACTACGTCCGGCGCAGCTGGAATACATGGCCGGCCTCGATAAACTGGTCGATTATCAAAGCAAACTGATGCACAAAGCGGGTGAAGATGCGCATGCCGTGTCCGAGAGTGCGCAGCAGCTGGTTGCCATTCTGTCGGTACTGGCAGTCATCATCAGTGCTTTCCTGGGTTTCCTCGCCACACGCAGCATTACGCGTCCGCTGAGCCAGGCAGTGGGGCTGGCACGCAAAGTGGCCGACGGCGATCTGACCGGCACCATCGTGGTGACGTCCAAGGATGAAACCGGGCAACTCTTGCAAGCCTTGCAGGATATGAACAACGGTCTGGTGCGTATCGTCACGCAAGTACGCACCGGCACCGATACCATCGCGACGGCATCCAGCCAGATCGCGACCGGCAATCTGGATTTGTCATCGCGCACCGAAGAACAGGCCAGCTCGCTGGAAGAAACCGCCTCATCAATGGAAGAGCTGACGTCTACCGTCAAACAGAATGCCGACAACGCACGCCAATCGAATCAACTGGCCTTAACCGCTTCCGAAGTAGCAGTACGTGGTGGCGCAGTGGTGTCGCAGGTGGTGGAAACCATGGGTTCTATTAATGATTCGGCCAGCAAGATCGTCGATATCATTGGCGTGATCGATGGCATCGCATTCCAGACCAATATTCTGGCCTTGAATGCAGCGGTCGAAGCAGCGCGAGCCGGTGAGCAGGGACGTGGCTTCGCGGTGGTGGCATCGGAAGTGCGTAATCTGGCGCAGCGCTCGGCCAGTGCTGCGAAAGAAATCAAAACGCTGATCGATGATTCGGTGGAGAAGGTTGGCGTCGGTTCACGTCTGGTGAACGAGGCGGGTGCAACCATGGATGAAGTGGTCGAGAGCGTAAGACGCGTGACCGACATCATGAGCGAAATCACCGCGGCTAGTCAGGAACAGACTGACGGCATAGAACAAATCAATCAGGCCGTGATGCAAATGGATCAGGTCACACAGCAAAATGCCGCGCTGGTGGAAGAAGCCGCAGCTGCCGCAGAATCACTGCAAGATCAGGCGCACAATCTGTCGCAAGTGGTGAGTATGTTCAAGCTCGATGCGAACGCGGTGACGCTGTCGCCAGCCAGCCGAGTCGTGCCGCCGGTACGTAGTGCGGCCAGCAAGTTAGCGGCACCTAAAGCCTTGCCAGCTACGGTCGAGAAACAGAGCATACGTCAACGTGCCACAGTAGCAGCAGGCGATGGCGATGATTGGGAACAGTTTTGAAGCAGCGGAAACTGACCTTAAGCAGACAGATGCAAAAAACCAGTCCTCGGACTGGTTTTTTTTGGGGCGGGCAGTGCCGTCAGGTTTACCAATGCAAGACGCGTGGCCCTATCAGTGCGCCTATGACGCTTGGAATCAGTATGCCGAGCAAATACCAGAAGCCGATAAAGGCGGCGGCAATTTCCGGGCAATGGAAGGAGTAAATCAGCGTGGCCGCCGTGCCCGCAGCAAAGCCCGCACCTGCACCTGCCAGTCGCAGCCGGGTCGGTGCCAGTTGCCGCATGACCTTCAAAATTGCGATAAAGATAGGCAAGGCGAGTATCGCGATCAGCCATGAGCAATAGTGCCAGGTGTCGCCCCAGAACAAATAAGCACGCTGTTCCGGTGCGGCGTTCATCATCGAGATTGCCGCGACACCCCATATCAGCAAGACCGGCAGTGCAATCAATAAGGGCAGTGAGCGGATCGCGGCGCCCGGCGCCGACAGGCGGCTGACGGCCAGCCAGCCGCTGGCGGTCAGCGCAATGACGAAAGCCATCTTGATCCAGAACGCAGGCAGCATGGCCAGTTCGGCCATATTCGGGCGCAAACCAAGGAAGGCCAGCATCAGCAACACGCTGAGCAAGAGGCCGGCACCTATCTGTCGGGCGAAATAGGCCAGCGGCAGCCTGGGGGCTGCGACGTCTGGCCCGCTCGCCAGCATGTTAATCAAGTCATCTGTTTTCATGATTCATCCTGCAGTTTGAGTGCCAGTGCTTTCAGGCCGCGGTGGACGGCGACTTTGACTGATGCCTCCGATATATTCAGTGCCGTTGCGGTTTCCCGCACCGACCAGCCATCCAGCTTGGTACGCATGATGGCGACGCGTTGCTGCGCCGGCAGCAATTCCAATAACTTGCTCAGATCACGTTGCGCTTCATGCGCATCACCGTCGGCGGTCGTGAACAACTCATTTTCATCATCCAGCGGATCGTTCAAGACCTCGCGCCGCGCATGACGTCGCAACCAGTCTATTAATTTGTACTTCGCAATCGCATACACCCAGGCCGTCAGTGGTGCGTCCACATCGTAGGTCGCCCTTTGATTGTGTATCGCCAACAGTGACTCTTGCACCAGATCTTCCACTTCATCCGGCCAGCGACTAAGGCGACGGCGCAAAAAGGCGCGCAAATAGGTCGCCGTCAGCTGCAGAAAATCGCGATAAGCGTTGGCGTCGCCAGCCAAGCCTTGCACCAATAGCGCATGCAAGCGTAATTCGCTTAGTTCCTTGCGATCGGGCTTCTCTCTATTAGCTATTCGTTGCATCAGGGCTTTCGGTAACACGATGTGCAAAATAAATTTCGCCAAGAATATATTTAATTTACTTTTCTTGTAACCAAATTCGTTTTCTGCGCGAACTACCTTTTACCTCATCATTGAAATGGTAGCGCTTATGAAAACCATCGTTCTGACTATCCCGACTGCCGCCAAGGTCGCGCCAGCGTATGCAAAGCCAGGTTGCATGAAGTCGAGTGGAACCATGTCCGCTATACAGTTGGCACTCTACACCAGCGTGGTCGGCTAAGGGGACTGTGATGGCGACCAATACCTCCACCATCCATCCAGCCTGGCTGCGTGCCACACACTGGATCAATGCGATCGCTGTGCTCTTGCTGGTCAGTAGTGGCTGGCGCATTTATAACGCGTCGCCATTCTTTGATTTTTCTTTCCCGCCGGATCTGACGCTAGGCGGCTGGCTGGGTGGCGCCTTGCAATGGCATTTCTTTGCGATGTGGCTCTTGTTCCTCAACGGCATTCTGTATCTGGCGATCAATCTCATCTCTGGTCGTTTGAAAACGCAATTCTTCCCGCTCTCGCCGCGTGCATTTGTACGCGATCTGGCCGCCGCACTCAAAGGCAAGCTGGCGCATGCCGATCCGCGCCAATACAACACCGTGCAAAAGGTCGCTTATCTGTTTGTGATCGCCGATTTGATATTGATCGTCCTGTCCGGACTCGTGCTGTGGAAATCGGTGCAATTCCCATTGCTGCGTGAATTGCTGGGTGGCTACGAAGCGGCGCGGCGCGTGCACTTCTTTGCAATGGCGGCGCTGGTTGGTTTTGTCGTTGTACATCTGGTGATGGTGGCACTGGTGCCACGCACCTTGCTCGCGATGCTACGCGGCCGTTGAAAAAGTTAGGGGAACAATATGGTGCAAAAAAAATCCATCGCGATGCCGGGCAATGCGACTGCAATGCTGGCCGATGCGATACGGCAGGTGAGTCAGCCTTCACGTCGTGCCTTCCTGCAACGCACGCTGACCTTGGGCGGCTTGTCTTTGCTGACCGGCTGTTCGATCAGCGATGACAGTAGCGTAGAGCAAGCCTTGAACAAGGTCTCGCAGTTTAACGATAAGGCACAGGCCTTGATCTTTGATCCGAATCGTCTGGCGCCGACTTACCCCGATTCGATGATTACGCGTCCCTTCCCGTTTAACGCTTACTACGGTGAAGACGAAGTGCGGGAAGTGGATGGCGAGGCATGGCGCCTCGAACTCAGCGGGCTGATTGCGAATCGCGCACCGTGGAGTCTGGCGCAGCTGGCGCGCCTGCCGCAAAACGAACAGGTCACACGGCATATCTGTGTGGAAGGCTGGAGTGCGATCGGCAAATGGGGTGGCGTGCCTTTTTCTTACTTCCTGCGCCGCGTTGGTGCTGATTTGAGTGCGAAGTATGTCGGCTTCAAATGTGCCGATGACTATTTCACCAGCATCGATATGCCGACAGCGCTACACCCGCAAACGTTGATGGCGCTGACGTATGACGGTCAACAGTTGCCGCCGCGTTACGGCTTCCCGATGAAGCTGCGGATGCCGACCAAGCTCGGCTACAAGAATCCCAAACACATACAGGCAATTTTTGTCACGAATAAGTATCCCGGAGGCTATTGGGAAGATCAGGGATACAACTGGTTCGGTGGCAGCTGATATCAGCCGCCCTGAAGTTTTAAGCAGGCAGTAAATTTTTGCAATAAATCGTCGCAGTTCTCTTTGTCGTTTTAATTTAAAGGAAATAAATCATGAAAACCATTACCACCGCAGTATTGACCGCTTGCCTGATGATGTCCGGTGCCGTATTCGCACAAGATGCGATGAACAAAGACGGTATGGCAAAAGACAGCATGTCCAAAGACGCGATGAAAAAAGATCACATGGCCAAGGACGGTATGAAAAAAGATGAAATGAAAAAAGACGGTATGTCAAAAGATGCGATGAAAAAAGATCACATGGCCAAAGACGGCATGAAGAAAGATGGAATGAAAAAAGACAGCATGGGCAAGGACGCCATGTCTAAAGATGAAATGAAAAAATAATGAAAAAGTAAGTAGCGATCTGAGCTGCTGTTAGAGGCAGCTCAGATTGTGTTTTCGCTTGTATTTTCCCTATGCGCGCATATAAGCCCAGCCCTCGTGCTGGCGCTGCGCGATATGCAGGACTACCGCTGCGACTACCTTGATGTGCTCAGGCTCCGGCAAATCGTTGGCGATCAGAGAGTTACGGCACAGCAGCAGATGGCTGTCGGACTCATTCGGCTGCTGCAATGCTGCGACCGCTGCGCCGGCGTTGGCGACTAACTCCACTTGTGCATCCGGTTCCGCCTTCAACAGATTGGCGAGATTGCGTCGCCCGCGTTCCAGCGCTTCAGGGGTGGGTGCGTGTATCACTAAACGTATCATTTAATTCTCCGTGGTATGAGTCGATGCTACTGCACGCCTAATTGTGCAGATAAGTGTGCGACGTAATCAGCGAATGCCAGATCGCTGCGATTGCGTGGACGCGGTAAGTCGATCTGCAGATTTTCGACGACAGTCGCCGGGCTGCCGCCGAGCACGATCACCCGGTCTGCCAGAAAAACGGCTTCATCGATGTCATGCGTGACGAACATCACTGCCGATTGTGTGGCTTGCCAGATGCGTATCAGCTCCGCCTGCAGATTGCGGCGCGTGAGTGCATCGACTGCGCTGAACGGCTCATCCATCAATAGCAAGTCGGGCTGCACCGCCAATGCGCGTGCAATGCCGACGCGCTGCACCTGACCGCCGGATAATTGATGTGGCCAGCGTTCGCCAAATTCAGCGAGGCCGGTTAACTGCAGCGCTTGCTTGATGCGTAAGCCTTGTTCGTCAGCGCTGATGCCCAGTGTTTCCAGGCCGTAGGCGACATTCTCTGCCACGCTGCGCCATGGCAGCAAGCGACCATCCTGAAACACTACCGCGCGGCGACGACGACCCGGTAGTTGCGGCAACTTGAGTTCGACTGTGCCACTGCTCGGTGCGATCAAGCCAGCCGCGGCGCGCAGCAAGGTCGATTTGCCGACGCCGGAACCACCGACGATGGCGACGAATTCACCGCTGGCGATGCTCAGCGACAAATCCTGTATCACCGGTGCGGATGCGCCCGGATGCAGATAGGCGATGCGATCAAATTCAATTATGGACGCCACGATAAAACCCTTTTCTCGATCAGTACATAGATCAAATCACTGACCGCATACACCAGCGAAATCGCCAGCATATAAATCACCACCGCTTCATACGCGCCGACCCCGGCCGCGGCGTTCATCTCTTGCCCCATGCCGGGTACACCCAATAATTCCGCCGCGATCAGCGTCATCCAGGCCTGACCGATGCCGGTGCGTATGCCGGCCAGCGTGCCCGGCGCAATCGCTGGCAGGGTGATGCTGATGGCGCGGCGCCAGTAACTGCCCTGGCCGAAGCTGCGCGCCAATTCATAAAAACGCGGATCGATATTGCGCACCGCACTGGCGGTGGCGTAATAGTTAATCCAGAACACGCCGATCGAAATCACGAAAGCGGCGCCGGCATGACTGACCTTGAACCATGCAATCGCGAACACTACCCATGCCAGCGGCGGGATGGGGCGCAAGATGCGGATCAGATAGGCCTGCAATAAATCAAACGGTCGGATGGTCGCGGCGGCCAGACCAAACGCAATACCAAACAGCGTACCCAGTCCCAGACCCCAGAAGTAATGAATCAGGCTGGAGCCGATGGCGGGCAGCAGACGACCGGCGCTCCACTCCTGCATGAAGGCATGCGGGAGCAGGAAGGGGTCTGGCAGCGTGCCCGGGTTGACCCATGCGAAGTAGCCGGAAGCCTTCCACACTAGTACGAACAGGGCGACGCCGGTGAGGCCATAGGCGACACGCGTCAACCAGTGGGTGGAAGATGGTTTCATTGTTGCTTCATGGTGTATGGACTACTTGTTTCTTTATTTGCTACCGGCCACCGCATCGTAGAAGCGGGTGTCGAACAGTTTGGTGGCATCGGCTGCAGGTCCTTCCAAGGTGCCGGTTTCAGCCTGGAATTTTTGCAGTACCAGCGTGGCTGGAATGATGGTGTTCGGATTGGCAGTGAACTGGCCTTTGGAATTGCGTATGGCTTTCTCGACCAGTGCCAGGTCCAGACGTCCGCCACCGACGTACTTCTGCACAAATGGGGCAGCTTGGGCCGGATTGGTTTCCAGCAGTTTGGTGGCGGCGATATGCGCTTTGACCAGAGACTTCACCAGCTCCGGTTGTTCGCGTATCAGTTTTTCACGTACCAGCAATACTGCGCCCGGTTGATGCGGGAACAGCTCTGAACCACGTGCCACGACCCGTGCCTTCGGTGCTTTGCTCAGCACGGTGGTGACGGTAGGTTCGAGGATGGCTGCGCCATCGATGGCACCGGTCAACAAGGCTTGCTGGATTTGTGCCTCACCCTGGTAGATCAGTTTGAAGCTGGCTGGATCGACTTTGGCGCGCTTGCGCAACCAGTATTGCAATGCCGCTTCCGGCACTGCGCCGCGTGGATAGCTGGCGATAACCGGTTGACGGCCGTGATCCTTGGCGAAGCGCGCGAAGGCAGTGGCAGCATCGCCAGAGGCGAAGTAGGGTGCCAGATTGCCCATCGCGACAAAGCTGACTTGTTCCACGATATTGGAGGCCACGACTTTGATGTCTGCCCCTTTGGCGCTGGCTACCAGCGCCGGGCCGATGCCGACATAGGCGATGTCGAGCTGACCGGCCAGCAGTGCCTGCACCAGCGCAGGACCACTCTGGAACTGCACCAGCTTGGCAGCGCGTACTTCAGCTGGCAGGGTGTTTTGCTCGTATGCAATGAATAATTGGGCAGCCGGAATAATCGGCAGATAGCCGACTTCAAGCGGCGCCGCATGAGCGGCGGACAGGCCGAGTGCGAGGGCAACAGTTGCGAGGATGCGTTTCATTTTGGTGGCCTTGGGAGACAAGTAGGGTTCAAGACCGTCCATTGTATTGAAAGCATGGCCAGCGCTTTAATAACAAAAAGAAATAACCTTAGTTGCTTTTTACCGAGGAGCTCTGCGCACAGCTGCAAACAAAAATGGCGGGCTCAGTATCGAGGCCGCCATTTTTATGGTCAGAAACACATTGCTATAAGGCTTAGGTAGTCAAAGGCTTGTAGCGAATACGCTTAGGCTTGGCGCCTTCTTCACCCAGACGTTTGCGCTTGTCCGCTTCGTATTCCTGATAGTTGCCGTCGAAGAAGGTGACTTGCGAATTGCCTTCGAACGCGAGGATGTGCGTGGCAATGCGATCGAGGAACCAGCGATCATGGGAGATAACCAACACGCTGCCGGCGAATTCGAGCAAAGCGTCTTCCAGCGCGCGCAGGGTTTCCACGTCCAGATCATTGGATGGTTCATCCAGCAACAAGACGTTGCCGCCCATCAACAAAGTCTTGGCCAGATGCAGACGGCCACGTTCACCACCGGACAAATTACCGACGATTTTTTGCTGATCGCCGCCCTTGAAGTTGAAGCGGCCCAGATAGGCGCGCGATGGCATTTCAAAGCGACCGACGGTCAGGATGTCGGCGCCACCGGTGACATCTTCAAATACGGTTTTGGCATCGTTGAGGGTGTCACGCGATTGATCGACGATGGATACGCGTGCGGTGCTGCCGATCACGACTTCGCCGCTGTCTGGCTGTTCCTTGCCGGTGATCAATTTGAACAAGGTCGATTTACCGGCACCGTTAGGGCCGATGATGCCGACGATCGCGCCAGCCGGAATGCGGAAGCTGAGGTTGTCGATCAACAGGCGATCGCCAAACGCTTTCGATACATTCTTGAATTCGATGACTTCATTGCCGAGGCGTTCTGCAACCGGAATGAAGATCTCTTGCGTTTCATTGCGTTTTTGGTATTCGTGTTCAGACAATTCATTGAAGCGCGCCAGACGTGCTTTCGATTTGGCCTGACGACCTTTAGGATTCTGGCGTACCCATTCCAATTCCTTGGCGATGGTTTTTTGACGCGAGGATTCGGTCGCTTCTTCCTGCTTCAGACGGTCGCCTTTTTGTTCCAGCCATGAGCTGTAATTGCCTTTCCACGGAATACCGTGGCCGCGATCCAGTTCCAGAATCCATTCGGCGGCATTGTCGAGGAAGTAGCGATCATGGGTGATGCCGACCACGGTGCCAGGGAAGCGTTGCAGGAATTGTTCGAGCCAGTCTACCGATTCAGCATCCAAATGGTTGGTCGGTTCGTCGAGCAAGAGCATGTCGGGTTTGGAGAGCAGCAAACGGCACAGCGCAACGCGCCGTTTTTCACCGCCGGACAAGACGCCGATCTTGGCATCCCATGGTGGCAGGCGCAAAGCGTCAGCAGCCATTTCCAGTTGTTGTTCCGGGTTGTCACCAGCCGAGGTCGAGATGATCGCTTCCAGACGCGCCTGTTCGGTTGCGAGCGCATCGAAATCCGCATCCGGATCTGCATACGCGGCATACACTTCGTCCAGTTTGGCCTTGGCTTCGAATACTTCACCGAGTCCGCCTTCTACTGCCTGGCGCACGGTTTGTTCCGGATCGAGCTGCGGTTCTTGCGGCAGGTAACCGATGTTGAGGTTAGGCGCCGGGCGGGCTTCGCCGATAATGTCGGTATCGATGCCGGCCATGATTTTCAGCAGCGTCGATTTGCCTGAGCCGTTCAGGCCCAGTACGCCGATTTTGGCGCCGGGGAAGAAGGACAGCGAGATGTCTTTCAGGATTTGACGTTTCGGTGGGACGATCTTGCCCACGCGGTTCATGGTGTAAACGTAATTTGCCATTGTTATTTCTAGATGAGGTTGCTTGTCCAAGAGGTGGGTGCAAGGATACCCGATGGCGGGCCTGTCCGGTTAGCAGCACGCGTATATTCTGGGCAAAGTGCATTTAAAACCTAAAATTTCCGGCTTTGTAAACTAGGGCTGGGCGAGATTCAACTTTAGTGCAACACTGTGCATGCGGCAGCCCATGTTTACTTGCATTATGCTGTCGCATATCCTATTGTGCGACGCACCATCCCTCTAAAGAGAGCACTCTTTGGCTTCACCAGATAAAAAAAGCAGCCTTGCTGCATTGACTCTGGCCGCTGTCGGCATTGTGTACGGCGACATCGGTACCAGTCCTTTATATACGATGAAAGAGGTGTTCTCCAAAGAACACGGCCTGGCCCTCACGCCGGAGAATTTGCTCGGTGTCGTTTCGCTGATCGTCTGGGGCTTGATCGTCATCGTTTCACTCAAGTACGTCACGCTGGTGCTGCGCGCGAACAACCGCGGCGAAGGCGGCATCATGGCTTTGATGGCGCTGGCGCTTTCTTCGGTGACACGCAATTCCCGCTGGTATTTCCCGCTGATGGTCATGGGCCTGTTCGGCGCCACGCTGTTTTATGGCGATAGCGTGATTACACCGGCGATTTCGGTGTTGTCCGCGATCGAAGGTTTGAGCGTCGCCACCGAAACCTTTGATCCTTATGTGGTGCCTTTGACGGTGGTCGTGCTGGTCGGGCTTTATTCCCTGCAGGCGCGCGGTACTGCCGGTATCGGTAAATGGTTCGGACCGATCATGGTGGTCTGGTTTGCCACGCTGGCAGTGATGGGCGTGGTCAATATCATCGACGCACCGCAAATCCTGTATGCGCTCAATCCATGGCATGCGTTGCACTTCCTCGACGGCAATCGTTTCCTCGCTTTCATTGCGCTCGGCGCAGTGGTGCTGGCGTTCACCGGTGCCGAAGCCTTGTATGCGGATATGGGCCACTTCGGCGCCAAGCCGATCCGCATGGCCTGGTTCCTGGTCGCATTCCCGGCACTGGCGCTGAACTACCTCGGACAAGGTGCCTTGCTCCTGATGCATCCGGATGCAGTGACCAATCCTTTCTATCAGCAACTCGGCGCATGGAGTATTTACCCGCTGGTTGCGCTATCGACGATGGCTGCGATCATCGCATCGCAGGCGACGATTTCCGGCACCTTCTCGATGACCAAGCAAGCGATTGCGCTGGGCTTCCTGCCGCGCATGAAAATTGAATTTACCTCGGCCAGCCAGATCGGTCAGATCTATATTCCCGCGGTGAACTGGTTGCAAATGGCAGTGGTGGTGATGGCGGTGGTGGGCTTTGGTTCCTCGTCCGATCTGGCTGCGGCTTACGGTATTGCGGTGACCGCGACCATGCTGGTAACGACTATCCTGACCTTCTTCGTGATTCGTTATCGCTGGAAGTACAACCTGCTGCTGTGCCTCGCTTCGACCGGCTTCTTCCTGGTGATCGACCTGAGTCTGTTCTCGGCCAATATGCTCAAGTTATTCCATGGCGGCTGGTTCCCTCTGTTGCTCGGAATGATCTTGTTTACGCTGATGTTGACGTGGAAGCGTGGGCGCGAACTGGTCTTCGACAATTTGCAAAAACATGCGATTCCGCTGGAAGACTTCCTGGATTCACTGTTCATCTCGCCACCAACCCGCGTGCCGGGCACCGCGATCTTCTTGCGTGGCGAATCAGATGGCGTGCCACATGCGATGTTGCATAACCTGTCGCATAACAAGGTATTGCACGAGCGTGTGGTCTTCCTCACGGTGCGCATGATGGAAGTGCCGTATGTGCCGACCACCGATCAGGTGCGTGTCCATGTGCTGGGTAACGATTGTTATCAGATGGACGTGACTTACGGCTTCAAGAACGTGCCGGACATTCCGGCCGCACTGGAGCTGGCCAAGGATCAGGGTTTGGAATTCGAAATGATGGAAACCTCCTACTTCATCGCACGCCAGACCGTGGTGGCGAATCCGGTGCGCGGTATGGCGCTGTGGCGCGAACATATCTTTGTCGCGATGTCACGCCATGCGCGCGGTGCGGCTGATTACTACCAAATCCCATCGAATCGCGTGATCGAACTGGGGACCAAGGTAGAGATTTAAGTCCGCTACTCCCAAATCAAAAAAGGCCACACAAGCGTGTGGCCTTTTTTATTGGCGCTTACTTTTGCAGCGGATCGCCTGCTGCTGGCTGTCGATAGTTTTGCCATAGCCCATCGGCTGAATACAAGCCGAGTGCGACCCAGATGGTGGCAAAGCCTATCATGCGTGCAGCGCTGAAAGGCTCGTGATACAGCCAGACGCCGACCAGCAATTGCAGCATAGGCGTGATGTACTGCAAGAGTCCCAGCGTCGAGAGTGGAATGCGACGGGCGGCAGTCGCAAACAAGAGCAATGGAATCGCAGTGATCGGACCAGCCGCGATCAGCAGCCATTGCGAGCTGGCTGGTGCGTGGATAAAACTATTATTGCCATTCCATGCCATCACCACCAGCGCCAGCAGGGCGAGCGGAAACAGCAACATGGTTTCCAGCGACAGGCCTTCGAGTGCAGCAAGCTTGGCGGTTTTGCGCAACAAGCCATAGGTGCCAAACGTCAGTCCGAGCGTTAGGCCTATCCATGGCAAATGACCGTTTTCCCAGGTCAGCCAGGCGACGCCCAGCGCAGCCACCAGCACGGCAGCCCATTGCAGACGGCGTAAGCGTTCTCCCAGTACCAGAAAACCCAGCAGCACATTCACCAGCGGCGTCATGAAATAGCCGAGGCTGGCATCGATGATGCGATCGTGATTGACGGCCCAGATATAGACAAACCAGTTAGTCGACAGCAGCAGTGCACTGGCGGTAAATCCGGCCAGCACTTTGGGTTGCCGCAGCACGGCGCTTAACCACGTCCATTGGCGACGCACCGCGAGGACGATCATTAAAAAAGCGAGCGCCCACACCATCCGGTGCAGCAGGATTTCCAGCGGCGCTATATCGTGCAGCGACTTGAAGTAAATCGGAAAAGAGCCCCAGGCCAGATAGGCGCAGAGTGCGTACAGCATGCCGGGATTCATGATGGGACGGTCCGTAGAGTGAGGGCGGCAATTTGCCCTGCGTAAGGACAGGATTATCCCAGCAATCGTTGAGGCGTGTTTTTGTCGGCGAAAAACGCGGCTTGGTCTGGCATTGCATGCGCATAAAAAAACGCACTAAAGCCGGAAGGCCTTAGTGCGTAGGAGGGTACTGCTGAGAGATCTGTGTTTAAGCTGAGCTTAGAACGTGTAGTTGGCGGAGATCCACAGACGACGACGTTCGAAGTTGCCGTTGTACCGAGATTGATAATTCGTCACAGCAGGAGTTGCGCTACTAACAACTGGATAGTATTCAGCAAAGTTCTTATCCAGCAAATTGTAGACTGCCAGATTGAAAGTCAGCGATTTGTTTGCCTTATAGTTTCCGCCGATATCCAGCACGCTATAGCCCTTGTAGTTGCCTAGAGTCGCTTTGCTGGTCGAGGTTCCGGTGTCTTCAAGACGATAACGCTCCCCGGTATATTTTGCTTGTCCCCACAAATTGATTGTGGAGCTGGCTTGCCAATTCAACCTTGCGTTAACCGTATGTTTTGGTGTGCTATTCAGCGGTTTGCCAGCATTAATTCCCGACTTTTGTTCGCTGTCGACATAGGTATAGTTCGCGCTGAGCCGCCAGACTTTGGCAAATTCAAGGCTGCTGCCAAGTTCCAGTCCACGAATAGTTGCCTCATCGACGTTGATAGGACGGGAGCGTTCAATCGTAGCGGGGCCGACAACAATCGGCGGCAGCGCTTGACTCCCGATCGCGTCTTCAAAATTAGTCTTGAAGATGGTTGCATTTGCCCGGAAGCCGTTCAAATTATCAAAATACGCGCCGATCTCACTAGTGATGCTGCGCTCTGGTTTGAGGTCAGGGTTACCAAGAGTTTGGGTCCGGCCTTGACGGGTATAGCCGACGACGCCTTCAAATAATTGTTCAAGTCCCGGGGTGCGGTAGGCCTTGCTGACGCCGCCTTTGAAGGTCCATTGATCAGTGCTGTTCCATACCAAATAGGCGCGAGGGGAAGTGGCGCTGCCAAATACGCTGTGGTTATCTCGGCGTACCCCCACAGTAAGTGCCAGGTCTTTCACAATGCGCCATTCGTTTTCAGCAAACAAAGCAGTTTGTCTATGTTTGAATTTTTCGGTTGCGACACCTTCAATCATTTCTGCTTCCCACCATTGGCCGCCGACGGTCAGCATATTGTTGCCAATAGCGGTAGTCAGTTTGGTGTCGAAGATGGTGCTTTCTGATTCAAGGGTGCGGGGTGCGCCTGGAATGATGCCTGCTGGTGGATTGTTCAGGTTGGGAATCGTACGTCCGATGGTTTTGGTCGTGTTCTTCATCAAACTGGATTCAAGAATGCTTTTGTCCATGCGCCATGTGTGCGCTAGTGTGATTTGATCGCGATTGAATTTTTGTTGAGGGCCATATCCCGAAAAGACTGTTGCGGTATCCAGGGTACCGATTTGCCCCCAACGGTTGTCGTATTCCTGACGCGTCTGGTCGACGTCGATAGACAAATCATGGTTTTTATTCGGTGTCAGAGTAAGGCGAGCACCCACTGATTCAATATCGGCACGCGTCGGGTTAGATCCGGTCACAAGAGTCGTCGCCGGATTTCTGCCGTTCCATTGAATATCAGAATTGTCACGGTGATATTTTCTTGCGCGCACTTGTAAGCCGAGTAAATCTTCTTTGATCGGTCCGCTTAGATAGACGCTGGCAGACTGCGAGTCACCATAGTCGCGATGCTCATTGATAGTGCCGTCGAGCGTGATTGCACCAGACCATTGTTTGCCGACCTTACGGGTGATGATGTTGACTACACCGCCCATTGCATCTGAGCCATACAGTGTCGCCATTGGTCCGCGGATAATTTCAATCCGCTCGATTGCGGATGGTGGAGGCATGAAGGATGAAGTCGTATCGCCGAATGCGTTCGGTGTGACGTTGCCCGCCGGATTTTGGCGACGACCATCAACCAAGATCAGGGTGAATCGGCTTTCCATGCCGCGAATTTTGATGTCCAGACCGCCGGTTTTACCAATACCGTCGGTAACGTCAATACCTTCAACATGGCTTAATGCCTCTGCAAGGCTGCTCACACGCGTTGTCTCTAATTCTTTACGAGTAATAACGGTAATACTGGCAGGTGCTTCTTTAACCGCCTGTTCAAAACCCGATGCACTGACCACGACCTCTGCTAGCTGCTGATCCGAGTTCTGCGCGCTAGCCGCTGCGGAGGCCAACAACAGCGCGGCAGCCAACGGCCAGGTACGGCGGGCGTGGCGCTCGAGGGCGCTTTCAGCGCGGGATTGATTGGCCGTCAAAGGTTCGAAAGGACGTGCAAGGTCCAGGGAATGCGATGCTGCCATGCTTGCTCCAGAAAAAGGGAATCCCACAGGGAAAGTGTCGATGGCTGGCTAGTACACGTGGGGAAATGGAGCGTGGAGACTCGGATTCGGTGTTTGGCTGGCTACTGTTTTAACGCTTTCTTAACGTAAATTTAACGCGATGTTAATGTAAACGATAATGATTAGCAATACCGATTGCGCAAGTTGTGAGGATTTCCGGAGTTTTTTGTGACTAGTGTTGCGTATATGCCGCTTGCGTTTGCCGCGCGCGTGGCAAAGCCAGACGATGGCGCCAAAAGGCGTCTCGAAATATGAAAATGCAGGAACAAGCAGGGAGATGTCTGAGCCAGATGGGTAGTCCGGCTTCAGTCTGGCGTCTTAAAGGCTATCAGGTTCGTCGAAGAAGAATTCGACGGATTCCGCTTTTTTGCCGACCTGCAGCAAGCCTTGGTCGAGTAGCTCGTCGTAGTAGCAGACCTGATTGCGGCCGTGGTCTTTGGCGTAGTACAGCGCCTGATCGGCGTGACCCAGAATCACAACCGGGGTTTCCTGCGAGATGCTGGCAAAACCGATGCTGACGGTGATTTGCCCGACTTGCGGGAAGGAGTGTTGTTCGATATTGCTGCGGAAGCGTTGAAACACCATTTGTGCATCGGCCAGCGTGCTCGAGCGCAGTAGTACGACAAATTCTTCGCCACCAAAACGGAAGACGCGATCCTGCGCACGGAAGGAAGTGCGCAATACATTGGCAACCAGGATCAGCACTTCGTCGCCATACAGATGACCGAACTGGTCATTAACGCGTTTGAAGTGATCGATGTCGATCACCGCCAGCCATTGCGATTTCACATCGCCGTGGTGACGACGGTCAACGTCATCGCGTGTGGTTTCGGACGGCTTGGCATTGACCATGCGTGCGAACTTCTCGTCGAAGGTCTTGCGATTGAGTAAGCCGGTGAGGGAGTCGCGCTCGCTGTAATCCAGCAAGCTCTGATAATTGCGATAGACGCTCAGTATGCCTTCCATCACCTGCAGCATCTGTGGCGTGAACGGTTCGGTGTGCGCGATTTCGAGGCAGGTCGAGACTTTGTCGTTCTGCCAGATCGGGATCCACAAGACGTAACGGCCGTCTTCGCGGTTTTCTTCGAGGCGATTTTTACGCTGCGCGATGCAGCTGACCAGTGCCGGAAACGTGACAATCGGTTCACCCGCCTGGTCGCCGCCGGCGTTTTCGTCATCCACGGTTTGTACTGCACCGCCCGAGATCCAGACGCGCGGCCGCACAAACAGCTCGCCGCGCGATTGGAATAACTCCATCACGCGCGCTTCCGCCACGCCCACCATATTCAATAAAGCGGTCATTACCGATATATCGAGCAGGTCGTGGTCGCGATGGCCGGTGATCTCTACCAGATGATCCAGTAGTGATCCCATCATGAGTGGTTCGGAAGTGCTCACGAGTTACCCATGCAAAGACGTCGGCGGAAGAATAGATGGTTGCAGCTGTTTACGCATGGGTGTGACTTCAAGAAAAATGTTCTATTAAGTGCCGTTAACTTCACGAGCGCTGTTTCACTTATTGAGGGCGGATTTGATGCCGGTTCAAGACAGTTCAAAAGCGAACCCGCAAGTGTTTAAGCGGCTTGTATAGGCTTTTATTGTCTTATTAGTCAGAACCATTCTATCTGAATAGAACACAACAAAATCCTAAGTTGGCAGATGGAAACGATATTTTACGTTTGCTTTTTTTCCTCGCTATGACATGACAACAACCAGTGCGACTAATCATTTTCGAAAAGTAACAAAATAGTTTCTGTGCGGTAATTTTATGGCGAGCATATTCTGTGCCCGGCGTAATTTCGACATTTTCGCGGCCGAAATTTGGGTCCCCGCTGTTGATGAATGCACGGATGTTTTGCACACGTTTCTTGTGTCGCAAGGGCAGTGCAAGGACAATGCGTGCTGATGCTTTCGAACAATTGTTGTTAACCCTGCGGAGTGTCCATGTTCCTTTTATTGCTCTTACTCACCTTGTCGATTTCAGTGGGCATTTCCGTCGCAGTGATGCTGGCGTTTTCGCGCCCTATCAATGCCATCCTTTATCGCATCATTGCGGATGCGATTAGCGCCGCTTGGTTGAAGTACATGAAGTTTGCAATCCTTGTGGTGGGCGTCTCTTCCGGCGTGCGAGTGCATGAATTTGAAAAATACATCACGCCATCGCGCTGGGACAAAGATGCGAAGCTGGTGGAATTCACGTATGAGCGCTGGGTCATCGAGTTGTATCAGGCGGCGATCTCCAGCTTGCAGGGGATAGCGTGGATGCTGCTGGTGTTCTTTATGTTTGCGCTGATTGCGTATGTGATCGTCCGCATTGCCGAAACCAAACTCGGCGAACAGGCAAACTCGACTAAATAGCCATCATGCGTGTCTGCACCTGAGTATGACCCTGGGCGGCCTGCGACAGGACCGGCTTACCAGCGCCAGCCCCAGCGTTCCAGATTGGGGCATCTGCACTTTTCTAGCTCGCCGTAAAATTCTATTTGCATCGTTTCCATGATTCGACTATTATCGAATAATGGAAACGAAAACTGCAATCACCTCCCTCGCTGCGCTTGCGCATGATTCCCGCCTTGCGGTGTTCCGCCTGCTGGTGCAGGCTGGACCGGCCGGCATGGCGGCCAGCAAAATCAGCGAGGCGCTAGAAATCCCGCCTTCATCCCTTTCTTTTCATTTGAAAGAGCTAAGCCATGCCGGCCTGGTTGCGGGTAGGCAAGACGGCCGCTATATCCATTACGCCGCGAACTACGAGGCGATGAATAGCCTGATCGGCTTTCTGACCGAGAACTGCTGTGGCGGTAATCCCTGCGCGCCGGTGTGTACCCCGGCTTGCGATAGTGCAAAAAGCTGAGCTAGCGCGCTGAATTTATCCAGAGCGCGGTGATCCACACCGCGTTAATCCCGACGAGGTGAGTCAATGCAAGACCAGACATTCAATGTGCTATTTCTCTGCACCGGCAATTCGGCGCGCAGCATTATGGCGGAAGCTTTATTAACGACGATGGGCAAAGGACGCTTCCGTGTGTTCAGCGCGGGCAGCCAGCCGGGTGGGGTAGTGCATCCGCTCGCCATCGAGTTGGTGCAGACAACCGGTTACCCGGTCAGCAATCTGCGCAGCAAAAGCTGGGATGAGTACGCATTGCCTGACGCGCCACAAATGGACTTCATCATCACGGTCTGCGACAACGCGGCTGGCGAAGTCTGCCCCTACTGGCCGGGGCAACCGGTGTCTGCCCATTGGGGATTTGCGGATCCTGCCGCTGCGCCGGGTAGCGACGACGAGAAGCGCGTCGTCTTCCATAAAATCTTTAAGCAAATCATGGCGCGCGTAAATACCTTTGTCAGCCTGCCGATCAGCATGCTGGAAAGAAATGCGATTCATCATGAGTTGAAAAAGATAGGCGAAAGCGGTGTCGAGTAAGTCTTTAGCGCTGACGAGCAGCCATGTATCGCAGCGTGAGTTTGTATGTTGACGGCCGTACTGATATTTCTCGGCACGATCACGTTGGTGATCTGGCAGCCCAAAGGTCTGAAGATAGGCTGGAGTGCCTTAGGTGGTGCGGCGCTGGCCTTGCTGACCGGTGTGGTTCACCTGGCTGATGTCGCCACGGTGTGGGGCATCGTCTGGAATGCCACCATCAGCTTTATCGCCATCATTATCATCAGCCTGTTGCTGGATGAAGCGGGTTACTTTGAATGGGCGGCGCTGCATGTCGCGCGCTGGGGTGCCGGCAAGGGCAGCAGATTGTTTGTCTATCTGATCTTGCTGGGCGCACTGGTGTCGGCATTGTTCGCCAATGATGGCGCCGCTCTGATCCTGACGCCTATCGTGATTGCGATGCTGCTGGCGCTGAAGTTTACACCTGCTGCCACTCTTGCATTTGTAATGGGTGCCGGCTTCATTGCTGATACTGCCAGCTTGCCTTTAGTGGTATCGAATCTGGTTAATATCGTATCCGTCGATTACTTCAAGATCGGTTTCGCCGAATACGCGGCAGTCATGCTGCCGGTCAATCTGGTGTCGATTGCGGCGACGCTGGGCATGTTGCTGCTCTTCTTCCGGCGTGATATTCCGCGCAGCTACGACGTCAACGATCTGCGCATGCCGGCGCAGGCGATACGCGACCCGGCGACCTTTCGCGCTGGCTGGTGGGTATTGCTCTTGTTGCTGGCTGGCTTCTTTGGGCTGGAACCGCTGGGTGTGCCCATCAGTGTGGTGGCGAGTGCTGCCGCATTGATATTGTTGGCTGTGGCGGCGCGTGGTCACCTCATCTCCACGCGCAAGGTGCTGCGCGAAGCACCGTGGCAGATCGTCTTGTTTTCCTTGGGTATGTATCTGGTGGTGTATGGCTTGCGTAATGCGGGGTTGACTGATTTCCTCGCGACCTTGCTGAATCACTTTGCCGAATATGGTGTGTGGGGTGCCGCCCTCGGCACTGGTTTGTTGACGGCTGTGCTGTCATCACTCATGAACAATATGCCGACCGTGCTGGTGGGTGCCTTGTCGATAGATGCCAGCAGCGCGCAAGGCGTGGTGCGCGAGGCAATGATTTACGCCAATGTGATCGGCAGCGATCTCGGCCCAAAAATCACGCCTATTGGTAGTCTGGCGACCTTGCTGTGGCTGCATGTACTGGCGCGTAAAAACATCCGCATCACATGGGCTTACTACTTCCGCGTCGGTCTGATTCTGACCTTGCCTATCCTCTTACTGACTTTGAGTGCGCTGGCCTTGCGCCTGCAATGACGACACAATGAATACATACAGCGACACCAGCTTGCCAGCCTTCGCACTGGAGCAAATCGATATACCGACGCCAGCCAAGCTGGCCATCGCAAATAACTATACCCATGCACCGCGCATACTCTTGCTCTATGGTTCCTTGCGCGAGCGTTCTTTCAGTCGCTTCTTGACGGAAGAAGCGGCGCGCATCCTGCTGCACTTCGGCGCCGAGGTGCGCATCTTCGATCCGCGTGATCTGCCGATGGCCGGCGCTGCGAGTGAGGATCATCCCAAAGTGGTGGAACTACGCGCACTGAGTATGTGGTCCGAGGGGCAGGTCTGGTGCAGCCCGGAACGTCACGGTGCGATCACTGCCGTGATGAAGAACCAGATCGACTGGATCCCGCTGGAGCAGGGTGCGATGCGTCCGAGTCAGGGCCGCACCCTGGCGGTAATGCAGGTGAGCGGCGGTTCGCAATCGTTTAACACCGTCAATAGCATGCGTTTGCTCGGGCGCTGGATGCGGATGTTTACGATTCCGAACCAGTCGTCGGTCGCCAAAGCGTATGAGCAATTTGATGAAGCTGGGCGCATGAAAGCTTCGCCTTACTACGATAGATTGTTTGATGTGATGGAAGAGCTATATAAATTCACGCTTTTGCTGCGAGAACGTTCTGATTATTTGACGGATCGCTACAGCGAACGCAGACAGCAGGTATTGCACAAGATAGATAAACTATAAGTCCGTAAAAATATGCTTGACCTTCCTACCGTGGGAAGCTCTACAGTGAGCTTAGTTGTTCAACATAAGGAGTCAAACCATGTATGAGTTGCAAGTTGAAAAAATGAGCTGTGGCCATTGCGTGAATGCGGTGACCAAATCAGTACAGGCAGTAGATGCAGATGCCAAGGTCGAAGTCGATCTGGCGACGCGCACAGTACGCGTGCAATCGGATGCCGCTTTGGCAGAGATTTCCGGTGCGATTGTAGAAGCCGGTTATCCGGTGGTAGGCAGCGCGACAGTTTAAAAGCCGCGTAACAAGTTACAAGCACCAAATAAAAAGAGCGAGCTGGCTATGCCACTCGCTCTTTTTTACATCCGCCTACTTCAATTACTTCTTTGCTCAGTGCGCACAGCAATCGTGGCTGCCATCCGCTTGTGCCAGACCTTGCAGAATAGGGCAATCGGCACGCGCGTCACCGTTGCAGCTATGCGCCAGATGCTGCAGCGTGTCGCGCATCTCGGTCAGCTCAGCGACTCGCTTATTCAGATCAGCCACATGCGCCAGCGCAATCGCTTTGACATCTGCGCTGGCGCGCTGCTCGTCATTCCATAGCGACAGCAGATCGCGAATTTGATCCAGTGCAAAGCCCAGCTTGCGCGCGCGCTTGATGAAGCGCAGCGTATGCAGATCGTTCTCGCCATAGGTGCGGTAACCGGCATCGCTGCGCGCGCTGGGTTTGATCAGCTGGATACTCTCGTAATGCCTGATCATCTTGGCAGTGATGCCGGATGCTTGTGCTGCTTCACCGATATTCATCATGTTTCCTTTCCATCTGCGCGCATCGCGCGGGGTTACTCCATATGTAGCTGCTTACTTTTGCTCGTTGTCAGTCTTTGCCGACGGCTGCCAGCGCCGCAACAGCAGTGCATTGCTGATCACGCTGACTGAGCTGAAGGCCATCGCGGCACCGGCCAGCATAGGATTGAGTAAGCCGAAGGCGGCCAGCGGTATCCCGATCAGGTTGTAAATGAAGGCCCAGAACAGGTTTTGCCTGATCTTGTTATACGTGCGGCGCGAGATATCAATCGCGTCTGCCACCAGTGCCGGATCGCCGCGCATTAGCGTAATACCGGCCGCATGCATGGCGACGTCAGTACCGGTCGCCATCGCGATGCCGACATGGGCCGCGGCCAGTGCCGGTGCATCGTTGATGCCGTCGCCGACCATCGCGACAATATGATTATCGTGTTGCAGCACATTGATTTTTGCGGTCTTGTCAGCCGGCAGTACTTGCGCGATCACATGGTCGATACCGAGCGCGCTGCCGACTGCGTTGGCGCTGCCCTGGTTATCGCCGCTCAGCAAGACGGTTTCTATACCGAGCGCATGCAAGCTCGAAATGGCACGTGGTGCACTGTCCTTGATTTGATCAGCGAAGGCGATCAGGCCAAGCAATTGATTCGCTGCATTCGGCGTATGGATCTCTGCCAGCCATGAAATGGTATGACCGGTATTTTCCAGCTCCTGTGCGCGGGCTGCCAAGTCAGCGAAATCCAGTCCCAGCTCTTCGATCAGGCGCGAGCTACCCAATTGCAGATGACGACCGTCGACGATTGCCGCTACCCCGCGTCCCGGCAAAGCCTGTACTGCGCTGGCTGGCAGCAAGCTAACGTTTTGCGTGCGTGCGCGCTCCACGACTGCATGCGCCAGCGGGTGTTCACTACCGTTTTGTATCGAAGCAGCCAGTTGCAGCAAAGTATCTTCACTGATGTTCTTCGCTTGCATAGACGTGACTTGCGGTTTGCCTTGTGTCAGGGTGCCGGTTTTGTCGAACACGACGGTGCTGACGCGATGCACGGTTTCCAGCGCTTCTGCATCCTTGATCAAAATCCCGGACTTGGCGGCGACACCGGTACCGGCCATGATCGCAGTCGGGGTCGCCAGACCGAGTGCGCAAGGGCAGGCGATCACCAGCACGCTGACCGCATTGATGATGGCGGTTTCGACGCCGCTGCCGGCCAGCCACCAGCCGATAAAGGTGGCAAGGCCTATCAGTAACACGATAGGCACGAAGATCGCGCTGACTTTATCAACCAGGCGCTGGATAGGTGCTTTGGCCGACTGCGCGTTTTCCACCATGCGGATGATGCGCGACAAGGTGGTTTCTGCACCGACCGCATCGGTACGTACCAGCAGCAAGCCGTCGGCATTGATAGACGCACCGGTTACTTTGGCACCGACCTGTTTGACCACGGGCAGGCTTTCACCGGTGATCAGGGATTCATCGACCTGACTATTGCCTTCTATGACTGTGCCATCGACTGCAATGCGTTCGCCCGGACGAACCACCACGATGTCGCCGACCCGTACGGAGTCGATGGCGACATCGGTATCCATACCATCGCGTCGCACGCGTGCCGATTCCGGACGCAGCTTTTGCAGCGCACGGATGGCGGATGCGGTTTGCTTCTTGGCGCGTGCTTCCAGCCATTTGCCCAGCAGGATCAGCGTGATGACAACCACCGACGCTTCAAAGTACAAATGCGGCATATGGCCGGGCATCGCTGTCAGCAGCAGATAAATACTCAAGCCATACGCGGCACTGGTACCGAGCGCGACCAGCAAATCCATATTGCCGGTGCCAGCTTTGACTGCATGCCAGCCAGCCCGATAGAAACGTGCGCCCAGCCAGAACTGCACCGGTGTTGCCAGCAGCCATTGCAGCCAGCCGGGCAACATCCATTCGATACCGAACGGTTGCAGGAACATCGGTAACACCAGCGGAATCGACAACAGCGCGGCATACATAACCGGCAACCAGTCCGGCGCCGGTTTTTGTTCTGCTGCCTGCTGTGCCGATGGCGTTACCGGCAGTGCGGCACCGTAACCGGCATCCTGTACCGCGGCGATCAATGCTGCGCTGCTGGTGCCACTGCTGACGCGGACTTGCGCGCGATCGGTGGCCAGATTGATGCTGGCATCGATCACGCCATCTACTTTGAGTAAGGCTTTTTCTACCCGTCCGGAACAGGAGGCGCAGGTCATGCCGCTGACATCGAGCGTGATTTCTTGCTGCGGCACACCGTAACCAGCCTGCTCGATGGCATGCCGGATCATGCCGGCATTGATCTGTGGCGGCACTTCGACGGCCACCGTATCGGTCGCCAGGTTGACGCTGCTTTGCTGCACGCCGGGGATGGCGTTGATGGCTTTCTCCACGCGTGCTGCGCACGACGCGCAGGTCATGCCCGTGACATCGAGGGTGATCCGGCGCAGGTCGCTTGCTGGCTGTACGGTGCTCATGAAAAGACTCTCTGGTAGTAGTAGGTGCTAGCAGTGTTGACCTTACCATGATGGGAAGGTCAAACGCTTTTTTCAAGTGTGGTGAAATTATCGTCGGCTTGGTTTTTCAGACGAATTTTGAAAGTTAGTATGCGCTCACTGCTTGTAAGGCGACGATTAAATATAGCCATGTGCAATACCGAGCGACGTCGACAACTGTTTGCGCTATGCCACGCAGGCAGCGAATAATCTTTTAATGGGAATGGTTCGCATTATAATTGCGCGAATTGTTGCTCCGGCGGGCAGGCTGTTGACGCCTGTTCGCGCGTTTCCCTGCGCATTTTTCTTGCTGCACTCTTCTTCTCTAGAAATACGGATCTTTATGTTGCGTGGACCATTTGTCTTAATACATCGCTGGTGCGGCCTGACGATCGCGCTGTTTTTGTTGATCTCGGGTTTGACCGGGGCGGTGATTTCGTGGGATCACGAATTGGATGAGTGGCTCAATGAATCGCTATTCGAAGTCGATAGTCGTGGCCCCTATAAGTCTTCAATCGAGCTGGCGCAGATGGTCGAGCAAGCCGATCCGCGCGCGACGGTATCCTTTATGCCTTTGCAGTTCGAGGAAGGCCATGCCGCTTTGTTCGGGGTGCAGCCCAAGGTCAATCCGGCTAGCGGCAAGCTGTATGAGCTGGGTTACAACCAGGTATTTGTCGACCCGGTGGCGGCGCGCATCATCGGGCAGCGCGAATGGGGCGCGGTGTCGCTATCGCGTGAAAACCTGATGCCCTTCCTCTACAAGCTGCATTACAGCCTGCATATTCCCGAGATGTGGGGCATCGATCGCTGGGGTGTCTGGTTCATGGGGGTGATTGCGGTGATCTGGGTACTGGATTGCTTCTTTGGTTTCTATCTGACACTGCCGTTGCGACGCGAGAAAAAGCTGGCCGTAGCACCAGCTGGCACCAACGAAAAAACATGGTGGCAACGCTGGCAGCCATCGTGGCGCGTGCGCTGGAGCGGTGGTTCCTACAAACTCAATTTTGATCTGCACCGCGCGTTCAGCTTGTGGACCTGGGCTTTGTTGTTCATCCTCGCATTCACCGCTTTTTCACTGAATCTGTATCGCGAAGTGTTTTATCCGGCGATGTCGCTGGTCTCGAAAGTCACGCCTAGCCCGTTCGATGTACGCACACCGGCAGAGCCGCAACATCCGATACTGCCAACCGTGAGTTATACGCAAGCAATAGAAAAAGCCAAAGCCGAAGCGAATAGCCGGGGCTGGCAGGAACCGATAGGCAGTGTGTTTTACTCGAGTGACTTCGGCATCTACGGCGCCAGCTTCTTTCATCCGGGTGATGATCATGGCGGCGGCGGGGTCGGGCCAGCAGCGCTTTACTTCGATGGCAAAAACGGCAGCTATCTTGGTAATCGCTTGCCATGGCAAGGGACTGCCGCAGATATTTTCTTGCAGATGCAATTCCCGCTGCACTCAGGACGCATCCTCGGTATACCGGGACGCATCCTGATTTCCTTCATGGGTTTGCTGGTCGCGATGCTGAGTGTCACCGGCGTGGTGATCTGGTGGAAGAAACGGAAAGCACGCGTACGCTCCAGCATACAAGTGCTTAACAGCAAAGCAGGCAGTAAGGCCGATACCGCCGGCGATCTGCCAGCGGCGACGGCTTAGTTACATACTTAATCGCGCCCTATATACATAGGATCAGGCGAGACATAAGCGACGATGCGCCGGTTCAGCAGTCCCGGTGGCGCCACCAGTTGCAGGTCGAAGGATGTGACGGTGAAGCCGACATAGAAGTGCCAGGCGAAGGATTTATCCCCGACGATGAAGTTGATGACTTCGCCACCTTCGACATTGACCCATTTGGTATCAGGTGTAATCACAATGGTACGGATCGCGGCGGCAGCGGTGGATGGGTAGCCGAGCAAGTCAACACGTGTTGTTTCGGCAAAGGCTGGCACGCTGAACAGCATGCAGGCGCTTAAGGCGAGGGTGAGTAATCTGGTCTGCATCGCAGTCTCCGTATGGTTGCGGCAATAGTGTTGCGTTTAGAGCGCCGTTTCATCATACAGGTTCCGTCAAAGTGGCAGATCGGCCCTGCCATGCCACCCGACAATATATCTTTTTGATATATCCAAAGCCAAAATGGATTATTTACAATCGCAGCACAGGTGACTAACATCGCCCTGTAGCGTTGGTCGCGCATCCTTGCGTGAGACATCGATAAACTCATGGCCACTTAAAGGAAAAATATGCTCGGCTTCAAACCTAAGAATCTATCCGCACTCGTTCTATTGGGTGCGCTGGCCAGCCAGCCCTTGTGGGCCGCCGATCTGAAGCTCGCTTTATCGGCCGATGTTTCTTCGCTCGATCCGCATTATCTGAATATCGCACCGAATGTTGCCTTCTCCTCGCATATCTTCGATGCGCTGGTGAATGTCGATGCCAACGGCAAACTGGTGCCGGGACTGGCCACTTCATGGCGCACCATCGATGCCAAGACCTGGGAATTCAAGTTGCGGCATGACGTGAAGTTTCATGACGGTTCTGCATTCACAGCGGAAGACGTGGTGTTTTCGCTGGACCGCCCGGCCAAGCTGACCAATAGCCCGGGGCCTTACACCGCCTACACGAAACAAATCATCGCCAAGAAAATCGTCGATCCCTACACCGTACGTCTGAGCACGGCTGCGCCTTATGGGCCGCTGGCGCTGGATGTTAGCGCTATCTTTATCGTTTCGAAAAAAGCTGCAGAAAAAGCCAGCACCGAAGATTTCAATAGCGGCAAGGCGCTGATCGGGACCGGTCCCTACAAATTTGTCAGCTTCAAGCGCGGTGATCGTATCGAAGTCGCCCGTAACGACCAGTACTGGGGCGGCAAATCGGATTGGGATAAAGTCAGCTTCCGCATCATCACCAATTCCGCCCCGCGTCTGGCCGCCTTGTTGTCGGGTGATGTGGATGCAATTGAAGGTGTGCCGACTGCCGATTTATCCAAGCTAAAAGGCAATGCCAAGTTCAAGCTGGAACAAAAGATTTCATGGCGCACCATTTTCTGGGAACTCGATCAGTCCGAAAAAAGCCCGCGCTATGTGACTGACAAGGCCGGCAAACCATTGCCGAGCAATCCTTTGCGTGACATCCGTGTACGTCAGGCTATTTCCAAAGCGATTAATCGTCAGGCGCTGGTGGAGCGCACGATGGAAGGTCTGGCAGTCCCCGCTTCAAATATTGTTGCTCCTGGTCTGCTCGGCTATAACGATGCGCTGAAAGTGGAAGCCTACGATCCGGAAGGCGCGAAGAAGTTATTGGCAGAAGCCGGCTATCCGAATGGTTTTGCATTAACGCTGCATGGCCCGAACGACCGCTATATCAATGACGCACAAGTGGTGCAGACGGTGGCGCAATTCCTCAATCGCATCGGCATCCAGACCAAGGTCGAAACCCTGCCGCTGTCGGTTTACTTTAGCAAGGCACGCGCCGGTGAGTTCAGTGTGGCCTTGCTGGGCTGGGGCACGCTGGCGGGTGACTTCGGTTTGCGTACGCTGGTCGGCACCTCGAATCCGGACATCGGCTGGGGTACCTGGAACTGGGGTAAGTACAGCAACCCGGCACTGGATAAGCTGATCGCCGAATCACTGGGCTCGGTCGATCAGGCCAAGCGCGAAGGCTATGCGAAGCAAGCTGCGGCGGTCGCGATGAAGGATTATGCGGTCGTGCCTTTGCATCATCAATATGCGACTTGGGCAATGCGCAAAGGCTTGAAGTACACTGCGCGTACCGATGAATTCACTTTTGCCCATCAGTTTCACCCAGAATAAGTTCAGCATGCTGTTTGCTTGCGCTCGCCGATGCATGGGCAGAAACTTCGCGGGCGGCAACTGCATGGGGGGAAACTGAACCATGCTGGATTTCATCCTGCGCCGCCTGGGGCAAAGCATCCTGGTACTGGCTGTTATGTCGCTGCTGGTGTTTGTCGGCGTCTATGCGATAGGCAACCCTATCGATATCTTGCTGAGTCCGGACGCCGATCAGTTTGAACGCGCCCGCATCATCGCCGCGTTCGGGCTGGACAAGCCACTCTGGCAGCAATATTTCATCTTCATGCAAAACGCACTCAGCGGTGACCTCGGTCGCTCGTTTGCGTTCGGCACCTCTGCGCTGGCTTTGATACTGGAACGCCTGCCAGCAACGCTGGAGCTGGCGATCTGCGCCATCGTGATAGCAATCGTGCTCGGCATCCCGCTCGGTCTGTGGGCTGGTTTGCGGCCACACAGCTGGACCGGCAAAAGCATCATGGCCGTATCGATACTCGGCTTTTCGCTGCCTACTTTCTGGGTCGGTCTGATGCTGATCATGGTGTTTGCGGTGCAACTCGGCTGGCTGCCGGCCAGCGGGCGGGGCGAAACCACTTTGTTATTCGGTGTGCCAGTCAGCTTCCTGAGCTGGGACGGGCTCAAACATTTGCTGTTACCGGCGTTTAATCTGGCGCTCTTCAATATTGCGTTGGTGATCCGGCTGACACGCGCCGGTGCACAGGAAGCGCTGCTGCAGGATTACGTCAAGTTCGCACGCGCCAAAGGGCTGAGCAATAGCCGCATCATAGGCGTGCATGTGTTGAAGAACATCCTGATCCCCATCGTTACCGTGATTGCGCTGCAGTTCGGTTCCATCATTGCGTTTGCGATTGTCACCGAGTCGGTGTTTGCGTGGCCGGGCATGGGCAAGCTGATCATCGATTCGATCCGGGTATTGGACCGACCGGTGATCGTGGCGTATCTGATGCTGATCGTGGCGCTGTTCATATTCATTAATTTAATCGTCGATGTCGTGTACTCGCTGCTGGATCCGCGTGTGCGCTTGTCGGACGCAAAAGGCTGAACATGGATGCCACGCTGAAGCTGACGCCGAGCAAGACCGACACGCCCTTGCGCCGGTTTGCGCGCAACTTCTTTGCCAGCAAGGTGGCAACGCTGGGGCTGATCGCCTTGCTGCTGATCGTGCTGGCCGCGATCTTTGCACCTGTCATCGCGCCGCAAAATCCCTACGATCTGGCGCAAATCGACATCATGGATTCGCGGCTGGAGCCGGGTAAGCAAAATATCGATCACAGCCTGACTTATGTGCTCGGCACCGACGAGCAGGGGCGCGATATGTTGTCCGCCATCCTGTATGGCGTGCGCATCTCCATCATTGTGGGTGTGGTCAGTACCGCGATTGCGCTGCTGATCGGTTTGACGCTGGGTTTGTTTGCCGGTTACTTCGGTGGCCGCATAGAAAGCCTGATCATGCGTATCGCCGATATCCAGTTATCTTTCCCGCCGATATTGGTCGCGCTGATCCTGTTGGCGCTGATGGGGCCGGGCATAGGCAAAATCATCATCGCGCTGGTCGCCGTGCAATGGGCTTACTACGCGCGGACTGCACGCAGCGCGGCACTGGTTGAGCGCAAGAAGGAATATATAGAAGCAGCCAGCGGTCTTGGTTTGTCGCCCTTGCGCATCGTGTTCCGTCATCTGTTGCCGAACTGCCTGCCGCCGCTGATCGTGATCGCCGCCTTGCAGGTAGCGTCGGCGATTTCACTGGAAGCGACGCTGTCCTTTCTCGGCATAGGCTTGCCGGTGACTGAGCCCTCGCTGGGTTTGCTGATTGCGAACGGCTTTGATTACATGATGTCGGGTAAATACTGGATCAGTCTGTTCCCGGGGATTGCCTTGTTACTGACCGTGGTGGCCATCAATCTGGTCGCCGATCAATTGCGCGATGTCTTGAATCCACGCCTGCAAACACAATGAAGACGACTGCCACACTCACAGTACAAAACCTGCAGATGCATTTCTCTGCGCGCGATGGCGTGGTGAAGGCAGTGGAAGATGTGTCCTTCTCAGTCGAACCCGGGCAAATCATGGGGCTGGTCGGCGAGTCGGGCTCCGGCAAATCGATGACCGCCTACTCGATCATGGGTTTGATCGATGCCCCGGGCAAGATCGTCGGCGGCAAGATTTTATTAAAAGAGCAGAACCTGCTGGATTTGCCGCCGCAAGCGATGCGGCGCATACGCGGTAATCGCGTCGCGATGATATTCCAGGATCCGATGATGACGCTCAATCCGGTCTTGCGCATCGATACGCAAATGATAGAAGCGGTACTCGCGCATCAGGATGTCAGCAAGAGCACGGCGCGGGCGATGGCGCGCGATGCGCTGGCACGCGTCGGTATCGCATCACCGGATGAACGCTTGCTGGCCTACCCGCATCAATTCTCTGGCGGTATGCGGCAACGGGTGGCGATCGCCATCGCCTTGCTGAACAAGCCCGATCTGATCATCTGCGATGAACCGACCACCGCGCTGGATGTGACGATACAAGGACAAATTCTGTACGAAATGCAAAAGCTGTGTCGCGAATCGGGCACTGCACTGATCTGGATTACGCATGATCTGTCCGTGATTGCCGGGCTGGCTGATGCGGTGTGCGTCATGTATGCCGGCAAGATCGTGGAAAGCGGTACTGTGCAACAGATATTGGAGCACACGCGCCATCCGTATACCTACGGTCTGATCGCATCGTCACCGTCACGCAATATTGCCGGCCAGCCCTTGCGACAGATTCCGGGCATGACGCCGTCCTTATTAAATCTGCCTTCCGGTTGTGCCTTTCGCACCCGTTGCGAACGGGCGACGGCGGAGTGTGCAAGTACGCCGCCACTGTCGATACACGGCACGCATACCTTGCGTTGCTTCCATCCGATGCCGAATGTCGAGGTGGCCCATGGCTGATCAGCCCTTGCTCGAATTGCGGGATGTCAGCAAGCGTTTCGTCAAACCGCTGGATACCGCCGCGCGCATGGCGAAATTCCTGGGCGCACAGCGGCAGGAAGAAGTGGTGCACGCAGTCGACCATGCAAACCTGAGCATACAGTCCGGCGAGGTGGTCGGTCTGGTCGGTGAATCCGGTTGCGGCAAATCGACGCTGGGACGCATGGCGGTAGGCTTGCATACGCTGTCGTCGGGTAGCCGCTGGTGGCAAGGGCAGGATATGGCGCAGCTCAGTGCGGCCGAGCGTCGGCGCCGGCAGCTGGCGATGCAAATGATTTTTCAGGATCCGTATGCTTCGTTGAATCCGCGTATGCGGATACAGGACATCATCGGCGAAGCACCGCTCGCGCACGGCATGATTACTGCGGCCGAGCAAAAAGATTACGTCGCCGGTTTATTGCAAAAGGTCGGGCTGGATGCGGCGCTAGTACGGCGCTTTCCGCATCAATTCTCTGGTGGTCAGCGTGCGCGCATCGGGATCGCCCGTGCACTCGCGGTGCAACCGCAATTGCTGGTGTGCGATGAAGCGGTAGCAGCGCTGGATGTATCGATACAGGCGCAAGTGCTGAACCTGTTTATTGAACTACGCAATGAATTGAATCTGACTTATCTCTTCATCAGCCATGATCTGGGCGTGGTGCAGCATGTGTCGGATCGCGTGGTCATCATGTATCTGGGGCGTATCGTTGAATCGTCGCCGACCGCAGAATTGTTTGCTCAGGCCAACCATCCCTACACCGTCGCCTTGCTGGCATCGGCGCCTAAGCTGGAAGTGAAGAAGATAGACTTCGTCGCCGTCAAAGGCGAAATCCCGTCACCGCTGCATCCGCCTACTGGTTGTCACTTCCATCCGCGTTGTCCGCATGCGATGCCGCGTTGTAGTGTGGAACAACCGCTGCTGAAAGAAATCGCCCCGCAACATTATTCCGCCTGCCATCTGAACGACGCCGCTTAGTTCTGCGTCGTCTTGCCAGCGATGGATTTATTGATATAGCGCCGTGACCACGCTTCCAGCGGGCCTTGCGCGTGACGACTAAGCCACCAGCGGCTAGCCAGCAATTGCAGCAGCATTACCGCAAATGCAATCAGCAGCCATGCAGCCGGTGACAGACTGCCACCCAGACCAAAGCCAAAGCCTTGTAGCAGCACCGAACACAAGATCGATTGCAGCAGGTAATTCGTCAACGCCATGCGGCCTACAGGCGCCAGCCACTTTGCCAGCCAGCCTTGTACATCCTGTGCTGCCAGCATAAAGCAGGCGACATATGCCGCCGCCAGACACACACCGCCGACCGGCAGCCACGCATACGCGACGTATGAGTAAGGCGAAGGATGCAGCGGATCGATGGCTTCGCTCACAATCAGCGTCGCCCATACCAGATTGAACGGAATGCCGATCACAAAACCGATCAGCCTGACCTTGCGCCAGAAGGCAGTATGGCGCCAAGGTTGCGTCAGCCAGCCGCGTCGTACGGCTATCACGCCGAGCAGGAACAGCACTGCTATATGCGGCAGGATAAATACAGATTGCGTGGTGACCGACAAATAATCGCTGATGCGCTGGATGGCGATCCGCAGATAGCTGCCGTAGCTGTACACGGTACGTGCCGCTTCCACTGCCAGCACTTCGCCTTTGCTTTGCGCAATCAAATCATCGCTGCTAAACAGCTGGGTACCAAGGAAGAAATTGGTCAGCAACAGTGCAGAGAAGATACCCAGCCAGACGTATAAATGTTTGTACACGCGGCGCAGGCGCGCATTGGCGAGTCCTGCCAATACCCAGAAACCTGCAATCGCATACACCGTCAGGATGTCACCAAACCAGATCAGCGTGCCATGCACTACACCGCAAGCCAGCAACCATTTCAGGCGGCGTCGGTACAGTTGTTCAGCATCACTCCAGCGCCCCAGTCTGGCTTTGGCGGCGCGCGTGATGAGTACAAAGCTGGCACCGAACAAAAACGCAAAGATCGGATAAAACTTTTGTTCGGCAAAGAAGGCGACGAAGGCCACCGACAGCAGATCGTAGAGTGTGGCATCGGGCGGCAGTACGCCGTAACGCAGACTATTAAAGCCCCACACGAAAGACCAGATATTGACCAACAGTATGCCGAACACGGCGATGCCGCGTAAGGCATCGATGTGTGCATAACGGGTATCTGTTGCTTGATGAGGGAGCGGGGCGGGGAGATGACTCATGCTTGTGTTGGTGTATGCAGGCGGAAGCGGCGGCCGCACTGTGCTGCCGCCGCTTCCGTGAGCAAAGGATTTAATCTGTTACGAGTGCGTCGGACGCTGCATCGATATCATTTTTCGCTGCCAGTCTGGCCTGATGTCTTTGCGACAGCACCCAGGTGAATTCCGCGCCGAGCAGGAAGATTTGCGCCGAGTAATAAATCCACGCCAGCAAGACCACCAGTGAACCGGCGGCACCAAAACCGGAGGCCATATTGGTTTTGCCCAAATAAATGCCGATCAGGAATTTGCCGACTGTAAACAACAGGGCGGTGATGACGGCGCCGAACCAGACATCACGCCAGGCGATAGTCGCACGCGGCATGAACTTATAAATCATCGCAAACAAGGTCGTGATGACGCCGAAAGAAACCGCCAGATTCAATATCTCGAGGACGATAGTCCAGTCGCCCAGCATGGTGCCCCACCATTTACCGAGCGCCGCCAGCGCCGCGCTGAGTATCATCGAGACCAGCAGCATGAAGCCCAGGCCCATCACCATGCCAAACGACAAGAGACGGGTGAAGACAAATTTCCAGATGCCGCCATTGCTGTTGTCGGCTGTCACCTTCCAGATGCGGTTCAGCGCGCTTTGCAATTCACCGAACACCGCGGTAGCACCTATCATCAGCGTCAGGGTGCCGAGGGTGGCCGCGACGATGCCCTGACCGGGCTGGCTGACCGAGCGCAAGATGCCTTCGACTGCAGCGGCACCGGTATCGCCGACCAGACCGCGCAGTTGCGCAATGATTTCACCCTGCGCAGTATTTTGTCCGAAGAAGAAACCGGCGATGGCGATCACGATGATCAGCATTGGTGCAAGCGAGAAGATGGTGTAATAGGCCAGTGCAGCGCCCATACTCGGTGCGAAATCTTCCAGCCAGGCTTGTACTGCTTCTTTGGTCAGTGACCAGGCGTCCTGCAGTGGCGTGGTTTTCATTGTTGGTGTCGCTTTCTGCGGTGATCGGCAATTGGTTTTTTATTTTCTCTACAGCAGTTTCACGGATTGTACCGATAGTTAGCCCGCGATGTGACGCTGGCCACGATGGCATAAGAATTGCTGCTCGGAACCTATCGTACTGACTGGGTGACAGCTGTACACGCAAAAGCATCGGGGTAGGGACAAGGGGAAGGGCTGAGCCTGCTATGCTGCCTTATCTGTCGTTCTGAATTTCACCTATCTCCATGCCGCGCCGTCATCACCACCATGTCTATGTCGTTGAGTTATCGACCGATGTGCTCTACGAAGCTCGCTTCAAAAAGGCCAATCCGGATTACATCCCGGGTAAGCCTTGCGTGTATGTCGGCATGACCGGGCTCGACCCTGATCTGCGCTTCGATAAACACAAGGCAGGTATACAGAGCAATCGATACGTCGAGAAGTTCGGTTTACGTCTGTTACCGCAACTGTATGCGGTGTACAACCCGATGCCCTATGAGGCTGCGTGTGAGATGGAGGTTGAGCTGGGCATTGCCTTGCGCGAAGCAGGGTATGGCGTGTGGCAGGCATGATGCCGTAAAAAAACATTCAAAAGTGGAACCATTCCCATTTTCGCGAGGTCAGACCAGCTGAATAGCTGCTGTGTTGCGGTAAAAAAGCTAAAAATATCCGGCCACAAGCTCGATAGTTTCGCCGCAGTTATCGTCTTTTGTCCATCTCATCGGCGACGAAAGGTCAATCTTGCTTTAATTCGTAAAGCGCGTGGCGTGGAGTTAAAACACTTTTCAAATTGGATGCGAATTGCAACTAATTGCCTCAGGCACTTGAGGCGGCTATTTGGGATGCGCATCTTTGCTCCGTGCGAACCAGCATATCTGCGGTAGCGACGGAGGTCCGAGGGCCGGTATGGGGCGGACAGTTTGTTTAGATTGGAAATCATGTTCTGGAGTTTATTTACACCCGTGCGAGCCGGTCAGCGTATTGCATTGCTGCTTCTTGCATTCCTTCCCTGTCTTCCTGCGCTTGCGTTTGATTTCAACGACGTCGCGAAGAAAGCCAAACAGTTGTCGACGAGCTCTTATAAGGCACCGCAAAAGAATATTTCGAAAGCCCTGGAGAACCTGAATTACGACCAGTATCGCGATATCCGTTTCAAACCTGAGCGCGCATACTGGCACGCTGAAAAACTACCGTTCGAGCTGACCTTCTTCCACCAGGGACGCCAATTCGAAAGCCCGGTACGTATCAATGAAATCGTTGGCCAGCGCGCCCGCCAGATTCCATTTGATCCGCGCGCCTTCGATTACGGCACCAACAAACTCACCCCGCATGACCTGAAGCACCTCGGCTTTTCCGGCTTCCGCGTGCACTACGCCATCAATACCCCCAAATACAAAGATGAAGTCATGGTCTTCCTCGGCGCCAGTTATTTGCGCGCGGTCGGCAAGGGCCAGATCTATGGCTTGTCCGCACGTGGCCTGGCAATCGATACGGCCTTGAATTCAGGCGAGGAATTTCCCAAGTTCGTGGAATTCTGGATTGAGCGGCCGAATGCGAATAGTAAACAGCTGACAATTTACGCCTTGCTGGATTCACGTCGCGTCACCGGTGCCTATCGTTTCGTCGTCAAGCCGGGTGAGCAAACCGTCACCGAAGTGAAGTCGCAGTTATACCTGCGGGAAAACGTCACCAAGCTGGGCATCGCACCGCTGACCAGCATGTATTTCTTTGGCGAGAACCAGCGTTCGACGAATGAAGACTATCGCCCCGAAGTACATGATTCGGATGGCCTGTCGATCCAGTCCGGTACCGGCGAATGGATCTGGCGGCCGCTGGTGAATCCGAAGCGCCTGCTGGTGACTTCCTATGGCTTGAGCAATCCATCCGGCTTCGGCCTGATGCAGCGTGACGAAAGACAGAGCAGTTATGAAGACCTGGAGTCACGCTATGAAACCCGGCCGAGTGCGTGGGTCGAGCCGACCGGCAAATGGGGTTCCGGGCGGGTAGAGCTGGTACAGATACCGACGCCGGATGAGTACAACGATAATATCGTCGCTTACTGGGTGCCGGATGTGATCCCGAAGCCGGGTACGGCTATCAACCTGGATTATCGTCTGTACTGGAACAAGAGCGCGCAACAGCGTCCGCCTTTATCCTGGGTCACGCAAACCAGGCGCGGTCACGGCCATTTGCGCAAGCCGGATGAGAGCACCGCCTTGTTCGTGGATTTTGAAGGACCTATCTTCAAGAAGCTGCCACAGAACGCGAAGATAGAATTCCGCGCTTCATCTGATACCAATGGCGAAATCCTGGAAGCGCATACCTATCGCAATGAAGCGACCGGCGGCTGGCGCGCGGCGCTCCGCGTCAAGCGGGTAGACGACAAGAAGCCGATAGAACTGCGCGGCTTCCTGCACACCAACAACACAACTCTATCGGAAACGTGGAGTTATATCTTGCCGGCGGATTGATGGACGCGCCACGCATCCCGACCCAATGTCGGCATTATCTCGATCATCTGGCTTTGCCGCCGACGGAGCGGCAGGCACTCGAACACAAGCTGGAAGCCACCGCGACCTTTTCGACGCGGGTGGCGATGAGCGAAATGCATCATGCGTTGGCCGGGGCCGATGCACAGCCTGAGCATCCGGCGCTGGGTTCGGTCGCACGCCGCACCCAGCTGGCACTGGCCGCCGATAGCGCGACGGCCTTGCCGTCGCTGGCACATCTGAAAATAGCGCCGCCTCTCAACCGTGCTTCGATGGTGCCTGAGCCCTGGGGTGCCTTGAATCCATTGACGCGCTGGCTGCAAGCTCTATTCAAGCGCAAACCGGCGGTACAGGAATCTGAGGAAATTGCAGCTGCTAACGATGGTGCCAAAGGCGGCGCGCGTCGTCTGACCTTGCTGCTGCTGATGCTCGGACAAACCGCGCTGGCGACTTATTACATGAGCAGCGTCTTGCCTTATCAGGGTGAGCAGCCGCTCGAAATGGCGATGCTGGCTTTGTTTGCTTTGCTGTTCTGCTGGGTCTCGGCCGGTTTCTGGACTGCGATGACCGGCTTCATTTTGCTGGCGCGCGGCAAGGACCCGCATCTGATTTCGCGCACCGCAGTAAGCGCCGGGCCAATAGACGTTGCTGCGCGTACCGCCATCGTCATGCCTATCTGTAATGAAGATGTGGCGCGCGTCTTTGCCGGCTTACGTGCGACTTATGAATCGGTGCAAAAAACCGGGCAGCTGGATCACTTCGATTTTTATGTGTTGAGCGATAGCAGCAATAGCGATACCTGCGCCGATGAAGTGGCGGCATGGGCGCTGCTCTGCAAGGAGATAGATGGCTTTGGCCGCATCTTCTATCGCCGCCGTCAGCGCCGCGTGCGGCGCAAGAGCGGCAATATTGATGATTTCTGCCGCCGCTGGGGCAAGAACTATCGCTATATGGTGGTGCTGGATGCCGATAGTGTGATGAGCGGCGATTGTCTGACCAAGCTGGTGCAATCGATGGAAGCGCATCCCGATGCCGGCATTATTCAGACTGCACCACGTGCGGCCGGACGCGACACCTTGTATGCGCGCATCCAGCAATTTTCAACACGCGTGTATGGTCCCTTGTTTACCGCCGGTCTGCATTACTGGCAGTTAGGTGAATCGCATTACTGGGGGCATAACGCGATTATTCGCATGCAGCCCTTCATCGAGCATTGCGCCTTGTCGCTGTTGCCGGGTAAGGGGCCGTTTGCCGGTGAGATTCTGTCGCACGATTTTATCGAAGCAGCATTGATGCGCCGTGCCGGCTGGAAGGTGTGGATCGCTTACGATCTGGATGGCAGCTACGAAGAAATGCCGCCGAATCTGCTGGATGAATTGAAGCGTGACCGCCGCTGGTGCCAGGGCAATCTGATGAACTTCCGCCTGTTCCTGTCTAAGGGCATGCACTCGGTGCATCGTGCCGTATTTGTCACTGGCGTGATGGCTTATCTGTCGGCGCCTTTGTGGTTTCTGTTCCTGATACTGTCGACCGGTTTGCTGATGCAGCACACGCTGACCGAGCCGGTGTACTTCACCGAGCCATGGCAGCTATTCCCGAACTGGCCGCAATGGCATCCGGAAAAAGCGCTGGCCTTGTTCAGCGCCACCGCGACGCTCTTGTTCCTGCCGAAGATTTTAAGTGTGCTGTTGATCTGCATGCAGGGCGCGCAGCAGTTCGGTGGCCGTTTGCGTTTGGTCGGCAGCATGCTGATCGAAATGTTTTTTTCGATGCTGCTGGCGCCGGTGCGTATGTTATTCCATACGCACTTTGTGATCGCCGCCTTCATGGGCTGGGCGCTGCGCTGGAAATCGCCGCCGCGTGAAGATGCCGAAACCAGTCCCGGCGAAGCGATACGCAAACATGGTTTTCATACTTTGCTGGGCCTGACCTGGGGTGGCATTATCTTTTGGTTGAATCCGACCTTCTTGCCTTGGTTGTTGCCTATCGTCGGTTCGCTGGCAGTGGCGATTCCGGTTTCCATCTATTCCAGCAAGGTTTCCAACGGCTTGCGCTTCCGTCGCAAGAAGTTGTTCCTGATACCGGAAGAAGACCAGCCGCCGCAAGAATTGCAGGACATGGTGCGCTATGTCAAAGCGGCACCACGTTCAATGAACTTCATCGATGCGGTAGTCGATCCGCGTTTCAATGGCGTGCTGTGCGCCAGCAGCTATCTGCATGCGCGTCGCTCACCGGCAGCGCAGCGTAGACGCATGGCGCAGGTCGAGGACGCCGTGCAGAATGGTCCGGGCGCGTTACCGGATTCGCAAAAGAATGGTTTGTTGGCCGATCCGCTGTATCTGTCGCAACTGCATCTGGATGTGTGGTCTTCCGAGCATGCGCATGCGGGCTGGTTCCAACATTTGCGCGAGCAGCAGGAGCAAGAGCAACGTGCTTTGCGCCACGGCGCGCGAACTATAGTTTCAAGCTGAGCCGGCTGTGGAACTGGTGCAGCTTGCCGGATAGCGGATCAGTGTAGGCGATGGATTTGGCCAGCAATTGCAGCGGCTGGCTGTAATCTTGCGCCGCTCCTTCATCCGGGTATAAGTGCGGATAGATGCGGTCATTGACGATGGGAATGCCGAGTGCTGCCATGTGGGCGCGCAACTGGTGTTTCTGGCCACTGACAGGTTGCAGCAGGTAGCGGCCGTAGGCGCCGCTGGTTTCCAGCAAGGAGATGGCAGTTTCTGCATTTGGCTCGCCTGCGACCTCACACATTTTCATGAAGGCTTCGCTTTCTACCAGACGGCTGCGGTATGTTGCTGGCAGGGCGAGATCGCTGCGTAGCGGTGCGATCGCCTCGTACTGCTTGCTGACGCTGCGTTCGCGGAACAGGGTTTGGTACAGATTGCGTGTTTGCGGCTGTATCGTGAACAAGACCAGGCCCGCAGTTTCGCGATCGATGCGATGCATGGGTGCCAGCGTATCGATGCCGAGTGAACGCTTCAGGCGCACCAGCAGGGTTTCTTGCAGATAGCGACCCGCCGGTGTGACCGGCAAGAAGTGCGGCTTGTCGACCGCCACTACAAAATCATCCTGATACAGCACCACTTCATCGAAGGGGATGCGCGGTTCGGCCGGCAGACTGCGGTAGTAGTAAATCTTGCTGTGCGCCTGATACGGGCTGTCGGCGCGCAAGGCCTGACCGACTGCATCGATCACATCGCCGCGTTGCATGCGGGTCAGCCATTCTTCCTGCGCGATCGCCGGGAAGTGTTCCACCAAAAAAGCAATGACAGTGGGCCAGCTGCCGGCCGGTAGCGCGACGCTACTGGGGCCGACGCCATCCTTGCTGGGTGGCTGCTTGGCTGGTGACGCGGCGCTGTTCACTCGCTGTCGGCATCCAGCCGTTTGGCGCGTTGCAGCCGCCATTCCCAATCGGGTTCGCCGCCGTACACGTCTTCCAGCGTGGTGTCGGTTTCCTGCATTTTGGTATCGAGTGCGATGCGGTTATCGAAGACGAAGCATTCGCCTTCCCAGTCTTTCTCGGCATCCGGCATTTCGAGGAAGTAGTTGAGGATGCCGCCTTCCAGTTGATAGACCGGCACACCCATATCCAGCATCCAGGCGCTGGTCTTTTCACAGCGTATGCCTCCGGTGCAATACATCGCCACGCGTTTGCCGCTGGCTTGCCACTCCGGCACATGATCTTCTATGTACTTCGGAAAGTCGCGGAAATTATCGACGCCCGGATCGACTGCGTTCTTGAACTTGCCGAGTTTGAATTCAAAGCTATTGCGGTTATCGATCACGACCACATCATCCTGCGCGATCAGTTCACGCCATTCCTGCGGGCTGACATCGATGCCGGTTCTGCCGATTGCATCCACATTGTCGACACCGAGGAACACGATCTCGGATTTGCGATGCACCTTCATGCGGGCGAATGGAGCGGTTTTGCAGGCACTGCGTTTGAAGACGATATTGCTGAAAGCACCACCCAGACGCGGATCGCTCCTGAGCGCCTGCTCGAAACTATCCAGTGCCGCTGCGCTGCCAGCCAGCACGCCATTGATGCCCTCATCGGCAATCAGGATGCTGCCCAGCAGATCGCGCGTCAGTTCGCGACAAACGGTGACGACCGCTTCGGCATCGGCCAGTCTGGCGAACTTATAAAAGGCAATGTGAAACTGCTCGGTAGCGGGTGAGAGTGTGGAATTCATAGCGCGAATTGTCGCAGAAATTAGGCGCTGTGGCTGCTGATGACAGGCAGACAAGGTGAGCTTGCAAGCAATAAAAAAGCCGGCTGGCAGCCGGCTTCTTGAATTGTTGGCAGGTTTAATCCGGCCGGTGCAGCTTCTCGGCTTCCTGCTTTTGTTTGCCGGAAGCAAAAATATCCCACAGGGTCATGAACAGCGCCGCAATCACCGGACCGATGACAAAACCGTTCAGGCCCAGCAAGGCCATGCCGCCGACGGTGGAGATCAGCACCACAAAGTCTGGCAGCTGGGTGTCTTTGCCGACCAGTATCGGGCGCAGGATGTTATCGACCAGTCCGATCACCAGCACGCCAAATGCAATCAGGGTCACGCCTTGCCACACCGCGCCGGTCAGCAGGAAGTAGACCGCGACCGGGACCCAGATCAGCGCTGCACCGACGGCTGGCAGCAAGGACAGGAAGGCCATCAAGACACCCCACAGCAATGCACCTTGCACGCCGAGGAACCAGAAGGCGACGCCGCCGAGTGCACCTTGTACCGCGGCGACGATGATATTGCCTTTGACGGTGGCGCGGATGGCGGTGGTCAGATTGTTGAACAGCGTACGTTTGTGGTCAGGATTCAATGGTGCAGCCTGACGGATGCGGGCCGCGATCTTGTCACCATCACGCAGCAGGAAGAACAGCATGTACAGCATGATGGTGAAGCTGATCAGGAAGTTGAAAGTATTTTGCCCGATGCTGATCGCTTGTTTGGTAATGAACTCGCTACCCTGTACCGCGGCATTCGAGATCTTGGCCTGCAGCGAGGCGACATTGGTCAGACCGAAGCGATCCATCTGATTGACGACCCAGGTCGGCAGTGCCGCGACGATTTTTTCCAGATAGACGCTGAAGTTAATCTGGCCGGAACGTATGCTGCCGTAGAGATTGGTCGCTTCATGTACCAGCGAAATCGAAATCAGCACCAGCGGCAGGATCACCACCACCAGACAGATGCCCAGCGTGGCGAGCGCCGCCAGATTGCTGCGCTGATTCATCTTGATCAGCAGTTTGCGATAAAACGGCGAAAACAGAATGGCCAGTACGGCTGCCCAGAATACTGCGCCATAGAAGGGCAGCAGGATGCCGATGAAGGCTATCGAGAAGGCAATCAATAAGGCCAGAAACGTCTTTTGCTGGATTTCGGGATAGTTCATATAAGAGGCCTTGTGCGCGGAGCTTCGAGTGTTGTTGCTTATGCTACCCGAAGTTATGCAAAAAGTGAGAGCGCTGGCTCACATATGCGCACATAAGTACAGCCGGACCGGAATCGGCGGGTTTGCCGGCCTGGCAGGGCGCCGGCCTTGGTGACAGGCGCAAAATTGAGGACGAAAAAAAAGACCGGCGCGAAGGCCGGTCTTAAGACTTACACCTGCTTACCGCAAATGACGATTAGTCGTTGCTGGTAACAGCTGGTTTTGCCATGTGCTTGGCGCGCAATGGTTTCAATACAAACCATGCCATCAGAGCAGCAGTTGCGTTCAATGCGCTGGCAACTACGAACACTGCATACCAGCCACCGGTTGCGGATGCCAACACTGCGGACAGTGGGACCAGCAGGGAAGCGGTACCTTTAGCGGTGTACAGCAGGCCGGCGTTCGATGCTGCGTATTTGCTGCCGAATGTATCAGCGCAGGTCGATGGGAACAGCGAGTAGATTTCGCCCCATGCAAAGAACACGATACCGGTCAGGATAACGAATGCGAATGGGTTGTGGCCGTAGTGGAACAGAGCCAGGATACCAACTGCTTCGATAGCAAACGCGATGAACATGGTTGGTTCACGACCGATTTGATCCGAAACCCAGCCGAAGAATGGACGGGTCAAGCCGTTCAATACGCGGTCGATAGCCAGTGCGAAAGTCAGTGCTGGCAGGGTCAGGCCCATCATGCTGACTTGAACGTCAAACACTTTGAAGTCACGAGCGATCGAACCCAGTTGTGCAGTTGCCATCAGGCCACCAGCAGCAACCATCACGAACATTGCGTACATGATCCAGAAAACTGGTTCACGCAGAACTTCGCTTGGCTTGTAGTCACGTTTGGTTTGTTGAACGTTTGCGACTGCATCGCCTTTTTTGTGTTCAGGAGCACGTGTCAGGAACAGTGCAACCAGAACCACGATGATGCCTTGGCCGATACCGAAGTACAGGAACGCATCCTGGTAGCCGCGCGAAGCGATCATTGCCGAGATAGGAATGATGGTGACAGCGGAACCAGCACCGAAACCAGCAGCGGTCAAGCCAGCTGCCAGGCCGCGACGGTCCGGGAACCATTTCAATGCGTTACCAACGCAAGTACCGTACACAGCACCAGCGCCGATACCGCTGATTACTGCTGCGAAGTACAGGGTTGCCAGCGAATCAGCGAACGAGTTGATGAACCAACCCAGGCCGCACAGGATACCGCCAACCAGAACCACTGGACGTGGACCGAATTTATCTACGAACCAACCTTCGATAGGTACCAACCATGTTTCGGTCAGAACGAAGATCGTGAATGCAACTTGAATTGCAGCGCGGCTCCAGCCGTGTTTTGCTGCGATCGGATCGACGAACAGCGTCCAACCGTATTGCAAGTTTGCAATCATTGCCATTGCAACGATACCCAGGATCAATTGCATCCAGCGGTAGGATGCTGAACGGCTAACAGTGCCAGTAGCACTCAGCGTAGTTGTTTGATTCATTTTTGCCTTCTCTCAACTCTCAAGTATGAAAATGCACGTTATAAGCGTGATTAAGTCAGTTGCTTACTTCGTACCCTCGTTGCAATAAACAACGGATGATTCATTTCGATCATTTGAAACCGCATCGATAGTTTGGAAAAGTTTGTAGCCCATCCAAATTCGTGCAGCTCGTGTTTATTTAATTCAACGACGCTACTATCAAAGAAGCGCGCGCTGTTTGCTAGGGGCGAAAGCAAGAATATGAGATATTCAGGTTGTGGATATCACGTATTCGCGTCGTGAAAAAAATTGGGAATTGTGGATACCACGTAAGTTTTTTGTGGATAGTACGTAGGTGGTGCGCAAAGTGAGCTAAATCCGTTGACGGCTGTCTGGTGCGGATTGCTGCACATTCCTGGAAATGCGCATGTGCTGGTCTTATCCGGTGTGCAGAGGGTAAAGATAGCGCGCCACGAAGGGCGCGCTGAGAGGAGTGAGTGCAGTAGTTGATGCCGTAGTACAGAGCTGTATTTACATCCTGTGCTTCTTACATCCAGTACTTAGGATACGAACGTTCTTTAGGAATGTTGTTGAAGACGATCGCGACCAGCACCACGATGATGCTGCCGATCAGCGTAGGCGTCAGCAGGAAGCTCCAGGCTGGCGCGCTCAACATAACGATCACCGGGTTCGAACCGGCTGGCGGATGCACGGTGCGGGTCAGTTGCATTACGGCAATGGCGGTGCCGGCTGCCAGCGCCATGCTCCACCAGTGCGCGCCAAACAGCGTCAGGAACAGCAAACCAATAAAGCTCGACAGGAAGTGACCGCCGATGACATTGCGCGGTTGCGAGAACGGGCTTTCAGGAAAACCAAAGATCAAGACGCAGCTCGCACCAAAGGAACCCAGTACCAGCGGCAGCTGGCTGGCATTGGTCGCGAGGGCGACCGCAGCGATGGCCAGAAAGCCGCCCAGCCACGACAGCGCAACATGGCGCACAGCAGGTTGGGGTGGTAAAGCGGTACCGCCGCGCATTTTTGAGAAGTATTGATTCATATGTGGTCCATAGTCAGGGTTGGGTGGATTGCCCGGTTTTGGTAATCCTAGCCGCAGGCAAATTTCCTGTTGAAAAAGACAGACAGATCTGTATATTATCGATTGCGGTACTATGTTGCAATACCCTTCTTGATTGGCGAGTGTAAACAATGGTGGATAAACGGGAAGTCCTGGTACAGACGGCGATGAGGCTGTTTGCGCAAGGCGGTTATACAGGTGTAGGCATCGATCGCATCCTGGCGGAAGCCGGCGTGGCGAAGATGACGCTATATAAGTACTTCCCGTCGAAACAGGACTTGATCATGGAAGTCCTGACGCAGCGCGATATCTTTTTCCGCACTTCGCTGATGAACTACGTCAACCAGCAAGAGAGTCTGGAGCAAAAGATACTCGCGCTCTTCACCTGGCATGAGCAATGGTTCAAGCGCAAGGACTTCAATGGCTGCATGTTCATTAATGCCGCGGCCGAATTCCATGACCGCAAGGACCCGGTGCACCAGATCTCTGCCTTACATAAGCAACTCATCATTGACTATATAGAGTCGTTGCTGCTGCCAACCCATGGCAAGCGGGCCGCCCGGCTCGCCTCGCAGATCAATATCTTGCTGGATGGCGCCATCGATGCGGCCCACCTGTGCAGTAACCCGGATGCCGCGATGCAGGCCTGGGAAGCGGCGCAGTATCTGGTCGAGCGTCCACAGTAAAGCCGCGAGGCGAAAACCCCTGGACTTGCGCCGCTGCACGGAAGGTGTAAGGTAGCGTCAGCAATGTGCCAGAGCGGATAAATATTTTCCATTCGATGGAATAAATCGGCAGTGCCATCGTTTACCTCAATGTCAGCGCATTGTTATGTTTTCTGACGTTAACGATACGGGTCGAGCGGACGGGCTTTAGCCATCCGGCATCGACTTGCCACCTTCCATCGAAAAGGAACAAAAATGAAACTCTCACATATCGTCATGTCCGCAGTTGCTGCAGTCGTCTTGTCGGGTAGTGCTTACGCGCAAAGTGTTCCAGTCAAGAAAGCCGACGGCATTCTGCTCACCAGCACTGGCATGACCGTTTATACCTTCGATAAAGATGTTGCAGATAGCGGCAAAAGCGCCTGTAACGGCCCTTGCGCCACTGCATGGCCACCGGTTTCTGCCAAGGACGTCAAAGCGGCTGCACCTTATTCCGTGGTGACACGTGATGACGGCTCGCCACAACTGGCTTACAAGGGCAAACCGCTTTACCTGTTTGCTTCCGACAAGAAAGCCGGTGATCGCACCGGTGATAACTTCAAAGATATCTGGCACGTCGTTAAAGACTAAGGCTTGATCGTTCTGGTGAGTTGCCATGCAAGATGAACGCGACCGGCTGATCGCCTGTATCCCCCGACTTCGTCGTTACGCCCGTGCGCTGCTAGGTGATCGCACGGGGGCGGACGACCTGGTGCAGGACACGATGGAACGCGGCTGGAAGAAGTTATCTACATGGCAGCGCGGCAGCGATATGCGCGCCTGGCTGTTCGGCATCATGCACAACCTGCATGTCGACCAGGTGCGCAAACCGACGCTGGCTACCGAAGAGCTGGACGACGATACGCCGTTGCCGCCCGCGCATGGCGCGCTCAGCGACGGTCTGGAAATGCGGGATCTGGAATCTGCCTTGCGCAGTTTGCCAGCCGAGCAGCGCGAGATCCTGTTATTGGTCGCGCTGGAAGAAATGAGTTATGAAGAAGTCGCAGCCACGCTGGGTTTGCCGCTGGGGACTGTGATGTCACGTTTGTCACGCGCACGCCAGAAGTTGCGGGCGCAAATGGAAGGGCGAGCTGTGGTCTCGCTACTAAAGGTAGTCAAATGAGCCAGCTGATGGTGACGGAAGCGGAACTGCATGCCTACGTGGACGGCTTACTGAGCGAAGCGCGTCAGCGCGAGGTCGAGGCTTATCTGGCGGAACGGCCGGAAGAGCTGGCGCGCATCCATGCCTATCGCGCCCAAAACGATGCGCTGCGCGCCTTGTTCCGTCCGGTGCTGGACGAAGCAGTACCGCCACGCCTCACAGCTGGTTTGCATAGCTGGACTGAGCGTTACGGCAAATATGCGGCAGGCCTGCTGATCGCCATCGCCGGTGGTGTGGGGGGCTGGATGCTGCATGGTGCGAGTTACCCTCACCCGCAACTGGCGCAAGGTAATGGCTTGCCGGTGCTCAAGGTTTCTACCCTCGCGCGGCAGGCCGCGGTCGCGCACAGCGTCTACAGCCCGGATGCGCGGCGGCCGGTAGAGGTCAGCGCTGAGCAGGAAGATCAATTGGTCGCATGGTTGTCGAAGCGCACCGGCAGCCCTATGCGACCGCCCAAACTGGGCAAGCTTGGCTATGAATTGATAGGTGGCCGCTTGCTACCCGGTGAAAGCGGACCGGTTGCGCAATTCATGTATCAGGATAGTCTCGGGCAGCGCCTGACTTTATATGTATCGACCGATCAGGCGCAGAATAAGGACACTGGCTTCCGTTTCGCACAGGAAGGCGCGGTCAATGTGTTTTACTGGATAGATGGCAAGTTCGGTTATGCCTTGTCCGCCGGTATCAATAAAGGCGAGCTGGCGAATATCGCGCATGCGGTGTTTGAGCAACTGGATAGTAAAGTGCAGTAGGGCGGCGTTGACAACTAAAAACACACCAGCATCAGGAGACGAGTATGCACTATCAAGGATCGTGTCATTGCGGCTTGCTAAAGTTTGAAGCCGAAGGCGAGCTGGAACAAGTCATCGAATGCAATTGCTCGCACTGTAGTCGTAAAGGTTTTTTGTTGTGGTTTGTCCCGCGCGCGCAAATGAAGATCACCAGCGGCGAAGGCAAGTCCACCGTCTACAAATTCAACAAGCACAGAATCGACCATCACTTTTGCCCGACTTGCGGTTGCCAGACCTATGGCTTTGCCAAAGACAAGGATGGTAATGAAATGGCGGCGGTGAATGCGCGCTGTCTGGAGAACGTTGATCTGAGCGGCGTGAAGAAGCATCAGTACGACGGCAAGAGCGCTTAAAAAATGCCGATCAGGCCGTCGCTAGCAAATTTATGGATAGCCGATCGGCTTACCCGGCAAATCCGGTAACGGGATGAACTCGGTTTCGCCCGGTACCGCAGCGAAACGTTGCAAGCGCCAGTCTTCCTTCGCCTGTTCCAGTCGCTCGATAGAGCTGGAAACAAAATTCCACACCAGATAACGCGAACCATCCATCGGTTCGCCACCCAGCAACATCAGGCGGGTCGGGCTGCTGCCGCTATTGTGCAGAGTGACTGCGGTGTTGGCTCTGAGTACCAGCAATTGGCCGGGACCATAGACGCCATCGCGGCCGAGATCGAGTTGGCCTTCGACTACGTAGATCGCCTGTTCCGGATATTCCGCCGGGACATCCAGTCGCGCCTTCGGCGCCAGTTGTACATCGACATAAAACAAATCAGACAAGGTCGGCACCGGTGAGCGCTGACCGAAAAAACTGCCGGCAATAATCTTGGCCGATGCGCCATCACCTTCGAGTATCGGTAAGGCCTTGGCTGCTACATGCACAAAGCCGGGATTGGTTTCTTCATGCTTTTTCGGTAGTGCCACCCAGCATTGCAAGCCTTCGATGGAGGAGCCGCTCTGACGCAGCGCGCTGCCTGTGCGTTCCGAATGCACGATGCCGCTACCGGCCGTCATCCAGTTCACTGCACCCGGTTGTATGGTCTGGATCGAACCGACGCTATCGCGATGTTCGATTTCACCATCGAACAGATAGGTCACGGTCGCCAGGCCGATGTGGGGATGGGGGCGCACATCGAGTCCGCGTCCTGCGGCAAACACGTGCGGCCCCATTTGATCGAGGAAGACAAAAGGACCGACCATGCGCTTCTGTGACGTCGGCAATGCACGGCGTACTTCAAAGTTATCGCCGAGGTCACGCGTGCGCGGGACGACGACGGTTTCTACTGCGCTGAGGTCGGTATCCATGATCTGTCCTTACTTCCGCTGGCTTTAGTTGGCTTGAGTAACGATCTTGATTTCGCCGGACAGTGCTTTGTGTACCGGGCATTTATCAGCGATCTTGTTCAGGCTGTCTTTTTGTTCTGCGCTCAGATTGCCATGATAGTGCAGGGTGCGGGTGAATACATAAGCACCGTCTTGTTCGCCGGCAACCACTGTGACGTCGACTTTTTCCAGCGGCAGTTCTTTGCGGCCAGCATACATATTCAAGGTGACTGCGGTGCAAGCGCCGAGTGCGGCGGCCAGCAGATCGTGCGGCACAAAGCCAGCATCGTCACCACCGAAGGCGGATGGAGCGTCGGCGATGAGAGTGTGCGGACCTGCTGCGACGATGTGTTGCAGTTTGCCTGCACCTTTTGTGACTTTGATTTCCATCTGTAATACCCCTAAATGTTGTTGCGTGATTGTTAAGTAAAAACGAAGTGAAAGCTGAGTTGAGGAAGATGAACTGCCAGCCGGTATCAAACCGACCACTCTTCCGCGAGTCTGGCATCTGCAGTTCTGTAACAGATGCAAACGCTGACAGCACTATAGCCCAGCCGCAAATACGCCGTCTTGATCTGGGTCTGGTTTGCCAGTTTGCAATCTTGCTAAAAGAATAAAGAAGCTCTTGAATGCGCAGAAATTTTTCTGACTCTTATATATGACATAAGACTTTTGCGTTAAACTATGGCTGGCGACTTTTACACAAAGTCCTTTTACGCACAGCTAATCAGCTACACAGCAGGCTATATACAGCAGCTAATGCGCTCTCATTATCTTGATCATGGATAGGACACAACATGCCTAACAGCAGCACGCAGCAACAAATTCCGGTAACACTTATTCCTGGCGATGGTATCGGCCCTGAAATCGTTGATGTGGTTGTGCGCGTATTTGATGCGCTGGGCAACCCGTTCGCATGGGAAACCCAGCAAGCCGGCGTGAACGCGCTGGAAAAAAGCGGTGACCTCTTGCCAAAAACCACGCTGGACGCGATCCGTCGTACCGGCCTCGCGCTGAAGGGCCCACTGAGCACACCAGTCGGCGGCGGCTTCCGCTCCGTCAATGTGCGTCTGCGCGAAGAGTTTCAGTTGTACGCCAATGTGCGTCCGGCCCGCACCATCGTACCGGGTGGCCGTTACGAAAAAATCGATCTGGTGTTGGTACGTGAAAACCTCGAGGGTTTGTACGTCGGTCACGAACACTATGTTCCTATCGGTGATGATGCGCATGCGGTCGCGATGGCGACTGGTATCAACACGCGCGCTGGTAGCCGTCGTATTTCCAAATTCGCGTTCGACTATGCGGTGCGCAACAATCGCCGCAAAGTCACCATCGTGCACAAGGCCAATGTGCTGAAGGCATTGACCGGTTTGTTCCTGGAAACCGCCAAGCAGGTCGGCCTCAACTATGCTGATCAGATTGAATTCAACGATCGCATCGTCGATGCATGCGCGATGCAACTGGTATTGAATCCGTGGCAGTTTGACGTCATCGTCTCGACCAATCTGTTCGGCGACATCTTGTCGGATCAGATCGCTGGTCTGGTCGGTGGTCTCGGCATGGCACCTGGCGCAAATATCGGCGAAGGCGCAGCGATCTTTGAAGCAGTGCATGGTTCGGCGCCGGACATCGCCGGCAAAGGCATGGCCAATCCAACCGCACTCTTGCTGGCAGCAGCTTTGATGCTGGATCACAAGGGTTTGACCGGTCACGCCAAGCTCTTGCGCGATGCGATTGATTCAGTTCTGAGTACCGAAAGCGGACGTACGGTGGATTTGGGTGGCACCGCATCGACTTCGAAATACGGCGATTTGCTGGTCGAACGTTTGCGCGATCTGCAAAAATAAATATCGGCAGGCCCGACAATCAGGTCGGGCTGAACGGTAGCGCAGCTGATTTGCTGCGCTTGATAAAAACGCATGAGTGCTGAGCGCCCATGCGTTTTTTTATTTGCGGCGGGTTGGTATGCGCAGTACGGTGGCGGCACCGATCAATGCCAGCAACAACAGGCTGATTTGTATCCATGGCCGGCCGGCAAAACTCCAGATCGAGATCGTGATCATCAGCAGCATCGAGCCGATCGCGATGCATTTGGTGCGCACGGTGAGGCTGCGATGTTCTTCCCAGTTACGCAGCATCGGACCTATCAGCGGATGCCGCAACATCCACTGATGCACGCGCGGTGATGCTTTGGCAAAGCAGGCGGCGGCAAGCAAGACGAAGGGTGTGGTCGGCAAGCCCGGCAAAAAAATTCCGATGATGCCGAGTGCCAAAGCGATGCCACCGACCAGGCCATAGAGTGCTTTGCTCAGGCGTGAGCGTGGTTTGCTGGTGGTCACTGTTGCGCTTGGTTCTGTCGTCATGAAGCAATTGGGTGAGGTGGCGGTATGCGCTCTTGCATGCTGCCGCAAGCAGCGCCACGCGCTACAAGAATACATGTTTATCAGGCCGGACAGGCACAGCTTATGGCTGAAGCCCGCGTTCTGGCTATGCGGGATAGGGCGTAGTAGCTGTGATGACATGCGGTCTCAAATTTGCAACGGAAGCGCCATGCAATCAACGCACGCATTGCCATCGCGATGAAATCTCGGCTATTATGAGAATAGTTCTCATTTGCATCAATGTAAAGCATACGCCTTAGCCGCAATGTCCGCCACTGACTCCATCCTGCAGCAGCAAGTCCATACGCTATACAGCAACCATCATGGTTGGCTGTTCGGCTGGCTGCGCAAAAAGCTGGGCTGTGCGCACAATGCGGCTGATATCGCGCAAGATACTTTTCTGCGTATCCTGACGGCGCAAGACCAGCGCAAGGAACTCGATCTGCGCGAACCACGCGCCTATCTGACCACCGTGGCCGGACGGGTCTTGCTGAATCACTATCGTCGCCTCTCGCTGGAGCGTGCTTATCTGGAAGCGCTGGCTTTGGTGCCCGACATGTATGCACCGTCGCCCGAAGATCGCCTCATCATCCTCGAAACCCTGCATGAAATCGATGCGATGCTGGATGCCTTGCCGCATAAAGCGCGCACCGCGTTCCTGCTGGCGCAATTCGAGGGCCTCAGTTACGCCGAGATCGGCGAACGTCTGGAAGTCAGTGTACGTACGGTCAAGCGCTATATGGCGCAGGCCTTCGAAGAATGCATCATGCTGGATCTGGCATGACGGCAGCTAGCTACAACGACGACCGCCGTCCTATCGACCGTGCGATTGCACGCGAAGCTGCGCAATGGCTGGCTTCGCTGTACGAAGATCAGACCCCGGAAGATGTGGCCGCCTGCTCACGCTGGCGTGCCGCGGATCCCGAGCATGAGCGCGCATGGCAGCGCGCGCAAGGCATCAATCAAAAGTTTGGCATCGTGCCGGCGCCGCTTGCTTTGCCCGCGCTGGGTCGCAAGGTCAGGGTAGACCGGCGGCGCGCGATCAAGGCACTGCTGTTGTTAATGACCGCTGTGCCTCTCGGTTATGCCTCATATCGCTATGCACCGTGGGCTTCTATCAATGCCGATTATCAGACCGCCAAAGGCGAGCATCGCGAGATACAGCTGGCAGATGGCACGCTCTTGCATCTAGGCACTGCGACCAGCGTCGATATCGTGTTCGACGGCATGCAACGTCTGCTGCGTCTGCATGCGGGTGAAATTGAAGTCAGCACCGGTAGTGATACCGGACACGCCGCTTATCGTCCATTTATCGTACAGACCACGCATGGGCAGATCCGCGCGCTGGGCACACGCTTTGTCGTACGCCGCGATGATGGTGCTGCGATCACGCGCGTCAGCGTGCTTGAACATGCAGTCGAGATCCGGCCGCAGGCAGCGCACAACAAGTTGGTGATACTCAATGCCGGTCAGCAAACACGATTCAGTGCCAGCGGCTTTGCCGCGATAGAACAGGCTGATCCGCATGTGGCGGACTGGACGCAGGGCGTGTTGTTTGCCAGCAAGATGCGGCTCGACGATTTTGCGGCTGAACTGAATCGTTACCGGCCGGGGCTCTTGCGTTGCGATCCGGCCGTAGCAGATCTGCGCATTACCGGCGCCTTCCAGCTCGATAACACCGATAACATTCTCAACGCCTTGCCGGACACGCTGCCGGTAGAAGTGCTGTTCCGCACCCGATACTGGGTCACCATTGTGCCGCCGGAACAAAAGAGCTAAAGCCGATTTGACTGTGTGTCTGACTGCGCCCTTGCGGCCTGCCTAATTTTTTAAATATTTTTGTTTTATATGTCCCCTTTGCCGATTTCACGTGTCATTGACTCGTAGCTAATGACACCGATCTCGAACAAAGGACGAATAATGAAGCAGCAAACAATCCGCGCTACGCGGCAACTCCCGTCGGCCACGCCTATGGCCAGAAACATCTATTGCGCAGTACTCGCCATGAGTCTGACCTTGGGTGCGACCTTGATCGCGAACCCGGTGCAGGCGCAAGAAAGCAGCAGCGCCGCCAGCGCGCGTAAGGCCTATGCGATACCGGCCGGCGCACTGGGCGAAACACTGGCCAACTTCGCCAGCAAAGCTGGCGTGAGCATTCAGATCGACTCCTCCGTAGTGGAGGGGCGCCGTTCATCAGGGCTGAATGGCAGCGTGACGGTGGCCGAGGGTTTTGCCCGTTTGCTGGCCGGTTCCGGTCTGGAAGCGAATGAACGCAGCCGCAATACTTATGTCTTGCGTACCGCGCAGATAGAGTCGACCTTGCCAGCGGTGACGGTATTGGCCAGTGCCGCGGAAGACGCGACTTCGTATAGCACGCGGGCAGTGACGATAGGCAAAACCGAGCAAAAACTCAAAGACATTCCGCAGTCGGTCAGTGTCGTCACGCGTCAGCGTATGGATGATCAAAACATGACGTCGATCTATGATGTGCTGGAAAACGTTACCGGCGTCGTCACCACGGCCAGTCCGATGGCTGGCAAATATTTCTTCGCGCGTGGCTTTCCTATCACTTCGCTGCAATACGATGGTGTGCCTTTGTCGCGCCAGTTTTACTCGCAAGCCAGCAGCCTGACCGAAAACATGGCGCTGTATGAACGCGCCGAAGTGCTGCGTGGCGCAGCCGGTTTGTGGCAGGGTGCAGACAGCATGGGCGGTGCCGTCAATCTGGTGCGCAAGCGCGGCCAGAGCGAAAAAACCATCAGCGCCACGCTCAAGGCAGGTTCGCATAATCACTATGGCGCGCAGCTCGATGTCGGTGGCCCGATGAATGAAAGCGGGACCGTGCGCGGTCGTGCAGTGATTGATTACGACACACAGGATTCCTTCATCGATTTCGTCGGCAGTAAAAACACAACCTTGTATGGCGCAGTTGATATCGATCTGACTTCCCAGACCACGCTGGGTCTCGGCATCAGCTATGAAAAAACCAAAGCGACGCCATCCTTCGCCGGTTTGCCGCGCTATACCGACGGCGGCTCGCTCAACTTGCGACGCGGCACCTTCCTCGGTTCCGACTGGGATGAACTGAACAATCAGCAAACGCGTGTCTTCGCCGATCTGACACATCGTTTCAATGACGACTGGCGCCTGAAGGTCGGTGCGGTGTACATGAACGAACGCAATGATTCCTTGTACAGCTATGGACAAGGTGCGGTTTCGCGCGCCACTGGCGCCGGTACTAGCCGCATCGGTGTGGCGACGGATTTCCGTGGTGAACACGTCGGGCTGGATGCGGCGCTGAGCGGCAAGTTTCAAGCCTGGGATCGACGTCATGAGATGATTTTCGGTGCCAACTATTCGAACTACAAATCGGATGACAAGTACGCGATTGCGACCGGACTCGGTGCTATCAATGTATTCAATCCGAATCCTTACCAGCCACCGCAAAGCATGGCCAGTCTGGCAGCCTTGTCGAATCTGTCGACTGGTGCGTATGACGTCACCAGCAAAGGTGTGTACGGCACCACGCGTTTGTCGCTGACCGATCCACTGAGCCTGATCATCGGTGGCCGCGTCAGCTGGTATGAAAACAAGTATGACTCGGTCAGTCGCTGGGGCGCGGGTACCACCGTCAGCAAAAGCTCGGGGGAATTCACGCCCTACATGGGGCTGACGTATGCGATCACACCGCAATGGACTGCTTACGGTAGTTACACCGAAGTATTCGTGCCGCAGTCGCAACGTACCGCCACACAGCAGACGCTGGACCCGGTAGTCGGCAGCAACTATGAACTCGGTATCAAGGGTGAATTGTTCGATCAGCGCGTCAACACCTCGCTCGCACTGTTCCGTTACATCCACAAAAATCGCGCAGTACAGGATCTGGATTCCGGCCTGGTCTGCGACGGCGATTATTGTTCACGTGCGTCCGGTAAAGTCCGCAGTCAGGGTGTAGAAGCGGAAATCGGCGGCAAGGTGACTTCGCGTCTGAACGTGTCGGCTGGTTACACCTACAACACCACCAAGTATTTGCAAGACGTGGCGAACGAGGGTTTGATCTTCAATCCGCAAGTGCCGAAACACTTGTTCCGTACCTGGGCTGATTACCGCGTCAGCGATGTCATGAGTGCAGGTCTGGGCATGACCACCCAAAGCAATACGCAAGGTCGTGATAAGTCGGTGGTGCAGGGTGGTTACACCGTATGGAATGCGCGCGCGGCCTATCGTATCGATCCACGCTGGACGCTGGCGCTGAACGTCAACAATCTGTTCGACAAAAATTACTATGCAACGATAGATCGCGTTAACTTCGGTTCGCTCTATGGCAATCCGCGTGAAGTCATGCTGAGTTTGCGCGGCACTTTCTAAAGCGCGCAGTAAAGTCAGCACTAAGCCACGGCAAAGCAGCCGGAACAGCAACTCGCTGTTCCGGCTTTTTTATTGGGAGACCATGCGCCGTCTTAGTTGCGCTTTGTCGCTCATTAGCTGCTGATTTGTAGCTTTCTTGGCAATGAGAATAATTATCATTTATAATCAGCTCGAATCAAACTACTGAAATACTGTTCGGCCTGCGGATAGCGACTGCGAAGCCGACCACTGAGCAGCCGGAGGTTGGCAATGAGCAAGTCCCATAACAATAATTTTGAGAATATCGCGCGGGAGCACAGTGTGCTGCTCAACGAGTACGGCCGCGTGCAGAGTCGCTGCAGTGAACTGGTGGCGCGGCAGGTTGATCAGATCGAAGCCTTGCGCGCCGAGTTGTCGCGCAAGCAGGGCGAAATCATGCGGCTGCGCGCTGCAGTCATTGCGCGCGATACCGAACTGGCCTTTGCGCGGGAAGACAAGGCGACACTGGAAGCGACGATCCCCGGTCTGGCGACCCGCCTGAGTCTGGTGCGTCGGGTCGAATCGCTGACCGAACATATACAAAGTCTGATGCGCGAACGTCTCGGCTGGCAATGGCTGGCCAAACCGGCGCGCGCGGAACACCATGCGCCGCATCCGGTAATTCCGGCCGATCTGCGGCAGAAATCCGTACTGTGCATAGGCAAGGATGAATCCGGTACCTCGGTCGCGCAAATGGAAGTGGAGCGCGCCGGTGGTTACTTCCTGCATCACGATGGCAGCGATAGTGAAGATGAAACCGCACTCGAAGCCAGTCTGGTCGCAGCCGACCTGGTGATTTGCCAGACTGGTTGCGTCAGTCATAACGCCTATTGGCGTATTCAAGATCACTGCAAGCGCACCGGCAAGCAATGTGTGCTGGTGAATCAGCCGCGTGCCTTGCACTTTGTGCGTGATGCCGATGACTTGCTGGCCGTCAGTGCTAAAGCACAACAGGCCGCATACGAAATTGCCGACATGCCGGGCAGCGGCAAATAAGGTTCTTATGGCTTCCTCTGACAACGCCTTGCATCAGGAAATCACCACGCTCTACAGCGACCACCATGGTTGGTTGCAGGGTTGGTTACGCAAAAAACTGGGCGATGCCAGCAAGGCAGCCGATCTGACGCACGATACCTTCCTGCGTTTGCTGAGCCGAGAAGAATTGATCGCCACGCGCGAACCCCGTGCCTTCCTGACCACGGTAGCGCAGCGCGTATTGTTTAGCCACTGGCGGCGTGAAGAGCTGGAACATGCTTACCTGAATGCCTTGATGCAGTTGCCGGAAGAGTTGGCACCGTCACCCGAAGAGCGCGCGATCTTGCTGGAAACCTTAGTCGAGATAGATCGCATGCTGGATGGTTTGCCACTGCCGGTCAGACGTGCCTTCCTCTACTCGCAACTGGATGACATGAGTCATGCCGAGATTGCGGCTGAACTGAATATCTCGATCACGACCGTCAAACGTTACCTGGTACGGGCCGGGGTGCAGTGTTATTTCGCGTTGGCGCAAGCATGAGGAAGCTGGCATGAGTGCGAACCCACCAAATCCGGCAATGGATGTATCGCCACAAATCGCCCGCCGCGCAGTGGAGTGGCTGGTCGCCTTGCAATCCGGCGATGTCTCGCGCGAAGCCTTGCAGGCATGGCTGGCACAGCATCCGGACCATGCGCGTGCATGGCAACGCATAGAAAGCGTCAATCACAAATTGCGTGGTGTCGCTTCACCGCTCACCACCGCACTGGCGCATGCCACGCTGACTGCACCGCGTTCGAACAAACGGCGCGAAGCCATCAAGACGCTGGCCGCCTTCTTCTTTGTTGGCGCAACTGCCTATATGGCAGAAGAACAATTGCCGTGGCGGATATGGACTGCAGACGAGCGTAGCGCCGTCGGCGAACGTCGCAGCATCGTACTGGCCGATGGCACTGAACTGATACTGAATACCGATAGCACGGTCAACGTGCGCTTCAATCAACACGAGCGGCGCGTGCTGCTGCTCAGTGGCGAAATCATGATCACTACCGCGCAGGACGGACAAATTGCACCGCGTCCGTTTGTGGTGGAGACCGCACAAGGCGAGCTGCAACCGATAGGCACGCGCTTTGTCGTGCGCCAACAAACGGAAAGCAGCCGCCTCGATGTATTTGCCGGTGCGGTTGAGATCCGCCTGCGTGACGCTGGCGGGCGCAAACGCGTCCTGCATGCCGGTGAGCGTGCGCAATTTACCAGTACAGAAATTGCAGATCCGGTTGCCTTGCTAAGCGATGACGGCGCATGGACCGAAGGCATGATCGTGGCCAGTGGCATGCGCTTGCAAGACTTTTTGGCCGAGCTCTCGCGTTACCGGCGCGGGCGCGTTAGTTGTGATCCCGCGATTGCCGATCTGCGAGTATCCGGTACCTATCCGCTGACAGATACCGATCTGGTGCTGACCGCACTGGGCACCACCTTGCCGGTGGAAATTCATTTCATGACCCGTTACTGGGTCACCATACGTCCGGCGCAGACCGGCTAAAAACGCAGTTTCTCGGCCACTATCATCGGCCTCAAATATTTTTGCTATCAAGGTGGTCTGTTTTCGATTCTGGTGGGACATACGAGATAAGCAGCTCATATCTCTAACACCCAAACAGGAATCGAACATGCAGCAAGCACAATTCAATGGCAGCGCAGGACGCGCTCTCAGCCTGGGTAAGCCGGTAGGCTCGGTCATACTCGCCGCCGCTATCGCCCAACTTTTTCTGGCCGCCAGTATCGTGACGCTCGCGGCCTTGCCGACTTCGGCGCAGGCCGCCGATGCCGCGCCGGGCACACCGGCCAGTTTTGCCGCACGCAAGACTTATGATATTCCGGTCGGATCGCTGGAAGTCGCGCTGAATCGCTTCGGCCGCGAAGCCGGAATCTTGTTGTCCTTCCCGACCGAACTAACTTCCGGCTTGAAAACCAAAGGCTTGCAGGGCAGCTATAACGTACAAGAAGCCTTGCCATTGTTATTGCATGGGACTGATCTGGTGGCGCAGATCGACGGCGCCAGTGCCGTTATCCGGCGCCAAAGCGTGGCAGTGAAGGAAGCAACGTTACCAGCGGTGCACGTGACCGCAGCGGCAACCGCGACCACCGAAGGCAGCCAGTCTTACTCGTCCAGCGTCGTGACGCTTAATCGCGGCGAGCAAAAACTCAAAGACATCCCGCAGTCGGTCAGCGTCCTGACGCGCCAGCGCATGGATGATCAGGCTCTCACTAGTTTGAGCGATGCCATTGCTAACACCACCGGTCTGGTGGCGACGCAAGGTGTGGGACCCGGTACGGTCATCATGTCGCGTGGCTTCCAGATCGATAGCTATCAATACGATGGCGTGCCGATTCCGCGCAACACTTACTCGATCGGTAACTGGAGTAGCGAATCGCTGGTCTTCTATGATCGCGTGGAAGTACTGCGCGGCGCAGCTGGTTTGCTGCAAGGCACTGGCAGCCCGGGTGGTGCGATTAACTTTGTGCGCAAACGCGGTCAGGTAACACCGACGGTAACTGTGACCGCGAAGGCGGGTTCATGGGATCGCTATGGTTTGCAACTCGATGCTGGCGGTCCTTTGAACAAGGAAGGCACTTTGCGTGGACGCGTAGTGGTCGATGAAGATCGCAGCGATTCCTTCATCAACTCTGTCTGGGCCAACACGCGCTCGCTGTATGCCGCGCTGGATTACGACATCAGCCCGAACACCACAATCGGCATCGGCATCAGCAACAAGGAAACACGCTCGCGCCCATCCTTTATTGGTTTGCCACGTTACGCCGACAAGAGCGATATCGGTTTGCCACGTTCGACTTATACCGGCTCGTACTGGAACCGCGGCAATAACGACCAGACCAGTGTGTATGCCGACCTTGATCATCGCTTCAACGATAACTGGTCGTTCAAAGCATCGACCTTCACCATGCGTGAAAAAAATACCTCGGTGCATCAGCGCATATCGGCCTTAGGTAGCGGGATTCTGCCGGGTGGCAACACGGTGCGCTATGGCGACTTTGCGATGGATTTGAATGGCGAGCAATTCGGTGCGGATGCCTATGTGCGCGGACGCTTTAACGCGCTGGCGATGAAGCATGAAGTGATCTTTGGTGCGAACTATTCCAGATACCACAGCGATGATGCTGTTGCCCGCAACTGGACCACCGGTGGCAATATCTTTGCAATCAATAACAATCGTCCATGGCAAGACTTCGCCAGCATCGCCGCCGCGCCTACTGCTGTCCATACCATCAGCAGCTATGACGTCGAGCAAAAAGGCGTGTACGGCACCTGGCGTGCACAGTTGACGGATCGCCTGACGGCCATCCTCGGTGGTCGCGTCAGTTGGTTTAGTCAAATGTATTCGGAACCGGCACGCGGCACCACGCCACGTTCCGAGAGTACTGATAGCGCGTCCGGCCGTCTGACGCCGTATGCCGGTCTGGTCTATGCATTGAATGATCAATGGTCGACCTATGCCAGCTACTCGGATGTATTCGAAGTACAGTCAGCGCCTACGCTGGCTGGTTCGCCGATCAAGCCGGTTACCGGCACCAATTATGAACTCGGCATCAAAGGCGAACTGGCGGATGGGCGGGTGAATACCTCGTTTGCGGTTTTCCGTTACGACCATAAAAATCGCGCAATCGTTGATCCGAATGGTCTGGGTATGTGCAACGGTGATGACTGTTCGCGCGCCGCCGGCAAAGTCCGCAGCCAGGGTTTTGAGGCGGAAGTGAATGGTGAAGTACTGCGTGGTTTGCAATTGTTTGCCGGTTACACCTTCAATACCACCAAGTATCTGGTCGACCCGGAGAACGAAGGCAAAGTCTTCAGCACCTGGACGCCGAAACACATGTTGCGCGTGTGGGCTGACTACAAATTGCCGGGTGATCTGAGCAAGTTCAGTGTGGGTGGTGGTGTGAGCACGCAAAGCAAAACGCTTAGTTATGATCCTACCGGCGTGGGCAACTTCGATTTGCCTGGCTTCACGATCTGGAGTGCGCGCGCCGCCTATCAGCTGACACCTGAAATCTCACTGGCACTGAATGTGAATAATCTGTTCGACAAAACCTACTACCTTCCTTCGTACAACAACGTGAACGGTAATAATTACTACGGCACTCCGCGTAGCGCTTTGCTGACCTTGAAGTACACGCCACGCTTCTGATAGCAAGGCATGGCTTAATGATTACGCTGGAACATCTTTACAGGTGTTCCAGCGTTTTTTACTTCTGCAGCGCAGTTTTGTTTTCTGCCGCCGCTGCCAATGCCGCACTTATCTGCTGCAGCGCCGCCGGATCTTCGATCACCGACAAGTCACCCGGATCACGTCCTTCGCATATCGCCTGAATAGAGCGGCGCAATAATTTGCCGGAACGGGTCTTAGGCAGGGCGCTGACGAAGTACACATGGGAGGGCCGTCCTATCGGACCGAGGCGCTTATCCACCACCTTCATGATTTCGCATTCCAGTTTTCTTGCATCATCCGGATTGGCCGCCGTGGCGGCATTTTTCAAAATCACAAAGGCCACCGCGCATTGGCCCTTGATCGGATTCTCGACGCCGACCACCGCGACCTCTGACACATTGGCGTGGCTGGAAATACTCTCTTCGATTTCGCGCGTGCCCAGTCTGTGCCCGGCCACATTGATCACATCATCGGTGCGGCCGAGGATGAAGTAATAGCCGTCGGCATCGCGTATGCCCCAGTCGAAGGTGGAATAAGCTTCGCGCCTGAAGTTGCGCCAGTAGGTACTGACAAAGCGCTCATCATCGCCATACAGGGTTTGCAGGCAACCGGGTGGTAAGGGGCCCTCGATGATGACCACACCTTTCTCATTCGGCTGACATTCCTCACCACTTTCTTCATTGATGACTTTGACCTTGTAGCCATACATAGGCTGGCCGGGACTACCTGAGCGCGTGGGTTTGTCGCCGACCCCTTTGGCGACCGAGATGATCGGCCACCCGGTTTCGGTTTGCCAGTAATTGTCGATGACCGGCACACCCAGCACGCCAGAGATCCAGTCTGAAGTTGTCTGATCCAAAGGTTCGCCCGCCAGATACAACGCCTTGAGCGAGGACAGATCATGTTTCTGCAACAGCTCCAGTGGCTGTTTTTTCAAAACACGGATCGCGGTCGGGGCAGAGGACATGCGCGTGACCTTGTATTTCTCGACGATGCTCCACCAGACCGAGGCGTCCGGCCGTATCGGCAAGCCTTCATACAGGATGGTCGTCATGCCAGCCAGCAAGGGGCCATAGATGATGTAAGAGTGACCGACGACCCAGCCAATGTCGGAGGTGCAAAAGAAGGTCTCGCCCGGCTTGCCGCAAAAAATTAAATCCATAGACGTTGCCAGCGCCACCGCGTAACCGCCGACATCACGCAAGACACCCTTCGGTTTGCCGGTGGTGCCGGAGGTGTAGAGGATGTAAGACGGCGCGTTTGATTCCAGCCAGGTCACCGGCACTGCGGCATCGAGATGCTGCTGGCGCAAGCTGGCGTAATCGACGTCGCGGCCTTCGATGATTTTCATCGGTGCCAGACCGCGATCCAGCAGCAGCACATGCGCCGGTTTGTGTGTCGCCAATGCAATCGCTTCATCCAGCAGACATTTATACGGCGTGACGTGACAGCCGCGCGAGCCGGCATCGGCCGAGATGATCAGTACCGGCGTCGCATCGTCGATGCGGGTGGCCAGACTGGTCGAGGCAAAGCCACCAAACACCACCGAATGGACTGCGCCGATGCGGGCGCAAGCCAGCATCGCAAATGCGGCTTCCGCCACCATCGGCATATAGATAAGCACGCGATCACCTTGCCGCACACCGAGCGCCTGCATCATCGCGGCGCTGCGATTCACTTCGGCATGCAGTTGTGCGTAGGTGTAGGTGGTCTCAGTATCGGTTTCGGTCGAGATCGCCACCAGTGCCGCCTGCTCGGCCCGGGTCGCCAGATGGCGATCGACTGCGTTGTAACAAAGATTGGTCTGGCCACCGACAAACCATTTGGCGAACGGTGGCTGCGTATAGTCCAGCGTCTGGCTGAACGGCTTATGCCAGTCTATGCGCCGGGCTTGCTCCGCCCAAAAGGTGTGCGGGTCGTCCACCGACCGCCGATAAAATGCGTCATATGCTGCGGCATCGAAACTCATAAGTCTCCTCCGGCCAGATCAAACTTCGTCACTATTCTTATGGTGTTGCGAACATCGCTAAATCGTTTGCTAAATCACATATAAATCGACGTACTCATGCACCGGCATTGCTTCCAGTTTCTTTTGGTCGAGTGAAATGTCGAGGATGCGCTGTTGCTGCCTGGCCGGGAACTGGCGTGCCAGATTGATGCGGAACTTGGCTTCCAGCAGCGGTATGCCTTCCTTGCGCCGCCGCGCATGGCCAACCGGATACTCGACCACGATTTCCTTGAGCTTCTTGCCGTCCTTGAATTCCAGCGTCAACGCATTGGCGATCGAGCGTTTCTTCGGATCGTGATAATCCTTGCTGTAATCGGGGTCTTCGACACAGACGATTTTGTCGCGCAAGACATCGATGCGCTTGTCGCTGGCGACATCGTCTTCATAATCAGCTGCGGTCAGACGACCGAAGATCAGCGGTACTGCCACCATGTACTGGATGCAGTGATCGCGATCCGCCGGATTATCCAGCGGTCCTTTTTTATCGATGATGCGGATGCAGGCTTCGTGGGTGCGTATCGTGATTTGTTTGATGTCTTCGACTTTTTTGCCGAGGCGGTCGAGTTCCTTGTGCAAGGTCATCGCCGCTTCAACCGCCGTTTGCGAATGGAATTCGGCCGGGAAAGAAATCTTGAACAAGACGTTTTCCATCACATAGCTTTCATACTTGCGCTGGAATTTGAAGGGCTGCCCCTTGAACAGCACATCGTAAAAACCCCAGGTCTTGGCCGTCAGCACTGATGGGTAACCCATCTCACCGGTCTTCGCGATCAGTGCCAGACGCACCGCGCGTGAAGTCGCATCGCCGGCGGCCCACGATTTGCGCGAACCGGTGTTCGGTGCATGGCGGTAAGTACGCAGTGACTGACCATCAACCCATGCCAGCGATACTGCATTCAGGATTTCATCCCGGCTCAGACCCAGCATCTCGGCCACGACCGCGGTGGACGCTACTTTGACCAGCACCACATGATCGAGTCCGACTTTGTTGAAGGAGTTTTCCAGCGCGATACAGCCTTGAATTTCATGCGCCTTGATCATGCCGGTCAATACATCCTTCATCGTCAACGGCGGTTTGCCATTGGCGACCGCGGTGCGTGATAGCCAGTCTGCGGTGGCGAGGATGCCGCCCAGGTTGTCAGACGGGTGGCCCCATTCCGCCGCCAGCCAGGTATCGTTGAAATCCAGCCAGCGGATCATCATGCCGATATTGAAGGCTGCTTGTACCGGATCGAGCTGAAATTGCGTGCCGGGCACTTTGGCGCCATTCGGTACGATAGTGCCGGGGATGATGGGACCCATCAATTTCTTGCAGGCTGGATATTCAAGTGCTTCCAGCCCGCAACCCAGCGTATCGATCAGGCAATTGCGCGCGGTGTCATACGCGAGCTTGGAAGAAATTTTGTACTTGGTCACGTAATCGACGATGTCGACCAATACCTTGTCGTGTTTGGGGCGGACGTTGGAAATATGAGCAGACATAGGATTCCTGTAATCGTGAGCGTTAGAAGATGCAGTGCGCGGCGTATGGCTTGATGCCTACTTTCTTTTTGCCAGCGGCACAAACGTCAGATCTTCCGGCCCGACATAATGGGCAGAAGGGCGGATGATTTTGTTGTCTATTCTTTGTTCGATGATGTGTGCGGCCCAGCCTGACGTGCGTGCGATCACGAACAGCGGTGTGAACATCGCAGTCGGCACTCCCATCATGTGATACGAGACGGCGGAGAACCAGTCGAGGTTGGGGAACATTTTTTTGATATCCCACATCACCGTTTCCAGCCGTTCGGCGATGTCGAACATCTTGAGCGAACCGGCATCTTTGGAAAGCGTCCGCGCGACTTCCTTGATCACCTTGTTGCGCGGATCGGCGATGGTGTAGACCGGGTGGCCGAAGCCGATCACGACTTCCTTGTTATCGACGCGACGCTTGATATCGGCTTCTGCTTCATCCGGATTTTCGTAACGTTTTTGAATTTCAAAGGCAAACTCGTTGGCACCGCCATGCTTGGGGCCGCGCAAGGCGCCGATGGCACCGGTGATGGCGGAGTACATATCGGAACCGGTACCAGCGATCACGCGTCCGGTGAAGGTCGAGGCATTGAATTCATGTTCGGCATACAGGATGAGCGAGGTATGCATCGCTTTTTCCCACAGCGCGCTAGGCTTCTCGCCATGCAGCAGATGCAGGAAGTGCGCGCCTATCGAATCGTCATCGGTTTCGACTTCGATGCGTTTGCCGTTGTGGCTGTAGTGGTACCAGTAGAGCAGGATGGAGCCGAGCGAAGCCATCAGGCGATCGGCAATATCGCGTGCGCCCGGTGCATTGTGGTCGTCCTTCTCCGGTATCACGCAACCCAGTGCCGAGACACCGGTACGCATCACGTCCATCGGGTGCGATGCAGCGGGCAGCCATTCGAGTGCGGCCTTCACATTAGCGGGTAAGCCGCGCAATTCCTTCAGCTTGATCTTGTAGGCCTTCAACTCGGCCACCGTCGGTAGCTTGCCATGTACCAGCAGATGCGCGATCTCTTCGAATTCACAACTGTCAGCAATATCCAGAATGTCGTAACCACGGTAGTGCAAATCATTGCCGGTCTTGCCGACGGTACAGAGTGCGGTGTTGCCAGCTGTCACGCCCGATAAGGCGACTGATTTTTTCGGTTTAAAACCTGCTGTGGTGCCTGCTTCCGTTGATTCGCTCATGCCTGTCTCCTGATGGATGGTTTTAGTCGTGGCGGCTGCGTGCTTGCTTATCTGTTTACTTGTCGGCGTACTTCTTTTCTAGTTGATCGAAATAAGGTTTGTTGACCAGGCGCTGGCGCTCGCTGAAGGGGCTGACCAGCTGCGGGTCTTCATCGAGGCGATGGCTGTCGCGCAATACGGTCAGCGCCTTTTGCATACCAGCCACTGCGCCTTGCAGCGCGGCGTTCGCATACAGGACGATGCCGTAACCGAGTCCGGCCAGTTCATCGGCGCTGAAGATAGGGGTCTTGCCACCGATCACCAGATTCACCAATTGCGGTTTATCCAGTGCTTGCGGCAGGCGGCGGATTTCATCTGCGGTTTCGGTCGCTTCGACGAACAGGATGTCGGCCCCGGCTTCGCTATAGCGTGCCGCGCGTTCCAGCGCATCGTCCAGCCCCAGCACGCTGCGGGCATCGGTACGCGCCATGATCAGCATGCCAGCATCCGTGCGGGCATCGACTGCGGCGTGGATTTTGCCGACCATCTCGGCGCAGGAAATCACTTCCTTGCCATTGAAGTGACCGCAACGTTTGGGGGATACCTGATCTTCCAGTTGCACCGCATCGGCACCGGCACGTTCCAGCGTGCGTATGGTGTGGCGCACATTCAAGGCATTGCCGAAGCCGGTGTCGGCATCGACGATGATGGGGATCTCGACCGCATCGCGGATGCGGGCGGTGTGGTCGGCCAGTTCGTTCAAACCGATAAAGCCCTGATCCGGCATGCCGAAGTACATATTCGTCACGCCGGCCCCGGTGATATACAAAGCTTCAAAACCGAGGTCGGCGATGACACGTGCTGACAAGGCATTGAAGGCGCCGGGGACCAGCAAGCCGCGGCGGGCATATACGGCGTCACGCAAAACCTGCTTGCTGCTTTTGTAGCCGGGTCTGGACTCACTGCTCATAGCAACTCCTGGCGCGTAGGCGTTTCATGGAAATCTCTGCTCTTCATATTGGCAATGCGCGTGCCATGCCGCAGCTGCGCCCGGCGGCTAGTGCACCAGCTCGCCGGGTCGTGCAATAAAACCATGCAAAATCAAACGCTTGGGCGGTTTTATCGTTTGCCCGCGGGATGCGCGTGTTCCACCCACCGGGAAAAAGCCGTGTTACATTTGAAACGTTTGAAACGCTCGGGTGAAACATGAAACGTTCGTCCTCCCCTTTCCGCGAACAGGCTGACAAGCCGGTCATCTGGACCGTCTCGATTTCGCGTTTGTTTGAATTGTTCCGCGACATTACGCTGGAGTTCGACGAGCAAGCCGACATCGAGCCGATACACCTCGGTTTTGAAGATGCGGTACGCCATATCCGTGAGCGGCTGGCGACCGAGCGTTGCGATGCCGTCATCGCCGCCGGTTCGAACGGTGCTTATCTTAAAAGCCGTTTATCAGTCCCGGTCATCATCGCCAAAGCCAGCGGCTTCGATGTGATGCAAGCGCTGGCGCGTGCACGCAAGGTCACGCCGGATATCGGTCTGATCACCTATCAGGAAAGCATGCCGGCGCTGGCCGAGTTCCAGACCACCTTCGGGCTCAACATCGCGCAACGTACTTATGTGACGGAAGAAGATGCGCGGGCGCAAATCAATGAACTGAAAACGGCCGGCGTCAAAGCCATCGTCGGTGCTGGTCTGATTACGGATCTGGCGGAAGAAGCCGGTCTGACCGGGGTCTTTGTTTACTCGTCAGCTTCGATACGCCAGGCATTTGAAGATGCGCTGGAGCTGGCGCGCCTAACGCAACTGGAAGCCACCCGCGGGCGTAGCTTCCCGGTGGCCGATACACTGCGCGCCAAACATCACATCAAGGATTTGCGCGGCGAGTCGGCGGCGATGGAAAGTGTGCGGCAATCAATCACGCTGTTTGCCAAGTCGGCCGCCACCGTACTCATCCATGGCGAAACCGGCACCGGCAAGGAATTGGTCGCGCAAGCAATTCATCGCGCTCATCCACTGATGCAGGGCAAGACTCAGGCCGGGCATCCCTTCGTCGCCGTCAATTGCGGTGCCTTGGCAGAGTCGCTGCTGGAATCGGAATTGTTTGGCTACGAAGAAGGTGCCTTCACCGGCTCGCGCCGCGGTGGTCGTGCCGGTCTGTTCGAAGCAGCGCATCGCGGTACTTTATTTCTGGATGAAATTGGCGAAATGCCGCTGTCCCTGCAGACGCGTTTGTTGCGCGTGCTGGAAGAGCGTGAAGTGGTGCGCGTCGGTGGCACGCGGCCAATACCGGTCAGCGTGCGCATCATCAGCGCCACGCATTGCGATCTGGAAGCACTGGTCAGGCAAGGGCGCTTCCGCGCGGATTTGTTTTATCGCCTGAGTGTGTTGCGGCTCAGCTTGCCTTCCTTGCGCGAGCGTGCAGAAGACGTGGCCGCGCTGGCCGAATGGTATTTGAAGAATGCACTGGCAGCGTTGGATGTGAAGCCGCCCGCCAATTTGCCTGCTGAAATCCTGACTTGTGTGCCTATGTTGAACGCCTATGACTGGCCCGGCAATGTGCGTGAGCTACGCAATTTGATGGAACGCCTGGCTTTGTTTCTGGCAGCGGCACCCTTGCAGGCCTTGACGCCGGCTTTCCTGAAAAACATAGCGCCGGAGTTGAGTAATCTTGCGGCGGAGACGGCGCAAGCAGATCCGATACCAGCGCCGGTGGAAACACTGCAGCAAGTCTTGCAGCGCTATCACGGCAACCGCGCGGCGGCGGCCAGTTATCTGGGTATCAGTCGTACGACCTTGTGGCGACGCTTGCAGGCGGAAGACTCTGAGGTTTAGCCAGGCATTGCGCGGCATCGCCATGTAGTTTATCGACGACAGTGCGCATGCACCGTTTGCATCCGGGCGGGCAGAGCTATACAATTGAGAATGATTCTTATCTTCATCTGGTGGTAATGTGCCCCGGCAGGATAAGGGAGCCTCATGTCTACGCCAGAACACATTTTGCAGCAGGAAGTTGCGACGCTATACGGCGACCATCACGGATGGTTGCAGGGATGGCTGCGTAAAAAACTGGGCAATGCCTTCGATGCTGCCGATCTGGCGCAAGATGTTTTCATGCGTTTGCTGGCGCGCAAGGCGGCGCTGGATCTGCTGGAACCGCGCGCTTATCTGAGTACGATTGCACGCGGTCTGGTGGTTGAACACTGGCGTCGGCGCGAGCTGGAACTGGCATGGCTGGAAACACTGGCGCAATTGCCGGAAGCGGAAGCGCCATCACCGGAAAGTCGCCTGATCTTCCTCGAAACCCTGCTGGAAATAGACCGCATGCTGGATCAGCTGAAGCCGGCGGTGCGTCAGGCTTTTCTGCTGGCGCAACTGGAAGGACTGACTTGCCCGCAAATCGCCGTGCGCATAGGCGTCTCGCTTGCGACTGTTGAGCGTTACATCGCCGCCGCTTTGCGTCATTGCTACGCCTTGCGTTTTGAATCCTGAATTGCAAATGAGCCTGACACCTGACACCGACATCCCAGCGAGTGTGATCGATGCTGCGATCAACTGGGCGGTCAAACTCGAATTCAATCAAGCCGAGCCTGCAACCGTGCAGGCATTTGAACGCTGGCTGCAGGCGCAGCCGGTGCACGCCAGTGCCTGGCAACGCGTGCAATCGTTGAAAAGTAATTTCTCTGCCATCCCCTCACGTCTGGCGCTAAATGCCTTGCAAGCAGTGGAGACGCAACGCAAAGCCAATGGTCTGAGTCGTCGTCAGGCGCTCAAATTACTGATGCTGGCTGGTGTGGCGGTCGGTTCGACCTGGCTGACGCACGACCATTTGCCATGGCAACGCGTGCTGGCCGACGCCAGTACCGCGACCGGTGAGCAACGCTCGGTTACGCTGGATGACGGCACCGTGATTGTTTTGAACACCGATACCGCAGTCAGCTTCGATCTGACCGAGACACGGCGCATGATCATTCTGCGGCGTGGTGAGATTGCTATCAGCACTGGCCCCGATCAGGCCTATATCAACAAGCGACCGTTCTGGGTGCATACGCCATTCGGTACCATGCAGGCGTTGGGCACGCGCTTCGTCGTCCGGCTGGATGATGCACGTGCACGCATCAGTGTGCAGGAGGGCGCAGTGCAAATGCATCCGGCCGCAGGTGGTGCTTCCGCGATTGCCCATGTCGGTGAGAACTGGTGGCTGGCCGATGATGGCGTAACACTGACTGCACAAGCTGATTACAAAACAGACGGCTGGCTCGATGGCGTGATTGCAGGTGAAAACATGCGGCTGGCTGATTTGCTGGCCGAACTGTCGCGTTATCGCAGTGGCCGCATCGTATGCGATGCCAGCGTGGCGGAGTTGCGCGTGTCCGGTATTTACCATGTGCGTGATACCGATCAGGCCTTGAAGTTCTTGCTGCAGACGCAGGCAGTGACTGTGACTTACTACACACGCTACTGGGTCGCAGTCGGTCCGGATTTGACGCGTTAGCGTCGCTAGAGAGATCAGTTATCAACGCAGATAAAAAATATTTTCAAAAAAATGAGGGGATTTGGGTTTTCGAGCGGCCTATAGATCAGAAGCCTTACACATTTGATCGTATAGAAAGCCCATCATGTCCCAATTCAGTAGCAACAGCAGTTCCAACAGCGATTTCCCTGATTTCTTCCAACGTACCCCCATCGTTTTAGCCTTGCAAGGCGCTTTGCTGTGCATGGCGATCAGCGCGACTTTGCCGGCGATGGCGCAAACCGGCGCGCCGGCGTCCGCCGCCGCACAAAACAAAACCTTTAATATCGCCGCCGGTAAGCTCGACGTAGCGCTCGACAAATTCGCGCGCGCTTCCGGCGTCAACATCTCCTATGACGCCGACTTGCTGGCAGGTTTAAACAGCAAGGGCGTGAACGGTCAATATAGTGTGGCCGCAGGTTTGCAGGCGTTGCTGGCTGGCACGGGGCTGGAGGCGGCACCACAAGTCGGTGGTGGTTATGCTCTGCGCAAAGCGGCAGTGCAGAGTGGTGCGCAGGAAGCGGTGACGTTGCCGGCGGTATCAGTCAGCGCAGATAAGGAAAACCCTTACATTGCGACTCGTAGTACTTCCACTAAATTGCCTGGCACCCTGATGGAAACACCGCGTGCGATTTCTGTCGTGACGCAAGAGCAGATACGCGCACAGGCGCCGAAAACCATTGATCAGGCGCTGGCCTATACCGCGGGTGTGGCCACGGATGTGGCCGGTAGCGATGTACGTATGTCCGGTTTCACGATACGTGGTTTCAGTGACGGCAGTGCGTACTTCAAAGACGGTCTGAAGCAATTGTCCGCCGGGACCTATGCGTCCTGGAGCGATGATATCGATGAGCTGGACAGCATCGAAGTGGTCAAAGGCCCGGCATCGGTACTGTATGGTCAGGGGCGTCCGGGTGGTCTGGTCAATGTCATTTCCAAACGACCGGTCAGCAATCCGGTGAACAGCGTCGGTATTTCTTACGGCACCTACAATCGCAAGCAAATCAATGCGGATCTCGGCGGTCGACTGAGTGAAGACGATAGCTTGCTGTATCGACTGAATATCACCGCACGTGACGCCGATGGTAAAACCATAGGTTCGCGCGACGATAGATTGTCGATCGCACCTTCATTACTGTGGAAGATTTCTGCCCGCACCAGACTGACGCTGCTGGCCAGTTACTCGGAAGAGCGCGCCACGCCTAAATCCTGGTGGCCGAGTATGTTTGCCTATCCGCAGGTAAAGAATTTGCCGTTCAGTCGCACGGCCGGTGATCCTTCGTTTGATCGATTTGACCGCGACACCCATGCGCTGGGTTATGCGCTGGAGCATGAAACCGACAACGGCTGGAACCTCAGCCAGAACGTGCGTTACTCGGCGATCAATGTCGATTACCGTCACATCTACGGCAATACCTTATTGGCAGATCAACGCACGATTACGCGTGCCAATCTGGCGCAGATGACAAAAGGAAAGACGTTGGCGCTGGATAATCGTGCGCAAAAAGATTTTCAATGGGGTGAGGTGAAGCATAGTTTCGCACTGGGCGTTGACTACCTGAAATACAAAGAAGATAGCGGGCTAGGCTTTGGCTGGACGGTGCCGAATCTGGACATGCTTGCACCCGTTTACGGTCAGGCGATTGCCTATCCAGATTTGGACAAAAGCAAAACCGATATCAAGCAGACTGGCATTTACACACTGAATCAATTCAAATGGAATAAATGGGTCAGCAACGTCAGCCTGCGTCGCGACGTAGTGCGCACCACGCAAACCAGTACCACCCAACCCCGCATCAATTCGGACGAAACGACAGGCAGCGTAGGCTTGCTGTACATGTTCGATAATGGCTGGTCGCCGTACGTCAGCTATTCGACCTCGTTTGATCCGATTACCGGACGCCAGTTTGACGGTTCACCCTTCAAGCCGCGTCTGGGCAAGCAGTATGAAGCGGGTGTGAAGTATCAATCAGCAGATGCATCGACTATGGTGACGGCATCGGTTTTTGATATCTATCAAACCAATGTGACGACACAGGATCCGGACCATCCTGCGTTTTCGATCCAGACCGGCGAAGTGCGCTCTACCGGTATGGAGCTGGAAGGGAAATTCAAGCTGATGCGTGAACTTAGCGTCATGAGCAGCTATACCTACCTCGACCCGCGCACCACACAAAGTAATCGCCCGGCCGAAATCGGACGTCAAACCGGTCAGACCAATCGTCATATGGCTAATCTGTGGCTGGATTACCGGCCAGGCTTCATGCCCGGTCTGATGATCGCGGGCGGTGTGCGTTACAAAGGCAAATCGCCCTACAACTTTGCCGCCAACGGTGTGCCGAATATGAATAGCGCCAGCACCATTGCTGACCTCGCGATTGCGTATGAAACTTTGCGTTACCGGCTTGCCTTGAATATTTCTAATCTCACCGACAAAAAATATTTCGCCGGCCCGTTCCGCGGTGCTGAACGTGAAGCTTTGCTGAGCTTGAAATATTATTGGTAAGACCGTTGGCTGTAGTGGCGCAGACACGCAGTGATGCGTGTCTGCGCAGTCGTTCGGCGCAATCGCCTTGCTTTGAATATCCCCTTGATTTGTGTGTGACAGCTGTCTCAAGTCGGAGACAGCTGTCGATTCCTATTTGCATCCGAACACTCATCCGGATACAATTGAGAATGATTCTTATCATCATTTGAGGCATGTTGCCCCCCGATGCTGGTAAGGGAACGCCACATGTCGACAAGCGAAAACGCCCTCCATCACGAAATCAGCACGCTCTACAGCAAGCATCATGGCTGGTTGCAGGGATGGCTGTGCAAAAAGCTCGGCAATGCGTTTGATGCGGCCGATCTGGCGCAGGATACCTTTACCCGCATTCTCAGCGCGCGTGATTTGTCGGCGATACAGGAGCCACGGGCTTATCTGACCACGGTGGCCAAAGGATTGGTGATCAATTGGTATCAGCGGCAGGCGCTGGAGCGTGCCTATCTGGATGCGCTGGCATTGTTGCCGGAACCACAGGCACCTTCGGTAGAGCAGCGCTACATCATCCTTGAAACCCTGCACGAAATCGACGCCATGCTGGATGCCTTGCAAGCGAAGGTCAAGCGCGTGTTCCTGTTGTCGCAAATCGAGGGTCTTAAATACGAAGAGATCGCAGAGCAGATGGGCGTGTCGCTGATTACCGTTAAACGTTATATGAAGCAGGCTTTCCTGCACTGCCTGGAATTTCATGAGTAATGTCATTAGTGCAGCCAGCAGGCCGCGCGCGGAAGCAATCGATCCGCGCATCCTGGACGAAGCAGCCGACTGGTTGATGCAGCTCAGTGCCGGCGCGCCAGCCGAAGATCACCGGGCTTGTGAACGCTGGAGTCAGCGCAGCCCGGAACATGCACGGGCATGGGCGCGCGCGCAATTACTACTGAATAAACTGGGCGGCTTGCCACCTACGCTGGCGATGCCAGCGTTGAATCGTACACCGCATGCCGGACGCCGTGCGGCAGTGCTGCGTCTCGCCGCCATCCTCGCGCTGGCACCGGCCAGCTGGGGCGCATGGCGGGTTATGGATGCGCAGCAATGGACGGCTGATTACCGCACCGCAGTGGGCGAGCAACGGGCACTGCAATTGGCCGATGGCAGCAGCGTCACGCTGAATACGGCGAGCGCAATTGATGTGCAGTTCAGCGCAAGCCAGCGCGTGATTCGTTTGCGCGCCGGTGAAATTCTGATTCAGACCGCGAAGGAAAAGCTGGCCGCCTATCGTCCCTTTAGCGTCAACACCATAGAAGGGCGGATGGAGGCGCTCGGTACGCGCTTTAGCGTGCGGCAGGATAGCGAGTCCACGCATCTGGCCGTGCTTCAGGGCGCGGTGCGGATCACGCCGAAGAATGGCGGTGCCGCGGCCGAGCAAGTGATATTTGCCGGTCAACAAGTGTCGTTCAGCGCGCATAAGCTGGCAGATATCAGCGCGGCCGACCACGCGGTGGTCGCGTGGGCGCAGGGCATGCTGGTGGCCGACAAAATGCGGCTGGCAGATTTTGCCGCCGAGTTGAGCCGCTATCGCAGTGGCATCGTGCGGGTTGATCCGGCGGTGGCCGAAGTGCGTGTGTCCGGCGCTTTCCCGGTTGGCGATACCGACAAGGCGCTGGCGATGCTGGTGTCGACCTACCAGATCGATGCGATGACCCGTTTGCGCGGGCACTGGATCACGCTGGTCGCGCGTTGAACAACTTTCAGTAAGCAAAAATATTTGCAGGAGTGGTGATACTTTTTTTCTTTTCGGCTGGCAGAGAGATTGAAGAACACATTCTCTCTCGTTGAAAAGGAAACACATTTCATGTCTCTCGCACGTCCGCGCCTGGTTGAGCGCCGTTTGAATCACGCTGTCCGGGTTGCTCTTATAAGTATGGCTCTCGTTAGTGTCTCCACCCTGATCCCTGTTTCCGATGCCGCCGCCAATACGCTGGATGCGGTCGCTGCACGTTCCTACAATATTGCCGCTGGCCCGCTGGGTCGTACCTTGTCGACATTTGCCGCACAAGCCGGTGTCGCCCTGTCTTTCGACCCGGCCTTGACCGAGGGCATCAGCAGCCCGACCTTGTCCGGCACCTACTCTGCGCGTGAAGCCATTGAAAAGTTGTTGAGCGGCAGCGGCCTTGAAGTGGTCGCCAGAACGGACGGCAGCTACACCTTAAGAAAACACAGTGGCGCCACCCCGCGTGAAAGCTCAACCCTGCCGGAAGTGAACGTCACCGCAGCGATGGGTGCGACCACCGAAGGCAGTGGTTCCTACACCACTGGTTCGGCCAGTACCGCCACCCGTCTGAATATGTCGCTGCGCGAAACGCCGCAATCGGTCAGTGTGATCACCCGTCAACGGATGGATGATCAGGGCCTGACGCAGTTGACGGATCTGGTGGCGCAAACGCCGGGTCTGACCTTGAATGCGACCGGCAACCTTGGTTCTGATTCCAGCTCGATCTTCGCGCGCGGCTTCGCGGTAGAGAATTACCAGACCGATGGTGTTGGTCAGGTGTATAGCGGCTACAACGCGATTTTTCAAACCAATGACCTGGCGATTTACGATCGGGTTGAGGTGGTACGTGGCGCCACCGGTCTGATGAATGGAGTAGGTACGCCCAGCGCCACCATCAATATGATGCGCAAGCGACCAACCGCGCAATTCCAGGGTTCGGCCAAAGTTGAGGTGGGTTCATGGAATTATCGTCGCGTTGAAGCGGACCTTTCCGCGCCGCTGAACGAGGCGGGTACTGTGCGTGGCCGTGTGGTCGCGGCGTATCAGGACAACGACTCCTTCATCGATCGTTTGCACGAAAAGAAAAAGATTTTCTACGGGATAGTTGAAGCCGACATTGCGCCTGCGACTTTGTTGACCGCCGGTCTGACGATACAACATCACGATACAGACGGCCATGCGCGCGGTGGACGTCCTGCCTATTACTCGGATGGCACACGTGCTGTTTGGGGGCGCAATGAATCAGCGGCTGCGGCCTGGACTTATTCCAATCGCCATAGTGAGTCGCTGTTTGCCTCGATCGAACATCAATTCGATAACGAATGGAAATTCAAAGGAACGCTGAGCCGTGCCACCACGAAGTATGACGAGGTGCTCGGTGGTAACAACGGCACGCCGGTCCGTGGTAATGGTGCCGGCATGCGCGTGATGGCCGGCCATTGGGTCGGTGATCCGCAACAAGATAGTCTGGATCTCTATGCGACCGGGCCGTTCTCTATGTTTGGCCGCAAACATGAGCTGGTAGTGGGTGCAACCGTCGCGCAGACGAATGGCAACATTCCTTCATTTGGCCGCTGGCACTACGCCAACATCCCCGATTACTACTCATGGAATGGTGTGACGCCTGCTGCGCCAGTGATGGCGCAAACAGCGGCCGGTACCGATAAAGAAAAAACCCACGGTGCTTATGCCACCGCACGCTTCAAGCCGACCGATGCCTTATCACTGATCGTCGGCGCACGTGTCACCAGCTGGGCGCGCAGTACTACTACACTGGATTTTGCGAGCAATACATCGACCGCGACTTATGCCTCGGCCAACAATGAAGTGACACCGTATGCCGGTCTGGTCTATGACATCAACCAGAACTGGTCGGCCTACGCCAGCTACACCAATATCTTCAAGCCACAAACTGCACGCGATATTAACGACAGGATCGTCGATCCATTGTTGGGCAATAGCTATGAAATCGGCGCCAAAGGTGAGTTCTTCAATAAACGCCTGAACGTGGCTGGTTCTATCTTCCAGATCGAGCAAGACAATCTTACCGTGCCATATGTGCCGAGTATTCCGTCCGCCATAGATCTTAGTTCGCTGGTGCAAGTAGTGTCGGGAACCAAAACCCGTGGTTACGAGGTAGAGGCGAGTGGTCAACTGGCGCGCAACTGGCAAGGTTCTGCCAGCTACACCCGTTCCATGACCAAGGACCGCAATGGCATTCCGCTCAATACCAATATTCCGCAAAACACCTTCAAATTGTTTACGACTTACAGCATGCCGCATCTGGGTAATGGTTTGACGGTAGGTGGCGGTGTGCGTTGGCAGAGTGAGATCTATAACACGACGACCCAGGCCGGACGACCTACGACCTTCAAGCAAGGTGGTTATGCATTGGTGGACCTGATGGCGCGCTACTCGATTACCAAGCAATTGACGGCGACCTTCAATCTGTACAACTTGTTTGATAAGTACTACTACACCAGCACCGGCAGTGCGTATTACGGTGCGCCGCGCAATGTGCGGGTCGGTTTGGACATGCGCTTCTAAGCGTATTTGTATTCAGCTGTAATGCCACCCGAAGTGCCAGATTGGGCTTCGGGTGGCCCTTTTTTCAATCTCGTTGGTCATAGTAAGTAGGGGCGGCGAATTTGCCGTCCGGTTGGACTGCTTAGTAATGCAAGTAATGGTGCAAGTAATGAAGCAAGTTTTTAAACGTATTTCAGCTGTTGACAGGGCTTTGCTGCCTGCGTTTGCTGCTGCCCGTGCGGGTCGCGGGATGAACTGCGGGTGCGCGCAATGAAGGAAGGTTTCCGCCAATGTATGGCCTGGCTGCATACCTGGACCGGCCTGGTGGTCGGCTGGGTGCTGTTTTTCGTCTTCGTGACGGGTACGGCTGGCTACTTTACGTTTGAAATTGATCGCTGGATGCGGCCGGAGCTGCCGCTGGTGGCGTCGTCCGGCATTGCGCCGCAAGACGCGCTGGCCAAGGCACAAAGCTATCTGGAACAGAACGCGCAGGGTGCCGAATCATGGAGCATCAGCCTGCCGGGTGATCGCGCCCAGCCTAGCCTCGGTGTGCAGTGGCAGCCGAAACGGGCGGACGGTGAGCGTGGCGGCGGGCGTAATCGCGGCAAGCGCGTGACGCTGGATGAGCAAACCGGCGCCGCGGTCGAGGCGGAGCAGGTACGTGCGACCGGCGGTGGCCATTTGCTGTACCGCATGCATTATCAGTTGCATTACATCTCTTACGACGTTGCGATCCGGCTAGTTGGCGTGTGCACCATGCTGATGTTCCTCGCGATTTTGACCGGTGTTGTGACCCACAAAAAAATCTTCAAGGATTTCTTTACCTTCCGTCCGGCCAAAGGGCAGCGCTCGTGGCTCGATGCGCACAACATCATCAGCGTCATGGCTTTGCCATTCTTCGTGATGATTACCTATAGCGGGCTGGTGTTCTTCATGTTTAATTACATGCCGCTCGGTGTGGCCGGCGTATATGGCGCGGAGAAGGAAGGGCGCGATCAATTCTTTAAAGAGCTTTATCCGCAGCGCAATAACGCGCGCAAAGGCCCGTCGGTTCCGGCCGAGCTGACGCCGCTGGCACCTTTGCTGGCCGCTGCGGAAAAAGAATGGGGTGTCGGTCAGGTGCAAAGAATCAATATTGCACGTCCTTACACTGCGAACAGCGAAGTAACGGTGTCGCGTCGCGCCGGTGGCGATATCAGCAATGAACCGGCGATGCGCTTCAACGGCGTGACGGGTGTCAAAACCGAGGTCGATATTCCAGAGTCAGGTTCGCGCGCCTTCCAGTCCGTCATCCTGGGTTTGCATGAAGGACGGTTTGCCGGGCCTTTGTTGCGCTGGGTTTATTTGATTTCGGGTTTGCTGGGCGCGGCGATGATTTCCACCGGTCTGGTGCTGTGGACCGTCAAGCGCAAGGTCAAGCAAGATAAATTGATCAAGGCTGGGCAGCGGCGCGAGTTTGGTTTCCGTCTGGTCGAATGTCTGAACATCGGAACCATCGCCGGCCTGTCGTTTGCGGTGGCAGTCTACTTCTGGGCCAATCGCCTGATACCGGCCGAGTTCGCCGGTCGCCGCGAATGGGAAGTGCATGCGATGTTTATCGCGTGGGGACTGGCGCTGGTTTACCCGGCCTTCCGTCCAGCCTTGCGCGCATGGATAGAAGAACTGTGGCTGGCAGCCGCGGCTTTCATGTTGCTGCCCTTACTGAATCTGTTGACGACTGAACGCCACTTGGGTGTCAGCGTACCGGCCGGTGATTGGGTGCTAGCCGGTTTCGATCTGACAATGTTAGCCTTGGGAGCGTTTTTCGCTTTGGCGGCGCGCAAGGTGCAGCGCAAGCTGAAGGCCGCTCCGGCTGCGCCACGCCCGGCAAAAGTTGCAGCCAGTAGTTCTGCTGTCTCCACGCTGGAGACGGCTAGCTAATTTTTTGCATTTAGTTTGTTTGACCCCATGAATCATTTCACTAAGGAGATACACATGATCAAGAAAACACTCGCCACTATGTTGTTGTCGTCGTTTGCCATCGCAGCCAGCGCCCATCAGGTTTGGGTAGAACGTGATGGCAGCGGTCCTGCCAAAGTGTATGTCGGCGACGTTGATGGCGAGCGCGATCACGGTGATGACGTAGCCAAACTGGCTGCGACCACACAAGTGTTCGGCAAAGACAGCAAACAGCCAGCCAAGCTCACCACCAAAAATGAATATCTGGAAGCAGCGGTAAGCGGTAGCGGCGATGTACGTCTGATCGCTGACCAGGTCTGGAAGCCTTGGAAAAACAAGGATGGTCAATTGCAAGCTGCGGTATTTAACTCGCGCGCTGGCCGTACCGAAACGACAGGCGTGCTGGATTTCGAACTGGTACCAGTGAAAGCCAATGGCAATGTCTTCACGCTGACCTTCAAAGGTGAGCCGGTTGCCGACAAAAAAGTAACCGTCATCAATCCGGACAAATGGACCAAAGCGCTGACCACTGACAAAGAAGGCCACGTCAAAGTGCCGGTACAAGGCAAGGGTCGTTACATCCTGATGAGCGGTCATGAACTCAAAGGTGATCTGGAAGTCGCTGGCGATAAAGTGCAAAAAGTGTCGTACACCACGACTCTGAGTTTTGTTGCCAAGTAATCCAACGCAACTACAAAGCATCTGTATTAAGAAATAAAGGACGGGCATGAGTAGCAAGGTTTTGACGGAAGACGGTGCGCGCTATCGCTGGATGGCAGCGGCACGTGTATTGCTCGCAGCGGTCGGCGGTTATTTGTTGTCGTCGCTGGCAATCATCGTGCTGGCCTTGCTCTTGCCCGTCCTTTTCTCCACGCCGCAGGCCGAAGCATTGCTGACGGCTAGCTTATGGAGTTTTGTTGTATACGGCATTGCCGTCATGTATGTATTTACTGCACAGAGCGTGCTGCGTGCCACGCTGGTGTTGGGCAGTGCCGGTCTGGTGCTGGCTGCGGTCTATGCGGGTTTGCGCCTGCTGGCAGCCTGAAGCGGAGGGTGAGATGCCGATGATAGGAACACTGACGGCTTTCGCGCTGCTGTTTGCAGGAATGGCGGGCTTGAGTCTGGCGATGGATCGCCATTATGAACAATTGACGCAACAGCGCGAAGTGCCGGCCCGGCGTCGCCTGCAGTTGCGTAGTATCGGCTGGCTCTTGTTGCTGCTGTCACTGACTGCCTGTTTGCAGGTGTGGAGTGTCGGCATCGGTCTGGCTTTGTGGTTTGGCTTGTTGACGCTGGCAGCACTGGCGGTCGCCTGCTCCTTGACGTATGTGCCGAAACTGACAGTGGCACTGACGCTGGTCGCCATCCCTTTGGGTTTGCTCGGCCTCGGTCTGCACTGGGTACTGCACTAATCTTTCATTTTTAATGATGTGGTTGCTACTGCAGGTTTGCGCAGTCGCCAGCGGCATCTTCCTCCGATACGGATCGGAGTGATTTTTTTCACGAGGTTTTATGCGCTTGTCCTTTTCTCCTTTCGCTTTGCTGGCCACCGGCCTCTTGCTGACCAGTGCGGCAGCCCATGCTGATTATGTCTGGCTGGAACGCGACACCGCCGGTGCCGCCCACGCCTATGTCGGCGAATTTGAAGCGAACAAGGGCGCAGTTGCCAGCCTCAGTACGACCCGCGCCTTTATGGCCGATGGCAAGGATCTGCCGGTTTCGGCCGAAGCGGAACGTCTGAATATTGCCGCGCCAGTCAACGGCGATCTGCGTCTGGCGGCGACGCGTATCAACGACAAGGGCGTGCTGAATTACTTCCAGGCCAAAAATGGTCGCAGCGAAATCAAGGCAGTCAACGATCTGGAACTGGTACCGACCGAAGCCAATGGCAATACTTTCAAGCTGGTATGGAAGGGCAATACCGTCGCTGCCGCCCAGGTCAACGTAGAAACATCGGAAGGCTGGCATCGCGTACTGAAACCGGCCAAGGATGGCACGGTGACTTTGAATGCAGTCTTCCCGGCGCGCTACCTGCTGGAAGTGACTGCCCGCGTAAATGGTTCCGTCACGCTGGACGGCAAAAAATATGATGACGTGCGCCACACCGCAACACTAACGTTTGAGGTCAAGAAATAATGAACACACGCCAACGCTTTACCCGCAAGCAAAAGACCGTGGGACTGGTGGTGCTGGTCGCTGCGCTGGCCGCAGCAGGTTTGTGGTCCGGCACGCGTAGTGATGCCAGCTATGAAGTGACACCTGTCGCACGCGGCAACATCGAAGCGACAGTGACCGCGATTGGTACCTTGCAACCGATGAGTTCGGTTGAAGTCGGTGCGCAGGTCTCGGGTCAGGTGCTGAAGCTGCATGTGCAGCCCGGCGATGTGGTGAAGAAAGGCCAGCTGCTGGCCGAGATCGATGCCAGCGTCTTGCAGGCCACGGTAGATGCCGGACGTGCCCAGCAAAACGAATTGCAGGCGCAACTGGCGGAACAAAGAGCGCAACATCGTCTGAGCGCACAGCAGCATGAACGTCAGCAGCAAATGCACAAGGATGAATCTACCCGTCTGGAAGATGTGCAGACTGCAGAAGCGAATCTGGCCGCCGCGGTCGCGCGCATTGCACAAACGCAGGCGCGTATCGTACAAACGCAATCCAGTCTGAAGGCGGATGAAGCGCGGCTTGGTTACACACGGATTTATGCGCCTATGGGCGGCACCGTGATCGGCATCGATGCGAAAGAAGGCCAGACCCTGAATGCAACGTATCAGACCCCGACCTTGATGCGCATCGCCGATCTGTCGGCGATGACGGTATGGACCACTGTGTCGGAAGCGGATATTCGTCGCGTCAAGGCCGGTCAGGCGGCTTATTTCTCCACGCTGGCCGGTGATCGCCGTCGCTGGAATGGACAAGTGCGACAGGTGCTGCCGGCACCACCGGTAGCAGCGGCGACGCCGTCCAATCCGAATCAGACGCCGGTCAGCAAAGTAGTGCAGTACACGGTGCTGTTCGATGTCGATAACAAGGATGCCGAATTGCTGCCGCAAATGACGGCACAAGTGTCCTTCATCACGGCTTCGGCGCGTGATGTATTGGTGGCGCCGCTGAGTGCCTTGCAGCCAGTCGATCAAAAGCCGCAGATCTACACCGCGCGCATACTCGGCAGCGACGACAAGCCGCAAACGCGTGAAGTGCGCGCCGGTGTGAATGACCGACTGGCGGTGCAAGTGGTGGAAGGTCTGAAAGAAGGTGAACAACTGATTACCGGTGAGGTCGTGGCACAGACCAAGACACGGAGGTTTCAGTGGTAGCAGCGGAAGGCGCAGTGGCAGACACAGCGCCGCTGATAGAGCTGCGTGAGATACGCAAGCAATACGGCGGCAACGGCGATGCGCCGGCCGTCGAAGTCTTGCACGGCTTATCGCTGAAGATACACGCCGGTGAATTTGTTGCCATCGTCGGTGCCTCAGGTTCCGGCAAATCGACGCTGATGCATTTGCTCGGTTGTCTGGATCGGCCGAGTTCCGGCAGTTATCTGTTTAGCGGGCGCGATGTGGCAACGCTGGATAGCGATGAGCTGGCGTGGTTGCGCCGCGAAGCCTTTGGTTTTGTGTTCCAGGGTTATCACCTGATTGCGACCGAATCGGCGCGTGAAAACGTCGAGGTACCGGCGATCTATGCCGGTATGCCGGAAGCCGAGCGTGCGGCACGCGCCTCCGCCTTGCTGACGCGTCTCGGGCTGAGCGACAAGCTGGACAACCGGCCGAGCCAGTTGTCCGGCGGGCAGCAGCAACGCGTATCGATTGCGCGGGCGCTGATGAATGGCGGCCGCATCATCCTCGCCGATGAACCGACCGGCGCGCTGGATAGCAAGAGCGGTGCCGAAGTGATGGCGCTGTTGAATGAACTGGCCGATGTCGGTCACACCATCATCCTGATTACGCATGATCGCGATGTGGCTGATCAGGCGCGCCGTGTGATTGAGATACGCGACGGTGAAATCGTCGGTGACTCCGGTGTCTCGGCAGTCAAGCAAGCCTTGCCAGCCCCTGATATGACGCAGGCCGGGCGCGATGCCGGTGCCTCGTTCTGGGATGATTTGCGCGAAGCCGCACGCACTGCATGGCGTGGCATGCGCATGAACCGTACGCGTACCGGCCTTACCTTGCTTGGCATCGTGATCGGTGTCGCCTCGGTAATTGTGATGTTGGCAGTAGGCGAAGGAGCCAAGCAGCGCGTGATCGATGAAATGGGTTCGCTCGGCACTACCATCATGTATCTGGGTAGCGGCAACCCATCCAACGGTGGCCCGCCCGGACGGCTGACGATAGAAGATCTGGACGCAGTGGCGGCCTTGCCGGAAATCGGTCACGTCATGCCCATCATTGGGGACCCGGTCACCGTGCGTTACGGCAATGTGGATCGTCAGGTCTATGCGTTTGCCAGTGCCTACGTGATGCCGCTGGTACATCGCTGGCGGGTGGCGAAGGGACGTTACTTCACGCCGGCTGAAGATCTGGCGCTGGCGCCGGTAGTAATCATCGGCCATAAGGCGTGGAAGAACTTCTTCCCGGATGGCAGTGATCCGCTCGGCAAGCAAATCCTGATCGTCGACGCACCGTTTGAAGTGATCGGTGTGATGGCTGAACGCGGTGCCGATTCGGGTTCGCAGGATTACGATGAAATGGTCTTCATCCCGTATAACTCGGGGCGCATGCGAGTCTATGACGCACGCGCCGAACCGGATTACACGGTGGTCGAAGCCGCCTCCGAAGCACAAGTGCAGGCGGCGGAAGCAGCGATGAGAAAGTTACTGATAGAACGGCGTGGCCGGGATGACTTCCGGATCGGCAATGCCGCGGCCAAATTGCAGGCGGCCGCGCAAACCAGTAATGCGATGAAGATGATGCTGGGGCTGATTGCGGCCGTGTCGCTGGTGGTCGGTGGTATCGGTGTGATGAACGTGATGCTGATGACAGTGCGTGAACGCACCCGCGAAATCGGCATCCGCATGGCAACCGGTGCGCGTGAGCGCGATATCTTGCGCCAGTTCCTGACAGAAGCGGTGCTGGTCTCGGTGGTCGGTGGCGTGATCGGTGTGGTCTCCGGATTGGCGATAGGGGCAGCGCTCTTGTTCTGGAATGTGGCGGTGATTTTTTCTCTGTCGGCGATCATAGGCGCGTTTGCCTGTGCCGTCGCGACGGGTTTGGTTTTCGGCTATATGCCAGCGAAGAAAGCGGCAGGGCTGGACCCTGTAATCGCTTTGGCTTCCGAGTAGTGGAAAGAACAAGCGGACTAAGATAATGAAAAAGATATGTACGGGATTTTCTGCGGCTCTGCTCTTGAGCGCTTGCGCCACGCCAGCGCCGCCAGCCGGTCAGCAGACACTGGTGCCGGAAGCGGCAGCGCAATGGCGGCAGCCGCAAGCGGCCGGTGTGCCAGGCACGCTATCGTCAACTGTCACGCGTGACTGGTGGCGCAGCTTCGGCAGCAGCGAGCTGGATGGTTTGCTGGATGCAGCACAATTGCAAAGCTACGATCTGGCGGCAGCGGTGGCGCGCGTGACGCAGGCGCAAGCAACGGCCACCATCGCTGGTGCTGCCTTGTTGCCGGAATTGAGTGGCAGTCTGGGTGCGACACGTAATGGCCGCCTCGGTGGCGACGGCAATGGCACCGCCAGCGGTACAACATATCAAGCGGGACTGACGGCCAGCTATGAACTGGATTTCTGGGGCCGCACCCGTGCCTTGCGCGACACTGCACGTGCCGGTTTGCGCGCGGCTGAATTTGATCGCGATACGGTCCATCTCACCGTCACCGCTGGTGTGGCTTCGGCCTGGTTGCAGACCGTTGGTTTGCGCGAGCGGGTTGCGATTGCCGATTTAAGTGTGGCGAGTGCGCAGCGCTTGCTGGATGTGATTGAATCGCGCGCCCGTGCCGGTGCCGCGAATCCATTGGAACTGGCGCAACAACGCGGCGTGCTGGCCGCACAGATCCGCGCCCGTGCTGCCATCCGTCAACAAGCCGAAGACAGTCTGACCACACTGGCGGTACTGCTGGGGCGCAATCCATCCTTGTTACAGCTGGCCGGGACAGATTTGAACAAATTGCAGGCACCGCAGATCAACGCGGGTTTGCCAGCTGACTTGCTGTTGCGCCGTCCGGATATTGCACGCGCCGAAGCGCAACTGAGTGGTGCCGACGCCAATATCATCGCTGCACGTGCCGCAATGTTGCCGCGTATTTCGCTGGGCGGCGACATCACCGCCGGTAGTAATCGGGTCAGCAGTGTGTTCGACAATCCGGTGTATAGCCTGGCGGCCGGTTTGGCAGCACCTATCTTCAATGCCGGACGTCTGGCCGCGGGGCGTGATCTGGCGCTGGCGCAAGGGGAAGAGTTATTGCTCAATTACCGCCGCGCCATCGTCGCTGCTTTCGGTGATGTGGAAACAGCATTGAATGCAGTGGCGGGGATAGAGGCGCAGCACATCGCGCAAGTAGAAGTATTACGGCAGGCACAACGTGGGTTTGATCTGGCGGAGTCGCGTTACCGTGCCGGTGCAGAAACCTCGCTGACCTTACTGGATGCGCAACGCACTCTGTATGCAGCACAGGATGCCGCCGCGCAATTGCGTACCCTGCGTTTGCAGGCGGCGGTCAGCCTGTACCGAGCGCTGGGCGGCGGCTGGCAGCTTAGTTAAGCTACTTTACTTTGCCGGTACCGGCGGAATGGCAACTGCCCGTGCCTTGAACGGCGGGCGCAAGTTCTCGTCCGGCATCTCGAGCGCTTCCGGTGCCGGCGCTGCCTCATTCGTCAGGTAGCGTTCCACCAGCTGAAAGAAGCGCGAATAAAATTTTTCTGAAGCAATGGTGGTGCTGGCGACTTTGACCAGCGAATCATCGCTGGATGAAAACGGCAGCGACAAGGAACCGAGCGCGCCTACACCCAGACTCGCTGAATTGTTGATCCGTTTCAAGGCATAGCGATCTTCCAGCGCATTGGCAAAGACCGAAGTCAGATTGCCATCCGCATCGTCGGTGGTACACACCACACGGAAGGCAATCTGCACGTGCACATCGTTTTCTGGCTGGAAGCTCTTGCGACCATCGATCTGGGTCGTGGTCGATGCGCTAATCACATAACCCTGACTTAATAAGGTGCGCCGTACCGCCTCGCACGCCACATCGGAAGACACAGTGAAGCGACGCGCATAGATTTCGGTCGAGTCGAATTGTTCCGTTTGATAGGCAACAGGTTTGGGCCCTGCGCAACCGGCGATTGCTGTCAGCACAAGTGCGGACAGCAGGATGCGGGAGCTGAATTGCATAAACTAAATTCTCCAAAATGAGCGCATAGCGGGCGATGCGCTGTTGATTGACTCTGCGAATCGCGAAAAATTCCGTCTATTTTCGCTGAGCACGCCCGATATTGCTGATGAATAGCGATTAAATCGGCACTTAAAGCCATTTTTATCGCCGCTTTACCGTATTTTCACGGCGTCGAGCGCGCTATACCGACATTTTCGCTGTTTTTTGTCGGTATGAAAAATGCGCCAGATGCGGCGGCCCGGTCGAATCTCAGTTAATCTTCATGCTTTGTTGCTTCAATATGAGAAAAGTAATGGGTAATCTGGTGATTGTTCGCCACGGCGAGTCACAGTGGAACAGGGAAAACCGCTTTACCGGCTGGGCCGATATCGACCTCACCGCGAATGGCATCGAGCAGGCAAGGTGCGCCGGACGCGCGCTGGCCAATGCCGGGTTCCGCTTCGATCTCGCGATTACTTCCATGCTGAAAAGAACCATACGTTCGCAATGGCTGATGCTCGACGAAATGGATGCGATGTTTACACCCATCATCAGCCACTGGCGCCTCAATGAGCGCCATTACGGCGCGCTGACCGGACATAGCCGGGCCGACATGATTACCCGTTTCGGTGAAGAACAAGTGTGGGCCTGGCGCCGTGGCTTCGACAGCCGCCCGCCGCTGATGGATAGCGCCGACCCGCGTGCGCCTCAGCAAGAAGCGCGGTATCAGGGTGTGTCGCACGCCGCTTTGCCTTTGGGCGAATCCTTGCAGGATACGGTCGAGCGCGTCAGAGTCGTATGGCAAGAAGTGATCGCACCAGTACTTAGGCAGGGCAAGGACGTGATTATCTCTTCGCATGGCAATAGTCAGCGTGCACTGGTCAAATTGCTGGAAGATATGCCGGACGAAGAAGTCGCGCGTTTCGATGTGCCGAATAGCGTGCCGCTCATCTATAAGCTGGATAACAATCTGTGTGTGCTGGAGCGCAGCTCGATGACCGACATTCCGCATCCCGGTTCATCGGCAATTCTGTAATTCCGCTTCCGACATTCTGCTTTAATAAACTCATCACCCAGCCGGCCTTGCGTCGGCTGCATGTCTGCTTCCTCCTTCCTCTTTTTTATTCTTGCGCGTCATTGCGAACGAATCTGTCGTTTCAACTCCCATTTTTTTCTAGGGGTTTTTACTTAGACGTTCTGATGCCGAGCACGCTGATTCGTCTGCGCTCTGCAGAGCGAGCAATCTTGCGCGCGCCCGCATCTGTCCTCGTAACACGCCGCTAGCGCGATCAATTTATTGCGCACTTCTGCGCAGATTCTTGCGTGTCGCATTTTGTCCTAACAAGAATTTTCCCCGGCCGTTTGTCATCGGCATGAAACATTCCGATTTTATTCTCCACCTCGCTGTTGGATTGAAGCAGACAGGGATGCTCATCAATGCAAGGCGAAGACCTTGCCATGAACAGTGCAGCGCATCGCTGCGTATCGTTTCGCCCATGCAGGTAGAGGGCGATTTCTTTTTTTAAATCAGGGGAAATCAATGCAGTCAAAATTACTCAGCGTCGCCATCAGCGCCGCTGTCGGAGCATTGTTGCTGGCTGGTCACGCATCGGCGCAGAACAACGTGACTATTTACGGTATTGCAGATGCGGGTCTGGAAGTCATCAACAATGCGAGCGCCGCAGGTAACAACAATATCTCGCGTATCAGCTCCGGCAATTTGTCGGGTTCGCGTATCGGCTTCCGCGGTACCGAAGAATTGGATAATGGTCTGAAAGCAGTATTCGTACTGGAAAGCGGTGTCGCGTATGACACCGGTGCCTTCCTGCAAAGCAATCGCGCATTCGGACGTCAGTCTTATGTCGGCTTGCAAGGTTCGTGGGGTAGTTTGTTGCTGGGTCGCCAAAACAGCTTGATGCTGGAATGGATGAGCAAGTACAACACCATGGATAACGCGACCTGGTCGTCCAAGGTACATGACGCTTCCTTCTCGGATCGCATGGATAACTCGGTCAAGTACATCGGCAAGTTTGGTGCAGTTGATGTATCGGCTTATTACAGCGCTGGTTTCGATACCGTCAAAGCGGGGGCAGCCGTTCCTACCGCTGGTGAAGTCGCGGGTCACAGCAAGGTGGGTCGTCAGGTTGGCGGCGGCGTGCAGTACAACGGTAATGATTTCCGTATCGCGGCAGTCTACGATCGCAAAAATGGTCAGACCACCGCGTTGGAAAACAATACCGACACTCACATGACACTCGGCGCACGCTACAAGTTTGGCGCAGCTGAAGTGCTGGGCGGTTACCTGCAACGCAAACAGGAAATCATCGGCGCTGCAGATATCCGTACCAATATGTCGTGGATCGGTATGACGTATCAGGTGTCGGACGCCTTGCAACTGAGCGGTTCCTACTACAAAACCGATCTGAAAAAATCCGACAAAGATCCATCGTCGATCATCACCATGGTCAAGTACTCCTTGTCCAAGCGTACTGATCTGTACCTGATCAACTCTTACGCGATGAACAAGAACGGCTCCAACCTTGGCGTCAACGGTTTCGGTACTGACATCATCGCTGGCAAAAACCAGTTCGGCACGATGGCGGGTATCCGTCACACCTTCTGATGTATTTGCAATGACAGAGAGTTCAGTTCAGCAAGCGCGCGGCACGGCCATCACGATTGATGGCCTGACGCATCGCTTTGCACAGAGTCCGACACTGGAGTCAGCAACGAAGCCGGTTCTTGATCGTATCGATATACATCTGGAACCGGGGCAGGTGCTGGCTTTACTCGGCCCTTCCGGTTGCGGCAAAACAACCCTGCTGAAGTTACTGGCAGGTTTGTTGCCGGTCGCACCCGGGCACGGACGCATACGCTTTGGCGACACACTGGTGGCCGGTGACGGCCACTTTGTGCCGCCGGAAGCACGCGGTCTGGGCATGGTGTTTCAGGATTACGCATTATGGCCGCACATGAGTGTGGGCAAGAATGTCGGCTTCGCACTCGAAATGCGCGGCATGTCCAGGCAGCAGCGCGATCCGCGCGTAGCGCGTGCGCTGGAAATCGTCGGCTTGAAAAATTATCAGGATCGACATCCGTCCAGCCTGTCTGGCGGGCAGCAGCAACGCGTCGCACTGGCGCGGGCGATTGCCGCAGAGCCACAGGTCTTGTTGTTTGATGAACCTTTATCGAATCTGGATCGCGATCTGCGCGAGAGCTTATGCCATGAAATCGGCAGCCTGCTACGCAGCATGGGCACCACCGCGGTTTATGTCACGCATGATCAGGAAGAAGCATTTGCGCTGGCCGATGTGGTGGCCGTCATGCAGGGCGGGCGCATCCGTCAGCTGGCAACGCCGGACACACTGGTGACCGAGCCGGCCAATACCCTGATTGCAGAATTCCTCAAGCTCGGTACTTTGCTGCATGCAAAGGAAGTGCCGCATAGCTGGCATCAACAGTTTGCACCGCACTCGCTGCCTGCCGCTGATGCACAGCATTTGTTCATCCCGCAATCGGCCTTGTCGCTGGCAGCGGACGATACACATGGCATGCGTGGCGAAGTGCTGATGCAGCGCTATCGCAATGGCCGCTTCATTACCGAAGTGCGCGCAGCCGATGCACCCAAAGGTCTGGTTCTGACGACCGATACCCGTTTAGCACATGGCCAGATCATCGATCTGGCTGTCGACTGGCAGCGTTTGCGCTGGTTGCCGCAGGCGGCATAAGCAGCCTGCTCAGCTCGTGCACACATCCCAACACCGAATAAGGACATCACATGAAAAAATTAATCTCCGCCAAGTTGATCTGCCTCTCGCTGGCAGCCGCATTTGCCGCGCCGAACGCGCTGGCACTGACGGTCTACAGCGCTGGTCCCGGCAAATTGATAGAAACATTAGCCGCCGATTTCAAAGCCAGCACCGGCGTCACCGTCGATGTGTTTCAGGCCGATACCGGCAAAGTCATGGCACGCCTGCAGGCAGAAGCGTCGAATCCGCGTGCCGATGTGGTGATCTCTGCTTCGTGGGATAGCGCACAGGATCTGGATAAGCGCGGCTGGCTCTTGAACTATCAAAGCCCGAATGCACAACAGGTACCGGCGCGCTTCAAGCAACCGGCCTATGTGGCGCAAGGTTTGTCGGTCTTGTCGATTGTATGGAATACCAAAAGCGGTACGCCGCGTCCGAGCGATTGGTCGGATCTGACGCAAGCTCCGTTCAAGGACAAGGTCACGATGCCGGATCCGGCGCAATCCGGCGCATCGCTGGATTTGCTGTCGGGCTTGCAAAGCCGTCAAAGTGAAAAAGCCTGGCAATTGTTTTCTGCATTGAAGGCAAACGGCATGGTCATCTCGGGACCGAACGCGCAAGCGATGAACCCGGTGCTGCAAGGTGCGAAGGCGGCGGTGTTTGGTGCTGTCGATTACGTGGCACTCGGTAGCCAGGCCAAGGGCGAAAGCATAGAAGTGATTTTCCCGAAAAGCGGTACCGTGGTGGCACCGCGTCCTATGATGATTTTGAAATCATCGAAGGCACAGGATGATGCACGCAAATTCATCGACTTCGTCCTGTCGCCGCAAGGTCAGGCCCGCGTGGCCGAGGCCTACCTGATTCCGGCCCGCAGCGACATCGCTGGCAAACGTCAGACACTGAAAGAAATCAAATTGCTGCCGGATGCAGAAGGTGATGCCAACTACGCGTCACGTGCCGCTTTGCTGCATCGCTTCTCGACATTGTTCGGACGCAAGTAAGTCGTGCCTGGAATGAAGAACGAATTAGTTGGGCAGATGAGTTTCGGTCAGCGCGTAGGCAAGATCAACGGCACGCCGCTGATCGTCGGTGGCACCACTGCTGCCTTGTTATTGGTGGTGGCCTTGCCGCTGGCCTTCGTCTTGTTGCAGGCGATCTTCCCGGAACTGGCGAATGGTTCCTTGTTGGCGCCGTTCTCGCATCTGGCCGCGATCTTCAGTGATCCTGCCTTGTTCGGTCTGACCTTCAACACCATACGGCTCGGGGTTTGCGTGGTACTGCTGAGCGCGGCCATCGGTATTCCTTTGGGCGCACTGCGTGGCTTGTTTCAACTGCCGTTCGCCGGACTATGGGATTTGCTGTTTCTGGTGCCCTTCATGATTCCGCCCTATATCGCGGCGCTGGGCTGGATCATGTTGTTGCAACCGAATGGTTATGTCGAGCAATTGCTAGGCATTCATGCGGCCTCGTTTTTGTTTTCCTTCAGCGGCGTGGTGTTTGTGATGACGCTGAATGTATTCCCGGTGGTGTATTTCGCGGTCTCGCGCAGTATTGCGAGTTCAGGTTCGCGCCTGGCCGATGTTGGTCGTGTCTGTGGCGGCTCGCCGTGGCAGTGCTTCTTCCGCATTACCTTACCGCTGGCAACGCCCGGCATTGCAGCCAGCTTGCTGCTGGTGTTTGCGATGGCGATCGAAGAGTACGGCACACCCGCTGCGCTGGCAGCCAATGCCGGTTTCTTTGTGTTGGTGACGGGCATCGAGCGACGCTTCTCTGACTGGCCTATCGATTTGCCGGGTGCGGCAACCTTGTCGGTGGTCTTGGTCATTCTGGCGATGCTGGCATTTGGCTTGCAGCGCCGCATACAGGGCAAGCATATTTACGAAACACTGAACGGCAAACCGGGCGATGTCTCCTTGCGCGCGCTCGGTATCTGGCGCTGGCCGGTGACGGCGCTGTTTGCAGCCGTTGCGCTGGTAGCGACCTGTGCGCCCTTGTTCTCTATCGTCATCACTGCCTGCATGCGGACTTTGTCCGGTGGCTTGCAGCGCGATAATTTATCGTTCACCCATTTCGATGCGATCTTCACCAGTGGCAATGCCGCCTTGCAGGCCTTGGCAACTAGCGCCGGGCTGGGTGTGGCGACCGCTTTGCTGACGGGGCTGCTGGGTTTGCTGGCAGCCTACTGTGTGGTGAAAACAAGAATGCGTGGCCGCGTGCTGCTGGATGCCTTGTCGGTGATGCCGAATACCTTGCCGGGGATCGTGGTCGCAGTGGGCTTGATCCTCGCGTGGAATCAAAGCTTCTGGCCGGTGACGCCTTATAACAGCTGGGTCATCCTGCTATTGGCATATTGCTGTCTGCTGCTGCCGTATCCGGTGCGCTATGCCAGCGCGGCGTTCGCGCAGATCGGCGACAACATGGAAGCAGCGGCAAGGGTGCATGGTGCTAGCCTGCGACAAACCTTGCTGAAAATATTATTGCCTCTGATCTTCCCCAGCTTGCTGGCGGCGATGTTGCTGGTGTTTGCAGTGGCCTCGCGTGAGCTGGTGGCGTCTTTGTTGCTGGCACCGACCGGCATCCAGACCACATCCTTGTTTATCTGGCGGCAGTTTGAGCAAGGCTCAGTCGGGCAGGGGATGGCGATGAGTGTGGTGACGATATTGATGACCACCACGGTGATGGTAGCCGTGACCTTGTGGCGGCAAGGCAAGAAGTAAAACGGGTTTGCTGCTAACTGCTGCAAACCAGAGCAACAAATTAGGAATGCGCGACTTCGGTCTAGCGTCGACGGTCGTCGAAGAAGTCGCGTTTCAAAAATTCTTCCAGTTCCACGCTATCGCGCTGCCGCGCCGACAAGATCACCACGCGCCCGAGGCGTGGCGAATTCCAGCTGAAGTCTTCCCGTTCATATAAACGGATCAGATCGATCATGCGGCGCACGATGGCGGTTTCGATATCGCCGCCCGGACCCGCATCAACCTGTATCAACTGACGCGAATTGGTTTTGCGGCGCAGATCCCAGCCACGGAAAACGAACTCGGCGTTGCGCACACCTTTATAAGTAATCTGGAACACGCCACCGGTTTCATTACGGCCGCGCGCCTGACGCTGCACCATCTCGGCAATATTGGCACGTGCAATCGCGCTGTCGTCTTCTGCCGGACGCGCATCCGGTTCAATAATGCCAGCCGCACGCCGCCGCTCACGTGCCGCGGCCAGCATATCGCTCATGTCTGGCGGTAAGTTTTCCTTGCTGGTGCTTTTCGGCGCGACTGGCGGTGGCAAGCCTTGGTCGGCTTGGCGGATCACTTCGTTTTTTTGTGGTGAGGGGGTCTTTTGCTGGCGTGGTGCCGGTCTGGATTTTTCCGCCTTCTTTTGCTCCGGGGCTGGCTGCTTTTCTGCCTGCGGTGCCGGTTTGGGTGTCGGTGCGCTGGTAATCAGGCTCACTTGCAGCGGTTCCGTTGGCGATTCCCCTGATTCTGTCACGCGCACTTCTGCCTGATCCAGTGCAAACAAGAGGATCAGCGCATGTATCAGCAGTGAGAGCCCTATGCCTATGGCACTGCGGGCACGCATATTGGAGAGGATGGAATGGAACTTCATGTTCTACTGCAAATGGAAACTGCCGTCATTATGACTGTGCTTAAGGATTTTGTTCGACCGATCTGCAGTCAATAAATTCGGTATTCGCAGCGCTTTAGCGTTTTATGGTCAAAACAAGCCGATTTTGCCGGGGCAGCGTGTCAGATCGCGCCAGTGCAGGGGGCTAGCAATGCTCCCCGGTGTTGAGCAGCAACAAGCTAGCCCTGCGGCAAGCTATTGTTATGATGGCAGCATCGTTCTATTGGAGTCAGCCCATGTATCTGATCCGCAAATTCATCTGGCTAGCGAGTCTGGCCTTGCTTGCTGCCTGTTCGACGCCGGTCGCATCACAGGCTGGGTTGTCGCAGTCACAGCCCCAGTCAGGCAGCGTTGCAGCCGCAGATAGCTGGATATACCTCAGTCCAGAGCAGGTAGACACTACCCGTTTCCTCGGCCCGCCCCCCGATGCCGCCGCCAGCAGACAAGAAATTGAGCTCATGCTGCTGATGCAAAGCCGGCGTACACCTGAGCAAGAGCGACGTGCTGCCGCTGACCATCAGCAAAGTGTTTATCGCTTTGCCGATGTGATGGGCGAGCAATTCAGGCGGGAACGCTTGCCGCACACCACTCACTTGTTCGCGCTCTTGCATGAGACGGCGAATGCACTGGAGAAGCAGGGCAAGAAGAAGTGGCAGCGGGTACGTCCGCCCCAGGCTGATGCGCGCATCCGTCCGGTCGCCAAGTACGCGCGCAGCGGCTCTTACCCGAGCGGCCATGCCACTTCCAGCTTCCTTGCGGGTATCGTGCTGGCGGATCTGGTGCCGGAACAAAGCGAGAAAATCTTCGCCCGTGCCAGGGAGTTTGGTGAGAACCGGGTAGTGGCCGGCGTCCATTATCCAAGCGATGTCGCGGCCGGACAGCGGCTGGCTACGCTGATTGCCGCCCTGATCCAGCAAAACCCGGCTTACCGTCAGGACTATGCGGCCGCCCGTAGCGAATTACGCGGGGTACTCGGTTTGCCTTGAAGCATTCTTGCGTTTGCCGCTAAAAAGCCGATCTGTTGATCGGCTTTTTTCTTGGGGTGAGCCATTTGGGCTGGACTGAGGATTTTCAGCATCAGTCTACGTGTCAAAAAAACATCTCAAAAAGATAACTTTTCTGTCTCAATTGCAAAATAAAGTCGATTGTTGCGGTGCAGCAGTGAAATTTATTGTGGTTTGTTGGCTGCGGAAAATCGTCGTCATTTCAGGCAAATTCTGAGGCCGTTTTTTTGCTGTAAATCAGCGCTTTTGGGAGGGGAAACATCATATAAGTTTTATGAATATCACCCATTCATTGCGACGCAACAGACACGTTAAAAATAGTGATTTTTACGGGTAACTACGTAGTGAAGCTAAGTATAACTACGTATTGTTCGCAAAAGTCCGAGTGCGTATCGTCACGAAATCTTAACGTTAGCTTCACCCTATCGTGAGATGAAAAAAACGGCTTTTCCCGCAGTTCCGGCTTGATGTTGCAGCAATATTTCCGGGTAACCGGACAGTGAAAACACTTTGTCGCGAGGCAAAAAAATCACTGATTGCGACAAGTCGGGGCGGCTTAGTGAAAATCGTCGGTTTCATCAAAGCAGGGTGGAAATCAGGTTAAGGCGCTGCTTAAGCGATCCCACCCGGATCACCACGGCAAAAGGCGGAACGGCATACGACCGGCTCATTTATGACCGCCTTGCAAATACAACTTGAGGATGTCTTTGCGATCAAGCTGCACGCGAACGCATTAACTATTAATCATGGTTAGTTTTGGCCCCGGCACAAAACAGCGATGAACACGAGGAAGAGAAATGACAACTGCAACACAACAAATATCGGGTGGCGCATCCGGTACATCGAACGCGACGCGCTGGCTCCAGCTCGTAGTTGGCGTCGTATGTATGATTGCAACCGCCAACATCCAGTACGCATGGACATTGTTCGTACCGGAAATTCAGGGCACCTTCGGTTGGGCTCGCGCTGAAATTCAAATCGCATTTACGATTTTCGTCTTGGTTCAAACTTGGCTCGCGCCGATTGAAGGTTACTTCATCGATAAGCTCGGTCCACGCCTGATGGTTGCGTTCGGCGCGATCTTCATTGGTCTGGCTTGGGTCATCAACTCGCAAGCGACAACCCTGATGGGCTTCTATGTCGGTGCAGCATTGGGTGGTATCGGCGTCGGTTCGATCTACGCAACATGTATCAACAACGCGTTGAAATGGTTCCCGGACCGTCGCGGCCTGGCAGTTGGCTTGACCGCTGGTGGTTACGGTGCTGGTTCCGCTGCAACGATTCTGCCAATCGCGGCAATGATCGAATCGTCGGGCTTCCAGGAAACCTTCCTGTTCTTCGGTATCTTGCAAGGTTCGCTGGCGTTCATCGCAGCATGGTTCCTGCGTTCCCCAGTTAAAGGCGAAGTTAAATCGTCCGCCAAACTGGTCCAGGCAACACGTGATTACACATTGAAAGAAGCGCTGAACACCAAACTGTTCTGGCTCATGTTCTTCATGTTCATCTGCGTGGTTACCGGCGGTATGATGGCCGTGGCACAACTGGGCGTTATCGCACAAGATCTGGGCGTTAAAGAATTTGAAGTCGATCTGCACTTCTTCGTGATGGCAGCCTTGCCTCTGGCACTGATGCTCGATCGCATCATGAACGGTATTTCCCGTCCATTGTTCGGCTGGATTTCGGACAACATCGGTCGTGAAAAAACCATGGTGATCGCGTTCACACTCGAAGGCTTCGGTATCATCGCTTTGGGCTACTTCGGTCACAACCCATGGGCATTCTTGATCTTGTCCGGCGTCGTGTTCCTGGCATGGGGTGAAGTTTACTCGCTGTTCTCGGCTCTGGCTGGCGATGCATTCGGTACCAAACACATCGGTAAGATCTACGGCGTGCTGTACACCGCAAAAGGTATCGGCGCCCTGTTCGTACCAGTTGGTAACCTGATGATGGAAGCTACCGGCACATGGTCCACCGTTCTGTACACGGTTGCATGTATGGATCTGACCGCAGCTATCCTCGCAGTTGTTGCTCTGCGTCCTACCCTCAAGAAACACGTGGCCTTCTCCGCGGATCTCTTGAAGAAGGAGACCGCTGCTGCAGGGGGCGCTACGGCGCATGCCTAATCAGCACTAACGCAAAGATTTGAACTCAACTTTCAGGCTCCTTCGGGAGCCTATTTTTTTAGACCCGCATAAGAGAGCAGCGTCATGACAAATGAACGGCCGAATGCAATGAGTGAAAATTTATCCGCGATGAGCCAGGAATTGCCGCTGGCCGTGCGCATGCAGATCGAGCAATCGATACGGCAGGCGATGGCGGATGCGGTCAATACCATCAGCAATCGCCTGGAAGGTGGCAAGGCCGGGGAAGACAAGACGTCAGCCAGTACAAAGAGTGTGCGCTGGTTCATTATCCCGGGCGCGATCATCCTGGCTTTGTGGCTGTATGTACCCAGCCCGTTTTCGCTGCAGCACCTGCGCGAAGAGAAAGCGAAGCTGACCAAGGACATTGCCAAACTGCGGCAAAGCGGTGCCAATGCCGATGTGATTACCTGCGATGTAAATGGCGAGGTGCGCTTCTGCGCCAAGATCGATACCGATGCGCGCGGCAACTGGGATGGGTATCAGATCATCCAGAACAAGTAACAGCTGTTTACCTTCGCCTTATCCCTCCATTCATTCAGGCAGGGATTTCACTATACGCGCCGGATTCCCCAGTGCCAGTACATTGGGCGGGATATCCTTGGTAACCACCGAGCCTGCACCGATCACACTGTTCTCACCTATCGTCACGCCGGCCAGCACCATTGCGCCGCTGCCGATCCAGACGTTGTCACCGATAACGATGGGTTTGCCGCCCTCCAGCCTTTGCCACCTTAGCGCGGGTTCCAGCGGATGGGTTGGTGTCAACAGCTGTACATTGCTGCCCAGTTTGACGTTCTTGCCGATCGTGATGCTGCAGACATCGAGCGCCACCAGGCCGTAATTGGCAAAACTGCCGGCACCTATCGTGATGTATTTGCCGTAGTCGACATATAGCGGGGGCTTGATGTGCACGTCAGCTGCGACGCTGCCCAGTAGTTCTTCCAATACCTTATGCCCGGCGGCCGGGCTTTCCGCATAGCTGAGCTCATACTTCTTTGCCAGCAGGTAAGCGCGGCGCGAAGCCTGCGCCAGTTCTTCGTCATCCGCCGTATACGGTTCGCCGGCTTCCATACGTTCCCGCTGGCTGCGCTGATTCTGCTTGGCTGTCATGCTACTTTCCTTATTCATACTATTAATAGAGGGGGCCAGGATGCGTTTGGCCCGGAGACATCTATATATAAGGGTGGAAAAGCGCTTGCTTGGTTCCCCCGGGAGGCCTAGATTGAGCTTGTGATCACTCATAGTCGCGGAGTTTGGGCGCCAAGAGAGTAAACTGCGTGCATCTTTTCGCACTCCGCGATACGAACATTCTTGTGAGTAACTATGTCTGAACCATCCTTCCCTCTCTTTGCCGACCTGAAACTGAGCGAGCCGCTGCTGCGCGTGCTGCAGGAATTGGGTTACGAATCGCCATCGCCGATTCAAGCCGCAACCATTCCCTTGCTGCTGAATAACCGTGATGTGCTGGGGCAAGCGCAGACCGGGACCGGTAAAACAGCGTCCTTCGCGTTGCCGATTCTGGCGCGCATCGATATCAAACAAAGCACGCCGCAAGCACTGGTCCTGGCGCCGACGCGTGAGTTGGCGATCCAAGTGGCCGAAGCCTTCCAGCGCTACGCTACGTATATTCCGGGTTTTCATGTGTTGCCGATTTACGGCGGCCAGAGCTATGGCGCGCAGCTGAGCGCCTTGCGCCGTGGCGTGCATGTAGTGGTGGGAACCCCGGGTCGGGTTATCGACCATCTGGAAAAAGGCTCGCTCGATCTTTCCAAAATCAAAACCATGGTGCTGGATGAAGCGGATGAAATGCTGCGCATGGGCTTTATCGACGATGTTGAAACCATTCTGCAAAAAACCCCGGAGTCACGCCAGACCGCTTTATTCTCGGCCACCATGCCGTCAGCCATCAAACGGATAGCGACTACTTACTTACGCGATCCGGACCTGATCACGGTCGCTGCCAAAACCGGTACCGCCGACAACATCCGTCAACGCTACTGGCTGGTAAGCGGTATGCAAAAGCTCGATGCGCTGACGCGCATCCTCGAAGCAGAGAATTTCGACGGTATGATCATCTTCGCGCGCACCAAGCTTGGCACCGAAGAACTGGCCAGCAAACTGCAGGCACGCGGCTTCTCGGCAGCGGCGATTAACGGTGACATCCAGCAACAGCAACGCGAACGCACCATCCAGCAATTAAAAGACGGCAAGATCGACATTCTGGTCGCGACCGATGTCGCAGCCCGCGGGCTGGACGTAGAACGCATCAGCCACGTCATTAACTACGACGTACCGCACGATCCGGAAAGCTATACCCACCGCATTGGTCGTACCGGCCGCGCCGGTCGCAGTGGCGAAGCGATTCTGTTCATCGCACCGCGTGAACGCAATTTGCTCAAAGCGATAGAACGCGCCACCCGTCAGCCTATCTCGGTGCTGGAATTGCCTAGCGTGGAAGCCGTCAACGATGTGCGCATCTCGCGTTTTAAAGAGCAGATCGCCGAAACCATCGCCGCCGGTGGCCTCGAAGTATTCCACTCGCTGATTGAAGACTACGAGCGCGAACACAATGTGCCAGCGGTTGAAATCGCAGCGGCGCTGGCGAAACTGGCACGCGGCGATGTACCGCTCTTGCTGGATAAAAAGAATGAAGTACGGGAGCGTTCATGGTCGGAAGAGCGTCCGGTATCGGGTGGTCGCTTTGAACGCGCCGAGCGTTTTGAACGTAATGACCGTCCGGAACGCGGCGATCGTTTTGAGCGCAGCGAGCGTCCTGCTGCAGCGCGCAAGGAACGCGTACCACGTGAACCGGATGCCGGCATGCAAAGCTTCCGCATTGAAGTCGGTCATGCGCACGGCGTCAAGCCGGGCAATATCGTTGGCGCGATTGCCAACGAAGCCAGCCTGGATTCCAAATACATAGGCCGGATTGAAATCTATGACGACTACAGCACGCTGGATCTGCCAGAGAACCTGTCGCCGGAACAATTCAATCACCTGAAAACCGTCTGGGTCGCCGGTCAGCAATTAAACATCAGCCGCGAGGGCGATGCGCCGGCGGCTGCGCCAGCTCCGGCCAGAGCGGCCAGCAAGCCAGCCTTCGACAAGGCAGCCGGCAGCGATGTTGCTGCCAAGCCAGCACGGAAAGAAGTCAAAGAAGTGAAAGAGCGCAGCGAGCGTCCGCTCGAACGTGTGATTGCCGCAGCTAGCGCGGCAGCACCGGTCGAGGCGGCGGCACAGGCCAAAAAGGAACGCAAAGGCAGTGGCGTCGACATGGAGCCGTATCGCGTTGAGGTCGGTCACACCCATGGCGTCAAACCAGCCAATATCGTCGGTGCGATTGCCAATGAAGCCGGGCTGGAAGCCAAATACATCGGGCGTATCGAAATCTTTGACGACTACAGCCTGCTGGACTTGCCGGCCGGTATGCCGTCGGAAGTATTTGATCAACTGAAATCGGTTGCCATCGGCGCCCACAAACTGCGCCTCAGCCGTTCCAGCGTGGCACCGGCGCCGGAAAAAACCTCTGGTAAAAAGATCACCTTGTCAGCCCCTAACAAAGGTGGTGATCGTAGGGTGGCAGAGAAGGGGCGTAATAGCAAAGCGCCGTCGAAGCGCGCCGGCACCCTGAGTAGCCGTCCGGCCGAGGCGGGCAAAGCCAAGCCGCATCGCAAGGCTTGAGGCGGGTGTAGCTTTTTTGCAAACAGCTGATAACAAGTCAGTGCAAGTAAAGTAAGCGTTGCGTTCTAGCTGAGCTATGATGTCCTTTCGGCCAAGTTAGCGAGGTAATGATGAACGTCTTACTTTACGCATTGTGTTGTTTGATTCTGCCACTGTGGATCTTCAGTGGCTTGTACCTGCTGATAGAGATCATCGACGATCTCAAAAAGCGCTATATCAAAAAGCAAACCGAGAGCCGCTCCAAGCGACCGTGAAGGTCGACGGCCTCGCGCTTTATGCTGAAATCAACGATACATGGGCTGCCACGATGCGCCAGCCTTCAGGCAGACGCAACCAGGTATGGCTTTGTCGGCCGATCCGGGTTTCCCCGACGCGGGTAAATTCGGTATTGGCGGTCGCATAATCGCGGCCGTAAGTCGTAATCACGGTATTCACCAATTCCCGTTCCAGACCTTTTGATGGCCGTGCCAGACGGAAGGCCTTGATCGAGTCATACCCCAGCAGATTTTCACCCGCACCATAGCGCAGCGTGCGCGGGTTATTCCAGAACAGCTCATCCAGTACCGCTACATCATTGCCGGTCAGTGCCGCTTCATAGCGCTGGAAGGCAGCCGTCACTTCAGCGACGACTTCCGGCAAATTGATTTCATGTTGCATGGTGTCCCTCCTTCTTATGGTTGTTTGCTGGCAGCTTGCTTTTGGCTGGCGCGGTGCAGGGTTTGTACTGCATTGAGCAAGTCGCCCTTGGTCATTGCTTCATCCACCACTATGCCGTAGCGCAGGGCTTCTTGCCTGTGTTGCGCATCCGTTGGCTCATCCTGATCTTCGCGCACCGTCATCGATTGGCGTATCGCGTATTCCAGCTTGCTGAGATTCTCGATTAAATCTGGCACGGGCTACTCCTGCTGATGGTTGATGGTCTGAGAGTGCAATTGTAGGGGAAGAGGGCAAGCCTGGCATAGTGTACGAATGTCGCCGCTGCGCGCCGATGTCGCGGATCGATGCAGAAGGGCGTTCTAAGGATTGCATCAAAAAAAAGCGACCGCGTGGTCGCTTTTTTGTTGCAGAGCTAGCTCAGGCAACTACGCTGCACGATTTAGCTTTTTAAATAGCTGCGTAAGGTGTCGCCTTCATACTCAAGTCGGTACTGTCCGCGTCTTTGCAGCTCCGGCACCACCAGATCAACGAAGTCATCAAAGCCATCCGGCAAATGCGCCGGCGTAATCACAAAGCCATCGGCACCTTGTTGCGCGATGATGTCTGCCATCCAGTCGGCGATGTCGGCAGCAGTGCCGACTACTTGCGGCACCAGTACACCGCGTGTATACAGGCGGCCGATATCTGCCAGCGTCAGCTTCTGCTCTTGCGATAATTCTTTCACCAGACTAAACAGACCCTGCATGCCGGCGACCTGCAAATCTTCGATCGGTGCATCCAGCGGGTAAGCAGAGAAGTCCACATTCATATGGCTGGACAAGGTTGATAAGCCGACCAGCGGATCATCGACCAGCGCATTGTGCTGTGCGCGTTTTTGTTCTGCTTCTTCCCGCGTCTTGCCGACGAAGGGCATCAATGCGGTGAGTACCTTGATGCCGCCGGCAGCACGGCCAAACTTCGCGGCGCGGCCTTTCAAGTCTTGATAAAAGCGCTGCATGCGCGCCAGATCGGGTTGTATGCCAAACACGACTTCGGCCCAACGCGCGGCGAAGTCTTGCCCGCGATGCGAGGAACCCGCCTGAATAATCACCGGTCCGACTTGTGGCGAGGCAGGGATGTTGAGCGGGCCTTGTACATTAAAGTGTTGCCCCTGATGGGCGATGGGGTTCACCGCATTGGCATCTGCAAACAAGCCCTGATCTGTATCCAGTAGTAGTGCATCGGGTGCCCAGCTGCCCCACAGCTTGTGTGCCACTTCCAGAAATTCATCGGCGCGGTCGTAACGTTCATCGTGACCCAGGGTCGAATTCAAACCAAAGTTATCTGCCTCACCCTGATTAACAGAAGTCACCACATTCCAGGCAGCGCGGCCGTCCGACAAATGATCGAGGGTCGCGAATTCTCGCGCCAGACTATACGGTTGCGAATAAGTGGTAGAGCGCGTTGCGCCCAAACCGATATGGGTAGTGACGGCTGCCAATGCACCCAGTATCGGCAATGGATCGAGTCGGCTGGCGTCCTGGTCACCATGCGCAATGCCATAGCGATGGTCGCCACCAAAGCGGGTTGATACTGCCAGTCGATCTGCAAAGAATAGTAAATCGAATTTCCCGCGTTCCAGCGTCTGTGCGATGCGCGCGTAATAGTCGAGCTTGAGGAAGCCACCCGGCTGGCTGTGCGGATGACGCCATAGCACCTGACTATGCGCGGCATTGCCGGCGATGAGGAAGGCGGCAAGATGGATGTGCATGAGCGTTTCTAGAAATAGGAATGGTTCGACAAGTCCGCTAGCTGCAGACTGCCGGTCTTGCTGCATCGCGACTGGCGAGATGCAGCAAGGGCTGAGTCATAGGCTGCTTACAGCAATACTTCGCTATAAACCTTGTCTTTCACCTGCACCGGATTCTTGATCAGATTCAGTTTGTAGAACGCTTCGACGATCTGTTGCTGTTCCTGAATGATGCCGGCATCGAGTGGCACGGTGGTGTAGTTGCGTCTCTCGGTTGCCAGACGCAGTACCTTAACGTCGACGCCCAATTGCGGCGCCAGCAGTTCCGCCGTTTCTTGCGGATGGGCTTGCGTCCATGTATTGGTTTTCTTCAGCTCGGCAAACAGGGTGCGAATAATATTCTTGTTCTGATCAACGAACTTCGGGTTGGCCAGATGGAAGGTGCGATTGTTCGATAAGCCGGTGCCGTCGCGCAGTATGCGTGGATTGGTAGTGATTTGCTGACCAGCGAGGAAGGGATCCCACAAGGCGGCAGCATCAACATTGCCGGACTGGAAGGCAGCACGCACGTCGGCGGCATTGGTTACATATGCTGGGATGATGTCGTTATAGGTGAGGCCGACTTCTTCCAGCGCGCGCACCAGCAGGTACTGCACATTCCAGCCACGACCCAGCGCAACCTTCTTGCCCTTCAATTCCTTAATCGAGCGGATAGGCGAATCCTGTGAAGTAAAGATTGCGATGCCTTTAGGATAGGGCTGCTCGGCGGCCAGATACACGGCATTCACACCGGCTGCATTGGCAAAGGCAGATGGCGTGTCCGCTGCATGGCCAAAATCAATCGCGTCGACATTCAGCGCTTCGGTCAATTGCGGACCCGCAGCAAACTCAAACCACTTCACCTTCCAGCCCAGCGGCGCCAGCGCTTTTTCCAGATTGCCGGTGCCTTTGAGGATATTCAGGGTATTGAACTTCTGGTAGCCGATGCGCAGCGTGCGTTCTTCCGCTGCCATGCCCAGCGTTGTTGTGCCAGCCAATGCCGCTGCGGCCATGCCTTGTAAAACCAGGCGTCGTTTGCTTGATGTCGTCATTTGATGATCCGCTTCCTATCCACGTTGAAGTGAATAAGCTTAAGTAGATCATAGGGATAAGAGAACGAATCGTTTCAACAATGCTTAACTGTTTTTCAAATAACAGGTGTAACTGGCTTTGCAATATGGGTTCTTGCGCTTCATGGTAAATGCCTGCTTAAGATCCAAAGCAGACACGTTCTAAAACTTCAAATTTTTATAGTCTTCAAACTCCCAAGCAGCAAACTTTGAGAGATTGTGTGCAATCGTTAACCAATCCTCACCCACGCAGTTTGCAACTTGTGAGTTAAGCTCTGCGGCAATCAAGTTCAGATCATAGCGATCCACAATTAGCATGTGGCGTCCCCAGATAGTCTTTTTCTCGCTATTCTTTAGCCATTCTGGAGTGCAGACAAACACTCGAAAATCATCAGCGCCTTCTTTATCCTTGATGCCAACTCTGAATCCAATCCACAAACCAAATAATTCGATATCACTTGGCAAAAAGTTCACTAGGTCGATTGATGCACTATCGACCCACATCGATTTAACAACTGCCGTCATTGTTACTCCCTGTATGGTGCTACGCAATTGACTGCTTCTGGCCGATAGCGGACGAGTCGCATTGCTTAATTATTGTCTCAGTGCAGTCGCCTCTTCGATAAGTGCTCTTAGTTTCAGCTGACTCTGCGACCTTTGTGGAAAATAAAGGAAAAGACCTGGCGTTGACGGCACGTACTTGGTAAGCACTCTTTTGAGCTTACCTTCTTTCAGGTCATCTTTTATTTCGATGTCTGGCAGATAGGCTAGTCCTAAGCCTTGACGAGCGAAGTCAGCGATAGTTGTAGTGTCATTCACGACCAAAGCTCTCTCGGTTTGCAGTAACAGCTCTTCACCATCAAGCGTGAAGCGCCATGGAGGAACCGTGCCCGAACTCACAAATCGGTACTGAATCGTTTGGTGAGTGAGTAGATCCCCTGGCTTTTGTGGAGTTCCGGCCTCGATCAGATAAGCTGGGGATGCAACTACTGACCATTGCAAATCTGAGCTAATCCGTACTGCAACCATATCCTGCTCCACTGCATGTCCAAGTCTTATTCCTGCATCGAAACCATCTTTCACCAAATCGACGATTCCGTCATTAAGCGACAAGTCCAAACGTAGCTCGGGATATTTTTTTCTTAATGTCGCAACCAAACGTTTTAAGACAATTGCCCCCAAAGCTCTAGGTGCAGTCACCCTAAGAGTACCCATGGGACGGGCTCTATATTCATTCATTAAACTGAATGCTTCATCGATTTGCCCGGCAGCTACAGACAAGCGCTCATAAAGCGTTACGCCGGCCTCCGTCAATGCAACGCTCCGCGTCGTTCTTTGAAACAAGGCCACGCCGTGATTGGTTTCCATTACTCGAATCGCTTTGCTCACAGCTGTCGGAGTAACTTCCAATGCCTGAGCCGCCGCCGTAAAGCTACGTGCTTCGGCTACAGCCAAGAACATACGAATGGAATCAAGCGAGATAGTTGCCATAATCAAGTACCTCTCCAAAAGAAAATATTATGAACCAATAGTTCATAACCATTCATCTTAAAGCATCTTTATCTCTGTAATTGAATTTCATAAGATGGGCATATTCAACCAAGGAGAAAACCATGATTCCACAAGCAATCGCCGCTTATGTTCTGGCTGAGAATAGCCATGACACTGATTCTGTAACGGAATGCTTTACTCAAGATGCCGTGGTTAAAGACGACGGAAAACTTCATCGTGGTCGAGACCAAATCAGAGCTTGGAATCTCGAAACGGTAAGCAAGTACTCCGCGTACATTGCACCTATCCAAGTGACATCGAACGATAAAGCTTATGTGCTTAAAGCTTCAGTTTTCGGAAACTTTCCCGGAAGTCCTGCGGTTCTCCATTTTCATTTTTCGACTGTCGACGGCCTGATTAACTCTTTGGAGGTGACGGCATGAGTGGGCACGATTTTGCAGGAAAGAACGTTCTGGTCACAGGCGGCACCAAGGGAATTGGTGCGGCCATCGTGCAAACGTTTTCGGAGCGTGGCGCAAAGGTCATCACCACGGCAAGACGACCGAGCGAATCGGCTCTTCCAAATGGCGTAACTTTGATACAAGCTGACCTGTCCACAAAGGATGGTTGTGCCACCGTCCAAGAAGCAATCGCAGACATATGGCAAAACCAAGTTGATGTGTTAGTCAACAATGTCGGTGGTTCTGATGCTCGCAATGGAGGTGCCCTAGCTCTGACTGACGATATATGGGAAAACGCAATCCAGTCCAACCTAATGGCAGCAGTGCGTTTGGACCGTGCAGTCATTCCCGGGATGGTGACGCGCAAGGCAGGGGCAATCGTTCACATCACATCAATTCAGAGCCGATTGCCGCTTTATGAATCGACAGTTGCGTATGCCGCGGCCAAGGCAGCACTCTCAAATTACAGTAAGTCCTTATCCAAGGAATTCGGCCCACTTGGCATTCGCGTTAACGCTGTAGCGCCAGGCTTCGTCGAAACCACCGCGGCAGAGGCCATGATGCAACGCATTTCTGAAGACCAGGCAATCTCGCTGGAAGATGCACGTCGTCTTTTGATGAGCTCTCTGGGCGGAATACCACTTGGTAGGCCAGCCCAACCTCGCGAAGTAGCTGAGCTAGTCGCATTCGTAGCCTCATCCAGGGCGGCATCAATGCATGGCGGAGAGTTCGTAATTGACGGTGGAACGATTCCAACAGTCTGAGTGATTCGTATGCAGCAACAGCTGTATGTATGCCTACCGCCCCGGAGCAGACATTCCTCAAGCATCAGGAATGCTTGCAATCATGCCCCGCGTACGTGCGCGAACATCCGGGCTGGCCAGGCAGGAAACGATAGATTCGTAGCCCACTGCTCCGGGGTAGGGAAGCACGCGGAATGGCGGACTATGATTGGCCGGGCATGAGTAGATGGCGGTCTCATGTCCTGTCAGCTCTAAATCGAGAATCGCCGTCGAGCGCGTGGTGACGAAAAGAGGGCGGCGCTGCAGGCTGCACCGTTTGCGCAAATAGCTTGCCAATGCCTGTTGGGTGGATTCATCCAGATTGTCTTCCACCAAATCCACCACCAGCACCGTGGGGGCGTTATCTTCCAGTGCGTGCAGTAATGCGCTCAGCGCTGGCGATGGGGTGGCTCCCTCTTCTGCCAGCCATATCATCGCTTGCTGTACCCGTTCCTGTAAGCCGGCATCCGTCTGGCGCGATTGGTTCGACTGATCGCTTATAAAATTCCTGCCACGTTCCAGATCGACGAAGACCGCTCCCGGGACTGCCTTGGCGATGCAATGCGCAAGCACGGTTTTGCCGCTACCCAGCGGGCCGATGAGGTAATTCAGCGGCCGGATGTCGCGTAATTCAAACCATTCGCCGCCCCACGGCCAGGGCAGCGTGAAGGATAGATTCAATTCAGGGTAAGGACTGAGCACATGATGCAGATCTTCGTGGTCGGGTAAGTGGCCGTCTGCCAGACTGACGTGAAGATTGCGCACCTTGTCGATGCGCTGCATGAGTTGACGCTGCTGTTCGTTGAGGGCGGCTTCATGTGCAAGTAGTGCGCTCTGCAGACTTTGCGATTCCCCGTCCAATACCTGTGCGACCTGCGCGAGACTTAAACCAAGGTCGCGCAAGGCCACCACGTTGGCGGCGCGTGTCATGTTATCCGCACTATAGATGCGATACCCCGCGCTGGTGCGCCCCGGATTTAGCAAGCCCTTCTGCTCATATAGTCGCAAGGCTTTGGCCGAGACACCTAATCTGTTTGCCGCCTCGGAGGCAGTTAAATTGTTGATGGCAGACTTCATGGCGTCCTCATTTTTAGCATCAAACATCCAGCATGAAGCTGTCCCCAAGGGAAGGGTCAATCACAATATCTGATTTTTAAAAACAGGGTGTCGGCTTCGGGAAACGTGTTGAACAGATCAGAGCTTTGTTTCCTGAGTGCAAGATACTTACATATAAGGGGCAAACTCAAAAGAGGTGTATACCAATGCATGCATGCAAAATGTTGCATAGCAAACTATTGCAAAGCGGATATATGGAATATGGCGAGACCAGACCTACTCTTAGTACGAAACAAGCACAGTGGAAAAGGCAATGGATCGGTGTTTTTGTGAGCGCAGGTATAGAGCGCGCTGAAGCTGAAATTGCCTTTAAGGTTTATTACGGGATTCAGGGCATCAATATTTTTATTGACCCTATCGACGAAGCGAACGGCCTCACGGGTATGAGCAAGGTCATAGTTGTTTGAACCAGATATCCAGCGTTCATCCCCTTTTAAGACAAGGCGTTTGAATTTCCGCTTCCGACTAAAGTTGAAATGAGGCAAGAAGTCGGCCACTTGAAATCAAGTTTCTTGTAAATATTTCCCAAGCCATCGCTGAATACCAGTTTTCAGTGATGTTCAAAATTTCCCACCTACGATTTAATAGACTTTCTCACATTCGACAAAGTCGGTTGACTCCTTCTAGTCAGATCTTGGCAGGCGTCCAATTTTTTATGCCCGGTTGAATACATCCGATTGTGCGGAAGTTCTCCGTGTCTTTTTTGTGAGGATTTAATCTTGACTTCAATTTTTTACGGAAAAATGATCACTACCCAGAAAGATAGTAAAGACAAAATCAGTAAGGCTAAAAGATCAATCAATTCAATCCTTAGATTGATGCACGCAGGTGCGATTCAGCATGAGCAAGCGAGGTCGGAATTGAAGGCCTTACCAAAACGCATCGCAGAAGCTGAAATTGATTACTGCGTCATGCAGGCAATTCGTGATGTTGATATCGATCAGCACCGTTCACAAGTAAAAGGTCAGCGAAGCTTAATCGGTCTGCTTGGCAGTTGGTAATGCATGCTTGGTGATTTGCTCGCTTGGGAGGAGTGTTGATTTTGATGCGCAGACCCGGCTGGCAGTCGTCGCACAGCGCAGCAGCTTAAAAAGCCGCTGCGCCGATAAAAACTAAGTTGAAGACGATGGTTAAAATCTAATGCGCTGCATATCAGGCATGCTCAGAAATTTCAGACAGCGTTTCGCCGACTGCTTCCAAGTCTGAGCTTTCGACTGCGAAGTCGCCCAGTGCCACAATACCCACCAGACGTTTATCTTTGCTGACGATGGGCAGGCGTCGTACCTGATGCTCGGACATCAGACGTGCGCCTTCGCTCAGGCTGGCACTTTCGAAGGCCCAGACTATGCCTTTGGTCATGACGTCGCGCACTTTGGTGGAACCGGGTTTGCCATCCGCTACTGCGCGGATGACGATATCGCGATCGGAGATGGAACCGATCATTTTGTCGTTTTCATGCACCGGTAACATACCGAAGTTGCCGGCTTTCATCTTCATTGCCGCTTCTTGTATCGTTGCATCCGGGCTAATAATTTGCACATCGTGTTTCATAAAATCTTTGAGGGTCGCCATGGTGTGTTCCTTTCAGATAGATGAGGGGCAATATGTTGCAAGCCTAATGAGAAGCTGACTGAAGCCAGAACTCATGCACTTCACTCTAGACAATTGCAGACGCGATGGAAGTCGGTGCGGACCGCGAATCGGTGTAAGAGAAGGGGAAGTTGCAGTCATGTAGGTGCCGCAACAGCTGTAACTGTTGGCGCACGTTTAGCGCAGGCAATATCGGACTCTTACTCTGTGCAGAAAACAAAATAAAAGGCGTGAAATAAAAAAGAGCCGGAACATCCTGTGTTCCGGCTCTTTTTTATTTCATGTGGCATGAGCAATCTTGTCGCTGATAAATGCATCACGGAATGCCGGGATGCTTGGAGCGATAAATTACGACCAGTGCGCGGGCCTCGCCATTCAGGCTGCGGCCGCGGTGCGGTGTGCGTGAATCGAAGTAGACACTATCGCCGGGTGACAGCAGCCAGGTCTTGATGCGACCTTCAATCTCCGCTTCAAATTCAACTTCGCCGCTCAGGATGAACAGGAACTCTTCGCCTTCATGCTCGAAGCGGACATCGCGATCCACCTGCGACGGAAATACCATGATGAACGGTTCCATCTGCTTGTGGTGACGCTTGTGTGCGAGTGCCGTGTAGTCGTAACCAAAGGAGGTGCCGCCCTTGATCACGGATTCACGCTGCCATGAGCGCACCACGCAGATTTCGTCATTCTCGGATGAGATTTCCGGTTCCAGTAGATCTGCTACGTCTGTCCCCAGAATTTGCGCAATTTTTACCAGCGTGCCGATAGGCGGGATGACTTTGGAGTTCTCTATCTTGGACAGATATCCTTTGGTGAAGCCGGTGGCCTCCGCCAGTTTGTCCTGGGTAAAGCCTTTGGCAGAGCGCAGTTTGGAGATGCGCTTGCCTAATTGCAGCTCTATCTCGGTTGCGGTCTCATTCTTTGCGACTATCTCTTCTGTCATGCGACGTTTCTACAATAATAGGTGGGAAGGCGCGGAGATTCGCCTCGCGTGCGACCGTGTATTCCATGATGCGCGCAGTTTCTGATGCAGTTTCTGCATCGAATAATTTTTCCAGCAAATACAGCGTTGTATCGATACACAAGGTAACGCCGCCACCCGTTACGACATTGCCGTTGTCGATAAACAGCGCTTCGACGGCGTCTATCTCGGTGTAACTGGCGCGCATCGTACTCAAAGGCGGGAATTCGGGAGCCACGACATTGCGCTTGGTTGTGGCGCGCATTCCGTTGAGCACGCCGCTGGCCGCCATAATCATACCACCCGTACATACCGAGACCAGCAATGTAAGGCCGCTCAAACGCCGTAAGTAGTCCAGCGTGGCGCTATTGGCTGCCTCTTTGATCCAGCCCGGGCCGCCGGTCACGATCAATACATCCAGTGCCGGTGCATCCGCGATGCCGAAATCCGCATGCGCGATCAGGCCATTCGAGAACCGGACCTGACCTGCCAGCGGTGCCACCGTGCAAATTTCTATCTCGGGTTTGATCCGGCGCGCCATCGACAGTACGCCATAAGTAGCCAGATCTACTGGTTCGACGCCTTCATATATATAGATACCGAATTTCATGATGCTGCTTCCTTGGTGGGTGAGTGTCTGTTGTTGGCCAATGATTTATTGCCTGAGTGGCAATAAATCATGCGGTGATGCGTAGAAAAATCTTGGAAACATTTTAGCTTATTGTTTCATGGCATGAAACATGCGTTACTTGTTTGGTCGGCCGATATATTGAGTTCTCTAGGGTTTGCAACGCACTACCAAGTTGCAAGTTGCACTAAAAGTGCACTTTTCTACTAAGAAGTTTCCTAGTATGATTACTTTTGTGCCGGCTTTAAGGGTTTTTTCTTATCATTCCAACCAAGGAAACGAGCATGGCACACACAGGCAGCGTCGCTACAGCAGGCGACATCAAGAAGGAAAAAAGCATAGGGTCGGTCGTATTTGCTAGCGCGATCGGCACCATTATCGAGTGGTACGACTTTCTTATATATGGCATGGCAGCCGCACTGGTTTTCAACAAATTGTTCTTCCCGAACATCGATCCTTTGCTGGGGACACTGGCGGCACTGGCCACTTATGCGGTCGGTTTTCTGGCGCGACCATTGGGTGGCGCGCTGTTCGGTCACTTTGGTGATCGCGTCGGTCGCAAGTCGATTCTGATGCTGACCCTGTTGTTAATGGGTTTGGGTACCTTCCTGATTGGTGTATTGCCGACCTATCAGCAAGTGGGTATCTGGGCACCGATCATGCTGGTTACCTTGCGTTTCATTCAGGGTATCGGTCTGGGTGGTGAGTGGGGTGGTGCGGCCGTGATGGTGCTGGAACATGCACCCAAACATCGCCGCGGTTTCTACGGCAGCCTGGTACAGGTGGGTTTCCCATTGGGACTCGTCATCGCGACCCTGGTGTTTTCGGCTGTTTCCAAAATGCCGGAAGAAGATTTGATGAGCTGGGGCTGGCGCGTACCCTTCCTGGTCAGCGCCGTACTGATCGTCATTGGTGTATTCATCCGCACCAATGTGCAAGAGTCGCCGGTGTTTGAAGATATGAAGGCGCGCAAGCAAATCGTCAAAAGCCCGGTGCTGGAAGTCATCCTCAGGCATCCGCGTACTTTCCTCGTCGCTATCGGTTTGAAGATTTCGGAAGTGTCGTGGGTCTATATGCTGACCGTATTCATGGTGGTGTATGCAACGACGACGCTGCATTTGCCGAAGTCGCTGATACTCGACGCCATCCTCATCGCCGCCACAGTTGAAATTATCACCATTCCTTTGTTCGGTTACCTGTCCGACATCGTCGGGCGTCGTCCGCTGTACTTCGTCGGCGCCATCTTCACCATCCTGTTTGCATTCCCGCTGTTCTGGTTATTCGATCTGAAGACACCGGAAGCCATCATCCTCACCGTAGTGGTAGCGATGAGCATGGGGCATGGCCTGATGTTCGCACCAGAAGCAACCTACTTCCCGGAATTGTTCGGTGCCAACGTCCGTTATAGCGGCGCTTCGTTTGGCTTTCAGGTGGCAGCGGCCATCGGCGGCGGCTTCTCGCCGATTCTGGCTACCGCGCTGGCTGGCTATATGGGCGGCACGGCAGGCGTCTCGATCATGCTCATCATTCTGGCGCTGATCGCTTTGGTCGCCACCTTCTTTGCGCATGAAACCAAGGATGCCGCACTGAAGAGCTAAGTCATTTTTCAGCTGTTACTACAGCAGTTCTGTCCCGGGGTCTGCGTCGGACCCCGGATATTCAAATCAACATTTAATCGTATTTCTCACAATGGATCACAAGTCATGACACTCAAAAGCCAAATCACTACCGATACTGCACCACCGGCTGTCGGCCCTTACGCCCAAGGCGTTACTGCACTGGGTTTCGCTTTCTGTTCCGGCCAATTGCCGATCGACCCGGCTACCGGTGAAGTGCCTGCAGGCATAGAAGCACAGACGCATCAATCGCTGAGCAATGTGGCGGCGGTCCTTGCTGCCGGTGGTTCAGGTATGCAGCACATCGTCAAAACCACGGTCTTCCTGAAAAACATGAGTGACTTCGCAGTCATGAACGGCATCTATGCCAGCTACTTCCCGGGCGCAGCACCAGCCCGCTCGACCATCGAAGTGGCACGTCTGCCGCGCGATGTATTGGTGGAAGTGGAGGCGATCGCCATCGTGGTGAATGGTGCGCCAGCGGTGCTGCCATGATGAAATGGTCAGGCGGCTTATTGCTGCATATCCACATCGCACCAGAAGCTTCCTACGAGATGGAAGAATTACAGGAAGCAGAACTCATTGCCGGCAAGGGTATCGTCGGTGACCGTTACTTCCTCGGTACCGGTACTTACTCACCGAAGCCGGACATACGCGAAGTCACCTTGTTCGATATGGATGTGCTGGATGCATTGCAGCGCAACGACCCGCCCTTGCAGGAGGGACCGATCCAGCTCAGCGCGGCGGAACACCGGCGCAATCTATCGGTACAAGGTGTGCCGTTGAATCATCTGGTCGGCAAGCGCTTCCGCGTGGGCGATGTGATCTTGCGCGGCGGACGTCTGAACTTCCCTTGCAAGTATCTGGAAGAAATTCTGGGCCGGCCTTTATACCTGCCGCTGTACAACCGATCCGGACTGAATTGTTCGATAGAGGTCGGCGGCTTCATCAGGCCGGGTGACCGTATTGAACCGATCGACGACTAAATTCAAATACTATGACAGCACGCCTCATCATGAAACTGATGGTCACGAATATCGTAAGCGATACGCCGACCGTCAAAATTTTCACTCTTAAACATCCACTGCGTGACACCTTGCCGCCGCCGTCTGCCGGTGCCCACGTCGATGTCCGTTTGCCAGATGGCAAGATCCGCCAATACTCTTTGTGTGGTGATCCGTCCGATGACTCGATTTATCAAATCGCGGTACGACGTGAAGACGATGGCCGCGGTGGTTCGCGCTGGTTGCATGACAACGTAGAGCTCGGATCGATTCTGCACGTATCTGCGCCGCGCAATAACTTCCCGCTGGTGGCCGGTGCTGATCGCCATATCTTCATTGGCGGCGGCATCGGTATCACACCGTTTGCGGCGATGGCACGCGCCGCGCAACAAGCCGGCGAAGAATTCATCGTCGAGTATTGCGTGCGTTCCAAGGGCGATGCGCCGCTACTGCCTGCATTGAGCACGACATGCAGCGAACAGCAGTTGCAGCTATGGGTGGGTGATTTGGGTGAACGCTTCCGCGCCGCGTCAATAGGTGCACCGGTTGCCGGCACACATATCTATTGTTGCGGCCCCAGCAGTCTGGTGAATGCAGTGCGCGAAGCGACAAGTGATTGGCCACAAGATCAAGTGCACTTTGAAGTGTTTGCCGCCACGCTGGATGAGAACTTCAAGCCCGAACCCTTCGATATGACCATCGCCTCGACCGGAGAAGTATTGCGTGTACCGGCCGATAAGTCCGCGCTGGATGTACTGCGCGGGCGCGGCTTTATCGTGCAGTCGTCTTGCGAGCTAGGTGTTTGCGGTTCGTGTGAATGTGGTTACAGCGATGGCACCGTGATACACCGTGATGCGGTGCTGAGTGTCGCCGCGCGGCAAGATCGCATGCTCTTGTGTGTATCACGTGCGCGGGTGGCGGTCACGGTTGACTTCTGATGTTGGAACAGTCGAGCCAGTCATGGCTCGACTTTTTCACTGGCCTTAGTTCGCCTTGGCTGAAAAAAGCGCACGTGCTTTGTGCAGCTTCTTGTAACTATCGAGCAGGCGGTGGTGCCGGTCCAGCCCCTCCAGTTCCATGCTGGTTGGTGTCAGACCGAAGAAGCGTACGCTGCCATCCACTGCACCTAATGCCGCATCCATCCGTTCATCGCCAAACATGCGACGGAAGTTGAGCACGTAGTCATCCAGCTCCAGTTCATCATCCAGCACAACTTCCAGCACCACATTCAAGGCTTGATAAAACAGGCCGCGGGCGACGGTGTTGTCGTTGTATTGCAGGAAGGCGCCGACCAGCTCATGCGCTTCGTCGAATTGTTGCAAAGCCAGATTAATCAACAATTTCAACTCGAGTACAGTCAGCTGTCCCCAGTCGGTATTGTCGTCAAACTCGATACCGATCAGGCTGGCGATGTCGCCGTAGTCATCCAGCTCATTGTTTTCCAGACGTTCCAGCAGATCTTCCAGACTCGCATCGTCGAGCTGATGCAAGTTCAAAATATCGGCACGGAATAACAGTGCCTTGTTGGTGTTGTCCCAGACCAAATCTTCTACCGGGTAGACTTCCGAATAGCCGGGTACCAGAATGCGGCAGGCCACTGCACCCAGCTGATCGTACACAGCTGTGTACACTTCCTTGCCCATGTCTTTGAGTATGCCGAACAGCGTTGCAGCTTCTTCGGCATTCGAGTTTTCACCCTGACCTGAGAAATCCCATTCGACAAAGTCATAATCGGATTTGGCACTGAAGAAGCGCCACGAGACGATGCCGCTGGAGTCGATGAAGTGCTCGACAAAGTTGTAGGGCTCGGTCACTGCTTCACTGGCAAAGGTCGGGCGTGGCAGATCATTCAAGCCTTCAAAACTGCGACCTTGCAGCAATTCGGTCAGGCTGCGTTCCAGTGCGACCTGCAGACTCGGGTGCGCGCCGAATGAGGCAAACACGCCACCGGTGCGCGGGTTCATCAGGGCCACGCACATTACCGGGTAGATGCCACCGAGCGACGCATCTTTCACCAGCACCGGAAAGCCTTGTTCTTCCAATCCTTTGATGCCGGCCAGGATGCCCGGGTATTTCGCCAGTACTTCTTGCGGCACGTCGGGCAGGGCGATTTCACCTTCCAGAATTTCGCGTTTTACTGCGCGCTCAAAAATTTCGGACAAGCATTGCACCTGCGCTTCGACCAGCGTGTTGCCGGCACTCATGCCGTTGCTGGCATACAGGTTTTCGATCAGATTGGAAGGGAAGTAAACCACCGCACCATCTGATTGCCGCACATACGGTAGCGCACAGATACCGCGCTGCGTGTTGCCGGAGTTGGTGTCGATCAGATGCGAAGCGCGCAGCTCGCCGTCCGGGTTGTAAACCGGCAGGCAATACGCATCCAGAATATCGGTCGGCAAAGCATCTTTGCGGCCGGGCTTGAACCAGCGCTCGTTCGGATAATGGACAAACTCCGCGTTGGCGATGTCATTGCCCCAAAACACGCCAGCGTAGAAATGGTTACAGCTCAATCGTTCGATGTACTCGCCCAGCGCCGATGCCAGTGCACTTTCTTTGGTCGCGCCCTTGCCATTGGTAAAGCACATCGGTGAGTGCGCGTCGCGTATATGCAGCGACCACACATTCGGAATGATGTTGCGCCACGAAGCGATTTCGATCTTGATGCCCAGCGCAGCCAGTACGCCCGACATATTCGCAATGGTTTGCTCCAGTGGCAAATCCTTGCCGGCGATATAGGTGCTGGCGTCGGCATCCGGCTGCAAGGTCAGCAGCGCTTGCGCATCGGCATCCAGATTCTCGACTTCTTCAATGACAAACTCGGGACCGGCTTGCACGACTTTTTTGACGGTACAGCGTTCGATGGAACGCAGAATGCCGCGGCGGTCGACGTCGAGCATATCCGCTGGCAACTCAACCTGAATCTTGAAAATCTGTTGATAGCGGTTTTCCGGATCAACGATATTGTTTTGCGAGAGACGAATATTTTCGGTCGAAAGATTGCGCGTGTTGCAGTACAGCTTCACAAAGTAAGCGGCACATAAGGCGGATGAAGCCAGAAAATAATCGAAGGGGCCCGGCGCCGAGCCGTCGCCTTTGTAGCGGATGGGCTGGTCGGCAATGACCGTGAAATCATCGAACTTCGCTTCCAGACGAAGCTTGTCGAGAAAATTGACCTTAATTTCCATGGGGGAATTCCAAGAGTGGTGCTCAAAATGAGGTAGCCGCTATTATCCGTCGCCACGGCTGCGCGTAGCAATAAATCGATAGGGACTAAAAACGATGGAGGACGCGCACCTTATCAATTACATCAGACATCTGGTGACGTACAAATGAAGGTGTACGCCCCGTGTGCCTGATTAGCCGGCACTGACGCGATTACGTCCTTCGGCTTTGGCCTTGTACAAAGCCTGATCCGCTAATTCCACCAGATCTTTGGCATTGCCCTGATGCGTTGCGGGTTTGATCGATGCGACGCCCAGACTGATCGTTGTGTAGGGTTCGACGTTGGAGGAATGCGGGATGTTGAGTGCTGCCACCGCCAGGCGGATTCTCTCGGCAATGATGATGGCACCGGCCAGACTGGAGTCGGGCAGCAGCACGGCGATTTCTTCGCCGCCGTAGCGCGCGCACAAGTCAGCTGGTCTTGCCGGAATCGTTTTGATGGCTTGCGCGATCTGTTTCAGGCATTCATCGCCGGCCGGGTGGCCGTAGATGTCGTTGTATTGCTTGAAGCGATCGACGTCGATCATGATCAGCGACAATTCGTTTTTATTGCGCAGCGCCCGCTCAAATTCCAGTTTGAGGGTCGCATCAAACTTGCGCCGGTTCGCCAGCTTGGTCAGGCTATCTTCAGATGCGAGTGCCTCCAGCTCTTGCTTTGCTTCTCTTAGCTTGAGCTCGGTGTTTTCTTTCTGGTTGATTTGAATGACGAGGTAAATGCCAAACAGCGTGATCAGGAAAATCAAGACCACGCAGAGTGCAATGTGGCGGATGGTTTGCTTGCGCCAGCCAGACAAAATGTCATCTTTTGCGATTGCAACCGATACCAGCAGCGGGTAGTCGTCCAGCAAGCGGTAGCTATACAGACGTTCGGTGCCGTCAACCGCGGCAACCAGCATCGCAGTGCCAACCGGTCCGTTGCGGCGGGCCTCACTAAACACCGGACCCTTGGCCACACTGGTGCCGATGACATCTTCCATAAAAGGGCGTCGGGTAAGCATGATGCCATCTGCACTGGCTAACAAGATGGCGCCAGAGGTACTGATGTCGAAGCTGTCGTAGAAGTCTCTGAAGTAATCCAGTGGAATGGTGGCCACCACCAGTCCGGCGAATTGTCCATCCGGATGATCCAGTCGACGTGAGACGGTGAGTACCCAATGGCTGGTGGATTTGTTTTTGACCGCAGGGCCGATGTACAGGCTGCGGTGATTGTGTGCTTTGTGGTGCAGGAAGTAGCGACGATCTGAATAGTCCAATCCGTGTATCGCATCGATATACGAGGTGACCAGCGGATGCCCGTCCTGATCAATCACATACAGTCCATCGACGATGGGTTGATCTGCGACTCTGCTGACCAGAAATTCATGCAGGGAAGTGGGGATAAAGTTGTGTATGCCTTTTTCTTCTATCCGCTCTACCAGAGCCGGCAAGGATATTGTCGGTACTGCCTATGGTTGCGCTGGCATGTTGTGCCAATGCGCGCGCCATATTCATGGTGCTGACTTCAAACTCGCGTAATTTGTTTTGTCTGGCATGCCAGCTATCCCAGGCCACCAGCACGATCAGCGAGTTCGATACCAAGACGATAAACAGAATAGCTTTGAAGATCAGCGTTCGTTTATTCGAAATCAGCCTGCGCGAGAGGGATGGAAACAATCGACAACCTTAGTCTTGAGTTAGTCCGGAAGATTTGCAGCCGTCAAATTCAGGTAAGCGAGCATGATACTTGAGGGACTTTGTTTAAGCGAATATAGCCAGGGCATCTATGGCAAGCGCACCACAGTGAGCGTTGGCTCCTGCCTGCTTCATACCTATTGCGTGGCCACAGCGCGCCAGAGCAAAGCAGCTGCGGCAGCAGCAAACATTACCGAATGGCAACATTTTTCAATGTTTTCTTAACGTATAGTAAATCGCGAAAAACAGCTGCTTGCCGTTGCCGTGTGAGCAGGGTGCTTTTTCAGATGGTCGCGCCCATATTGGCTCTGCCGGATATCCCATATTAAAAGCAAAAGGGAAGGGAGGTGAAACTGACATGGCACTGATGTTGCCTAGGAGTAATATTTGCGTAAGTTTTTTAACGTATATTTAATGCAAGTTTTCGTCAGCACAGCTGTGCTGTACACGCGATTTTCAAAGTCGGTCGGCTCAGACGGACTTTGGCAAATCATCACAACATCAAGTCAGTTTTAGGAAATTGTTCATGCACAACGAGCGCAATACAGTCGGCTCATCAGAAGTACTTATTTTTAAACTAGGCAGTGAAGAGTACGGGATCGACATCCTGAACGTACAAGAAATCCGTGGTTATGACCCTGTTACCGTCATTGCAAATAACCCCGAATACATCAAAGGGGTCGTCAATCTCCGCGGAACCATCGTTCCCATCATCGATTTAAGAATCAAACTCCAGCTTGGTACACCGACCTACGACGCCCTCACAGTCGTCATCATCCTCAACCTGCGCAACAGAGTAGTCGGCATGGTGGTGGATGGTGTTTCAGATGTCACCACTTTCTCCGCAGATCAAATCAAACCTGTCCCTGAATTCGGTTCGCTGTTTTCCAGCGACTACATTAAGGGCATGGGCGCAGCCGATGAGCGGATGGTGATATTGCTGGATATTGATCGCTTCATGAACGCTGAAGAGATCTCCGCGCTGGAACAAATCGCCGCCTAGTCTCACTCATTTTCCACCGCCAGTAAGTAGCAGCCCTGATGTGAATCAACGGGCTTGGCCGCCGCTTGCCTGGTCGTTTTGTTATCAACCCAAGTTATCGAAAGAAATCACATGTTTAGCAATATGAAAGTCGGAAGCAAACTCATCGCAGGATTTTTAAGTGTGTCGCTGCTCGGCGCTATCGTCGCCGGCATCGGTATCTACAATATGAGCAAGATAGATACCCTGGCCACCAAGATGTATGAAGTCGAGCTGCATGGGATATCGGCCATCAAGGAAGCCAATATCAATCTGATTTACATCGGTCGGGCGCGTGCGAATTTTCTGCTGTCGACCAGTCAGGAAGATCGCACAAGCAATTTAAACAATATCAAGAAATACATGGCCGCTGCCGAAGTGCAGCTGAGCAAAGCCAAGTCGCTCTTCTACAGCGAAAAGGGCAAGGAGATTTTTGCCAAGTATGATCAAGTCGCAAAGGAATATGAGGCGCAGGTCTGGAAAGGACTGGAGCTGGCAGCGAAAGAGAAGTTGCATGATCGTAGTCCTGAACTAAGCGAAATCCTGTTGCAAACTCGTATCAGCGCCAATCAACTGGACGATATGTTGACTGAGCTGTCGAAGCAAAAAGAAGTCAACGCCAGACAAGCGTCGGATCAATCTTCGAAGTCATATGAATCTGCATTGACGATGATGCTGATCCTGGTGGCATGTAGTGTGATTGCCGGCATTTCTCTGGGCATGCTGATTACGCGCAATATCGGCAAGCAACTCGGTGGCGAACCAGCGTATGCGGCAGAAATAGCATCACGCATCGCAGATGGCGATCTGACCGGTAATATCCAGCTCAAGGCAAATGATCAGAGCAGCTTGCTGTTTGCGATGAAGACCATGCGCGATAGTCTGGTTTCCATCGTCGGCAATGTGCGGCTGGGCACAGACACCATTGCCACGGCGTCCAGCCAGATCGCGACCGGCAATCTGGACTTGTCGTCGCGTACCGAAGAGCAAGCCAGTTCACTGGAAGAGACCGCGTCCTCGATGGAAGAGCTGACTTCGACCGTGCGTCAGAACGTCGAAAATGCACGTCAGGCGAATCAGATGGCGATGTCTGCTGCCGATATTGCATCCAAGGGTGGTGTGGTAGTGGCGCAGGTGGTCGAAACCATGGGTTCGATCGATGCGTCCGCCAAGAAAATCGTCGACATCATCGGCGTGATAGATGGCATCGCATTCCAGACCAATATTCTGGCCTTGAACGCTGCAGTGGAAGCAGCGCGCGCTGGTGAACAAGGTCGCGGCTTTGCCGTGGTCGCCTCTGAAGTACGCAATCTGGCACATCGCTCAGCCAGCGCTGCGAAGGAAATCAAACTCTTGATTGGTGACTCGGTAGAAAAAGTGGATGCCGGTGGCAAGCTGGTGGCAGAAGCCGGTGCCACCATGGATGAAGTCGTCAACAGTGTCAAACGCGTCACCGACGTCATGTCTGAAATCATGGCGGCGAGTCAGGAACAAAGCGCGGGTATTGAGCAGGTCAATCAAGCGATCGGTCAGATGGATCAGGTTACGCAGCAGAATGCCGCTTTGGTGGAAGAGGCGGCGGCCGCTGCCGAGTCCTTGCAAGATCAGGCATCCAATCTGGCGCAAATCGTCAGCGTGTTCCGTCTGGACAATCGACAAATTGCGCAATCGACAGCGGCCCCGGCTCAAGCTAAGGCAGCAGTCGCGCTAGCCTCAGCACCGGCACCTAAAGCTGCGAAGCCCTTGCTGGCAGCGAATTCGTCGCCAGCCAGGAACAGCAATGAATGGGAAGAGTTTTAAATAAGCCAGCGCTTCCTTAGCGATTAGATAGCCGCCGCAAGGCGGCTTTTTGTTTGGGGGTATGCATATGTCGAGCTTAATAAATGTAGTAGAGTTAACTACAACAATGTAATTAACGGTACAAATATGAACTGGACTTTGCTCATCCTTACCCTGCCTACGGAAAATGCCACCGCCCGTATGCGTGCCTGGCGTGCCTTGAAAAATTCCGGCGCTGCGGTCTTGCGCGATGGTGTGTACCTGTTGCCGGAACACGGTGCTGGCAAAACCAGTTTGCCCGACATCGCCGAAGATATAGAAAAAAATGGCGGAACGACGTATTTGCTTAAAACTCAGGCCGCGCCGGAAACCTTTGCCAGCTTGTTTGACCGATCGACAGAGTTTGCAGAACTGGCAGAGGCGATTGCGCAAAGCCGTGCGCAGCTCAATGAAGACAGCGCAGCAGAAACCATAAAGTCCGCCCGCAAGCTGCGCAAGACCTACGAGCAACTGAGCGCCATCGATTTCTTTGCCAGCGAAGCGCAAAAGCAAACGGGTGCCGCTTTGCAGGAACTGGAAAGCGCTGCCATCCGTACTCTCTCACCCGATGAGCCGCATGCGACCGCAGGTGCAATACCGCGCCTGCAATTATCCGACTACCGCAAGCGTGTATGGGCGACCCGTGCGCGGCCGTGGATGGACCGGCTGGCCAGTGCCTGGTTAATCCGTCGCTACATCGATGCGCAAGCCAAGATTCTATGGCTGAAGTCGCCGGCCGATTGCCCGGCCCATGCGCTTGGCTTTGATTTTGATGGCGCCACGTTCACGCATGTCGGTGCCAAGGTGACGTTTGAAACCTTGCTCGCCAGCTTTGGGCTGGAAACACCAGCCTTAGTGCGACTGGGCAGCATCGTGCATTTCATTGATGCGGGTGGCTTGCAGCCAGCAGAAGCGGCAGGGATAGAACGGATACTGGCGGGCATACGCGCCACCGTCAGTGATGACGACCAACTGCTTATGATTGCCTCCGGTATTTTCGATGCGTTGATCACGACATTTGAGCAGGAGGGTGCGGCATGAGCGCCCATATTAATTCGACCGCAATGACAGACGCCGATGGCGAGCCAGCGCCGCCAGAACCGGTTTCCTTCCTGCAAGCGCTCAAGCTGTGGTTCAAGCTGGGCTTTCTCGGCTTTGGCGGGCCGGCCGCGCAAATCGCGCTGATGCATAGAGAGTTGGTCGAACAACGACGCTGGATTAGTGAGCGGCGTTTTTTGCACGCCTTGAACTACTGCATGCTATTGCCGGGACCCGAGGCACAACAACTTGCCACGTATATGGGCTGGCTCATGCATCGCACTAAAGGCGGCATTGCCGCTGGTGTCTTGTTCGTGCTGCCGGGTTTGTTGTTCCTGATCACGCTGTCGTGGCTGTATATCGCCTACGGCCACGTACCGCTGATTGCCGGTCTGTTCTATGGCATCAAGCCCGCCATTACTGCGGTGGTGGTGCATGCCGTGCATAGAATCGGTTCGCGTGCGCTGAAGATTAGCTGGATGTGGGCGATCGCCGCAGCATCATTCGTCGCCATCTTTGCCTTGAATGTACCGTTCCCTTTTATCGTTCTCACTGCTGCCGTGATTGGTTATTTGGGTGGTCGCTATGTGCCGGAAAAATTTGCTGTCGGTGGCGGACACGGCAACAGCAAAAAATCTTATGGCCGCGCACTCATCGATGACGATACCCCGCCGCCCGACCATGCCAGATTCAGCTGGTCAGGTTTGCTCAAAATTATCATTGCGGGCGTACTGCTGTGGTTGCTGCCGATGACATTTTTGATTCTGCAATTCGGTTGGGGCCATACGCTGACGCAGATGGGCTGGTTCTTTACAAAAGCCGCCTTGCTTACGTTTGGCGGTGCCTATGCCGTCTTGCCCTACATCTATCAGGGAGCAATCGGACACTACAACTGGCTGACTCCAACGCAGATGATAGACGGGTTAGCCCTGGGTGAAGCCAATCCCGGGCCGCTCATCATGGTGGTCGCCTTTGTCGGATTTGTCGGGGCTTACGTGCAATCGGTATTCGGTGCTGATCTGCAGTTTGTCGCGGGGGTAACGGCGGCGGTACTGGTGACCTGGTTCACCTTCCTGCCATCGTTCATCTTTATTCTGGCCGGCGGGCCTTTAGTTGAATCGACACATGGCAACTTGAAATTCACTGCGCCGCTGAGCGGAATTACCGCAGCGGTAGTCGGTGTGATTTTGAATCTGGCGGTGTTCTTCGCGTATCACGTGTTTTGGCCACAAGGCTTTGCTGGCAGTTTCGATGTGATTGCGGTGCTGATGGCGGTCGTCGCAGCGCTTGCGCTGGTGCGCTACAAACGCAGCGTGATTCAGGTGATCGCAGCAAGCGCGGTGATCGGTTTATTGCTGAAGACTTTTGTTGCTTAAAGCATGCCTGCAAAGCCGCGGCCTTGATGCGATCCAATAAAAAAGCCCGTCTCTTGCAGAGACGGGCTTTTTATTCATCTGAACAGATATCAGGATTTGGCGAATGCCAAAATGTCGGCGTTGACTTTTTCCTTGTGGGTATCGGTCAAGCCGTGTGGTGCACCCGGATAAATGATCAGCTTGGCGTGCTTCACGATTTGGGCCGAGGCTTTACCGGCTGCATCGATAGGTACGATTTGATCGTCGTCACCGTGGATGATCAGGGTAGGCTTATCGAATTTCTTCAAGTCATTGCGGAAATCTGTTTCCGAGAAAGCCTTGATCGAGTCATAGGTATTTTTATGACCACCCATCATGCCTTGCATCCACCATGCATTGATGATGCCTTGCGATGGTTTGGCGCCGGGACGGTTGTAACCGTAGAACGGACCGGACGCGATGTCGAGATACAGTTGTGAACGGTCTTTTACCGAGGCTGCACGTATGCCGTCGAACACTTCGATCGGCAAGCCGCCAGGATTATCTGCGGTTTTCAACATGAGTGGTGGTACGGCAGATACCAGTCCCAGTTTGGCGATGCGTTTGGTGCCGTGGCGACCCACATAACGTGCCACTTCGCCGCCACCGGTTGAGAAGCCGATCAGGACCACGTTCTTCAGATCCAGTGCGTTGATTAACTGTGCCAGATCATCTGCATAGTGATCCATGTCATTGCCAAACCATGGTTGGCTGGAACGACCGTGACCGCGGCGGTCATGCGCGATGACGCGGAAGCCGTTGTTTGCCAGATGGAACATTTGCGATTCCCAGCTATCCGAATTCAGCGGCCAGCCGTGGCTGAAGACGATAGGCTGACCTGAACCCCAGTCTTTGTAATAGATTTCTACGCCATCTTTGGTGGTGATGTAGTTCGCGGTTTTCTTTACTGCACCACCAGCAGGCGCGGCATTTGCTTCGCCGGATACAGCGGCGGCCAGTGGCAAGGCGAGTGCTGCGGCGAGACCGGCGCTGCCCATCAAGGCGGAACGGCGGGAGAGGCTTACATCTTTATCGGTGGTAGTCATGATTAATCCTTTAGTGTGTAGGTGAGTAACAAATTTGGTAATGAATAAAGTAAAAGCGCGTAGCGGTGGTGGTCGATGTTTAACTCAGGTATTGCTTAAAGAAAGCTTCGGTACGCTTGTTGGCGAGCGTTGCATCTGTGGCGTCGTAGTGATTGCCATCAGGACGGGCAAATGCATGATTGCGGCCGGGGTAACTGTAGATATCAACATTGGCTTTGTTATTCAGCGCTGCCTTGATGAGCGCTTGCGCGTCTTTGTTGATGTATTCATCTTCTTCGGCCAGGTGATACAGCAGGGGATCGCTGATGCCGGGCGCTTCATTGATGTATTTCTCAGTAGCGCCGCCGTAGTAGGCGACGAAGGCATCAGCCTTGGCGCGGGCTGCGGTCAGGTAAGTCAGCAATCCACCCAGGCAGTAACCGGTTACGCCGACCTTGCCGTTGGAGCCAGTCATATTGCGAGCCGCGTTGACAGTTGATACGATGTCTTGCACGCCCAGATTCAGGTCGTAGGCGCTGTATAGTGCAAAGCCTTTGGCCCAGTCGCCTTCGCTGTCTTCTGACATCGACAAGCCTGGTTCGGCGCGCCAGAACAAATCCGGTGCAACCGCGATGTAACCGAGCGCTGCATAATGGTCGGCGATGCTGCGGATGCCGGCATTGACGCCAAAGATCTCTTGCAGCACGACGATGACGGGATGATTACCAGTGCCAGCCGGGCGTGCCACGTAGCAGGAGAAGTTGCCATCAGCTACGGTTACATTTAATTTTTCGGTCATGCTGAACTCCGTTGTTTGCGTTGCGTTTCGATGGAGTGAATCTTAGGCGCGGGCTGAGCGCTTGAGAATAGAGATTGCTGCAGGCTCATCATGCAAATTTGCAGCACCCCCAATCAGGTACACAAAACAAGGTAGTAATGGCTAACGATTTCGACTGGAATGACATACCGCTGATACTGGCGCTGGCGCGCAGTGGCAGCATGAGCGCGACCGGACGTCAGCTGGGGGTGGATGCAACCACCATCAGCCGCCGCATCGCGGCCGCCGAGAAGGCACTCAACTTGCGCTTATTCATCCGTGATAACACGCGTTACCAGCTCACGGGTGCAGGGCAGGTCTTTGTCGAATATGGCGAGGCGGTGTACGGCGATGTGCAAAGCATGTTGCTCGCCTCTAAGCAGGAAGAAGAAATGATCGCCGGTGCAGTGCGCATCAGTTCCATCGATTTTTTGTTTGATCACTGGCTGATGCCGCATGTGCCGGCACTCAATGCAGAGTATCCGCAACTGGAAATGCATCTGCTGGCCGACAATACCAATGTGTCATTCACACGGCGCGAAGCGGATTTCGCCTTGCGTCTGGCGCAACCCAGCGATGATGCCGCGTTGGTGATGCGCAAACTGGGCGAGATCGGCTGGGCGGTATTCGCGGCACCTCGCTTTGCTGATGTGCCGCGCGAGCAGTGGGGCGAGCAGCCCTGGATTGCGTATGAAGACGCGCTCTCGTATATCCCCGAAATGCGCTGGATCGCCAGACTGCAACCGCGGCCGCACTATGGCTTGCGGGTCAATAGTTTGAGCACGATGGTGCAGGCATGTCGGGAGGGCGTCGGCATGGCCTTACTGCCCTGCATCATGGGTGATCACATCGGCCTGACGCGACTGAGTACCGATGTGGAAGTGACGCGTGAACTCTGGCTGCTCAGCCACAAGGATGCAGGTTCGATCGGACGCTTCAAACTGGTCGGCGCATGGCTGGCGCAACTCTATAAGGACCATCAGCACAAACTCTGCAGCTGAGGATGCGCTGGATACAGATCTTCATGTAAAAAGGCTAGCCCATTGCGGTGCTAGCCTTTTTAATTTCTATCAGAGCAGTGCTTATTCCACCGTCACCGACTTCGCCAGATTGCGTGGCTTGTCGACATCGGTACCCCTTGCCAGTGCGGTGTGATACGCCAGCAATTGCAGCGGTACCACGTGCAGGATAGGTGACAGCAAGCCATAGTGTTCCGGCAGGCGGATGACGTGCAAGCCTTCGCCTGAGGTGATGCGCGAATCGCCGTCGGCAAAGACGTAGAGTTCGCCACCGCGGGCGCGTACTTCCTGCATATTCGATTTGAGCTTTTCGATCATAGGATCGTTAGGCGCGATGGTGACGACCGGCATTTCTTCGGTGACCAGTGCCAACGGGCCGTGCTTGAGTTCACCCGCCGGGTAGGCTTCCGCATGGATGTATGAAATTTCTTTCAGCTTCAGTGCGCCTTCCAGTGCGATCGGGTAGTGCAGGCCACGGCCGAGGAAGAGTGCGTTTTCTTTGCGGGCGAAGGCTTCGGCCCATGCAATGATTTGCGGTTCCAGTGCCAGCACGGCGCTGATGGCCGATGGCAGGTGACGCATGGCTTTGAGCTGTATCGCTTCTTGCTCTTCGTTCAGGCGGCCTTTGACTTGTGCCAATGCCAGCGTCAACAGGAACAGACCCGCCAGTTGGGTGGTGAACGCTTTGGTCGAGGCGACACCAACTTCGACGCCGGCACGTGTGATGTAGGCCAGTTCGCATTCGCGCACCATGGCGCTGGTCGCAGCGTTACAGATGGTCAGCGTATGACGCATACCTTGCGCTTGCGCGTGGCGCAGTGCGGCCAGGGTGTCGGCGGTTTCGCCACTTTGCGAAATGGTGACGACCAGTGCATTCGGATTGGGGACGCTGTCGCGGTAACGGTATTCACTCGCGATTTCGACATTACAGGTGACGCCAGAGACTGCTTCTATCCAGTACTTGGCCGTCATGCCAGAGTAGTAGCTGGTGCCGCAGGCCAGGATCAGGACCGAATCAATTTTCTTGAAGATGTTATATGCCTTGTCGCCAAAGATATCGGGCGTGATGGCGGTGATACCTTCCAGCGTGTCGGAAATTGCGCGCGGTTGCTCGAAGATTTCTTTTTGCATGTAGTGGCGATACGGGCCGAGTTCGACCGCACCGGTATGCGCATGGACGGTTTTCACTTCGCGTTCTACCGGTTTGCCATTTTCATCAACGATCCAGACGCGTTGCAATTGCAGGTCGACCACGTCGCCTTCTTCCAGATAGATGATTTGATCTGTGGTGCCGGCCAGTGCCAACGCATCGGAGGCGAGGAAGTTTTCCCCATCGCCGACGCCGACGATTAATGGCGAACCGCGACGGGCGCCGACTACGCGGTGTGGTTCGTCACGGCTGAATACAGCAATCGCAAAAGCGCCGGTCAGGCGTTTGGTCGCGATTTGCACGGTTTCAAACAGATCGCCGGTGTACAGATGATCGACCAGATGGGCGATAACTTCGGTGTCGGTCTGGCTTTCGAATACATAGCCGAGGGTTTTCAGTTCATCGCGCAACTCGTCGTGGTTTTCGATGATGCCGTTGTGTACCAGTGCGATGCGGTCGCGTGAAAAGTGTGGATGCGCATTGTGCGAAGCTGGCGCGCCATGGGTAGCCCAGCGGGTGTGCGCAATGCCGGTAAAGCCGGACAGGTGATCCTTCTCGATTTGCTTTTCCAGCTCGGTCACACGTGCGGTGCTGCGTGCGCGTTCCAGTTTTCCGTCTACATGCAGCGCGACGCCGCATGAGTCGTAACCGCGATATTCAAGACGCTTCAGGCCTTCGACCAGAATAGGGGTGATGTTGCGTTGAGCGACTGCGCCGACGATACCGCACATAGGAACCTCGTTGTGTTTGGGATAATTCGCACAATACTAGTGGAAGGGCTGTGAAATAAGATTCCTAAATTTATATGTTTTTGGATTATTATTTCGTCTATGCTTAGTCATGAAATATAAATTCAAAAATACTTTAAATGTTGAGTAAATGGTCAATGACGACGTAGTTTTAGATGATTTGGACCGTCGCATCCTGAATGCCTTGCAGCTGGATGCGTCGCAAACCAACAACGATCTGGCGGCCGCTGTGCATGCGTCGCCCCCGACTTGCCTGCGCCGCGTCAAACGGCTGGTGGAAGCCGGTGTGATTGAACGGCAGGTCGCGATCGTGGCGCCGCAGATGGTGGGTGCGCGCCTGACTTCTATTGTCGAGATTACTTTGGATAACCAGGCCGCCGAGCGGCAAGCGGAGTTTGAGGCATTGGTCGGGCAAGAGAGCGCGGTGCTGCAATGTTATCGCGTATCACCAGGGCCGGACTTCGTGCTGGTAGTGCAGGTGGCCGATATGCCGGCCTATCATGCGCTGGCACATCGCCTGTTTGCCGCCCATGCCAATGTGCGTAATGTGCGCAGTTACTTTTCGACCCATCGCAGCAAGTTCGAAACGCGCATCGCGGTCTGAACCTGCCGTCAAAAAAATAGCCGCATCGGCGGCTATTTCTGTTTGCTTCCTGCTACTTACTTCTTGATCTTGACCGGACGTTGCCAGCTGTCGACAGTGATCTGTTTGGCGCGGGATACAGTCAGCTTGTCGGCTGGCGCATCCTTGGTCAAGGTGGTCCCAGCTCCGAGCGTCGCACCTTTGCCTACGCGTATTGGCGCAATCAATTGGGTCGCGCTGCCGATGAAGACGTCGTCTTCAATGATGGTGCGTGATTTATTGACGCCATCGTAGTTGCAGGTAATGGTGCCGGCGCCGATGTTGACACGTGAGCCGACGGTGGAGTCGCCTACGTAGGTCAGGTGATTGGCCTTGCTGTGGGCCGCGATTTCGCTGTTTTTTACTTCGACAAAATTACCGATGTGCACGTCTTCTGCCAGCACAGTGCCGGGACGCAGGCGCGCGTAAGGTCCGATGATGCATTCAGGACCGACTACCGCACTTTCAAAGTGACTATAAGGACGCACATGCGCGCGTGCGCCTATGCTGGAATTGTGGATTACGCAGTTGGCGTCGATCCGCACGCCATCGGCGAGGGTGACATTACCTTCGAATACACAACCGACATCGATGCTGACATCGCGCCCGCACGTGAGCGTGCCGCGCACATCGATACGGGCTGGGTCGGCCAGCGTCACACCTTGTTCCAATAAAGTATGCGCGATGTTGCGCTGATGTATGCGTTCCAGCTCGGCCAGTTGTACCTTGCTGTTGACGCCGTGGGTTTCCCATTCATGATCCGGCTGAGCCGAGACCACAGGTATGCCATCGGCAACCGCGCTGGCAACGATGTCCGTCAGGTAATACTCGCCTTGCGCATTGTTGTTCGACAACTTGTTAAGCCATTGTTTGAGCAAGGCAGTCGGTGCCACGATGATGCCGGTGTTGACTTCATTGATGGCAAGCTCGGTCGGGCTGGCATCTTTTTGTTCGACGATGCGCGTAATTGCACCATTTTCACGGACGATGCGGCCGTAGCCGGTCGGGTTGCCGAGGTTTACTGTCAATATTCCCAACTTATCGCTACCTGCGCTGTCCAACAAGCGCTGCAGTGAGGCCGCGGTGGTCAAGGGCACGTCGCCATACAGGATCAGCGTCGGCGTATGATCATCTAACTGCGGCACAGCTTGCATGACAGCATGGCCGGTTCCCAACTGCGGTTCCTGTTTGGCAAAGGACAGATCCTTGTCTTGCAGCAACTGCGGTACTTGTTCACCGCCATGGCCGTAAATGACACACAGGCGGGACGGCGACAATTGCCGAGCCGTATCTATCACGTGGGATAGCAGCGGTTTGCCCGCTAACGGATGTAACACTTTCGGCAGCGCGGATTGCATGCGCTTTCCCATACCTGCAGCAAGGATGACGATATTCATAGGAAGCCAGTTAAAAGAATGCAAAATTTTATCATGCGTCCCAATGCGTTTAGTAATTTGGCAAAGAAAGCCGCGATCTGCGGCATGGCCTTTTTGTTGCTAGCTTGCAGCGCTGCGCGCCTGGGCTATAGCAACGGCGAAACCATTTCTTATTGGTGGCTGGATAGCTATGTCGATTTCGACAGTTCGCAAAAGCAATGGGTCAAGCAGCGCATCGACAATGTCTTTGTCTGGCATCGCAAAACCCAGCTGAGAGAATATGTGCAGTTGATGGATCGCATGCAGCAGCGCGATTTCGCCGCGGTGACGCAAGCCGATTTGCTGCGCGACTACCGCGACGTGACGACGCAGGTGATGGAAATCGCCGAGAAGGCAACGCCTGACTTTGCCGATCTGGCGCTGTCGCTGAGCGCCGAGCAGATCGCGAATATCGAAAAGAAATTTAACAAGAACAATGACAAGTTCCGTAAGGAGTATCTGACCGGCAGCCACGAAGAGCGGCAAGAGTTCCGCTATCGCAAGGCCTTGCAACAGGCGCAGTATTGGTTTGGTGGTTTCAGTCGTGAACAGGAAGCCAGCATCCGCAGCTTGTCTGACGCGCGTCCACTGAATAATGAATTACTGATGGCCGAACGCATGCACCGGCAGCAAGCGCTGATCGACGTGCTGAAGAAGATCCAGAGCGAGAAGCCGAGCAAGGAAGCAGCGACGGCCATGCTGAAAAAATACGTGAACGCGACGGTAGATCGTTTTGGCAATCCGCAGCATCAGGCTTTTTATGAGCAATCGAATGCGGCCAATGCGCGCATGATCGCCGGCATCATGCGGATGTCGACGCCGAAGCAAAAGACTTACTTCGTACAAACCCTGCAGGACTGGGTGACGGATTTCAACAAGCTGGCGGCCAAAGCGGCGTAAGTTGGCGCTTGGGCGCAAACCCATCCCACATAAAAAAAGCCCGGTCATCCCGGGCTTTTTTACGTGCAGTGCAAACCGCTTAATCATCCGCATTTAGCGGACTGAGCGGAATGATGCCGGGGATGCTGGTGCTGCCGGTTGAGCATGGCTCTTCGTCAAAGGCGATATCGCCATCGGCCATCGCAACGCCGGTTGCTTTCAAATCGGCGAAGCCAAACAAGTCTTTGTCCATCAAGTGCGAAGGCACCACGGTCGAAAGCGAGGAGAAGATATTATCGACACGACCGGGGAATTTCTTTTCCCATTCGCGCAGCATGCCTTTGATTTGTTTGCGTTGCAGGTTTTCCTGACTGCCGCATAAATCGCAAGGGATGATGGGGAAGTTCTTAACTTCCGCATAGCGTTCGGTATCGGCTTCTTTCACATAAGCCAGCGGGCGTATCACGATGTGTTTGCCATCATCCGATTGCAGCTTCGGCGGCATGCCTTTGATCTTGGCGCCAAAGAACATATTGAGGAAGAAGGTTTCCATGATGTCGTCACGGTGATGGCCGAGCGCAATCTTGTTGGCACCCAGCTCATCGGCCACACGATACAGAATGCCGCGGCGCAGGCGTGAACACAGCGAGCAGGTGGTCTTGCCTTCCGGGATCAGGCGTTTGACGATGCTGTAGGTATCCTGATTTTCGATATGAAAAGGGATGTCCAGCTGCTTCAGGTAAGCCGGCAGGATGTGATCCGGGAAGTTTGGCTGCTTTTGATCGAGATTGACGGCGACGATATCGAACTTGATCGGCGCGCGCTCGCGCAAGGTCATCAGGATATCCAGCAAGGCGTAGCTGTCCTTGCCACCGGACAGGCAAACCATGACCTTGTCGCCGTCTTCTATCATATTGAAGTCGCCGATGGCCTGGCCGACCTGGCGGCACAAGCGTTTGTGCAGCTTATTGTTTTCGTAAACGATTTTCTCGTTTTTCTTGAAGCTCAAGGCGGCATCAGTTTCTGCCGTGGCTTCCATCAAAATTTGTGACACCTTAGTTCCCCTTGATCTGGAAGACTTCCACGCCTACCGATTCGCAATCCGGATAGACGTCGGGTTTTTCGGTTGAGACGCGCGCAGCACGCACCTTCGGATGCGCCAGCATGGCTTTGACAACGTCGTCGCACAGGGTTTCCTGCAAGTGGATGTGGCCTTCTGCCATGCGCTTGGCGATGGTGCTGCGCATAAAGTCGTAATCGACCACTTCATCGAGATGGTCGGCGGTTGGCGTCGATTCTTTGAGCGGGATAAACAGATCGACGTTGATTAATACGCGCTGCTCACCTTTCTTTTCAAACTCGTGCACGCCGATATTGATCTGGACTTCATAGTTGCGCAGGAAGAGGCGGCGGCAGTCAGCGAGTTGGGGATGGAACAGAAACGAATTCATATAAGTAAACCAGTAATACTGCAGGTGAAAAATCTCGGAAGGTCAGGATGCGCCAAACATCACGTCGCGTTGTAATGGAATCAGGTGCTGGCCGCCGTCGACCACTAGCGTGGTGCCGGTCATCGCTTGTGCTTCGACCGCGTAGCAGACCGCGTGCGCGATATCGTCCGGCGTGCTGGAGCGACCCAGTGGCGTGACTTTGTGCGCGCGTTCGAAGTCTGCTGCGCTTTGTTCGCCAGACACCAACGTAATGCCGGGCGCTACGCCGACCACCCGCAACTTCGGCGCCAGCGCTTGCGCCAGCATGGTGGTGGCGCTGTGCAGCGCCGCTTTGGACAAGGTGTAGGACAGGAAATCCGGGTTCAGATTAAACAGCTTTTGATCCAGCAAATTGATGACCACGGCTTGTGCCCCGTCCGGCGTGGCGCGATGCAGCGCTTGCGCCAGCAGCACAGGTGCCACCAGATTGGTATGCATATGCGCATCCAGTGTCGTCGCAGAAAAATCGCTGGCGCTGTCGTAGTCAAATAAGGATGCGTTATTCACCACGCAGGAGATGGCGCCGAGTTGCGTTGCCGCGTGCGCTAATAAGTTCTTCACTGCCGTTTCATCATTCAGGTCGCATTGCAGTGCGATCGCGCGCTGCCCCAGCGCGGTAATATCGGCGACGGTGGCGTGTGCCTCGGCTTCTGAGCTTGCGTAATGCACCACCACATCCCAGCCGCGTTGCGCCAGTGCGAGCGCGATCGTGCGGCCGATGCGACGGGCGGCACCGGTCACGAGGGCGGTCTTTTTCAATGGCGTTTGCTGATCTGTGGACATGAATGGTTGTGTGTTTCGCTGATTTCTCTACAATACCGGCATGCAACTGCAACTCCCAGCACCTTCTTCAGACGCATTATCTGCGTCACACCAGCTCCAGCACCTGATTGTTGACGAAATTAGCCGTCATGCGGGCTGGATTTCTTTCGCCCGTTATATGGAGCTGGCGCTGTATGCGCCGGATGTCGGTTATTACAGCGGCGGTGCTGCAAAACTTGGCAAAGACGGTGATTTTACAACCGCGCCCGAAATTACGTCGCTTTTTGGTGAAACACTGGCGCATGCCGCCGGTGAGCTGATGGCGCAAAGCGCACCGCAAATCCTCGAATTTGGTGCCGGCACCGGCAAACTGGCGCTGGATATCCTGACTGAATGCGCCGCAGCCGGCATTCCGCTTGAGCGTTATTCCATCGTTGAGTTGTCCGGCGAATTGCGCGCACGCCAGCAACAAACCCTGGCCGGCTTCCCGCAAGTGACCTGGCTGGATGACTTTCCGCCGGCATTTTCCGGCGTCGTGCTGGGCAATGAAGTGCTGGATGCGATGCCGGTATCGCTGGTTGTCAAAGGTGAAACTGCATGGCTGGAGCGCGGCGTCAGCGTTGCCGATGGCCACTTCGTCTTCGTTGATCGCCCGTGCGACCAGGAGCTGGTTTCACAAATCCCGGACGCGGCCGGCTTGCCGCTCGGCTACCTGACCGAGGTGCATCCGATTGCCGCCGGTTTCATGCATACGCTGGCGACCATGCTGACCGCGGGCTTCGAACAATCGGGCAAGGGCGGCGCGGCCATCCTGATCGATTACGGCTTCCCGGCCAGCGAATACTATCTGGACCAGCGCGCCGAAGGCACGCTGATGTGCCACTATCGACATCATTCCCACCCGGATCCGTTTTACTTGCCGGGTTTGCAAGACATTACCGCCCACGTCGATTTCACCAGCATGGCCTATGCCGCGGTGCGTAACGGCCTGGAAATGGTCGGCTATATGAGTCAGGCCGGTTTCCTGCTGACGGCGGGCCTGGGTGATCGTTTGCTGGCGACCGCACCGGAAGACCATATGGCTTACCTGCCGAAGGCGAATGCGGTGCAGAAACTGACGTCACCGGCGGAAATGGGCGAGTTGTTCAAAGTGCTGGTGGTGGGCAAGGGCGTACAGTTGCCGGATCAGTTCGATCGCGCGGATCAAAGCCGCCGACTTTAAAAGCCAGGTGCCGGGACAGTTGCCGGTATGTCATGAAGGTTGCCCATGCTGCGCTGGTTTATTACGATCTTTATTGCCGTCATCGTGTTTTCCGCCGCCTTGCCGTGGCTGGAAAAGTTCGGCATAGGGCGCTTGCCCGGTGATATACGTTTCAAGCTGTTTGGCAAAACCATCTTTTTGCCATTCGCCTCTACCGTTTTGTTATCTACCGCCATCTTTTTACTGGCGCGCCTGTTTTGAGTGGCCGCGGGCAATGTTTAGCGAAGGATAAGGAATGATTCGTTGGGTTGCGGTGATTTTTGTCGGTCTGACCGTCTTTTACGCACTGATACCGTGGATTATCGAAAAACTGGGCGTGGGGCGGCTGCCTGCCGATGTGCGCTTCCAGTTATTTGGCCGGATTTTTGTCCTGCCCTTCGGTTCCACCGTGCTGTGGTCGGCCATCGCCTTCCTGATTGCCGAGATCGTGAAGCGCACTTGCCTGTTTTGCTAAAAGCCCGGGAAATGTGCGTTTGATGGCAAGAATTTCGCCATTTTCCTGCCAGCGGGCGCGCTAATGATATTATTCACGACTTATCAACAGTAGGGCTGGCGGGTAGAAACTGCGAGTTCCCTTAGTAGTGGACATATTTATTATCCTGGGTTTGATCCTGGTCAATGGCGTTTTTGCCATGTCTGAAATTGCGATCGTTACTTCCAAACGTATTCGTCTCCAAAAATTATCTGAAAACGGCAGCCGCGGTGCACAAGCAGCACTTGACCTGTCCGATAGTCCTAGTCGCTTCCTCTCCACCATCCAAGTCGGCATTACGCTGATCGGCATTTTTAACGGTGCGTTCGGTGAAGCGTCGCTGGTAGAGCGGCTCACGCCTGAGGTCGCCCTGATTCCCGTCTTGAACGTCTATGCGCGTGAAATCGCGCTGGGTGTGGTCGTGGTTGGTATTACCTTCGCTTCGCTGATCCTGGGTGAGCTGGTTCCTAAGCGCATCGCGATGCAGTATCCGGAAGTCGTCGCTTCGTTGGTGGCCGCACCTATGCTGTGGCTGTCGCGTCTGATGGGTCCGTTTGTCAAAGTATTAACCGGGACCACCGAATTCATCCTGCGTATCCTCGGCATGCATCACAAGAAAGACGATGCGGTGACCGAAGAAGAGATCGCCGGTCTGTTCCGCGAAGGCACCGACGCCGGTTTGTTTGAAAAGACCGAGCACGACATCGTCTCGCGCGCCTTGCGTCTGGATGATCAGCGTGTGGCTGGTTTGATGACGCCGCGCCTCGATGTGCACTTCATCGATCTGGAAGATCCGATCGAAGTGAATCTGGCCAAGATTGCTGATAGTTCGTACAACCGCTTCCCGGTCTGCAAGGGTGATATCTCGCACGTGATCGGTATCGTGCACGCCGGTAGCCTGTTTGAACAAGCGATACGCGGCAAGGCCATCAATACCGTGGATATCGCCGCAGCGACCCGTCCCCCATTGTTCGTGCCAGAAACCATCAGCGCAATGCAGTTGCTGGAAACCTTGAAGAAAAACCGTGCCGAACTGGCACTGGTGATCGATGAATACGGCGAAATCGAAGGCATTGTCACCCTCAGCGACGTGCTTGGCGCCTTGGTCGGCGATGTGTCGGTGATCGACGAGCACCATGAAGTTGATGGTGTGCGCCGTGATGACGGCTCATGGCTGATCGATGGTGGCGTGTCGTTTGATCGCTTCCGCGAATTGCTGGACACCGATGTACGCTTCCCGGAAGAAGCATCCGGTACCTACCATACGCTGGCGGGTTTCGTGATGACCTTCCTTGGCCACATCCCGCAAATGTCGGATTCCTTCGAATGGGAAGGTTATCGTATCGAAGTGGTGGATATGGACCGTAACCGTATCGACCGCTTGCTGATTACCAAGCTGGACCCGGGACCGGATGATGTGTTGCCGGATGACGCGGGCTAAGCATTTGTACTCACGCTGTCTATAAAAAAGGGCCGGATTAATATCCGGCCCTTTTTGTTTGTTGCTGGCTGATTTACATGGAGGCGCGGTAAAACACGTAATCGGCCTGGTACTTCACGATTTGCTTGGCACCTGCATTGCTCGCGCCGCAAGGTGTCGCCGGGGCTGCGCCGCCGACTGTGTTGAGACGCTGGATGTAAGTGATATCGGTCATTGCGCCTTTACCCATCGATGGGTTGGCTTGTACTAACTGCAGCGGGATGGAGCCGGGGTTAGGGGAGACGGCCACTTGCTTGCCGGTGACTTTGCTGCCGTCGTTGGCTTCCCAGGTCGGGCCACCGTAGTATTTGCCGACTGCGTTCTTATTGCCGTCATACAGGATGGCGTCTGGTCCGGCCAATACCCATTCGAAGGCATCGGTCATATTGGCTTTGGCGCGGCACTGATAAGTCAGATCGCCGATACCGACCGTTTTCATCACGACCTTATTACCGGCCGGAACTGTCACCGCGGCTGGTGCCTCGGGTGTTTTCATCATCATATTCGTGGAGCAAGCTGTGAGCGTGAGGGCGGCAACGCCGGCGAGCAGAGTAGTTTTTGTGTACATGAAATTCTCCTGATTCAAGTCGAAGGATGAGGGCGAGACAGCTCCCATGAGGGTATACGTGAAGCAGATGCCGGCAGATTCAGAAAACTTAATGAATCTTTAACGGACGCCTTGTAGCTGGTGGTGTTGACGGCTGATTTGTCGACAGACGGATGCTGTCGCTTGCGATCATGCGAGCACTTACTCTTGCGGAGCTGCACGGTCTTTATCAGTCAGCGTTTTTCACTCCGGGATCTGCGCTGGGCATCACGCTATCGCGCCGAGTTGCTCTGGCTGCAGCGCGTTTGTTGTGATTGTTTTGTTGCGTGTTAAAGCCATATTTAAAAAACAAGCAGACGCAGTAAATGGATTGTGACTTATGGTTAAAAGGCAATAAAATTGCGTGTCATTTTTGCCCGCCTATGGTCTAGTAATGACTACAGAAGTTGTCCGCTGCTTGCGGGTAAATTCGTGCGCGTGTTCCGGCAAATCAGCAACAATGTGGAAGTGGATCTGCAAAAACTGCACTCAAGTGCAGCAGTAAATTGTTTCAGTCAGATGGTGTGCTCAACAAGGTTGGCAGGACTTTCTCAGACGGATTTACATGCATAAGATGGTGGACCATAACGCTGTGCCCGTAACGGACGATGCTCCATCGCACGCGGCTGCCAGCGAGCATAGTGCGCAGCGTCGTGACAAATCCACCAAAATTCATGTGGTGCGCGCGCGCCGTCAAGCCATACTCAATCACCGCAATCGTCAAAACGCCCGACTGCAGCGCTTGCTGTTGATCGGCTTGTTCGGCTTGTTTTATCTGGTTGGCGTGGCCGTGTTTTATATGCATGGGCTGGTGAATCAGGTGGCGCTGACGACGGCCACTGTGCTGGTCACCTCTACCGTGTCCTTGTTCTATCTGTGCTTTTTGGTCGGCTGGAATAATCGGGCAGGCGACAAGAACTTGCGTGTCCCTATCAGCTTGTGCGCGATCAGCATCATGTTGGTTCTGTCATATATGGCGCCGGCCACGCAAATTTTGTTTACTCCCTTCCTGTTCCTGACGATGGCCTTCGTGCTGCATCGTGTTTCGCCGAAGATGATGATCTTGCTGACAACTGTCACGCTGGGTGGTTATTTGCTGGTGATTGCCGTGCATTATCAACAGTTCCGCGACTGGGAAATGCTGCAGCTGGAAGCTGCCTTGTTCTTCAGTCTGTTGCTGACCTTGCCGGGCTTTGTGGTGCTGGCTAGCCGTATGCAGCAATTGCATAACGCCTTGTTCAAGGCGGCGCGCAAGATTAAGGACATCGAAGAAGATGCGCGGCGCGATCCTTTGCTGGGTTGCTTTAACCGACGTTATATCGTCGCGGCTCTGGAACAGCAAAAACGCATGGCCGATGAAAGTGGCGCGCCATTGTCGCTGGCCGTGATCGATCTCGATCATTTCAAAAGTGTGAATGACGAAGCCGGCCATCTGGGCGGCGATGAAGTCTTGCGCACCTTCGCCCGCATTGCCGAAAGCAATGTGCGGCAGAGCGATGTATTTGGTCGCTACGGCGGCGAAGAATTCCTGCTGGTATTGCCCAAGACATCATTGTCGGCGGCGCTCAACATCGCTGAACGTATCCGGACGCAAATCGAGCAACACGACTGGCAGGGCAAGTTGAGCCGACAAGTGACGGTTTCGGTCGGCCTGACGCAATACATCTCTGGTGAATCGGTGCTGGATCTGTTCTCCCGTACCGATACGGCGATGTACACGGCTAAGCAAAGCGGCCGTAATCAAGTGGTGGTCGAAGCCGCTGCGGTGGATGGCGTGCCTGCCTGAGTCTTTCCCCGCCACTGTTTTGCTCTTCTGGCAAAAAAATATCTCCGTTCCGCCCCTACGATTAATTTGCGATGACACCGCGTAACAAATGTAATATTGTTCTACGGAAATAATTGCTTCGTACTAGCGCTTACTGTCAGGTGCATTTACTCATATCGGCGTCGAAATACCATGCAAGAACTGACCGGATTAACCGCATTAATCATAGAGCCGCATGCTGGCATGCGCGCCAGCATCCACAATATGCTGAGCCTGGGCGGCATCAGCAAGATCGAGTACGCAGCCGGTTCCGGTAGCGCGATACGTCCTCTCAAGAGCAAACAGTTCGATCTGGTGATCTGTGAATATGATCTGGGCGAAGGGCAGGATGGCCAGCAATTGCTGGAAGACCTGCGGCATCACAAGATCATGCCGCCTTCCACCGTCTTCATCATGGTGACAGCTGAACGCACGCATGAAAAAGTCGTCAGTGCGGCCGAGCTGGCCCTGAACGACTACGTACTCAAGCCGTTTACTGCAGAAACCCTGATGGAACGGATCACGCGCGCGATCGAAAAGCGTAACGCGCTGAGCCCGATTTACCACTTGATAGAACATGGTAATCTGAGCGATGCGATTAATGCTTGCGTGCAGGCCGAGCGTACGCAGAGCCGCTATCGGGCGGAGTTCATGCGGGTGCGCGCCGAGCTGCACATGACGCTGGGCGAGTTGCCGGAAGCGGAAGCAATTTACGGCGAGATCTTTGCCAAACGGGCGATGCCCTGGGCACGCCTCGGTCTGGCCACTAGTCTATTCATGCAGGACCGATTGAGCGAAGCAGAAGAAATGCTGACTTCGCTGGTCTCGGAAAAAACACAATTCCTGGAAGCCTATGACTGGCTCGCCAAAACGCAGGAAGCCAGAGGGCTGATGCCGCAGGCGCAAGCCACACTGGAACATGCGGTGACTCGTTCGCCGCACGCACTACAGCGTTTGCGCAAGCTGGGTAGCGTGGCGATGGAAGCCGGTGATATCGATACTGCACACAAAGTATTCCAGCAAGTCATCAACAAAGCCAAGTTCTCTGAATTTCGTGAGCCGGAAGATCATGTGCATCTGGTCAGAACCTCGCTGGCCAAAGGCGAGCTGCAACTGGTGTCGCCCATCATTCGTGATCTGGCCAAGTCACTGGCGAATATCAAAAAAACGCCGGCATGCCGTGCACTGGCGAGCGCCATGTTGCATAAGCATAACGGCGATGAAGAACAGGCCAGTGAAGAGTTGCAGGCGGCGGTACTGGCTTGCAAGGAAGCAGTCGGCTTATCCAGCGACACCAAGCTGGCACTCGCACAAAATTGTCTGGAAAGCGGGCTGGAGCAGGGCGCGGTTGATGTGATGACCTCGGTGATTGGCAATGCCTCGACCAATGTCGCGATGACGCGCGCGATGCGGATGTTCCGCGAAGCAGGGCGGGAAGATCTGGCCAAGCGCGTGACACGTGAAAGCAAAAGTCAGGTGGTGGATCTGGTCTCGGCCGGTGCGGAAAAAGCACGCCTGGGTGACTATCATGGCGCGGTCGCGCTGATGTCGGAGGCGGCCGAACGGTTGCCCGACAATCCGCAAGTGGTGTTCAACGCGGCAGTGGCCGTATTGAAATGCCTCGATAGTCTGGGCTGGGATGTGCAGCTAGGCGAGCAGGCCCGCAGCTATATCGCGAATGCGCGCCGCCTTGAGCCACGCAATCCACGTTTGTCACTACTGGCCAGCATGTACCGCGATATCCTGAAAAAATACGCGATGGAACGCGTGTATGGCGTTCCTATCAAGGCGCTGGTGACCACGCCGCATGCCGAGAAGCAATCAGGCTAGCCTGCAGGCTTACTTCAGAATGCTGTGTACCAACTCAGGCGGGCGTGCGATCACGGCAGCCTGATTGAAGCGCACGACGGGTCTTTGCAATAACTTCGGATGACTGGCGAGCGCTTCCAGCAGACGCGCATCATCGGCGTCGGACAATTGCAGGCTGCTGAATTCTTCTTCATTGTCGCGCAGCATGGCGCGTACGCTGACTGCCCCTTGCGCTTGCAGGAGTTGATGCAATTCTTTGAGTTGCGCCAGGCTCAGCGGCGTCTTTTGGTAATCGACGACCGTCAATTCCAGACCTTGTTGTGCGGCAAAGGCTTCAGTCAGTGTCAAAGCTTCGCGGGATTTCGAGCAGCGTGGATTGTGATAGATGGTCAGCATGATGTGGTTCTGATGGAGGAAATGAAGATGCGACATTATGCCGTTTTCAGCTCTGCGCGTTCATCCGGGGCCGGTAAGCTTGCCGCAATTGAAAGCGCGCGCCTATAATCGAAACACGATCCGGTGAAATGGGCTGGGTTTGCGCGACAATCAATGATTTTCTGTATTTTTAAACAATTCGGGATGCGCACGGATAGTTTGGCGCTGAGCGTTGTCTACCTGTACTCGATATTAAAGTGATGCCATGTCTGACAACTCCGATAGCAATTTGCCTCCAGTAAATAATTCAGCAACGAATCCTTCAACAGCGCCTGCAAGTAGCCCTTCAGCTACGCCGTCAGCCGCGCCTGCAACAGCATCTGCGACTACCCCGGACGCCAGTTCTGTCGCCAAGGCCGTGCCTGCGGCAGCGGCTGAGTCCGCCGAAACCAGCGCTCCTGCTGCAGCGGAGCCGCAAATGGGGGCGGTGCCATCGCCGGCCGCCTTCAAGACCAAGCCTGATTTTGGCAAACATAATGTGCCTGCTTACCAGATGCCGGACGATACCCCGTGGAAGCAGACCTGGCGTATTTTTCAGGCGCGCCTGCAAAGTCTGTCTGAGCAGGTTGGTCGTCGCCTGACGCAGCGCACCTTAAAGATCGGTGTGTCGGCGCGTATCTTTCACCCGGAAAGCGGCGCCAAGGGTTTGCAGGCGAAAACCCTGCAATATCTGGAAGAATCGATTGCGCAATGGGTAATGTCGCGTGATGTGCTGGTGCTGATGATCCCGACCGTGAATACCAACGGCCTTTTGCATCCGAGCAAGATCCGCCTGCGCGATTACGCCAAGCATCTGGATGGTCTGGTGCTGCAGGGCGGTGCTGACGTCGCGCCGCAAACCTATTCGCAGACGGCAACCCGCCCCGAGTGGAGCGGCGACAGTTCACGCGATATGTATGAACTGGAGTTGCTGCATGAATTTATTGAAGCGGGTAAGCCAGTGCTGGGTATCTGCCGCGGTTGTCAGTTGATCAATGTGGCGTTCGGCGGCACGCTTTATCAGGATATTGCTACCGATGTGCCGTCAGCGATGGCGCACGTCAACGATTTGTACGATAGCCATCGTCACGAAATTGCTTTCCCACCGGGTTCCTCGCTGGCTTCTTTATTCCCGGCGCATACCTCGCCTATGGTCAACTCCATCCATCATCAGGCGGTGCGTGATCTCGGGCGCGATCTGACAATAGAAGCGATTTCGCAAACCGACAATATTGTCGAAGCGGTGCGCTATACCAAGGCACGCTTTGTTATGGGTTTGCAATGGCATCCGGAGTTTCACCGTGCCGGCGGCTCAGAACTGCTGGACTGCACGCCTATCCTCGATAATTTCCTGCGCGCAGCAAGGGAGACACGTTTCTGATTTCCCTTTGATCCCACCCCTTGTCCAAGCATCTATAAAAATATTTTAAAAAAATAGGTGTAGAAGCGTAGCAAATTGTTG